>Ga0126371_10006189_pt1 | contig 10631 bp, 8 predicted proteins | sample PanSoiMetaPlot_4_FD_110145 | JGI IMG/M metagenome (GOLD analysis project Ga0126371, IMG submission 110145) | Tropical forest soil microbial communities from Panama - MetaG Plot_4 | ecosystem: Environmental > Terrestrial > Soil > Tropical forest > Bulk soil | place: Panama | collected 2016-02-17
CCGATGCGGTTCGGCGCCGGCATCATCACGGTGGCGGGCTCGCTCGGCATCCTGATGCTGCCGTCGATCCCGAAGATCGTCTACGCGGTGTCCACCAACACCTCGATCGGCGCGCTGTTCGTCGCCGGCCTGCTGCCCGGCTCGCTGCTCACCGCCATGCTGTGCCTGGTGACGTGGCTGCTCGCGCGCAAGCGCGACTATCCGCGGGTGGCGCGGGCGACTTGGTTCGAGACCTGGAATGCGTTCCGCGAAAGCATCTGGGGCCTGATGCTGGTCGTAATCATCATCGGCGGCATCTACAGCGGGCTGTTCACCGCGACCGAAGCCGCCGCGATGGCGGCGGTCTATTCGTTCTTCATCTCGGTGTTCGTCTACAAGGCGCTCAAGTTCAAGGACGTCCCGCGGGTGCTGCTGCGCGCCGCCAACACCAGCGCGATGCTGCTCTACATCATCACCAACGCGGTGCTGTTCAGCTTCGTCCTCACCAACGAGAACATCCCGACGGCGTTGGCCGACTGGATCCTGGCGCAGAACCTCGGCTGGTTCGGCTTCCTGCTGCTGGTCAACCTCCTGCTGCTCGCCGCCGGCAACTTCATGGAGCCGAACTCGATCATCCTGATCATGGCGCCGATCCTGGCGCCGGCGGCCAAGCGGCTCGGCATCGACCTGGTGCATTTCGGCATCGTCATCGACGTCAACATGGAGGTCGGGCTGTGCCACCCGCCGGTCGGCCTCAACCTATACGTGGCCTCGATGATCGCGCGCATGCGCATCACCGATCTCGCCGTCGCGGTGCTGCCCTGGCTGCTGACGATGCTCGGGTTCCTGGTGATCGTGACCTACTTGCCGGAGCTCACGCTGTGGCTGCCGCGCGTGCTCGGGATGCATTGATGGGCCGCGGAGAGCGCGAGTCGGTCAGCAGGCTGCCGAGGATCACATCCGCTCGATCGATTGCAGGGTGAACGACACGTCGGACCTGTTCCGGCCGATCACCAGCCGGGATGATTTGACCAACTCGTAAGGCGGCACCGGCAGATTGTACTGCGCCGGTCCTCGATACGGCCGCCCGGCCGGATCGAAATGCGACGCATAGCAGGGGCAGACGTAGCCGCCGGGGACGTCGTCGGCGAACAACGGCTCGGCGAAGAATTGCGGGTTGCAGCCGCAATAGGTGCAGACGCCAATCAACACCGAGACGACGGGATCGATCGAGCGGTGCCAGTTGGCCGCATAGGCGGGCTGCTGGCGTTTCTCGGATTTCGGATCGACCAGCCGGGTGAGCAGCTTCTCGTCCCGCAAGGCGTCGATGGCGGCGGCGGTTCGCTGTACGACGAGGATCGGCAGGCCGCGCCAGCGCACGCTGCGCGGCTGCGCCGGCTGCAGGCCGGCGAGATCGGCCTCGATCACGTCGCCCGACGCCCGGCTCGCCGCGTCGGGATTGAGCTGGTCGACGAAGGGCCAGATCGCCGCCACGAGGCCGGCCGCGCCGACCGCCGCGGTCGACGCATGGAGCAGGCGCCGGCGGTTGAGCGCGCGTCGGTCGACTGTCTGGTCTGCGGCGCTCATGGTCCTCGGCGAAGCAGCGTCCTAGCTCTTGCGCGCGATGAACAGGCCCTCGCGCAGCCGGAACGTGAGCGCGTCGCCCGAGCCCTGCGGGTCGAGCGACTCCCGGGCGGCCGGGTCGGCATGCGCCAGCATGGCGCGCAGGAACGTCTGCATGTTGGCGTCGTGCCGGGCCGCCCATGGCTTGAACTCCATCGTCTTGTCGAGCTCCTCCTCGTGCGCGACCGCGAAGCCCTGCTTGGCGAGCACGTCGCGCCATTCCGGCATGGTCCAGGCGCGCAGGTGGCTCGGGTCGCGGAAGCGCTCGAACGCGTTGACGAAGTCGCCGACATCGCCCGGCACTACCACGTTGTCGACGAGGCCGAACAGGCCGCCCGGCTTGAGCACGCGGTGCACCTCGGCGACGAAGGCCGGGATGCTGTCGAAGTGATGCGGCGCGATGCGGCAGGTGACGAGGTCGAAGCTCGCGTCGTCGAACGACAGCGCCTCCGCCTTGGCGTAGGCGGTACGCAGGTTGGCAAAGCCCTTCTTCGCCGCTTCGCCGCGCACCAGCTCGATCATCTCGGCCGTGATGTCGGTCGCCCACACGCGGGCGACGTGCGGCGCGAACGCGTAGGCGACGTGGCCGCCGCCGGTCGCGACGTCGAGCACCCGCCAGTCCGGCTGCGGCTTGGTGAGCGCGATCAGCCGGTCGAGGCTCTTGCCCTGGGCGTGCGGCTTGCTGGTGAGATAGCCGGCGGCATTGCGGCCGAACTGCTCCTGAACGAGGGTGCTCATAGGGTCCTTTTGTGCGTGCGGCGCCCCCGGCGCGCGCTGACCTGCGGTCTCGACGGCGGAAATCCGTGCCCGCGATGTGCCAGGATTGCCCAGGTTTGTCGAGAGTGGTGGCCCCTCCGCCGGGCCATGCGCTAACATCTTTGTCCAGCCGATCCAGCCGAGGAGAGTCCCCACATGCCGGCCCCCATTGCCCTCCAGGACATCACCATCCATCCGGTCATCGAGCAGCAAGGGCCGTTCTTCGACGCATTGGAGTTCTTCCCGACGCTCAGCAAGGAGCTGCTGGCGGAGAACCGCTCCTGGCTGGAGCCGGCCTGCCTCGAAGGCGGCCGGCTCGTGCTGTGCGTGCAGAGCTTCGTCATCAAGACGCCGCACCACAACATCCTGATCGATTCCTGCGTCGGCAACCACAAGCCGCGGCCGACGCGGCCGTTCTGGAACATGCTCGACAGCGACCGCTTCGAGAAGGGGCTCGCCGCCACCGGCCTCGGCGTCGACGACATCGACTACGTGATGTGCACGCATCTCCACGTCGACCACGTCGGCTGGAACACGCGGCTCGAGAACGGACGCTGGGTGCCGACCTTCCCAAAAGCCAGATACGTGATGGCCGACCGCGAGCTGACGTACTGGACGCAGAAGGAGAAGGAGGATCCGGCGGGCGCCCCCTGGATCACCGATTCGGTGCTGCCGATCGTCGCGGCGCAGCGCGCGCAGATCGTCAAGAGCGATTTCGCCCTCAACGAGCAGATCCAGTTCCTGCCGACGCCGGGCCACACCATCGATCATTACTCGGTGCTGGTCGGGCGCCCCGGGGCGGACGCGCTGATCACCGGCGACATGATCCACTCGCCGCTCCAGGGCAAATACCCGGAGCTCGGCATGCGCGCCGACTACGACTCCAAGCAGGCCGGGCAGACGCGGCGCAAGGTGTTCGACCGCTTCAGTGACACCGACACGCTCATCTGCGTGACGCACTTTCCGTCGCCCTCGACCAGCCGGGTGCGCCACTGGGAGGATGGCTACCGGTTCGTCCCGGCGTGACGCATCGGCAGACCAAGGAGGGGGTGCAGCAATGCCATCGATGTTCCTCAAGGCTGTGGCGCGTGGCGCGATCGCCATCGCCATCGTGGTCATCGTCTGGGAGCTCGCCGCGACGGTGTCGTCGCCGTTCGTGATCCCGCATCTCGGGCCCGTGTTCGGCAAAATGCTCGAGTTGGTCCTCGCGGCGAATTTCTGGACGCACGCGTCGGCGACTGCTTTCCGCGTCCTGGCCGGCTATCTCATGGCCCTCGTCGTCGGACTTCCGATCGGACTGGCGCTGCGGCACGTGCCGGAGCTGAGGTTCGCCTTGGGCGCGCTGTTCGCCGGACTGGCGGCAGTTCCGTTCGTCGTGCTGGCGCCGGTCATGGTCCTCTGGTTCGGCATCGGCAGCGGCGCGAAGATCGCGCTCGCGTTTGCGGCCGCCGGTTTTGCGGTGGTCAGCGGGCTGATGACCTCGCGGGATCCAGCCGGGCCGGCCGCGCCCGGCATGCCGCCAGCGGCCACCGCCGGCGCGCCGCTCGCCCCCAGCGTCGTCGAAGCGGCGCGGACCGCATTCCTCGTGGCCGTCGGCGCCGTCCTGGTCGGCGAGATAATGGCGGCGCCAACGGGGCTCGGCAATCTGCTGGTGACTGCGATGAGCATGTTCGATACCGTCACGATGTTCGCGGTGGTGCTCATCGTGGCGCTGCCCTGCGCGTGCATCAGCGCGTTCCTGCGATCGATCGAGGCGCAGGTCGGCATTTGAACGCAGCCTGCGCCTGCCGCGACAAAGCCATGCGGGTCGGTTGCGCTGCGTTGCGTGACCGTGGGAGATTTGCAATGCCCCTGTTGCTGCTCGGTGTAGTGATCGGCGCCGTGCTGGTGTTTCTCTATATGTCGCGCTCGTCGTCGGGCGCGCGTCTCTTCAACGGCGGCGAGACCTATATCGTGATCGACGACGGCACGCTGCGTCTGCGCAAGGGCTGGGTCCCGCCGCGGGTCCTCTCCGCGCTCACCGATCTGCTGCGCGAGGCTGGCGTGTCGGAAGGTCACATCACGCTGTCGCATGATCGCCGGGTGGCGATCTCCTGGCACGTTCCGCCGGCGCTCCACCAGCCGATCCGGAATCTCCTCCTGAGCGAGAGTTGAGCTACGACGCGTCGCTCACGTCGAGCGCCGGCTCGCCCTGCGCTGCCGAGAGCTGCGCGAGCGGCAGCTCGATCTCGCAGGCGAAACCCGCGGGCGGAAACGACAACGCGACGCTGCCGTGCAGCTGATCGCGGAAGCTTGCCTCGATCACTCGCAGGCCGAAGCCGCGGCGCCCCGGCGGCTGCACCTCCGGCCCGCCATGCTCGCGCCATGTCAGATGCAGGCGTTCCGCCGCGACACGCCAGGCGATGTCGACGCGTCCGCTCCTGACCGACAGCGCGCCGTGCCTGGCCGCGTTGGTGGCAAGCTCGTGCATTCCCATCGCGCAGGCGATCGCGGCGCGCGCCGACAGGCTGACATCCTCGCCGGCGACCGCGATGCGGGGTGGCGCCGTCTCGTGCGGCGAGGTCGCGCGGTCCACGATCTGGCGCAGGCTCGCGTCGTCGCCGCCGCCGGCGCGCAGCAGGTCGTGCGCCGCGGCGAGCGCGATCAGCCGCTGCTCGACCGCGACCCGTCCTTCGGCGATGCTGCTCGCGCGGGCGAGGCTCTGCGACGTGATCGCCAGCACGGTGGCCAGCGTGTTTTTGACGCGGTGATGCAGCTCCTGCATCATCACCTGCTGCAGTTGCTGGGCGAGCTTGCGCTCGGTGACCTCGCGCGCGATCGCGAGCAGCCGTGCCGGCGCGCCGTCGGCGCCGACGATCGGGCTGACCGAGATTTCCCACCAGCCCGACTTGCCGTTGCGGCTGTCGCGGGCGCCTTCGAACACGGCGGTCCTGCCGGCCTTCGCGTCCGCGACGGCGGCGGCCGCCTGCGCCTGCGCGTCGCTGCGCCACAAGGCGAGCCATGCGGTGCCGGCGAGCGCGGCCGGGTCGTCGCCGCCGACGGCGCGTAGCGCCCCGGCGCTGGCGAATTCGATGCGCCCGTCGAGGTCGAGGACCGTGATGGCCTCGCTCGAGTTGGCGAGCACGCCGCGGGTGAACCCGGCGTCGGTGAGCAGCTCGGCGTGGCGCCGCGCCAGCTCGGCCGTGAGCTGGGCGGGGGACCGGAAAATGCGCTCATCGCTCATACGACGCATCCCGGGGCGGGGGTTAGGCACCCTGAAAACGTCCAGATGGGTTCCCCTGTTCCTGGAAGAATCGAGCCGTGGCGGTAACTTATTGGGCGGGCAGGTCGTCCGTTCGCCCCGTGGCTCGGTCGAGGCGCCGCCATACCGCGCCCGTTTCGGCGTCCGCCCATATGAAGCAGCTCACACATTGAACCGCTCCGGCGCGTGGAAATGACGTGGCCGCGGTCGGTCCGACCAGTCGTCACGCCCGTCCAATCGTCGATTCGACCCGCCCGACAGGGCGTGGATGCTGCCGTGTGGCCCGTGGATGAACGTTTGCGCGGGGGGCGGTGACTAACGAACGACTTTTGATCCCCTTCGCTCGACAGGAGACCCCGATGTCGCCCAATGTTCGTTCAACCTCCGGTGAGGCCGATCCGGCCGCACCGCCACCGACCGGTCGCCGCCGCGCGCGCGCGACCGCTTTTTTATCCGCCGTGCTGCTGGCCGCGACCTTCGGTGTCGCCTCCGCGCAGGACGCGCGCGGAATCCTCGCCCCCGGCAATGCGGCGGTGACCGGATTCTCCGGCACCCAGGCGCCTCCGCCCGCGCCGAACACCGACCCGGCCGATCTCACCGAGATCGATCTCGCCGGCCCGTCGGTGCGCATCATCGACCTGCAGACCATGGGCGCGCCGCCGCAGGCGCAGCTCGTGCAGGCGGCGAAGCCGTTCACCGCGACGGCCGCGCAGCTCGGACAGGTGTTCGCGGTCGCGCTCGACGACGCGGCGGCGCCCAACATCTACGTGGCGGCGACCTCCGCTTACGGGCTGCCGATCGTCGCGCCGGGGCCGAACGGCGGCCTCATCCGCGCCAGGCAGGGCGCCCCCAATGCGAGCTTCATGCCCGGCCTGTTCGGTCCGGCCAATGCGGGCGGCGGCCCGGGCTCGATCTGGCGCATCGATGGCGTGAGCGGCCAAGTCAGCCTGTTCGCCAACGTGACCCTCGACGGCGCGCCCAATGCGGGCGCGGCGCTCGGCGGGCTCGCGTTCGACAAGGCCTCGCGCCTGCTGTTCGTCGCCGACCGCAGCACCGGCATGATCCACGCGTTCGATCTCAACGGCCAGGAACGCGGCCGCTACGACCACGGCACGCAGGGTCGCGTCGCGGCCGGCCTGCCGCCGGTGCCGTATGATGCGGCGCGCCGGCTCGACATCACCAGCCCGGCGTTCAAGACCGACGACGCGTCGACCTGGGGCTACGCGGCCGACGAGCGCCGTGTGTTCGGCCTCGGCGTGCGCGAGGGACGCCTCTACTACGCGGTCGCGGGCGAGCAGGTGTGGTCGGTCTCGATCAACGCCGGTTCGTTCGGCGGCGATGCGCGTATCGACGTGCAGGTCCCGCCGTGGGACGGCGAGAGCGAGATCTCGAAGATCACGTTCGACGATACGGGCGTGATGCTGCTTGCCGAGCGCGGCGCCCCGACTGGCGCCTACGACTTCGCGGCGCTCGCCAAGGAGGCGGTCGGCCGCGTGCTGCGCTATCAGCAGGCGCCCGCGCAGGCCATGCAGCAGGCACCGATGACGGCTCCCGACCAGCAGGCCCAGCCGGTCAGCCAGCAGCCGCAGGACATGGGCTCGCTGTGGCAGCCGGTGCCCGACGAGTACGCGATCGGCTTCCCGGCCGACCTGCGCAACGACAATGGCGGCATCGCGATCGGCTACAGCTATGCGCCGGCCGGCACGATCGACCGCAACACCTGCGGCGGCTTCCTGTGGTCGACCGGCGAGCATCTGCGCGAGACGGCCGACCAGGCGCTGGCGGCGCGGCTCGCCGCCGGCGGCCCGCCGATCGTCAACGGCCTGCAGGGCAACGCGCTCGATCTGGTGCGGCCCGCCAACGTGCCGCCGCTCGCGACCTACTTCGTCGACTACGACGACAAGTTCGACGACGCGGCCGCGCGCGGCCACATGGGCGACATCGCGATCCTGCGCATCTGCGGCCAGGGCGCCGGCATCGTTCCGGTCATGGACGCGGGTGCCGGCTTCCTGGTCGGCGGCTTCTGCCAGCTCAACGAGATCCGGCTGCCGAACGGCGAGTGCTGCGAGCGTCGCTTCGTGCGGCAGGGCCGGTGCGAGCCGCGCTGCCCGCCCGATACGATCCGCCTGCCGAACGGCTACTGCTGCCCGATCCAGCTCTATCGCGAGGGCCGGTGCGATTGCCCGCCCGACACGATCCGGCTGCCGAACGGCATCTGCTGCCCGCGCCAGTCCTATCGTGGCGACGGCCGGTGCGATTGCCCGCCCGACACAATCCGGCTGCCGAACGGCATCTGCTGCCCGCGTCAGTCCTATCGTGGCGACGGCCGGTGCGATCAGTGCCCGCCGAACACGATCCTGGTGAACGGCAAGTGCTGCCCGCGCGAGCTCGTGCATGACGGCCGCTGCGAGCCACCGCAGACCTGCCCGCCCGGACAGATCGTGGTCAACGGCCATTGCTGCCCGCGCCAATACGTCCGCAACGGCAAGTGCGAGCCGCCGCCGCCCTCGACCTGCCCGCCCGGGCAGATCCAGCTGCCGAACGGCCAGTGCTGCCCGCGTGAGTTGGTGACCAACGGCCAGTGCCAGCAGATCCCGCGCATCAACGTGATCCCGCACTGCCTGCGTGGGGTGCGGCTGTCGGACGGCAGCTGCGGCCACAAGCCGATCGTGCGGATCCCGGGCCGGCTGCATGTGGAGCCGAAGCACCCGCGGCACGACACGCCGAAGCGCGAGCGCACCGTCAAGCCGAACTGGAAGCCGATCCACACCGGCGGGACGAACGTGCGGCTGAACACGTTCCACGCGATGCCGATGGGCGGAGGTGGAACACACCGCGGCCGTTGACCGACGCCGCATGATGCAAGCAAACGCGCAGGCCGGAGACCTCCGGCCTGCGCAGCCTTTTTGGGGGGAGGAGCCTACACGGTCGCGGCGTGTGCGGCGCGGTTGCCGGCGCCGTTCGGGCGCGAAGATGCCGCGTCGCCCCGGCTGTTGAGGAAGATGCGCTGCAGGGTCTCCCGCTCGATCGGCTTCTGCAGCACCGGAATGTCGGAAAAGCGCTGGTCGATGCTCTCGATACCGTAGCCGGTGACGAACACGAACGGGATGCCGCGGCGCATCAGCTCCTCGGCGACCGGATAGACCAGCGTGCCGGCCAGATTGATGTCGAGAATGGCCGCCGCGATGTCGCCGTCCTTGATGGCGGCGATCGCGTCGGGCGGACGGCTGAACGGGCCGACCACCTGATAGCCGAGATCGGTTATCGCGTCGCTGACCACCATGGCGACCAGCGCCTCGTCCTCGACCACCATCACGCGGTTGCCGCTCACCGCAAAGCGGTCGGTCGCAGTCGCGGCCGCCTTGTCGTCGAGCGCCTTCTCGCGCATCGCCAGCGCCGGCTGGCCGATCTTCTCGCCGCGCGGGATGGTGAGGATGCAATGCAGGCCGCCGTCGCCCCACAGGAACTTGGCCTGGCCGCCGAGCTGGCCCTCGACGCTGGCAACGATGATGCGCGTGCCGAAGCCGAGCTGCGCCGGCTTGCGCGCGCGCGGCCCGCCCGATTCCTGCCAGTGCAGCACCAGCGTGCTCGGCTTGAGCTCCCAGCTCACCTTGAGCCGGCCCGCCATCGATGACAGGGCGCCGTACTTGACCGCGTTGGTGGCGAGCTCGTGCAGGGCGAGCGTCAACGTCTGGGCCGAGGCGGGCTGCAGCGATACGGCCGGGCCGGCCGTCTCGATGCGGTCGCCGGTCCGCTCGCTGCGATAGGGCGCAAGCTCCTCCTCGATCAGGCCGGTCAGGTCGGCGCCCTGCCAGCGCGAATGCGACAGCACGGTGTGGGCGCGCGACAGGGCGGTGATGCGCCCTTCGACCGCCGCCACGTAGGCCGGCATGCTGTCGGCGCGGGTGAGCCGCACGATCGACTGCACGATCGCCAGCGCGTTCTTGGCGCGATGGTCGACCTCGCGGGCGAGCAGGACCTGGCGCACCTCCGATTCCTTGCGCTCGGTGATGTCGGCCGTGACGCCGCTCATCCGGATGATGTTGCCGGCCGCGTCCAGGGTGGGCGCCGCCGTGCCGAGGCACCAGCGGATCTCGCCGTTCGGCCGCCGTATGCGGAACTCGGTCTGGTGCGACTTGCGCTCGGTGAACAGCTGCTCCATGGCCTGCTCCAGCCGCGGCCAGTCGTCCGGATGAATGAGCGCCTTCACGTTCTCGGCCGTGACCACGAAGCTCGCCGGGTCGACCCCGAAGATGCGACACTGACCTTCGTCCCACAGGCATTTGCTGCGGGCGCGGTCCCAGTCCCACGAACCCATCTGTCCGGCGACCAGCGCGAGGCTGCGCCGCTCCTCGCTCTCGGTGAGACGCGTGGTCGAGGCCTCGAGCTCGGCGGTACGCTGGGCGACCCGGTTCTCCAGCTCGCCGAGGAGCCGCTCGAGCTGCCGGGTCTTGCGATAAAGCTCGGCAAAGACCTTGACCTTGGCGCGCAGCACCTCGGGGATGACCGGCACCGGCACGTAGTCGACCGCGCCCATCTCGTAGCCGCGCAGGCGGTCCATGTCGGAGAGGTGGATCGCCGAGATGAAGATGATCGCGGTCTTCTGGAAACGCGGGTGGTCGCGGATCATGGCGGCGAGCTGGAAGCCGTCGAGATCCGGCATGCACACGTCGACCAGGACGATGGCGACCTCGGACTTGAGCAGGTGCTCGAGCGCCTCCCGACCCGATGTCGCCTTGAGCAGGCTCTCGCCGAGGTCCTGCAGGATGACCTCGTAGCTCATGAGCTTCGCCGGCTGGTCGTCGACCAGCAGGATGTTGACGGAATCGCCGTTGTTCATTCCTGGTCTCCGCCTCAGCGATGCAGCCACATCCGCAGCGCGGACAGCAGTTGCTCGGTGTTGACCGGCTTGGCGAGATAGTCGGACGCGCCCGCCTCGAGGCACTTCTCCCGGTCGCCCTTCATCGCTTTCGCGGTCAAGGTGATGATCGGCAACATCTGGAAGCGCGGGTTGCCGCGGATGCGGCGCATC
>Ga0126371_10006191_pt1 | contig 10630 bp, 9 predicted proteins | sample PanSoiMetaPlot_4_FD_110145 | JGI IMG/M metagenome (GOLD analysis project Ga0126371, IMG submission 110145) | Tropical forest soil microbial communities from Panama - MetaG Plot_4 | ecosystem: Environmental > Terrestrial > Soil > Tropical forest > Bulk soil | place: Panama | collected 2016-02-17
AAATGAATTTGCGCCACCCAGAACGTCCGGTAAGAATGCAAAGAAATTGAATTGCACCGGCAGGCCGTACTTGCGAGCTGTCATCAGGTAAGCTTCTAACGTCCGCAGCGTACGCTCGTAGGGCTGGCCGTTCTCGTCGCTGAATTTGTCCCATCCCGTCCACCAGCCGGTGCGGATCATATTCAACCCGGCGTCGTGAATCTGCGCGAGATCGTGATCCCACACATAGACATTCGGATGTTCGAAATATAGCCGCTGCACTTCACTCGACATGTACGTCGTGCCAACGACGGCTAAGGGGTGACCATCGACCTCGAAGTAGTCTTGGTTGACCGACAAACGTGGTCCGGAGCGAAGGTAAGCCTCATCGCGAATCCAAAATGCCGAATGGTAGATTGCACGCACCGATTCCCCATCCATCAACTGCGCTTCGATAACGTGAAGTCCCTTTTCTGCTGGCGGAGATAAGACGATCGGCGCGGACAAGCTCAGCGAGCTAGTGATACTGGATCTCTTCGACGGCTGACCCTCTGGAAACGTGTTGATTTTCACCGATAAATGAGATCCGTCGGATGACGTTGAATGTTGGACAACTTGTAGTTCGATCGGCTCCCCCGGCAAATAGAGCGGCAAAGCCGGACGCACCGTGAATTCCTCGGCACCCATTGACGCGCGTTCAACGAGCGATCGGACTAGCGCCGTATTGTCAAAGAAACCAGGCGGCAATTCGGCATTGATGAAGATCCAGCGTCCGCCATCGAAGCCATTCCGATAGTGATCGACTTGAATCGCCGGCGCAGACAATTTGCGTCCATCTTTCGTTCCCCAGGCCAACGCATCGAGATGCGCATCGATCGAACCGGCAGAGCCCCCGCGATGGTAGAGATCCACCGCACTCAGCCGAATCACGGGGCTATAACCGCGTTTCCACGGAAAGGCTGCGACCTGCAAAGGAATTTCCGGATTGTTTTCGAATTCCAGCCCCTCCGAACCTGGTGTCTCCTGGTATTGGTCGATCATCAGCGGGCGAGTGAACCGAACGCTGTAGTCACGCAGGCGCCAACCCGTGCCATCGTGGAATGCTGCTCGGCTGAACGGCCTCCCGCCAAGGACCAGCAGATTCCCTCCGCGGTCGAGGTAGTTCTTGATGGTCTGCCAGTTGTTCTCCGGGAATGCCGAGCCGTAAGGTAGGACCAGCAGACGGGTAGAAGAAGAGTTGAGAGCGCCGCTCAATTCCTCTGCCGCAACAAACTTTGCGCCGCGAAACAACGTCTCAAGCTGTTGCGCAGACGGCGTCACCGAATCGGCAGGGGGAAAGCCGCGCTCACTTAAAACCACCACTTGGGGCCCAAGGTTCTGAGCGAAACCCGCCTGACACACTAGAAAGGAGAAGAGCACAGCTGTCATTAAGTAAGAAGATGCTTTGCGCATAGAGGTTCGGTACCAATCCAATGAATTACGGAAACGCCGAAGTCTCCGGCAACCAGCAGCGTTTGTCAAGCGAAACAAAACGATTTTCTACTGGCTTTTTCGCCCATCCACCGCGAAGAAAAATCTGCCAGCGCGCTTCGCCGATGGTATGATGACGGCGTTTACACATTACTAACCCTCTCGGAGGGTCAAATAAACTCATGGCAATAGCGAGCCCTAATACCGACACGGTCACCGTTACTAGTACAAACCAAAGCTACGGTGCCCCATTGGCTACAGTGACCACTCTCTTCTTCATGTGGGGTTTTCTTACCTGCCTGAACGACATTTTGGTGCCCCACCTTAAATCGATCTTCGATCTGAACTATACAAAGGTGATGTTGATCCAGTTTGCTTTTTTCGGGGCCTACTTCATCTTTTCGATCCCTTCCGCCAAAGTCATCGATTGGATCGGCTATCAGAGATCGATGGTTGGTGGACTTCTCACCATGGGACTAGGAGCGTTCCTCTTCGTTCCCGCCGCCAGCGTGCCCTCATATCCTCTGTTTTTAGGCGCCCTCATTGTTTTGGCTGCTGGAATTACCTGTCTGCAGGTTGCCGCCAACCCTTATGTGACCGTATTGGGAAAACCGGAGACTGCTTCCAGCAGACTCAATCTGACGCAAGCCTTCAACTCCCTTGGTACGTTTCTGGCGCCCTTTTTCGGAGGGCTATTCATCCTGACGACGGCTCCAAACATGGCGGAAATTCGTGCCCTCTCACCTGATGCTCTTCAAGCCTTTCGCCTGCATGAAGCCGCCACGGTGAAAATGCCTTATGTCGGACTGGGGGTCGCTCTCGTACTCCTTGCAATCGCAATCGGCAGTTTCAAGCTGCCAAAGATCGAACATGCTCAACATCAACTTGGCCAGAAGGTCAACGACTCCATCTGGAAGCATCCCAATCTGATTTTCGGGGCGATCGCGATCTTTGTTTATGTAGGTGCCGAAGTTTCAATCGGTAGTTTCTTGGTGAACTATTTCAGCCAACCGGAGATCGGCGGACTCACCGAAAAGGTCGCAGCCAGCTTCGTCGCCTTTTATTGGGGTGGCGCCATGGTTGGACGGTTCATAGGGTCAGCGCTGCTCCAGAAGATGAAAACTGGTGGCCTCCTCGGCATCTGTGCGATTTGCGCATCCGTACTCGTAGCTGTCTCGATGCTGACGAATGGGCACGTAGCGATGTACAGCATCATCCTCGTCGGCTTCTTCAACTCGATCATGTTTCCCAGCATCTTTACGCTCGGCGTCGCGGAACTCGGTCCTCTGACTGGCGATGGATCCGGCATAATGATCATGGCTATCGTCGGTGGCGCAATTATCCCAGTTGCTCAGGGCTGGATCGCCGATCGCATCGGCATTCATCATGCGTTTTTCCTCCCGGTCATCTGTTATCTCTATATTCTGTTTTTCGCTTTGAACGGGTCCAAGCCGAATAGTGAACGATATGCGAAGGTATGAACTTGGCTTGATACTTTGACATGCCTTCAAGAGCTATAATTAAAACGATTTAAAAGACCTATGGTGCAAGTCAGGAAGCTCGGCCAGAAGCCGACGGTGATTACTCTCAAGGCAGTTGCGCAGCACTTAGGGCTTACCCCAGGCACAGTCTCAGCTGTTCTCAACGATTCACCGTCTGCCCGTTCGATCCCGCAAGAAACGAAGAATCGTATTCGTGCAGCGGCGAAGGAGTTGAATTATCGCCCCAATTTTTTTGCGCGCACACTCCGCAACAAGCGCACATACACGATCGGAGTCATTGCGGAGGAGATTGGTGACTCCTACAGTTCGCCGATCATCAGCGGTATTGAACAATATTTGCGTGAACGGAACTATTTCTTTTTGACGGTCGTGCACCGCCACGACACGGCTCTGCTGAGTCGTTACTCCCAGTTGCTGTGGGAACGTGGAGTGGAGGGAATTATCACCGTTGATACCACCGTCCAGGAAGCGCCCTCGCTTCCCACGGTGGCCATCGCCGGACACAAAAGGATGAAGGGCGTCACGAATATCATCCTTGACCACGAGAAGGCCGCTCAGTTGGCTTTGCGACACCTTAAGGATTTGCGGCACGAACGGATCGCTTTCATGAGAGGCAATCCAGTGAGTTCAGACTCGAAGGAACGCTGGGAAGCAATCTGTCGCGTCGCCGCTCAAATGGATCTCAGGATCGACCCGGACTTGATTGTTCAGATCGATGCTGATGATCCGACTCCTCACCTTGGCTACCCGTTCGCGAAGCAACTCTTGGCCCGGCAGAAGCCGTTTACTGCGCTCTTCGCTTACAACGACATCTCGGCAATTGGCGCCATCCGGGCACTGCAAGAACATGGACTACGCGTGCCGCAGGATGTTTCAGTGGTGGGCTTCGACGACATCCCCGGTGCCGCTTTCTACAGTCCGAGCCTTACAACGGTGCGTCAGCCACTGAACCGCATGGGAGAGGTCGCCGCCCAGAGTTTACTGGATCGAATTGAAGGCAAAAAGGATTATCCATCCGAGATTGCGATTGAGCCTGAGTTTGTTGCGCGGGAATCTACAGCAAACGCACCCCGCTCCTGTTAGCATCCATTAGCGGCTTGTCCCACTTCGATGCGACGCGCCGCATCCGTCTATGGCTGCGAGCGATACATCGTTAGAGTCCAACTCTGCCCGCGCCCTTACCTATGTGTCGTACATTTCTTTCGTTCCCATCGGGTTTGCAACCGTTCTGTTGGGACCGATGTTGCCGGCTCTCTCAGCGCGATGGTCCCTCAATTACGCTCAGGCCGGAGCGCTCTTTAACGCACAATATCTGTCCTCGACTTGCGCAGTCGCATGTTCGGGCGTGTTAGCCGCCCGCTGGGGATTCAGATTCCCGATGAAGGTGGGGCTACTGCTGATGACCCTCGGGCTCTCGTCTTTGCTCTCGGGACCAAAAATCGTCGGTATTCTCTCCATCGCCTTATATGGAGCCGGTTTGGGGTTAGCCGTTCCCGCTGCGAACTTGCTGGTTGCTGCCGCCAATCCTGGGCGCCGCAGTGCTACCTTGAGCTTGCTCAATTTCTTCTGGAGTTTGGGTGCAGTCGCCTGCCCCTTTTTCATCGCAGCTGCGGCCAAAAGCGGGCATCTTCCTACAGTTGTGTTGTTCGTTGCCGCGTTCTCACTCGTAATCGTCATTGGCATTGCCTTGATGCCTGAGAGCATTCGTGAACCTGCTGTCGCCCGCGATACACAACCTATGCTTCCGTTGATCCGACAACGAAAGCATGCTTTCTCAGTGTTGGCGTTGCTTTTTCTACTCTATGTCGGGGTGGAAAACGGTTTTGGACAATGGATGGCTTCCTACGCGAAAAGCCTGGGCACTTTGTGCCTGGCGATGGCTCTAGCCACTCCCTCTTTCTTTTATGCTTCGCTCACGCTAGGCAGATGGATCGCGCCAGTTCTCTTGCGGACGATAGACGACGTCAGACTGGTGCAGGCTGGTACTCTTTTGGCATGCGCTGGGATGATCGGTTTGATCTTTTCCCATGCGCTACCGGGTGTTCTGACAAGTGCCTGTGCCGCCGGCCTAGGACTCTCGAGTATCTACCCGATCACCATCTCCATCCTGTCGAGACAGTTTGAATCCGCGAGCATCGGGTCACTGATGTTTACGCTCTCCAACATCGGTGGGGGATTGCTTCCGTGGATCGTCGGTCTTTCTTCGAATCGATTCGGAACTCTGAAGGCGGGAATTGTCGTGCCGCTGCTCGGATGCATCGGCATGTTCCTATTATTCCTCCGGATCTCAGTACGTCATGCGCCGGATCTCGGCCGAGGCTGATTGCACGTCAGGCTCTGACCAGTTTCGCTGCCAGGCGAGTCATTCGAACAATTCGATATAAGGGAAACAATGGTTCCGGAAGTCGAATCGCGGCCCATTCGCTCGGACCAGCGGTAAAGGCCAGTCGACGCACGAACCGCACTCGATCTTGCCATCTCTCGCGCAATCGAAGCATCAGGCGAAAATAAGCTATAGACTCAACGTCGAACGCTCGGTCTTCCCGAATGTAAGTTTCGATCTCTCTCGCGATCTGCGCCGCTGCTTCGTCTTGGCAAAGGTTCGTGTTGGCGCCCGACGGAACTGGCACGTCCAACAGTCGATTCAGGAGCAGCAGTGTGACGCGCAGGATGCGCTGAATTCGCAGACTCTTCGCAGTTATCCCAATCTGACTCCAATCCAATTTGGCGATCTCCGCGATCCGAGCTAGATCACTTAGCCAGATCAGACGTCCCCAGACGTGTTTCGCAGCGTGTAGCGAGAGTAGGATGAATAGATCTTCCAATGAAGGCGTCTTCATCGCACGCCCCGCGACTGGTACGGTAACTGCCCGTTGAAACAGTTGTTCCAGATCGAAATCTACCGCGTAAAATCGGGGCTGAATCGCCCACTGGACCTCTAGCAAATTTCGTCCTGCCGTTCCGTCGAAGACAAATTCGTATCCCGATTTCAAATAGGACCGCTCCACCGCTGGCGACCATTGCAAATGCTTCGTGAACCCAAGTTTCGCAAGCGCCTCATAAATCCGCGTCAAATCCGCCGCCCGAACGAGTAAGTCAATATCGCCAGACTGTCGCAGCGCAATATCCCCGTACACTGCCTCAGCCAGGGCCAAGCCCTTGTAAGGCATGACCGCGATCCCAGCCGCCGACAGCTCGTCGACAATACGAATCAGTTCTCGCGAGAGCATCAGCGACTTGTGAATATTCGTTTGATATTTCTGCGCGACGGAACTGAAGTGTTCGACCGGGATCAGTTCTTTGTAATCTGAGAGTGCTTGATAAAGGAGTGGCTCCACACCATGCCGGTCTGCGAGATCAAGAACTAGATCCCAGTGGAGAGAGGACTGCAGTAGAGCCTGTATGCGGCAGTGATCACGGCCGGCGGAACAAGCCGCGAATAACAGCGACCATTCGGTCTCCGATGCAGCGCTGGTTCGAGGCATTGCTTTGGATGAGGCTACGACGGGAACTCCGGATCACGCAAGAGCGCCGGCGGCAGGAATAATAGGCACGGCCGGAAGGGCGCGAATCTGCACCAGGTTCGCGGTCGACCATTTTTTTGCGATCATGTTGGCGGAAGGAATCCCGGTCCTTGCAAACGATTTTTCGCAGTCCTGCGAGGAAGGACCGCGCATATTCCCTTCCATGTAGGCGAGCCCCGGACACCGCGTGCAACTCCCAACGTGTGTGCATGAAGTGCATGTGTTCAGATCCTTCAGCCGTATCGATCGCACTTCGTTCATTGTTTCGGAATTGCGCCAAATATCGAGGAACTTCTGCCTTCGTACGTTACCGGTCGGAATCGGGAACTGCACGCACGGGAAGACATCGCCATAGGGCGAAACGTAGCATGAAGTATGACCCGCGCTGCACGGCAACGCTGAAAGCGAGTTCTCGTCACCCGGCGCTGGCACCGCACAAAACTCGTCAACGTCTCCGACTAACGCCTGATCCCGAAAAACCTGCCGCAGCGTTTCGTGGCCGATACCCATGTTCAGCACGGATCGATTCCCATCCATCATGGGGGTGATCGTTGGATCGAGGGTACACTCGATGCCTAACTCGTTGGCCAGTGCCCGCATACCCTGATAGTCCTGCACGTTCTGCACCATCAACACATTCGCGAAAATTACTCGCAGCCCTTGAGATTTCAGAAACCGCGCTGCATCAATCGATCGCTGAAGCGATCCGGGCACCAGCGTGATGGCATCGTGTACCACCGGGCGATGGGAATAAATACTGATCTGGATCGACTCGACCCCAATCTCTTGAAGCCGGGCGGCCTCGCGTTCGCGAATCATGATCGCGTTCGTCTTAAGTTTTACACAAAACTGCTTTTGGAAGCGGGCATACTCGAGAATTTCGAAGAAATCCTTTCGCAGAAAGATTTCGCCACCGCTGAGCGATAGAACGAAGACCCCGGCATCTGCTAATTCATCCAGCAAGTGTTTGATCTCTGACGTCGTCATCTCGCCATGATCATCGTGGTCGAGATAACAGTGCACACAACGTTCATTGCAGCGATAAGTGAGATCGAGTTGCACGCTCAGAGGAATATTCCGCGCCAGAGCTTTTTCGTTTACTTCCTGGAGCAAGCTCATCGCTTCTCTCCAACTGGTTGCTGCAACAGTGTGATTGGCACTTCTGAGATCTGCAGGATTTCATGACCAGCCAATTCTCGCGCCAGAGCCTCAGCGTCAGCGAGAGCCTCGGCCGGCTCGACTTCAAACTCCGTGCAGATCTTCTTCTCCACGATCTCGTCCAGCGGAGTCGCTCCGTCCGCGGACTGCCAGAGAATCGTCGCAGTCTCATTCAACGTAAATAAAGTTGAGTCCCTGGCCGACATGATCATCATTTCGCCATCCAGGCTTCGCGCGGCCGCTCGTGGATTACGTACCAAATAAAGCCTACTCATCGAATCAACTCCCAAACCCTTGCGTCAGGAACAAATGTGAGCCGTGCAATCGGGACTCTTTCTGCAAACTCGAATGCCGAATGAAAAATCTTCCGCACAAGTTCCTCATCCTTCGCGAAGAATAATAGGTTTGATAGCAAGGACCGTGCGGCTTCACCGGGCGAGACTGAGTCAACCTTGTTCTCTTTTCCCTTGACCAGCAAATAGAGCGTCGAAATTGGCGCCGAAACATTTTCGCCCAACTTGGCCAGTTCGCCGGTGAATGGGGTTCCAAAGGCTACGTATTCGTCACCCCGGCGGCGAACGTAAGAAATCTCGTCGGTCAAGAGCGTTACATCGGACGGTGCCAGCCTTGAGATAGTCGTCTTTCCAGCCTCAGACACTCCAGCGAACAAGAATGCTTTTCCGTTGCGAATCGCGCTGGCGGAATGCAGTAGGAATCCACCCTGCCGCGCCAATACCAATGTGTGAACGATTCGCAGCACCGCATCAATCGAATACGGATTGGCTGTCTGCCGAATCCAGCCACGCCGTGCTGCCGGTTCCCACTCGGCCAAAAAGTCCCCACGCCGCAGCGTCCAACGCCCGAGGTGGTAACTGACTTCCACATCTACATCGGGATCCACGATGGTTGGCTGTTGGAGTTCAACATCGAAGTCGATCTCTGCTTTGTCCGAATCGCTAACGAATCCTGTGTAGCGACTCTCCAGAAGACTTAGAAAATCTGAATCGGTCGTATGCACGCGTACAGGCATCCCACCGATTTCAATGACTAGACTGAAACGCTCGACTTCGGTCATCAACTGTGGCAAAGGCAGGCCCAATGACTACACTGTTTGACTTGATGTTTGAAGCCGTCCTCGAACCCTAACCACGACCCCGGCAGCAACATCCGAACGTCGAACAAGCGCTGCGATCGCGCGCTGGCCGGATCCCAAGGCTTTGCTGGGCTCAATATTTCTGTCGTTTCTTACAATCGAAGTAACTCGACCTAAGAATTCGTTGTCACTCACCGGCGAATCAGTCGCCTGCATTGAGTCACCGCGCGTCAGCATCGTTGAACTGTGATTCTTCACGACCCGATGAGCAATGAGCCGCCGATGACGAACGAAAAGAACAATGTCACCTTCCGCCACCCCCGCAGGCTCAACTCGCTCAACGATGAGCACATCCCCAGGCCAAACAGCCGGTAGCATGCTCCATCCTGTAACTCGCAGACGTAGCGTTCCCGACGATCGCAACACCTCGGCGGCCATTTCGCACTTCAGTGCATGGGATTCGTCCGTGACAGCGTCGCGCAAGTTCATGAGTTCTTCGGGCTGTTGTTACAACTCTGAGACAAGCCTAAGATTTTTCCGCACGAAAGCGCTGTTGTCACAAACACTTTCTCATGCCGAAATGATGGCTTTTCGTACGGTTTCTTTCGCGTAGCCGGAGTGCTCGGTTCGTCCGGTTGAATATGACTCGTATCCATTGAGATCCTATCGTTATTGTAAGTTTGCCTGGGATGCCTGTACGGCGCAAACCCCAGTGCCGCCAGATGTAGGACAAGTTTGATTGCCTTGAGTGAAAAAGTATATCTGAGACGCTCCCGTCGCAGTGCTTATGCCATCGACAATTACTCCGCCTGTGCCACCCGACAAGGTGAGGTTTGAAGAGGGCCAGGGTCCAGCATTAATCCAGATGACAGCATTGTCGGTCGTTGTGCCACCTATCGTAGTGTTCCATGTCGGCTGAGTCGCGCCTGAGAAACCCGCTTGGGTCGAAATTTCTACATTCGTTCCGTCGAAAATACTCGCTAGCTGACCGTAACCATGGTTTGCGGTCCATCCCCCTAACGGCACCACCGTCGTAGCTCCCTGGTTTAGCCACGTAATGCCATTGTCGATTGTTTTCTTGGCCAGGGCGCCCGGCCAGATCGGAATCGTCGATCCGGTCGTACCGTTATTGAGGGCAGTCTGGATGTAGGCGACGTTATTCGCCGTCCGGATCACCAGAATCTCTTGACCTGCGTTGTAGTGAGTGTTCGCCTTCCACGGCAGATCCACGAAATTCATGAGGCAGCCCTTGTTACCGCAAGGCCGCCCAAAGTTTTGTACGCTGAAGTACAGCAGTTCTGCCTTGTTCGGGCTCGCGTTGGGATTTGGAAAGTCGGTCACGGGTGAACAGGCAGGTGTTCTGCCGGCAGGAGTCAGAGTTGCACCGGGCACCGGCGAACCCATCACTCCGGCAACAATCGGTATTCGATACATAACCGGCGCACCACCCGTATTGCCGCAGACATACAAGGCCCCGGTGGCATTTGTCGAATTGAAATAGGCGCTGTCAAATGCACCCACGTACATCGGGTTGGGCGTCGATCCTAAGACCACACTGTTTCCAACGGTCACCTTAGACCCAGTGCTTCCTGCTGCGAAACTCGTGCTCAGAGTATAGACAGCAGCGCAGGCGATACCCCCGCCGCAATTCGCGGTGCCGTCACTAGAGGCAAAAACGTAGACCTTCCCGCCAGTCACATCCAGAAGAGGACTCTCCACCAGGCCGACACCAAAATCCAGCCGTCCTGATGCGGTCACGGCAGCAGTCGAGGAGTTTACACGATAAAGAAATCCTCCCCCGGTTCCCACATCACCCACTAGAACATTCTGCGAAGTGTGATCGTACAAGGGGCTCGAAAGGGAATTTCCCCCGTTCAGCTTAACCGGAAAGAAGATCGTTACTT
>Ga0126371_10006192_pt1 | contig 10630 bp, 16 predicted proteins | sample PanSoiMetaPlot_4_FD_110145 | JGI IMG/M metagenome (GOLD analysis project Ga0126371, IMG submission 110145) | Tropical forest soil microbial communities from Panama - MetaG Plot_4 | ecosystem: Environmental > Terrestrial > Soil > Tropical forest > Bulk soil | place: Panama | collected 2016-02-17
AAGTTAAGCTGTTCCTGGTCGGTATCTCCTGTCCCTATATACGGGTCTGGTGGAGTGGTCCTTTCCACGGCATACCTAAAATACACCTCGTTAGGTTCCATCTCTTCCGGACGGCCGGTACCTGCCGTGCGATACCAGAACGGTCTAGCGTAAGTAGCTGTCTGTTCCTTTGGCAGCATGTCATACAAACGTTCACCCGTGGAGTAACGCTTTTCCTTCATGGCTACCACGCGAGAATCGATACTAGCCCTAGGAGCGTCCGTGTTACGTTGCACAGCCAGATCGTTTACTCGTACAGCATACCTCTGCTGCATGGATGTCTGGCGTTCATACTGGCTGGGTGAGGATGGTTCTGCATCGCTGGGGTATGTCTTGGGCTTGTTGCGCCATCCCTCGGTAACTGTTTCGCTGGGTGGGTTGACGAAATAGTCTTGGTACCAGCGGAAGGCGCCTTGTCGCACTCTACGCCATCTGTCTCTGTATCCGCCCGTGGCGTTCCACGGAGGGAACCCCCTAGGGCTAGCCCAACGTGCCTGCCTGTCCTCTGAGGGAACGTCGTAGGGCTGTCTAGCGTCATACTCTACGCCTGTGTAAGAACTGTCATCCGGCGGGTAACCCCACAGGTCATGTTGCACCAAGACTTCTGGTACGGCTCTGTGGGGTTCCATGGTTGCATGCTCTCCCTCTCTCTGTGCCAGGAGAGAAAGCCTGTCAGGTGGTGAACCGTAATAGTAGTGGACTGGGTTAATGCCTGTGCCCCAGACAGCAGCCGTACCACCTGAATACGTCTGCCCGTATCTCCTGGCCCAAGCACCCTTGGTAGGTAGTGCCATTATGCTTCCTCCGTACCAGGTTCTGGGCTAGTCAATCCTGCGTTTCTGCCATGCACGTACTCTGCGTATGTAATGATGCCTTCTACTACAGCACCAGCTATCAGAGCACCAGAGTATTTCTTGTCGAAGAAAATAGTTACGCCAATGAGCAAGGCGCCTTCTGCTAGCCCGATGACAACCCATTTCATCATAGTAGGTGCCCGCTTTTTGGCATTAATCTCCACGGTTTGTGGTGAAGAACAGGCTTTGGCTACAAACTCTGCCATACTGGCAGCGCCAATGACAAAGGCTATGCCTTTGCCAGCATCACCACCATTAAGAGCGAACGGCATCGTTAGCAGCTTCTTCCCATTTTCTGGCTTCCGCTTTTCGCCGCTCTTCTACGTCTAGCGTGAATGCTGTAACGAACATGGCAGCGGCCAGAGCGTAGAGAGCAGTACTTATCTTCATCCCTTCTCAGCGGTGTTTAGCACGCCGCTAACTGCCTGGCCTGTGGGCTTGGGGAGCTTAGCTAGCTGGCTAGCGTGCAAGCCAAACGCCGTAACTAGCCCGATGATGACGATACCGCTAACCAGTGTTTTTCCTATGTCTGTCATTATGCTGCCTTTCTTGGCGCCATGTGTCGTTTGGGCTGGGTAGTAGCCTGTCCGAATATACCGGCTACCGTACTAGCTACTGACTTGCCATTAAACTCTGTGGAAGCTGCCGCAATAAGCACCATGATTCCCAGGGCTATAGAACCTTTGGGTGCTACTTTGGCAAAGCCTTCCATGAGGGCACCTGCTAGAACCGTGGCCACTGGAATACGCCAGTTTACTTGCTTGGTCTGGTACCACTCATTAACAAACGTCATGGTTCCAGCAGTAAGCACCATGTAAGTTCCAGTTTCAGCCACCGGGAGTTACCGCCTTAAGCCTCCGTACGAATAGAACTTCTCCGCCAGGAGCACCACCGTCTATTGTTGTTATTCCTGTCCCTATGCGGTTGTTTAGTGCAGAGATCATATGTTGGCCGTTGTCTATGATGATACCCATATGAGTTTGCCATACGGCCAAGTCTCCTGGTGCCGCATCCTTCCTGTGTATGGTAAATGCACCTGTCCATACCAGCCAGACTCCCGTAGTCGGACCGTGGCTCTGCCCCGAATAAGAACCAGCCCTGTACAAGGGAATAGCCAGTCCCATGTCATGGCCTATTACCCAGTTACTGAAACTGCTACAGTCCCAGTTACCAATACCTCTGGCTGGGGCACCTCCCCACACGTACCCTGCCCCGTTATACTGCTCTGCGTCGGTGGCTATCCCCACACCTACCACAGTAGCTCTCCCCGACGCGCCTACAGCGGTATCTGCCCCGCTAATCGGATAAGCCAATGTTTCCAGGCTGGGATTCTTGCCAGCTATCAAGTCTCTGAATCCGGTGGTCAATTTCTTACCCCTAAACCCAGACCACAGGACCAGGGCACCACCACCAGCCATGAGCAGATAACTTGCTTTAACAGGCATGTCTAATACCAGTTAAATTCTTTCTCGTGGGCTTCTGCGTTAACGGGATCGCCGTAACGTTGCTTAATGTAACCCAGTCCCCAGCCTATTTGGACACTCGCGCTACTGACAGGTGGCCTGCCTAGTACTGGCAACTTGGTATCTGGTAGTGCCTGGGGTATGCCATAAGCGCCACTGCTAGGATTCCTGGCCTTGTTATCCCAGCCGCTCTCTTGCATCCACAAAGCCACCAGTGATGACCATTGCTGCCCTGTTGACCACCCGTAAGCTGCTGCCATGACTTTGCCTATGGCCAAGTTTTTTGCCTGGGTACCTCCCACTGGTGCACCGCTACCAGTTCCCGGGTTTGATGCACCAGTGGGAGACGTACCACTAATTGGCAGTTCTGGTCCTCCTGCTGGCTGGTGACCTGAGATCAGGTCCCGGAATGTGGTTGTCCATTTGTGTCCTTTGACGCCAGACCACAGCACAATGGCACCACCACCCGCTAGCAGTAGGTACCCTGGCTTAATGGCCATGGCGTTAGGTCACCCTCCGCCGTTGCCTACTGTTGGAAGGTTAAGGCTGATACCTGTGGTACCACCTACCTTACTCAGAACCCATGGCCCTACGATCATGCCTGCTGCCATGGATGTAAGAACCGCTACCGGGTGTGCCTTGATAAAGCTAATCGGGTGCATGTCTATGCCTCCACATCTGCCCAAGCGGACTGGCCGGGTGGTTCAGCTTCTTCTGGTGGCTTGTAAGCTTCCGGATCGAACGGTGCCCACTGTTCGGCATCCTCCCCGTACGGTCCTTGCCTTTCATGTTCGTAACTCTCTGTGGTGCCGTCTGGTCCCTCTAGGTAAGCTTCTGAGCCACGCGGGAACCTGTTGGCTATGAACTTCCTAGCCCTCGTCTCTGAGACTGTAGAGAACACTACACGCTTGTTGCTCAGCGGGTGGCTAAGCCTTACCCGCCACCTGTCCGTAGGCGGGCCGCTATCCACAGTCTTAGTCTGTGGCTTATCACTAGTCTTAGTACTAGTGGTTGTGGTTGGGGTTGTCATGTCACTGGCCTCCTGTCAGCATCGCTGTGTCCTGGTGCCTGGCCTGGGCATTGCCAGCACCACCGCCACCACCTGGGGCCACGTAATTGACCACAGAGTAGAAGTTGCCAGCCACACCCATGTTGGCGTTCCAGATGAAGTTACTACCAGGTGACGTAACCAGGTAGCACCTGCGTGTTTCTGCCCCAGGCCGTTGCAGGAAAAAGTCCTGGTTAAATTCAATGGTGTAAACACCATTCTCTTTACCAGGAATGACACCCGTACCTGCCGCCCCACGTACGTCAAACGTGGTGGCCATGTATCCGTAGCACCTGGCTATATCTGCCTGCCAGTCCGCTTTGGTGTACTGGGTGAGAAGAAAGTTAGCCTCAAATTTCAGGCCGATGAGTGGATCTGGCCAGTTGGTTTCACCAGATGACCTGGCCCCGCCAGTGCCACGGTACATGAACAGGTAGTTACGGAATGGGTAACCCAGTCCCGTAATAAGCTGCTGGTTGATAACCCCAGCAGCAGCCACAGGAATACTTCCCTGGGTCCAGTACTGGGTAGTACCTGACGCAGGTGGAGCACCAGCAATGGGACGATTTTGCTTGTCTGCCTTCCTGGGCTCCCAGTAAAACTCCTGGGTTCCCCTAACACGTACACTCCACGCTGTTGCGGAGGGGAAAGCGGTAGCTGCTGCGTTAAGCTGCATGATAAGCGTAAGCGTAGCAGTATTGTTAACCGATGCCACTGGCCCGATAGGGTCGCGGTTAACGATTTCGAGCGGTATCTGTAGCAGGTAAGTACCCGCCGTACCGCTGGCGGTGTATGCGGCGTTGGTGGCTGGGTCGTCTGCGAAGTAATATCCGCCGTACTTGTTGGTAAGGAACCAGGTGTAGCCATCGAACGGCCCAAAAATGGCTTCGTTGTTCACATCGTTCAATTGAACGCTGCTGAATATCGTAAACGGAGAATCGGCAGCCAGGGTACCAGCCGTTGTGGTGTAGTCAACCCTTAGCCACAGACGCGCCAGCCATCCTGTAGCTTGCAAAGTCCATGGTTGCAGGGAGCCACCTGCTGTGTTGGAGAATGTCTGATCATAGTCGCCACCCTCCAATACATCTTGGGTGCCGACCAAGAATGACCTTGGCCTAGCTTGTGCCTGTGGCCTGGGTGCTCCCATGCGGCCACGCTGCTGTGTTCCTACCGCTGCCATTCTCACCCTCCATGTAGGTATGGCTATGGGTGATAGACACGCTGGGGTTAGGTGTCTATCACGTACATGCCACCACTACGGCGGATGTACAGGGCTTGAGATATGGTGCGACCGTCTCTACTCCTCTCTGTTCGTAGTCGTGACGTTATCCATTGCACCTGGTCTGGGTCGGCACAGCCGAAGTCTGAGTATCTTCTACGGTTATTAGCGTCATCATCGTAGAAGATAATCAAATGTTCTGGTGCGTTGTAGGTGTGGTATGACAGATAGGCACCACGCTGGCCCTCATTCCACACCGCATTATCCGGCCCGCCACGCATGAGAGGTGCTTCTACCTCTTTCTTAAGCTTCAAGTCCTCCTGTATCTGGTGAGCTTCATTCACATGAGTAATCGTAGGATGCTTGGTGTTACGATAGTTCTCACTTATCGCATGACTGAAACTGGCAACTAGTATTTGTTCCTCTTGTTTAGGACTAGAAGGCTTCTCTAGGGGTACCAGGATATAACCATTCCACTTGCGTTTACGGTCAAGCCTTTGCCTTGCGTGACTAGGTAGCTCGGTAACTACCCGCAAGTGATAACGCTTAGCAGCTTTCTCAATGACAGGGTCTCTGCCTTTGATCTTGCCATGCAGAGAGGTAACCTGCATATCAGGAGAGATAACCTCGCCAAGCATCTGGAAACAGAGAGTAGACTTACCCCTGCCAGTAGGACCGAACAGAGAAACATGCTGACCTCTGTGGTAGTCCTGTCCAAATGCGTCTAGGAATTCTTCTCTGGGGACAATCTCTACAACATCTAGACGTTTATCCCTGTCCTGATACGCCTGTCTTACTGCCATTGACGTTTGTAAACCTCACCCTCTGTGGTGGCGTGTCGTCACTGTAAATGCTGGTAACTGGCATGTCCTCATTGTCTATGTCGTTAAGCACACTGTGTACTTGTGCCCTCAGACGCCAGACTATCTTCTGTGCCCTCACTGCTGCTATCAGGGCAACCACTGTGCTTATCGCACACACTATGCTGGTCATCACGGTAAATGCATCTACCAGCCCAAATGCTACACCCCCTGCAATAACTAGAGGTGACCATCGTGGCAGGGTAATAACAAGCCTACGCTGGAACAGTTCTGGTATACGTCCAGTTCTCCTACTTGCTCTTATTCTCACGATACTCCCTCCACTTTGCTATTAGCATGGCAGTTACCACTACCGCTAGCGTGGTATCTATCAAAACTCTTTCAGTTGGCACGTGGATCAATCCTCCCTCTGAGTACGTCCATGCCGTATGTGGATATGACTAGGTCTGGCTGGCGTTTGACATCTGGTTCCGCCATTGGTATTCCTGCTGCTGCTGCGTGACGCCAGAACTGCAAGAGGATGGTGGCATCTCTGGCGTCCATACCAGCCATACGGGATGCGAAACAGAAATAACCGTTACGTTTCTCATCAGTAAACTTGGCCGCTGTTTGCTTACTGTCATATAGCACGTTATCTGAGCTACCGTCAGCAAGACTAAACACCATCCACCCACGGGCCAGTTCTTCCCATGTGTGAGAAATAACCTTCAAGTTGATAGTATCCGCCATACGCCTACCCGCATCTGTGGCTATAATGCAGCGAGAGCATATCACGAACCCATGGGGACACTTAGCCTGGCTCATGTTCCCTCTTTACTACAATAAGCCCCTGGGCCGCTAGTGCGTCCAGCAGCTTCTGATCATTAAACACATGATTGACCAGGTCTCTAGGATCATGTGTTTGGCCACGGAATCCCTTAAACAAGGCACCTGGCCTAAACTTGACGTTCCAGCGTATGGGTATATTCCTGCCTAGTATCCGCATAGTAAAGCGTGGCGGATCATTCTTAGCAGTCCTACGCATCATCTTGCGCTGTTCCCTGTCGGTTTTAATCTTGGCAGGTAGTTGCTTAATACTGTCTTCATGGTTGCGGTATAGCTGGGCACCAAACCCCATAGTGGTAAGCAAGAACAACACGTATGGATTACTTGGCTGGGTTAGCCAGTCCACAGCCCTGGCTGCTCTCTTATCAGCTTCCGCTAGCTGACCAACAGCTACACCAAATTGCGGGCCATGATGCAAGATGGTTGCTGCATCTGGCATATCTCCAGCGTTAATCGTTGCAATAAGAAAGCTCTTAAGAACAGAATAAGTCTTATCTCTAGCGGCTCTGCTAGTGGGTGTACTCTTGGGCTTGATTAGCGTGGTGTAATCTGCAGCACCAAAAATTACGTGCCAGTCTGGGTTGGAATCATCTTCATGACCGTTACTCTCTGGCCCTAGATAATCTTCATCGCCAGAGCCAGAGCCCTCAGATTTAATGTGTATGTTCTCAGTCACCCAATCCCCTTAAATATGGGCGGGGCAGGTGCCCCAGAGAAAGCACCTGCCCCAGCTATTCGCAACGGGCTATAACCTGGCCCGGTATCCACGTTGCGAGTTCCACACCACCAGGATACCGAGAGGCACACCGAGACGCAATGATCTTGGTGCCTGATTCCCTATTGATCTTGCCTGGCTGGTAGGCTTGGAGGTGCCGACCCTGGCCCGGTAGGCGGGCCACGGCATTCACCAGAGAGGGTGGTCAATGTGACTACCGAATCCCAGCCCGAGTCCCAGCCCGAGTCCCAGACTCCGGCATCTAGAGACGGACAAGCCCTCAGTCTCTACCGGCGGTATCACGCTACCATGCTGGAAAAGGCCATAGCCCTGTCACAGGACAAGGCACGGACCGAGCGAATCATGGCAGGACAGTCCGACAAAATCCTGTCAGCTACCAGCCTAGAGGACATCTGGGCTGCCGACATGGCAGGTACAGTGCAAGCTAGGGACGCGGAAAACTTGGAGGTGACAATTTACGATTACGTCCCCGTTCTCTCCAACAATGTGGAGATCACAGACGGCCACGGTTACTACTTCTCAATGAACGCCACCGCAATCGGCGGACCACAAGAAGTACTCACCCGTAACAGTCTCACCCTGGGCCAGGACTTTGTCCTACAATCCGGGGCCGAACTGTTTACCATCAAAGTCTCTGCCATGGCGGAAGCGGGTCACCTGCCACAGTCAGGGCTAATCTTCCCTGTCCCTAACACCAAGGGTATGCTTAAATTCTATCCGCTGCCCAAGAGAGTGACACCTGGCACCACCGAGTAAACGGCCACTAGGGGGTTCTGGTGGCCAGGAGAGGGTTCCTCCAGCGCGCAGGCGACGCCATCCGCAAGGCTGGCCAGACCATAGCCAACCTGTTTCGTGCGGAAGAACTCACTCCACCACCAGAACCCCCTAGAAGACGCCCAGCGCCAACCACACCACCAGACAGGTACCAGCAGGCGTACATGGAAGAAACATTGAGACGGCCAGGTACAGCCCATTACAACGCTATGTTGAGATTCGCTCACGACATGCCAGAATGGCAAGTAGGTGACGATAGCGAAAGACTAGAGTTTTGGCGAGAGTTCTTGAGATTCAGTCAGCCAGGTGGACAACGGAGAAACGATCCTAACCACCCGTTCTGGCGTTATTCGGGCCGCGATCCCAGAGACTTTGACTGGCACGGATGGCGAGAGGCAATGAACTACCCACATGGAAAACGAGCAAGGTAGAAACCTTATATTGGTACCTACCGCCGTTGTGGATAGGTACAGGAGAATAGCTTGGGCAGCACGTGAGAGAGACGCCAAGCGTAAGTACAAGAATTTTGGCAGGAGCCACAAGAGTAAGGATGGCTCAAGAGCGGACAACATAGCCAGAGCCATACGTACCAAGGAAGAGAGAGAGTCGGCAATGTTTATCATGTGGGATGGTGAAAGCCCACAGGACACTGGTTACTCTTTCTTCGCCAATAGCGCAGGCTATGAGATCATGCATCCGTTCCTAGGCACAGAGGAATGTCTAGAACTGATCATGGCTACCGCTGCTGAGTTCCCCAGAGCTATCCACATAGGGTTTGGGTTCAATCTAGACGTTAGTTACATCCTTAAAGATATGCCTAGGAGACAATTTACAGCACTACACCACTACACCCGCTGTCGCTGGGGAGAATGGAAGATAGAACACGTACCCCACAAGTGGTTTAAGGTATCACGTGGGGAACAGTCAGTTAAGATTTACGACATGCGAACGTTTTTTCAAGGGTCTTATGTTTCAGCCCTCTTGCAATTTGAGATTGGCACCATAGAAGAACGGGCCAGGATAGCTAAAGAAAAAGCACGCAGGTCTGTATTCCTGTGGAAGGACATAGAAGAGATTGCCGAATATTGCAGACTAGAACTTAAGATGGGACCAATGCTAGCAGACGCTGTAAGAGAACCACTTAAGCGTGTCAACTACGTACCCAAGTCATGGCATGGCCCCGGAGCACTCGCACGCATGGCCCTCAGCAGACACAAAATATACGACGCCATGACCGTATCACCAGATGAAGTATTGGAGGCAGCAAGATATGCCTTTGCAGGTGGGAGACCTGAACAGTTCAGAGTGGGGCACGCCAGAACAGCTATCTATGAGGGCGACATTAACAGTGCCTATCCTTATTACGCCACAATGTTGCCTAACCTGGCTAGGGGTAAGTGGCGTAAAGGCAGAGAATTTGAGCCCGGCAAATTTGGGCTTTACCGTATTCATTACAACGCGCCACCAGACGGCAATCGTCCATGGCCACTATTTCGTAGACTTAAAGACCTGTCTATATGCTGGCCCAATAAGGTTGAGAACTGGTATCACGCACCAGAGGCAGAGCTAGTAGCAGATGACAAATATGCCACATTCCTTGAATCGTGGATATTTGACGAGGACGACCCTACGGATAGACCGTTTGAGTTCCTTACCGAGTATTACCGCCGTCGCAAGGCAGCGGACAAGAGAGGTGACCTGATAGCTTACCCGTACAAGATCCTTATTAATGCCATTTTTGGACAGCTAGCCCAGCGTACCGGCTGGGATCGTAAACGCCGGATACCACCCAGGTCACATCAGCTAGAATGGGCAGGGTTCATTACTAGTTCATGCAGGGCAGCGGTTTACAAGGCTGCCGTGCAATGTGGCGACAAACTAGTATGCATCATGACCGATTCAGTACAAAGCCTAGCCCCGTTGGACTTCCTAGATGAAGGCAATGACCTGGGGCAATGGAAACTATCGGAGTATGAAGATGGGATATACTGGCAAGCGGGAATCTACACACTCAGAGAGTCCCTGGGATATCCTTCATCACTTGGATATGGCTGGAGCAAAGCCAGGACAAGAGGTGTTCCTAGAGGCTCTTATACTCCAGATGACCTACTGGCTTGCCTCGATGACTGCAGACCCATATCATTGGATAAGAAAGTATTTGTCACCTACGGACTTGCCGACAACGGGCAATGGGACAAACTCAACACCTGGGTAACAGAACCTCACGCATTCAAGATGGGAGGCAGCGGGCCACGGCAACACGTACCCATAACAACATGTGAGAAACTATGTGATGGAGACTGGCACATGTGCCATCTGTTCGTACCAGAAGTAATGTTCGATAAACCACAATCATATCCGCACTGGCTGCCGTGGCTGGAACCACCACCAGACAGCAAAATAACCATGGATGACCTTATGCTATTCGATGCAGACCATCTAGACATAGATGATGAATGGGTGAGAACTTATCTATGAACTGTGGAATATGCGGTGCCGATAGTGAGCATGAGCATTGGTCAACGCTCATAGACCAGAACGGTCACAAATGGCGGGTATGTGAAGCATGCGTAGCCGATCTATGGGGGCGGAGGCAGCAGACAATACAGAATGGGGAATGGAAACACGCAGCGATAGAGTACGTACTAGGACAGCTAGCAGTACTGATAGGAGGACAGGACTAATGGACTACGAAATGTCAATGATAGCAGACAATTGCACTATAGAGATACAGTCTCCCGCTGGTCTCTTGTATTCCGCAGACTTTGAATATGCAACTATAAGGGCCATATTCAATGGAGGGGTTATAACACCCTTCCATTACCATGCAAGAATCTATGACGAAGATGGT
>Ga0126371_10006195_pt1 | contig 10628 bp, 5 predicted proteins | sample PanSoiMetaPlot_4_FD_110145 | JGI IMG/M metagenome (GOLD analysis project Ga0126371, IMG submission 110145) | Tropical forest soil microbial communities from Panama - MetaG Plot_4 | ecosystem: Environmental > Terrestrial > Soil > Tropical forest > Bulk soil | place: Panama | collected 2016-02-17
GCGGAGGCCGCCGGATCGCAGCCCGGCACGACATTGGGCCGGTTCGCGCCGCCCCCGCTGTAAGCTTGCGAGAACCCGTCAGTGATGTTCACCGGGTAGCCCGTGTGATCGGTGAGGATGCCGCTCACCTGCCAGCCGCGCAAGAACTGGTTGCGGCGGAACGGCAGCGTGTAGGTGCTGTTCACTGTCAGGGTGTGCCGGTTATAGTAGGCGCACCAACCCTCGTCGTATTTCGCATTGAACGGATTGGCCAGAACCGTGCCGCCGTCCACCAGATAGCTGCCCGAGCCATCGTCGGTGCATTCCGCATACGTATAGGAGAGCTGCGCCTGCCAATTGCCAGTGAGGCGGCGATTGACGCTCAACTGCGCCGAGTTGTACTTCGAGTACCCGTTCGAGTACCCGATCTGCAGAGCGCCGTACGCGGGGTTGACGAACGGGTTCATCACGATTCTTCCGTTCACCAGCTGCGAAAATTGCAATTGGCCGCCGGGCAAAACGTTGGGGACCGGCGGGTTCGCGTCCGTTTCCTCGATCTGATGCAAGCCGTGGGAGCCGACATAGGCAACCGACACGACCGTGTCTTTGATCACCTCGTGCTGCAAGCTGAGATTCCACTGCTCGACGTACGGCGTGGTGCCCAGGTAATAGTCGAGTCCAAACGACTGCGTGGGCTGCGTCGGCGAGACGGCAGAGAAGATCAGCGGGAACGTCGGATTGAACTGAGTTCCCGTCTTGAACGGCGGATTGTTGTAGTACTCGGCGGCGAAATCGCGGGGGCCAATCAGATTGTGGAAGATGCCGAAGCCGCCGCGCAGCGAGGTCCGGTGATTCTTGAAAATATCCCACGCAAAACCGACGCGCGGATCGAAATTGTGCAGTGACGGGTTGGAGGCGTATACGTTCGGCACCGCAACGTAACCACCGAACGGCGCATTCACAATCGAAGTGAGCTTGTTGGAAACCTCGGTAGGATTGGTTGTGGGCGAGTACCGCACACCAAGGTTCAACGTGAACGACGGCGACAGTTTCCAATCGTCTTGCATGTACACCGCGAAATCCCATTCGCGAAAACCGCGCGCGGCATCGGCCTGTGGATTGCCGTTGGCGTCCGGCAGAATGCCGCTGAAGGAGAAGGGAGTGCCTTGCAGGAACAGCGCGAGGCTCTGGAAAGTCCAGCCGCCGTCTCCGGGCACGGGCGACCAGACGTTGGACTGCACGCGCTTCGCCTCTCCGCCAAACCGCAGCGTGTGCGCGCCGCGGTTCCAGTAAACATCGTCGCCGATCGCGAATTTGTTCTGCCCGAAGTGCCAGGGGCCGGGAGCCGCGGTACCGAAGCCGGTCAGCCCGGTGATCGCCATGCTCCCATCCACTAGCCCCTTGCCCGGGAAATATTGGAACAGCGGATAGGAATTCACGCCCGTGCTGCTGTCCTGGAAGGGCCGCGAGAAGGCGAACCGCGCGGAGTTGATCACTGAGTTCGAAACAATGTGCTTCTCTTCCAGGGTTGCGAACTGGTTGCGGTTCCGGCTGATCGACGGCCAGACATTCGGCAGCGGCCCGGCCGTCGGCTCGAACAGGCGCGCAAAGTCGCTCAGGTACCGAGCGAAGAGCGAATCCTTGGCCGAGAGAGTCCAGTCGTAGCGGCCGATCACGTAGTTCTCAGAGCCGGTCTGCACGGGATTCAGAGTTTCCTGGCCGATGCCGCCGCCAATCGACGTAGTCGGAAGCGGCACGTGATTGTAAAACGACAGGTACGGCTGAATGGCCTTGGGGATGGTGTTCGCGCAGGCCGGATCCGGAAACGCGATGGCTGTATTATTCACGCATTGCAGAGGGCCGGACGGGGTGGCGGGCAAATATCCGAGGCGCGCGTTGTTATCGGGAACAAAAATGATGCGAGTTTCGCCCAACGCCTGGCGCAGGCCCTCGTAGTTGACGAAGAAGAACATCTTTTCTTTCTTGATGGGGCCGCCGAGAGTCCCGCCGAATTGTCCGCGGCGAAACGGCGCCGGGCTGGCTTTATCGAAAAAGCTGCGCGCGTCCATGGCGCTGTTGCGCAGAAACCCGTAGCCGGAGCCATGAAAGGCGTTAGTTCCCGATTTCGTCACTTCGTTCAGCACCGAGCCGTTGCCGCCGAACTGGGAGCTGTAGGTGTTGGTCAGAATCTGGAACTCGCCCACCGCGTCGACACCCATCGCCGTATTTAGCGAACCCGCACCGGCGCCGTGCGCAAAGTAGTTCTGCACGTCGGTGTCATCGAGCAGTTCCGCTTGCCCGTTCGGGCGCGCGCCGGCCACCGAGTAGGTGAACCCGCCGCCGTAGAAAGGCCCTTGAAAGATGCCGGTGAAATTACTGACCCCCGGCGCCAGTAAGACCAGTTGCTCGATGTTTCGGCCGTTGAGAGGCAACTCGCGGAGCTGCGTCTGCTCAATCAGCGTGGAAAGCTGGGCGCTTGTGGTGTTCACGGTGGAGACTTCGGCGTCGACGGAAATCGTTTGCGTCGCCTGTCCCACCGGCAGCGAGAAATCCACTACGGTCTCGGCGCCCACGGTCAGCACGATTCCCGAGTGCACCACACTTTGAAAGCCCTCTTTTCCCACCTGCACCTGATATTCGCCCACCGGCAGTTCGGCGATTCGATAGCGGCCCTGGGAATCGCTCTTTGTCGCCTGTGTGGAGCCGGTAGCAACATGCGCCGCCCGCACTGTCGCATCCGGAATCACCGAGCCGGACGGATCGGTGAGCGTTCCGGAAACGCTGGCGGTGGCTCGCTGGGCACGCAAAGGGCCGGCGAATCCGAGCCCGAGCAGAACCACAGAGAGAACCAGTTTCCGAAACAGCATGGACGCCTCCTTGTCGATTTTGGATTAGCCCCTTACTGACGCGGGATCATATCATTCGCGCGAACCAGCGGCAATGAGCACCGGCGCTTCACACTTGTTTCCGGGGAATGCCTATTTCGCGTCGCGCCAGTTGTCGCCGACGCCGAGATCCACCACCAAGGGAACTTTAAGCTCGCGCACGCATTCCATTTCGTGCTTCACGAGTTTCGATACCGCGTCGAGCTCCTCCGGTGGGCACTCGAATACCAGCTCGTCGTGCACCTGGAGGAGCATCGTGGAACGGTAGCCACCTTGGTCGAATGCCGCGTCGATCCGCACCATCGCGAGCTTGATCAGATCGGCCGCCGTGCCTTGCAGCGGCGAATTCACCGCGGTGCGCTCGGCGAATCCGCGCGCGTTCGGGTTGCGGCTGTTGATATCCGGGATTGGCCGCTCGCGCCCGAAGAGCGTGCGCGTGACACCAGTCTGCCGCACTTCGGCGATCGTCTCGTCGATGAAGCGCCGCACGCCGGCGTGGCGCGCGAAGTAGTTCTTGATGTACTTTTCCGCTTCGGCGCGCGAGATTCCCAATTGGGCCGACAGCCCGAACGGGCTGATGCCGTAGACGATTCCGAAGTTGACCGCCTTGGCCGCGCGGCGCGCCTCGGGAGTCACCATCAGCGGAGGCACTCCCATCACTTCCGAAGCGGTGCGCGTGTGGATGTCTTCGCCGGTGCGGTACGATTCCACCAGCAGCGAGTCGTCCGAGAAATGCGCGAGCAGGCGCAGCTCGATTTGCGAGTAGTCGGCCGCCAGCAGCTTCCATCCTTCGCGCGGGACAAATGCAGCGCGAATCTCCCTGCCGAGCTCCGTGCGGATCGGAATGTTCTGCAGGTTGGGATTCGACGACGAAAGCCGGCCCGTCGCGGCTCCGGTCTGATTAAAGCTGGTGTGAACGCGGCCGGTCTGCGGATCGATCAGCTCCGGCAGCGCGTCCACGTACGTGCCTTTCAATTTAGTGAGTTGCCTGTATTCGAGCACTTTGCGCACGATCTCGTGATCGGCGGCCAATTCTTCCAGCACATCGGCGGCGGTGGAAATCACTTTGCCCTTTCCGTATTTCACGGGCGCGGGCAAGCCGAGATCCTCGAACAGCACGCGGCCGAGCTGCTGGGGCGAGCTGATGTTGAACGTCTTGCCCGCTAGCGCGTGGATCTCGGAGGTGAGTGCGGCAATCTGCCCTTCCATCATTCCGGAAAGCTTGCCGAGTTCCCCGCGGTTGATGCGAATGCCGGCCTGCTCCATTCTGGCCAACACCCTGGTGAGAGGCAATTCGATTTCGCTGTAGAGCTTGCCGAGGCCGCGCGATTCTACGGCCGGCGCCAGCTGCTGCCAGATCTCGAGGGTGATGTCGGCCCGCTGCTCGGGAGCAGAGCCGAGCTTGAGGTCGAGCCGCCGCCGCGCCTGCTCTTCCAGCGCGCAGCCCGAGGGATCGGCGTCGAGCAGAAACGCGTAGAGCATAACGTCGTAATCGAAGCCGTGCGCGGCAATGCCCATCCGGTCCAGTTCGAGCAGCGCGGCCTTGGCGTCGCAAACGATTTTGCGAGCGCCCGCGTCTTCCAGCCACGGCTTCAGGTGCGCCAGGTTTTCAGCCGTCACCGCGCGCGCCTCGCCGGGCTGCCAGGCCAGGCCCACGGTATCGAGGGAGAATTCGCCTTCGGCCGATTTCGCAATCGCCACGGCTACCGGCTTTCCCGCGGGGAGCCACGCCTTCAGTTCCTCAACGCCGCCGATCACGCGGTAATTCCGCGGGCGCGTGTCCTCGCCCGGCCCCAGCTCCTTCAGGAGGCTGTGGAATTCCAACGCCTTGTAGACCGCCTTCAGCAATGCCTCATCGGCCGGCTGTGCCTTCACCGATTCCACCGAAAATTCGATTGGCACTTCGGTAGCGATGGTGGCGAGCCGCTTGCTCATCCGGATCCGCTCCACATTGTTCTGCAGGCTCTCGCGATACATCTTGCGCTCGACTTCGGCCGCGCGCTCCAGCGCGGCTTCGACCGAGCCGAACCGCTCGATCAGATCGACGGCGCCTTTGTCTCCGATGCCGGGCGCCCCCGGAATGTTGTCGATGGCGTCGCCTTTCAGCGCAAACAAATCCGCCACTTGCTCCGGCCGCACGCCCAGGAACTGCTTGACCTTCTCCGGGTCGTACCATTCGTCGTCCTTGGCCGGGTTGAGCATCGAGATCTTTTGCGAGACCAGCTGCAGCATGTCCTTGTCGCTGGAAACGATCACGACTTCCATCCCATCCCGTTCCGCACGCCGCGCAATGGTGCCGATCACGTCGTCGGCTTCAAAACCGCGGTATTCCAGAATCGGGATGCGCATCGAATCCAGCACCCGGCGCACATAGGGAATCTGCTCGCCCAGGTCGGGCGGCATTTCCGTACGATTGGCTTTGTATTCGGCGAATTCCTGCACGCGGTGTGTTGGCTCACTGCTCTCGAACACCGCGGCCATGTACTCCGGGGTATGCTGCTTGGCGAGCTTCCGCAACATGTTGTTGAAAATGTAAACCGCTTCCGTCGAAAGCCCCGTGCTGGTGCGCATGGGCGGCGCGCCGCTGCGGGCCCGGGCGTGGTAGGCGCGGAAGATAAACCCGAAGCTGTCAATCAAGAAAAGTCGCTTGTGAGGCACTCGGCTCATCATACAACCCGGTCTGCTGCCCAGAGTGCGCCCGGCCGGTGCTTTTTCGCCGCAGATCCGCGGCAAAGTGTCCTAAAATGGCCACACCGATCAAAGTGCAGGTGCCTTATAATCAAAAGGTTAAGGTTGGGCGCGAAACTTGCAACAGAATGTACACAATGAAATTTGAGAACACCGTGCAGCGGCCGGTCGAAGCCTCGGGCGTCGGCCTGCACAGTGGCGTTCCCGTCCACATCCGGATTCTGCCGGCGCCGGTTTCCACCGGCATTGTTTTCCTGCGAACCGATCTCGATAATTTTCCGATTCCCGCCAGCTGGCGGCATGTCGCGCGCGTCAGCTACGCCACCAGCCTGATGCGCCAGGGCGTGCTGCTCTCGACCACCGAGCACCTGCTGAGCGTGTTCTATTCCATGGGCATCGACAACGCCTTCGTCGAGATCGACAACCTGGAAGTCCCGATCCTGGATGGCAGCGGGCAGCCCTTCGTGGAACTGATCCAGCAGGCCGGTCTGCGCCAGTACCGGCGCAAGCGGCGCTATCTGCGGATTCGCCGGCCGGTTTCAGTGGAAGACCACGGCAAACGCATCAGCATTCTTCCCGCCGAGAGTTTCCGGCTTACCTGCGAGACCGATTTCCCGCATCCGCTGGTCGGGCGGCAATCGCTCGAACTGGAAGTGACGCCGGCCCGCTATGCCGCCGAAATCGCGCCCGCCCGCACCTTCGGTTTCGAGCACGAGCTGGGCCAGATGCGCAACATGGGTCTCATTCGCGGCGCGTCGCTCGAGAACGCGGTCTGCTTCACGCGCGAAAGCGTGCTGAACCCCGGGGGCCTGCGCATGGCCGACGAGTGCTGCCGGCACAAGGCGCTCGATCTGATCGGCGATCTGGCCTTACTCGGCCGCCCCCTGCTGGGCCACGTGATTGCCGAGCGCGCCGGCCACGCCATGCACGCCGCGCTGGTAGCCCGGATCATGTCCGACCCGTCGCTCTACGAGATCCTCACCTTCGACCAGCTGGCATCGCGCGTGACCCAGGCACTGGTGTCGTAGCGCCCCGAGTGGCCCGTCTTTCAGCCGCACCCACAAGGGCGCGGGCAGTGAGTGCTGACGAATTCCCTGAAGCGACTCAAGAGTGAATCAAGCCTGCTAGAATTGCACCCAGAAGGAGAGCCACGATGCGGGCTTTATCCGTCCCAGCAGTTGTCTTCCTTAGGCGGGTTCGTGCTGCAATGCCACTACTGTCGTCGGTAGCCATCGCGGGACTGATTGGTGCTCCCGTCTATGCCCAGTGGGTGAAAGTTCCGGCCGGCGGAATTCCTAAGGGGCCTGATGGCAAACCCAACCTCTCCGCGCCGGCGCCACGCGCGGCCGATGGGCATCCGGACCTGTCCGGAGTCTGGGAATCCGGCGGTGCCAAGTACATTCTCGACATTGCGGCCGATCTCAAACCCGGTGACGTGCCATTTCAGCCTTGGGCCAAGGCGCTGGTGGCCGAACGCGCGGACGGCTCGCATTCGGGAGAGGATCCCCCCGCAAACTGCTTGCCGCGAGGTGTCCCGAGGATCAATGCCTCACCCCCACCGTGGCGGGTGATCCAAAAACCGGACATCATTGGGATTCTCTATGAGTCCGACAACACGTGGCGCCAAATCTTCCTCGATGGGCGCGAACTGGGGAACAACGTTCTTCCAGCCTACTTGGGGTATTCCACCGGCAAATGGGATGGCGACGCCCTGGTCGTCGACACACGCGGCTTCAACGGGAAGACCTGGTTGGATCAGACAGGCAAACCCACGTCGGAGGCGCTGCACGTCACCGAACGGTTTCGGCGGACGGACTTCGGGCACATGGAAATTCAAATCACCATCGACGACCCGAAGGTGTATACCAAGCCGTGGCAAGTCAAGGAACACGTCAGCCTGATGACCGATGGCGAGGTCTTCGAAGCCGCCTGTGAGAACAATCGCGATCTCCAGCACCTGGGAGGGAAATTCAAGTAGGTAAATTCGCGGGCGACAGGGACAACTACCCCTGGCTCCTGGGCAGAAAGCATATTCAGACGGAGAACAAAAGACATGAGAACAACACGGCGCCAGTTACTGGTGGCCACCGCCGCACTGACGATCGCGGCCGGCATGGCCGCCGCGCAGGACATCAGCAAGTTCGTCCTTTCCGATGCCGCGGCGAAAAAGACCTTGATCAAGAACGAGATCAACGCCGATACGGCGCGCAAGATCATCGACAAGTGCATCGACATCGCCACCAAGGCGAACATGCCGATCACGATTTTCATCCTCAGCCCCACGGGCCAGATCGTGGCGTCGCACCGCATGGATGGACAGGTGCCCATCAACATTGAAACCGCGCTCCTCAAGGCGCAGAGTGTCCTGGTGACCCGCGACTCCACTCACCTGCGCGCCAACATGATCGCCGACAACATGCCCCAGCAACTCAAGTGGCACGCGGTCGGCGTCTTCACCACCTCCGGTGGCCTTCCCATCATCGCCGGCGGCCAGATGATCGGCACTATCGGCATCGGTGGCGGCCGCAAGGACGAAGAAATGGCGTTCGAAGCGCTCGAAGCCGTAGTGGGTCCGCAACCGCCGCTGGCGCCGACGCTGCCCGCGAAGTAAGGGCGAAGCTCCTCAGGCTTTGCCGAGCGCCGCTTCCCGGCCGGCAATGCGCCCGAAGACGGTCACTCTCGGCAGGCCGTGCAAGGCAAATCCCCCGGCCGATTCTCCGCAGCAATACAGTCCGGGTATGACCTGCCCCTTCAGGTCAACCACCTGGCATCTGCGGTTGATCCTGAGACCGGCCAGGCAGTCATGCAGGATCGGTGTGGACCAGGCCGCGTAGAACGGAGGTTTGCTGATTTTGTGTTTCGGTGCCGGCTTGCCGAAATCGGCGTCCTTACCCGCATCGACAAATGAGTTGTACCGGGCCACCGCTTCTTCCAGGGCGCCGGCCGGAACCGGTGAGCGTTGGTACGGATTGGAGATTTTCCCGGCTAGTTGGGCAAGAGTGTCCGCTTCGAAGAAATAGCCGTTGTGATCGACGTTGGGCGGTTTTGGATCCCATTCCTCACGCTGGACAGCGTCCGCATCGAAGATGGCCCAGATGGGTCCCCCGCCATCGACGTGATCGCCTCTTCCTAGATTCCCGTTCGTGCCCAGGCAGGCGTTGAGAAAATCGTACGTGTTGTCCACTTCATTCCAGAAGCGTCGACCGACTTGGTTCACCAGCATGAGGTCTTGAAAATCCTTGACAGTCAGCCCCGACGCGCCGGCGCGATCGAACATCGGGCTTTTCGGGTTCCATCTCAAATTCTGATAGCCGTATCGGCATCCGATATGCCTAGTTTTTGTGACGGTGCGGCCAATCTCGTTCGCTGTGTTCGAAGTGGCCCAGAGTGAAGCGCCAAGCGCCATCGCCAGCATCTCTCCGTCCGCATTCTGCTTCGTCCAAGGTTCCCCGGCCACCTGGTACTCCTCCGTGAGGCGCGGGTCGAACATTCTTCGGAACTCTACGTTGCTGGAATGTCCCCCGGTGGCGATGATGACGCCGCGCCGCGCTTGGATATTGAATTCCTTGCCGTCGAAGCTAACCGTGATTCCTTGCACTCTGCCGGAGCCTTGACCCTCGCGGAGAATGTTCGTCATCTTGTGACGCAGCAAGAACGTCACCCCTTTCGCGCGGGCGCTGGCTTCCAGGTGGCGCACGAGGCCCGAGCCGGGACTGCCGTTAATCGTTTCGTTGAGATTGTCCGAGTACGGCTTCGTGACAAAGAGCCTCGCAACGGTGCCGCCATTCTCGATCGTGGGCGGCTTCTCGTCGAAAACCACGCCGTTGTCGAGAAGAAAGTCGAACGTGGCGGCATTCTCGTCGGCCCACACCCGAATCAGCTCGCGGTCACCAAAGCGGTATTCCCGGTTTCTGTGGTTGGTGTGATCCAGATACACCTGGTCGGCGGAATCGGCAACGCCGAACTTCTTTTGCAGCCGGGTGCCGCCGCCGAGAGGGATTCTTCCGCCGCTGAGCATGGCGTGTCCCCCGATATCGTGGTTGGAATCGATGACGATTACCGATGCACCCTGGTCGCGCGCCATAATTGCGGCCGGTAAACCGGATGCGCCTGCTCCGACCACGACCACATCCGCCGCTCTCTCAAAATGAATCTGGCCCCGGCCTTGTGGCGTGGCTTGTCCGGCTAAGGCGGTCGCACCGGCGCCAACGGCTGCACCTTTTTTGAAAAAGTCTCTGCGGGTAACGTTTTTGTGAGGCATCTGCTTGGTCACCATCCTTATCCGTTGAGCGATTCTGGCCAGTTTAACAATTCTGTCAGCCGATGCCGCGAGCGCTAGTACAGCGTCCCGGTCACTTCGTGATCGCTTTCGGCTTTAGCCGCGTCCCGTAAGGGCGCGGGCCTCGGTCAGCACGGCCAATTTGCTCTCGCGGACAAAACTCCGTATCATGCGAAGGCGAAGACTATGGGGCGCAGATCTCTAGTGTTGTTGGTTCTGTTATGGGAACCGGCGGTCAGCCAAGCGCAGTGGCTGAACTATCCCGCACCCGGCACGCCACGGACGCGCGACGGAAAACCGAACTTGGCCGCCAAGGCGCCGCGGGCGCCGAATGGCAAGCCGGATCTTTCCGGAGTCTGGCAGCCCGAATATACACCTCCAGGCGAAAATGAGCGAGTATTCGGCGATGTCTTCAAGGATTTCGTTGTGCCCGGGGACGATCCACGCACCTTCTCCAAGTACTTTTTGAATATACTGGCAGACCTCAAACCGGGAGAAGAGATCATGCGCCCGGAAGCAGCCGCACTGTTCCGGAAGCGCGGTAACGGAGCGAGTCCGTCGGCGCGGTGTATGCCCCATGGCATTCCGCAGGGCGACCTGGATAACTATCTTCCTCTCAAGATCGTGCAAACGCCGGGAGTCATTGTCGTGCTCTACGAGGACCAGAATCCGTACCGGCAAATCTACACGGATGGGCGGCCCCTTCCGAAAGACCCGCAACCGGCCTGGCTAGGATACTCGGTGGGCAAATGGGAGGGCGATACATTGGTGGTGGATTCGGCGGGCTTCAACGATAA
>Ga0126371_10006196_pt1 | contig 10627 bp, 10 predicted proteins | sample PanSoiMetaPlot_4_FD_110145 | JGI IMG/M metagenome (GOLD analysis project Ga0126371, IMG submission 110145) | Tropical forest soil microbial communities from Panama - MetaG Plot_4 | ecosystem: Environmental > Terrestrial > Soil > Tropical forest > Bulk soil | place: Panama | collected 2016-02-17
CAGCACCGCCGGCACGTCCGTGCCGCGATCGGTGGCGACCTCGCCGCGCAGGAACTGGACGATCGTGGTCCGCCGCGGATTCGTGGATGGCTCGCGTACCCGCAACCCGTCGAGAAACGGCAGCAGCGGCAAGGCCTGCCCTAGCTCGTCGCCCGCACCCCAGAACACCTCGCAGCCAGCCTCAGGCGCCTCGGCCGTCACCGCTTGCACAAGAGCTGACTTGCCGATGCCCGGCTCGCCCTCGATAAGTACCGCACTGCCACGTCCGCGGGCCAGATCTCTTAATAGGCCAGTTAGCAGTGCGATCTCGTCGTCACGGCCGATCAGCTCGCCGGCCGGGGTAACCGGGGGCACGGAATCAACCCTACTATCCCGTCACCTACCGTACAACCGGGCATTTTTCGGGCATTAATTCGTTTTTATGCCGTGGAATCGGTGGACCTAAACCGCAGGGCCGTGCGCGAAGCCGTCTTCCAGGACCGCTTCGCGCTCCTAGGATCACTTTGTGACCTGGTCCTACCGTTTTCTGGTCGTTTTGTCCGGATATGGGCGGCGGAGATCATCACAAAGTGAATCTAGGCGTTGCGGCGGCCAAGGGGCGCCACCTTGCAGTGCAAATTGCTTTGGATCTTGTGCCGCACCTAACGTCGATAATTTCCGGAGTCTGGCGTTTGAATATTGCTAGCCAAGTATTAGATATTTTGGTCCCTAGGCAAAGCATAAGCGATGATTTACGCTAGGCATGAAAGAGCCGAATACTGGCAATATCTCGGCACGACCCAGTGTCGTGCGGGCCGACGAGGCCATGTGGGAGGCTGCTGACCTTGGTAGATGCCATGGAGGAATCATGCGCATAAGGCGAGCCATCATCATCCCCGCTATCCTTGCGCTCAGCACGGCCGGAGGTATTCTGGCCGGCTCGGCGATGCCCGCGATCGCCGCGCAGGCAACCAGCGCTAACGTGTCCGTAACAGCCTCGGCGCCGCTCACCGTCTATTACGGGTGAGCTGACCAGCGTCACTAACGGCCTGCCGTGATTCACCGAATCCGCGGCAGGCCGTTGACGTGAGTGGCGCCTGGCCCGCTCGCGGTAACTCGAGGCGCATTTCTTCACTGCCGCTCCGCGCGGTCAGGCGAATGAAACTTTCAAGCGAAGTGCTTTCGCTTTTCCCGATAGGACCGCGGCCGCCGGGACTTGGCGCATCGACCGACGTCCCCGGCCGCAGGATGCCGCGTGACACTGGCGAGCGTACACTGAGTAAAGGTTTTACAGATTGTTGCCGTGAAAATGTGGTGAAATTGCACCAGGCCCGCGCGGCGCCGAGGAGGACACCCGATGATCGCGCCAGCAAGCCCCACGGTGCGCCGTCGCAGGCTCGCCGCTGAACTTCGCGCGATCAGGGAGAGCAAGGGCAAAAGCGGAGACGCCGTTGCGGCGGCGCTGAACTGGTCGCCTTCCAAGATCAGCAGATATGAGCGGGCAAGGACCGGCTTGCGGCCGCGCGAAGTCGAGAGGCTGCTCGACTATTACAAGATAACCGGCTCCCACCGCGAGCTCCTGCTCACGCTTGCCGAAGATGCCGCGCAAAAGGGCTGGTGGGAGGACTTCGCGGACAGTCTTTCCGACGACTACCAGCAGTTCATCGGCCTGGAGCATGAGGCGACCTCCATTGCCATATGGCACGTCGACGTGGTGGCAGGCCTGCTGCAGACACAGGCCTACGCCAGGCACATAATCAGCAGCTACAGCAAGGTCGAGCCGGTTGCGCCTGGCATGATCGGGCGGCTGGTCAGGGTCCGGATGCAGCGCCAGCAGGTGCTTAACCGCGAGGGAGTCCAGCTTTCCGTCGTGCTCGACGAGTCGGTCCTGAAGCGCAGGATCGGCGACGACTCGGTGATGTGCGAGCAGCTTGAGCATCTCGCGCGGGAGGCTGACCGGCCGAACCTGACGCTGCAGATTCTCCCGCTTGACACGCAGCACTCGGTCTTCGGCGAATCGTTCGTGATATTCGGCTTCGGGGCGGACAGCGATGCGATGCTGCAGGACGTGGTCAGCACCGAGCATCTCAAGGGCGGGTTCACCCTGGAGGGCGAGCGGGAGACCTACCTGCACAGGATCGCCTTCCAGATGCTGGCCGGAGCGTCACTCGACCCCGTGGCGTCCAAGGAGCTCATACTCGAAACGGCGCGGACGCATTGGTCTGACGCTATGCGCAGCGCCAGCGCGTAAATGACGCAAGTCACTTATCCGGCCATTGCTGTCTCTCTGGCCACTGCTATAACGCTGGTCCGCGAAGCCATCGACACGATGCAAACGTTTGAGAGTGGCGGTACACCACACATGCATCCGGCATTCACCGGGCCGTAGTTCTATTTGAGTCGATAGAGACCACTGGCTGTCAGTGGTGCTGCTAGTCTTAGGATTTGATAACTACGGTGAGTAGCCCTACAAAACACTCCGTAGTTGCATCTGCCGGATAATTTCCCCAATCAGTGAGGTGGTTAACGTGCGAGCACCTGCGTTCGGGAGCCCACCAGAAAGACCGGGTTCAGGTCCTTACTGGGTTAAGAGCTCGCTGAGTTTTTCCAATGGTAACTGCGTCGAGGTGGCCAGCCTCGACGGCGAGATCGGTGTCCGCAACAGCAGGGACTCGGCGGGATCCGTTCTCCGATTTACGCCGGACGAATGGCATGCGTTTCTTGGCGGGGTGCGAAACGGAGAATTCGACGGTTTCGGGAGGGATTGACCGCGCAAGTGGGCGTGCCATGGATGCCTGCGGATTATGGCCCGCCGATCGCGGCGGTAGCGGAGGGGCTTGGCGAACTCGCCAAGCCCCTCCGCTTCTCGGTTACTGGCCCGTCCCTTCTCCGTTTCGTCACGCTTTCCGCTGGTGTTATACCGGGCCGGCGCTAGGCTGAGGGTGTGCGGATCACTGGGGTACGGGTCGTCATGCATGACCGGCTCTCGAGCGGGCTGGCGGTGTTCGGGGTAAGGGACGGCCGGCTGCCTATGGGCGTCCTCCGCATTTTCACCGACGAAGGCATCGAGGGGAACAACTTCCTTAGCTATCCGGGACCCGGGCCGGCCGCGATAGCACAGCAGATTGTCGATTTCATCAAGCCGATGCTGGTGGGCACCAACCCGCTGGACATTGGTGCCCACTGGCGGCGGATGGCCGGCCTCGGTCACTTCATCAGCCCGATCACCATGGGGGTCGTCGACGTCGCGCTCTGGGATATCGCGGGCAAGGCCGCCGGATTGCCCGTCCACCGGCTGCTCGGAACGTGCCGGGACCGGATCCCCGTCTACTTCTCCTCTGGTCATCACCCGGCCGCGCGAGACTACGCCGACGAGGCGGTCTACTGGCGCGAGCAGGGCTGGCGCGGGTACAAGCTGCATCCGCCGCGGGCGCCATGGCTGGCCTCCCCGCCGCCGCCTGTCACGTTTGACATTGAAGCCTGCGCCGCCGTGCGTTCGGCTGTTGGCGCCGACATGGCGCTAATGCTCGATCCGTCCTGGAGCTATGACTATCCCCAGGCGCTGCGGGTGGGGCAGGCGATACAGGACCTCGGCTACGTGTGGTACGAGGACCCCCTGCCAGCCCACGACATCCACGGATACCAGCGTCTGAAGCAGCACCTGCACATTCCGCTGCTGGCCACCGAGGTAACCCCGGGCGGCCTAGAGGCGCTGCCCCCGTGGATCATCGGGCGGGCGACCGACTTCCTCCGCGGCGATGTCGTCATCAAGGGCGGCATCACCGGCCTCATGAAGATCGCGCACCTCGCCGAGGCGTTTGGCATGAACTGTGAGGTGCACGACGCCTATAACGCCATGAACAACATCGCCTGCCTGCACGTGATCATGGCGATCAGCAACTGTGACTGGTTCGAGGTGCTGGCGTTCAACCGGTCAGGCGATCACAGCCTCGAGCATCTGAGCTACGGCCTCGCCGAGCCGTTCCGGGTCGACGCAGAGGGCAACCTGCATGCGCCCACGGGCCCCGGGCTAGGCGTCGACATCGACTGGGCGCTGATCAACTCGTCCGTATCCGGCGAGGTCTCCTGACAAGCCGTGCCACGGCGTGACACCCAGGCTGAGCGTCACGCCACGGCCCGTGAAGCACCCCGTCAGCCGGCGACGGCGGCGGTGCGCCAGCCGTGCCGGTAGCTCTCCCGTGCCACCGCCGAATACGGCGCCGGGCTGACGATGGCCCGAACCAGCATCTGCACGTGGGGCTGGACCGTGGTCTTGCGGCTGCCGCCGCCCGGCTCGCCCCAGACCACGTGCACCTCGGCGCCGAGGGGCACGTCAGGCGAAACCGTCGCCAGCGACAGCGCGGTGCGTTCGTTGGCGCTGTAGCCGGTGAACAGGGACAGCCCGACCAGGTTTCCGTCGGCGTCGAGGATGGAGTCGAAGTTGGAGGATCCGAAGTTGGCGTTGGGCAGATCGAAGAACATGAAGCCCGGCCCGTCAGGGTCAACCGGGGAGGCGAGCAGCGTGCCCACGTCCGCACTGTTCCACGCGAGGGTAACTTTGCGCCGCTGGGTCTGCGGCGTCACGGCCGCCAGCGCGTCGCGCCCGATGAAGTCGTGGTCGAACTTGACGAACGAGCCATAGCCAAGCTCCCACGGGTTGAGGTAGAAGTCCTCGATGTTGTCTGACACGAAGCTGCCGGCCAGCGCGTTCGTCGCCTCGTAGCTGTCCGGGCCGAGCCATTCGCGGTACGGCCGCAGCTCCTCGCTGGTGTAGATGGCGGGCAGCGGCGACGGGATCCAGCCCGATTCCAGGGTGTTGCACGAGTAGGCCCGCGAACCGCACGGCTCGAGGCCGAATTCACGGCCCGCCTCCAGGATCGCGTCCCTGGCCTGATCGAAAGTCTCGTACGGGCCCCACAGCTCCAGGCCGGGCGCGCCCGCCATGCCGTGCCGCAGGGTGCGGACCTGCATGCCGCCGACGTTCATGTGCCCCATCCGGAAGAAGCGCAGCTGATCGACCGGTCCTCCGTTGACCTTCTCGATAACCTGCCATGCGTTGGGCCCCTGTATCTGGAATCGCCACACCTCGCGCGTGACGGGCTTGCCGTACGGCCGCGACGGTGACCGGTTGTCCAGCCGGATGTCGACGTTGTAGCCGCTGCTTCCCTTGAACGTGAGGTAGTTCGCCACCGGCGCGCGCCCGACGAACACGAACGACTCCTCGGCCAGGTGGAAGAGGATTCCGTCGCCGATCACGCCGCCTTCCGGCGACACCGGCACGAACTGCTTGGCCGATTCGACAGGGAAACTGGCCATGCTGTTAATGCCGGTGTCGCTGAGCAGGCGCAGCGCGTCAGGGCCTGATATGAACAGGTTGGCCATGTGATGCGTCTGGTCGTAGAGCACCGCGGTCTGCCGCCACGCGATCACCTCGCGGCGCCAGTTGGTGAACTCAGCGGGGACGACGGGGTAGATGTAGGCGCCGAGCTGGGAGTTGCGCAGCAGCTCTACCGTGTTCCCCGCGTTATCCAGTACTTCCTGCAGGTTCTTCGCGCTCATGTGTTACCTGTTCTCCTACGGTGCTCGCCAGGGATTCGGCCGGCTCTGACCCTACGCCGCGCCCGCCGGGCGCGGGAAGGCCCGGCAGAGCCGCAACCACTCGTTCGGAATGATTCAAAAGATAATTTCTATCCCGAACGGAGCGGGCCGTCTCTGCAACCGCAAACTGCTTGTCCCGCGCCGCCGCATTCCAGCGGTCAGCGGGTCAAGGCGCTATCCGCCGCGCCGGCGTACAGTTCGGCGGCCCGCCAGCAGTACCAGGCCAGGACGCTGCGATACGGCCGGTACGGGTCGCCGAGCGGCTCGAGCTGCTTCGGTGTCGGTGTCGGGATGCCCCAGGCGAGCCCGTAGCCTTTCCGCACGCCGAGGTCGCCGGTCGGCCAGACGTCCAGCCGGCGCAGCTGGAACAGCAGGAACATCTGCGCCGTCCAGGTGCCGATGCCGCGCACGGACGAGAGTCTGGCGATCAACTCCTCGTCGCTTTCGGCGCGCAGCCCGGGCCCGTCGAGCACGATCGTTCCGTCGGCCACCTTCCCGGCGAGCTCGCGCAGGGTTTCGGCCTTCCTCTGGGACAGCCCGGCCGAACGCAGCTCGCCGTCGGACAGCGCCAGCAGCCGCTCCGGTGTGAGCTCGCCGTCCATTGCCGCGATCAGGCGGCCGTGGATGGCGGACGCCGCCGCGCCGGCCAGCTGCTGGTAGACAATGGCGCGCACCAGCGTGCCGAAGTTTCCCTCGGTCCGGGCCTGCAGCCGCGGCGGTCCGGTCTCGGTAACCAGGCGGCGCAGCACGGGATCGCGTTCGGCCAGTATGGCGGCGGCCGCGGGAAAGCTCCGGGCTGACATGGCTAACACTCTTTCACGGGCTGGCCAGCGCTTAGTAGTCGCCAGGCGGCATACCGGTCCGGGCAGCAGGTGGCGCACGGGCGGTACCCGGCCGCCTTCGCGGTCTCCTCGTCGGCGAAGAACACCCGGTACCTGGCATACCCGCCGCGCGCGAGGGCGCGCAGCGCGGCGGGGCAGTCGAGCCGCCCGTAGATCTTCGTCCGGCGGTGCCCGCCCCACGCGCCCCGCGCCTGCGACCCGTACGGCCGGCCGTCAGGGCCGAGCAGCGTGTAGGTCCCGCTGGTCATTTCGCGTCGTGGAACACTAGCCCGAGGGTGAACCGCCGGCCGGACCTAATCACGGACACACCGTGCCTGACCGGGGCCGCCGACCAGCCGCGAGCCGACCGCACGGGCCGGTCGCGGGTGGTGAACACGAGCCCGTGCCCGTGCGGGATGAGGGTGGCGGTCGCCCGGGACTGGGCCCGCGGCCGCTGCTCGTACAGCAGGAACTCCCCGCCGGTGTGGTCGGTGCCCGGATCGCTGAGGTTGATCACGACCTGGAGCGGGAAAACGAGATCGCCGTACAGGTCGCGGTGCAGCGCGTTCCAGTCGCCCGCACCGTACTTGAGCAGGATCGGCGTCGGCCTGGTCTGCCCGGCCGCGTGGCACCTGTCCAGCCACTCCGGCAGGCTGTCCGGCCACGTGGCCGGTCGCCCGAGCCGGGCCCACCAGTCGCGCGCGACTGGCAGCAGCCTGGGGTACAGCGCCTGCCGCAGTTCGGAGACCGCGCCGGGAAACGGCTCGGCGAAGTACCGGTACTCGCCTTCGCCGAAGCGGTGCCTGGCCATGTTGACGGTTGACCTGAATCGCTTCTCGTCGGCGTAGAGCCCGGCGATCGCGGCCGCTTCGTCCGGGGTGAGCAACGGACCGGTCAGCGCGCAGCCGTACTCGTCCAGTTCGGCCCGGACGGCGTCCCAGTCGACGGCCGCCACCCGGGCAGCCGATGTCTTCTCGGCGATGCCAACGCTCATGCCGCTGCCTCCAGGGAGAGCAGCGTGCGCTTGGCTTCGGGCCCGCCGAGGTAGTTGCCGATCCGGCCGTCGGAGTAGATGACGCGGTGGCAGGGCACCACGATCGGCAGCGGGTTGGTCGCGCAGGCGCTGGCGGCGGCGCGGATGGCCCGCGGGTTGCCCGCGAGGCCGGCCACCGCCGCGTAGCTCGCGGTCTGGCCGTACCCGATCTCGGGCAGGTGGCTCAGCACGGCGCGGCGGAACCCGGCCGCGAGCCGCCAGTCGAGCGGCAGGTCGAAGCTGCGCCGCCGCCCGGTGAAGTACTCGCCGAGTTCCCGCGCGGGTGCCTCGAGACGGGACGGGGCGTTGAGGACGCGGGGGCTGATCCGGTCCGCGAGGGACTGCAGGACCGCATCGTGGTCCTCGCTCGCGTAACCGATGCGCACCAGGCCGGCCTCGGTGGTGGCGAGCAGCAGCGGGCCGACCGGGCTGTCCACGGTCCGGTAGGCGACGTCGAGGATGCCGTCACGCTGAGCCGCCGACGTAAGCCGCGCGTGCAGCCTTGCCAGGTCGTTTGAATCGCTGGGGAAGGCCTGCGCTAGTTCGCTTGCGAGCTCGTCCGCGGTCACTGGCCTCTCCTTTCGTGCGTTGGTTCTTTCGTGGCGCCCGGGAAGGCGCGCCGCAGCGCGGCGATGCCGTCGGCGGCCGCGCGCCGGGCCGCGTCCGCGCTGCCGCCGATGATGGCGGCGATGTCGGCGTACGGCAGGCCGGCCAGGTAGTGGTAGGCGACTGCCTGTCGTTGCTTGGCGGGCAGTTTTGCCACGGCGTCGGCGAGATCACTGCCAATGCCGAGGCCGACGGCCTGTCCCGGGTTGTCCGCACCCGCGCCCGTCGCCCCGTCAGGGGTCTGGGCCAGGGGCAGCGGGCGGCGGGCCGCCGCCCGGGTGACGTCGATGGCCTTGCGATGGGCGATCGTGACCAGCCACGCCTCGATGTTCGCGCCTTCCGGCAGGTCCGGGTAGGCACGCATGGCGGACAGGAACGTTTCCGACCACGCGTCGTCGGCGTCGGCCGGACCTAGCACGGCGCGGCAGACCCGCAGCACCGTGGTCCCGTGCCGCGCGACCACCGCTTCGAACGGCTGTTTTCCCGTCATGCCCGGTAAACGTCCGGCGGCCTGGTTTTGTGAGGCCGGCCCGGCTCACCGGATGGGAGGCGGCCTGCCCTCGGCGCTGTCCGCCAGCCCGGTGTCCCACCCGCACGAGTGGCACGCGTGCTGGAACGCGGCCCGGGCGAACTCGATCGAGAACGCCCGCGGATCAGCTGCGGCGCGCACGTCGTCCCAGTCCAGGATGTACTCGCCCAGCGCCCCATCCCAGCGCCCAGCGGCCGGTGACAGGCTGGCACCGGCGAATCCCGGTGACGCGGGGTGCGCGTACGCGTAGAAGGCCGCACTGGGATAGCGGGGATCACCTGGCCACCAGCCAATCTCTATCAGCTGGGCGTCACCGGCGTTGCGCCAGATGAAGCCGTCCGCGGGCGGTTCGGCGGGTAGACCGGAAAACAGCATCACCGCCAGGTCGAACGACCCCCACCAGGCGTTGACCGGCGTGGACCGGCCACGGAAGGGCGCGCGGAACGCCCCCAGGACGAGCGCCGCCTGGGTAGCGGCGGCGAAGTAGTCCGCGACCTGGCCGGCGTCGTACCGGGCGTGCTCGTAGTCCTGGTCGAGCGGCACGCTCCACGGCACCTCTTGCGGGACCGGATTGATCTCAACCGGGCCGGCCAGCTCGGCCACCGCGGCCAGTACGTCCCGGGTCACCTCCGCGACCGGCCGGTCCGGGGTCAGCGGCATACGGCGCGCCTGGCCGCCGCTGTGCTCCGCGACGGCCTCGTGCGTGCGCAGGTCCAGCGCCACCACCAGGGATCCCGAGCCGTCGGGCGCAGGCAGCGGCAAGGTCTCCCAGCCGCGCGCGGTCAGCCGCAGCGCCGCGTGCTGCAGCTGAGGTTCGGGCGGGGCGAGCTTGACGGCCAGCTTGCCGAGTACCTGGGTATGAGCATGCAAGGTGTCACACGTGTCGGCCCACTTGTCGTAAGACGCCGACGGCCAGCCCACGGACATGGTCACACGCTAACGCAGCCGCTTGGCTGTCCGCCCCGCGGCACGTGGTTTATCGCGCGGGCACAAGGCTTAACCGGTGAGGGCGCCGGGTGAACCGGCATCGTATTCGGCGATCCAGCTCTCGCCTCGCCCGGTGAGGTCCTTGCTGAATCGCTTGCGGACCGCGATGCGCACGTCCCGCTTGAGCGCGGCGACCGGCGAGACGAGGTGATTGTCCGCACCCCGGGACCGCGACGTGAGCACTACCTGGCTCGCCCGCGGCCGGCGCGACCGCTCGTACAGTTCCAGCGCGCCGACCGGGTCGTCGCCGAGTTTGTCGATGGCGGCGGCAAGCACGCATCCGTCCTCGATGGCCTGTCCGGCTCCCTGGCCGAGGTAGGGCAGCATCGGGTGCGCGGCGTCGCCGAGGATCGTGGTCCGCCCCAGCGTCCAGGCCGGGATCGGGTCGCGGTCGTAGAGCGCCCACTTGTACCACAGGTCGCCCGCCGCGAACAGTTCCCGCAGCGACGGATGCCACTTGCGGTAACGCGTGAGGACCTCTTCGCGGTCGCATTCGGCGATCCAGGACTCGTGTTTGTAGGTGGCGTCGTCATAGTGGGCGACGACATTGATGAGCTCGCCGCGGCGAACACCGTAGACCACGAGAGCGCCGTGCGGGCCGAGCCAAAGCCCTTCGTAAGGCTCGAGCCGCGCCGTCGGCAACGACGCGACAGGAATGATGCTGCGGTAGCAGATCTTCCCGGTGAACGTGGGCGCGTCGGGTCCGAACAGGCTCGCGCGGACCGCGGAGTGGATTCCGTCGGCACCGACGATGACGTCGGCTTCGATCTCGCTGCCGTCGGTGAAGCGCGCGGATGCACCCGCCTCGCCCGTCGTGACCGACTCGCAGCGAGCGCTCAGGCTCACGATGTCAGCAGGGACAGACTGCGCGAGGACGTCGAGCAAGTCGGCGCGGTGGATCGTGCAGCCGTTCGCTCCGAATCGCGTGGCGGCGACGGTGGCGTCCGTCTTCGAGATGATCCGCCCCTTCCAGGTGCGGAGTTGCTGGAAAGGCGACTGGTACCCGATCGCCCTGACCGGGCCCTCGAGCTCGAGCGAGCGGAGCGCCTTCATGGCGTTCGGGCCCAGCGCGAC
>Ga0126371_10006197_pt1 | contig 10626 bp, 7 predicted proteins | sample PanSoiMetaPlot_4_FD_110145 | JGI IMG/M metagenome (GOLD analysis project Ga0126371, IMG submission 110145) | Tropical forest soil microbial communities from Panama - MetaG Plot_4 | ecosystem: Environmental > Terrestrial > Soil > Tropical forest > Bulk soil | place: Panama | collected 2016-02-17
AATGTCGAACAGGCGGCGCAACCGGCGCCACCGCGATTGACGCGGATCGTAAAAGACAGGTTTAGCCATGAGCACGCGAACTTCTAATCGTATGATGCGTTGTCGGGTCGGTCAAACCCCATCGGTGCCAGCAAATATATCGGCCGGAACAGAGGCAACCAAACCGTGCGACCTATAAACACGATATATTTCTAGCGTGCGCCAACTCGTGCGCCAAAATCTCCGGTTCTTTCTGGTGGCGAGTCTGGCCGCGCTTCTGTTGCGGCTGTTTTTTCTACTCAAATTCCCGCATGTAACGGCCGATTCCACCCTTTACGCCGAACTCGCAAAGAACTGGCTTCTCCGAGGAATTTACGGCGTGAGTACGGACACGGGCGGCGTAGTTCCGAGTTTCGCGCGACTGCCGGGGTACCCGGCATTCCTGGCCTTTGTATTCGCAATCTTCGGACTCGATCATTTTCGCTCTGCGATGATGATCCAGATCGTGGTCGACCTAGGAACCTGCTTCGTGATCGCGGATCTGGCCCGGCGGTGCATCTCCGATCGCGCCGCCAAGGCTGCCTTCCTGTTAACGGCAATCTGCCCCTTCCTCGCACAGTACACGGCGGCGGCGCTCACTGAGACGCTGGAAATCTTCTTCACGGCGCTGGCCATGGACTACGTCGTCATGGGCCTCGAGGGAATAGCTCGGAAAGGATTTTCGTTCGAACCCTGGCTCAAATGTGGACTCTCGGTAGCGGCCTGCATTCTTCTTCGTCCCGATGGCGGGTTGCTTCTCGCCGCAATTGGCCTATATCTGGGAATTCTTTCGCTTCGCGCGTGGAAATCCGGAAGATCCATGCTGCCTCTGATAAAGGCTGGACTTATTGTGGCGGTTTGCTCGTTGACTCCACTTGGGATCTGGGGCTGGAGAAACATCCACACCTTGCATCGCGCCCAGTTTCTCGCGCCGAGATACGCCAACGAGGAAGACGAATTTGTTGCGATGGGCTTCAATCGTTGGACACGGACATGGATCGCCGACTACGTCTCGACTGAAGAAATTTACTGGAATGTCCCAGGAGACAAGGTTGACGCGACCAATCTTCCTTCCCGAGCGTTCGACTCACAAGTACAACGTGAGAAAACATTCGACCTCTTTGCCGAGTACAACCAGATACTGCACATGACACCCGCCCTCGACGCGAAGTTAACTGCGTTGGCCAGTGACCGGATCCGTGCGCATCCATTCCGCTACTACGTCTGGCTCCCATTGGTGAAAATCGCCGATATGTGGCTGCGTCCGCGCACAGAATTGCTACCACCAGACAGCCGCTGGTACGAATTCGACGACGATCCGCAGTGGATTGTTCTGGCCGTCGGTTTCGGGGCTTTGAATCTGCTCTACGTGTTGGCTGCGGGCGCAGGCCTGATTCGAGGCGGCCCGATCGCTTGGGTCGGACTTGGGATTTCGTACATCGTATTGCGATCATTGTTTCTAGGTACCATGGAGAATCCCGAAGCACGTTACACGCTCGAATGCTATCCAGCCGTGATTTTGATGGCATCGGGGATCTGGAGAAAGCCTGACGCAGGATGAAACCGAGTAATGTGAAATCAGTCCTCTTTCCTGCGGGCAACTATCGATTTGAGCTGGCCTTAAGCGACTCCGAGCGAGCGCGTTCTCCCTTGGCGGCTAGCTCGTTTCCCGTCTGTTCGTACGCATCTCCCAGGAACGCGTGCGCTTCGAAATTTTCAGGGGCCACTTCAACGGCTTTCTGCAGGTAAGGCATGGCCTGATCCGGCAAGTGCTCAAGCGTCAGGATTCGCCCCAACAGCAAGTTCGCGCGAAAGTGCTCCGGATTGAGTTCTAGGACCGTGTGTAGAAGGTCGACAGCCTCTGGCACGTGCTGCGTGCGAGCGTAGACCGAAGCGAGCGAATATTGCGCATCGGGCCACTTCGGGCGCTTCTTTGCTACGAACTCGAAATAAGCGGTTGATTCCTGCCACGCTCCCGTCTCAAACAAAGCGAGCCCCAGTTCGTACTGGCTCTCAACCGAATCCGGAAGTAGTTGCACAGCCTTTCGCAGAACGACGATAGCCTCTGGATACCGCTTCACGCGTGCTAGAGCGATCCCGAGCTGCGCCTGGGCCACCGTAATCGCAGGACTATCGTTCAGCACATGTTGCAGAAGGGGGATCGCCTCGCCGTAGCGTCCGTCTTCAACCGCGATCATTCCTTGGTGCAGGACGTTCGATATTTCGATCTTATCTTTTGGGTCTGCCCCTTGAAGCGGATCTGCCGATGCGGATGCACTGCCGCCCGCGTATCCGAGCGCAGCCAGATTCGCGGTCTGATTAGAACTCAGCGATGCTTCCTTCGCATCGCCGTGATAGCTAGCGGTTTTCTCGCGCATGTCACTGAGTTGGGCCAGCAAGGTGCTGGTCACTGCTGGCGAGGTCGACGCCAAATTGCGCTGATCGGTCTTGTCCTGGGTCTCATCGTAAAGCTCCGGCTTGGGCGCTCTGATGGCGAGGTACTTGCCCGAACGGAGCGAGCGAAGTGAACTCCATCCGAAGGCGCGGTGCGGATAGTCGGTCTCGGCGTACGCCGGGAGATCACTGGCTGGGATCTTCGTGCCCCCCTTCATAACAGAAACTAAAGATTCTCCCTGGAAGGTTGGCGGCGAAGGTAGGCTCAACATGCTCAGCAGCGTGGGTGCAACATCGATCAGGCGAACGCGACTCGTTACGCGCCGGCCGGCGAGAAGCTGACCAGGCAGCTTGAACAATAGAGGCACATGGATCGTTTCATCATAGAGAAAAATCCCATGCATTGCTTCGCCGTGTGCGCCCAACGATTCCCCATGGTCTGACATCAAGACGATCAGGCTACGTTCATAGAGGCCTTGCTGCCTCAGATACCCAAAAAGCTTGCCTAGAGAGGCGTCCGCATACGCGACTTCGCCGTCATAGAGATCCTTAAATTTGGTGTCAAACGGAGGTGGTGGATCGTAAGGCGCATGAGGGTCGTACAGATGAATCCACACGAAGAAGGGAGTCTTGTGATTTTTTCCCAACCAGGTAGTCGCATTTCGCACGACCTCACCCGCTCGACGTTCGACCGTGTCGTAACGGCTCTCGTTGGGCGACTGCTTGGGACGAAATCCTGCACTGAAATAGTCGAAGCCACGGTCGAATCCCGGAGCCATGCTGGCCTTCGGATCCAGAATCAGCGAACCGATAAACGCGGCCGTGTGATATCCACTTTTTTGCAAAATTTCCGGAACGTAAGGAAGCAGCGTCGGAAGCGGATGGCCGAAATCGGTAACCGTGTGGAACTGCGGGTAGGTCCCCGTAAAAATCGTCGCGTGGGACACCGGCGTGAGCGGAGCCTGCGAATAGGCGCGTTCAAACACCACACCCTGCTTCGCAACGAGGTCAAGATTGGGCGTCAGCCCGCGCTTCGAACCAAGAAAGCCCATACGATCGGCACGGGTCGTGTCAACTGTAATAAAGACGATGTTGGGAGCTTCCGCAAGGGCCCGATGATTCGCCGCAAACAGAACCAGCCAGATCAGCCAGGATCGCTGCATGAAACAAAGCCGCATAAAACAAATAGGGAGTTTACCATCGGTAAACTCCCTGGTTCTCGCCTGTGATGCGAATATCAGAAGTCGACCGCGAGGCCGAATTGCATGTTTCGCTGGGCCCCGGTACCGAGAATCGGATTGAAGCCAAGACCAACGTCAGGCGTGGCAAAGAACGTTCCCAGAGATCCGTTGCCGATGGTGCCCGGAGTTCCAGTTGCAAACATCGCGTGATTGAGAGCGTTGAATACCTCCCACTTGAACTTGACCGTAAAACGCTCCGTCACCTTGAAGTTCTTGAAGATCCCTAGATCGAGCTGCGAAATGCCCGGCTGACGTACTTGATTGCGCGCGTTTCCAATAGTGCCGGGCGCGGGTGCGGAGAACGCATCGGTGTTGAAATATGCGCTCTTGCCATGTGCCTGGTAGTGGAAATCATAGTCCAGCGGGCTTCCATCATAGAACGCCACGGCGTGATTGAGACCCTGATTGGACGGGTCTCCGGAGACCTTTATCGTAAATGGTCGTCCCATTTGTGCTCGGAACAGGGAATTTATCTGCCAGCCCTCTCCGACAATTTTAGGTATGCCATAAATCTTGGGGACTGCGTAAACGACGGTGAAGTTCACGTTCCACGGTGTATCGAAGTCAGACGGTGCGTATCCCTTATCGGGCCGGTACGGATTCTGGTAGTTGGAAAGGAACGTACCGCCCCGATTGGCCGAGCCGGTGTCGAAAGCTCGGGACCAGGTAAAGTTGAACTGCCCAGTCACACCATGCACATCTCGCACTTTGAAGGCCGTCTGCATGCTGTTGTAATTCGAATAGCCGTCGTTGTTTAGCTGCAAGATGTGGTTGTAGTTCGGGAACTGAGTTGAAAAGGGTTGCCGCGTCGCATCACACTTGAGCGTGCTGACAGGACACGCGTTCAGGTCACGCCAGTTAACAAGGTCACGCCCAGCGGTGCCAACGTAAGCGAGGGTGACAGCTGTCTTGCTGTTCAACTCCTGCTCGACCGTCAGGTTGTAGGCGTGATTCATCGGACTTTGGAAATCGGGGATCACCTGCACCACGTTGGCCAGAGATGTAGCTGTCGGATTCGGACCGTAGATTTCGACACCTGGTGCCATGCAAACAAAATATTGGCAAAGCGGGTTGGGTTGGCTTCCGCCGTTGAACAGCGTCTGGTTGTCCGCAGGAGTCGAACTAATGCTTAGGGAGAAGATTCCCTGAGGAACTTGGGTGAAAAATCCGGCTCTGGTTCCGCTCCACATCTGGAAGTAGGTTTGCGGCGCGTGAAGAGCGCCGAAGTTAGGCAAGTCATAATTTAACGAGTACCCCGAGCGGAGTACCGTCTTGCTGTTGCCGAAAATATCCCACGCAAAACCTATGCGAGGACCAAAGTTGTTCTTGTCAACGTTGTACAGCGGTTGCTGCGCCAAACTCACGAATCCATTGGTATCCGCTTTTGAACTGCCCGGTAGGAAATTAGCTCCCTGGTGGTCTCTCTCCCCCAAAGCACCTGCTACATCCCATCGCACGCCGGCTTCCAGCGTAAAGTTTGGCTTCACCTTCCAACTGTCTTGTACATAGAGTCCAAGCGACTTCTGGAAGATATGGCGATTCGTTACGCCGAATGATCGGCTACTAGAATCGGCCAACCCGAGAAGGAGCTCGTTAAGCCCCGCAACCGGATTGCTCTGACTGACTCCATTGAAATTCGGACTGCAAGCACCGTAGGAGGCGCAGTAAGAGAACCCATAATAATAGAACCCCAAACCAGTTCGCGCGCGGTCCCGCCGCGATTTCGTAAATGCATCCTGGTATTGTCCGCCGATCTTGATCGTATGGTTGCCCTTGATCATCGTGAAATGCTCTTGCCAGTCGTACGACGCGTCAGGTTGCGTGATGATTGGGTATCCCTGAATACCGCCCACAACCGGATATCCGCTGGCACCGAAATACCCCAAGTAATATACGGACGGAACCCCGAAATTTTCCTTGTCCTGTGCATTTGCACCTAACGGACCGGTATTGAGACCCAAGGCATTGGGATCGATATTGTTGTTCACTCCGATCCGCTGCGAAAAGCGCTGATACCCAAATCGGCTTTCCAAAACCTTCGTCGGCGTGATCGTCCATGTGTAGTTAATGCCGGCTAGTTGTGCGCGCGTTGGCGCCACCGAGTTCCACATGTTCTTGTTAGTGGCGAGAGGGCCAACTGATTGTGGTACTCCGGGCGCTGCCGGCTGATTTCCTAGGCTATCGCCAAACAGGTATTTCACCGAGATCCGATGCTTTTGATTGAAGACGTAGTCAAACTTCACGTGAAAATTGTTGAGGTCGAGCGCGTTATTGGCAGCGATGTTCGCAGACCCCGTCGCGCTCGTGGGAATAAAGGACAATAGATTGGCACCGATCGAATTGACGGTCCCGTCATCGGCCGTTCCATAGATCTGGTCACTGCCAGGTCCCGGTCCATTGTTCAGACACGTCGTCCACGGAGTTGTGCCATCTGGCCCGAAGGTTCCGGAGGTGTTTGGATTGATCCCAGTCGTAACGCACTGAGTCGCGTCAAAAATTTGAGCCGGCGTTGGTAGCGACACTGTCGTCGGAAACACATCCTTGAGATGAAACCCCTGATACGACATGAAGACAAACGCCTTGTCCTTCACGATTGGGAATCCACCGGAAGCACCGAATTGGTTCAATCGGAAGGGCGTCACTGCGGACGCGAACCAGTTCCTGGCGTCGAAGGCATCGGTGTGACGATCCCAGAAAACATTGCCATGAAGTTCGTTGGTTCCGCTCTTCAGGCCGATGTTGATGACCGATCCACCCTTTACTCCGAATTCCACTCCGGGATTCGACTGCACATTGAACTCAGAAATGCCCTCCAATGGGATAAGGGCAGCGGCCGTGCCTGCAATCGCTGCCTGCCCCAGCGAAGACTCGCCGTAATATCGATCATTATTTGGGATTCCATCGACGGCATAATTGTTTGAAGTAGCGCGTTGACCGTTAATATTTAGACTTTGAAAACCACCGCCAGGACTGCGCTGCACACCCGGCACACCGTCCAGAAGATTATTGAAATCGCGACCGTTGTTAGGGAGATCTGCAACCGCCTTTTCATCAAACAAAGTGCTCAGCCGGTCCTCCGTCGTCTCCACCAGAGGCGCGACTCCTTGCACTTCGACGGTTTCTCCTCGAGTTCCTACCTGCAGCGTAAAGTTGGCTTCAGTGACCAGCGCAAGGCTAACAGTAGCCTGCCGTTCCATGGTCTTGAAGCCCTGGACATTGATTGTCATGCGGTACTGGGCCGGAGGAAGATTCACGATGCGATAGAAGCCAGCGTCGTTCGTCGCAGCGCTAGCCTTTTCTCCGGTGCCCAAGTTTTCGACGTTAACAACCGCGTTCGGCACTGCGGCGCCCGTGGGATCCGTGATTGTCCCCGAGATATCTCCGGTGATTTTTTGAGCGAAGGCAGAAACTGCGAAAAGAAAGAAACAGCACACCCAGCACGCCAACCGCGAAGACAGCTCTCTCCGCATGAGTTTCCCCCTCTCCACGTGTGGGACGGAATGTCGCGTGGAGGTGTAAGTAGCGCACAAGTGTAGCCACGTTCACTTTGAAGTCAAGATCAATGTATAAATCGCGGCAACAATTTACGTGACTTCCAGTCAACGAGTTACGAAGCGCATCGCAACCATTACAAAGACAGATCGGACTCCAACTGTTATGCGGAGAAATCTATGTGCCCGCATAGACAAATCCGTTCCCGCGTAGTCATCGATGAGATTTGGAATGTGCAAAGAGTGACCGCAGCCCGAAGTGCAATCGGGAATTTGGAAGGCACGATCAGTAGCCGCAGTTCAGCGGCACCAGGACTGACCGCAGCTCAGAGGCGCGATGAGTTTTCGAGATCGGAGAGATTCAGCGCAGCGGAGAATCGCTCATGCGGAAGCGAGTGCGCACATGTTCGGAGAGCAATTCAATGGCGGAGCGGTTGGCGACAGGATCGGACTGCGCCAGATATTTCATGGCCTCGACCAAAGTCTTCTGTCCATCAACGTAACGTGGATCGCTGGTTCGTTCTCTTTTCCTGCGACCTAGGTTCGGCACTACTGGAATCGTAAAAACTTTCGCCATGAAAAATCACCACTGCTTTTGCATTGGCAGTATAGCTGCCCGTGCAGCAATTTTCAGCCTTAATCTTCGGCTTTTGTATTCAGAGGTTTAGCCCTTTGGTCCGGAGACGAATTGCGTTCCGTTGGAGGTCTTGAGCTTGAATGCCGAATCAGAAATTTTTTGATTCAGTTGGATGGCGGAATATTTTGCGAGCCGGTAGTCGCCCGAAGGCTCGAAGAACTGCTGTTGCACCGAGATGCCGCGCGCGGGGTCGATCCACAACCAGATTTTGGCAAAGATGTTGCGCACGCGATCGGATTTAGGGATGAGCTCAAGCTTTGCGGCGTTCACACCATCAACTGTCTCTGAACCGAGAGACTTCACGTCGAACGACTTCAGCAGATCGTGTCCGCCTCCCCCAAAACCCAGAACCAGAAAGCTCTCTACGGCTTCTTTGTTCTTTCCCGCGTCGTAGGAAGTTACTCGTTTGAGCTTGGGCTCGTAGACTTGCACCTTCCCCTCGCTGAATAGAACGCTCTTGGGCGGATCGGTGATATCGGCCATCATCTGAATCTCTTTGCCAACGCGCCGATAGTAGACCGTTCCCTTCTGCGATTCTTTGTCGTTGACCACTTTCCAGTATTGTTCCCAATCGAAATTCGCCTGAGTCGTATGGAAGGCAGCGGCGGCCGAGTCCATCTCCCCGAGAACCTTTTGCAGTTCAGCGTCGGATTGCGCAATTGCTCTGGAGGCGGCCACGCACAGCACGAGGCAGAAAACAACAGCACTCAGCGTAGGACGCGGGATGTAGCGCATGACTCGTAATCTCTCATCCATGATCCGCTTGAGCGCCGCCTATTCTTTCTCAACCCAAACGCGATAGCCCATCACATGACCCGATCCATCTTTCACGGGCTCATACTTTGAAATCGCGGCTGCACCCGTAATCGGCTCGATGATTGCCAGCATCTGTTCGCGCAGATCGGTTTCATTCTTCGCCGTCAATGCAGATGCTGCGATTTGATAGATGAATCCGCCCTTTCCGTCAGGCTGAATCACCACACCCGTCTGATGCGGAACGCGCTCAATCGGTTTGTCCTTGAAGTTAATCCAGTACGGGGAAAGAAACACGAATAGCAGGATGAGCGTAACCATCACGTCGTAGTGAAGACTTCCACGCTCGTAAGACCATAGGATGTATCCGCGGATTGTCCGCCAGATTGAATTCATCGGCAGCGTGGGCGCGCTGGGGACCGCCGGAGTTGCTTTCGCACTTTCCAAGTCTATTGACTGCTCCTGCTCTTGGCAACGACAGGGTTGCCACGAACTGGCCGCTAAAACTTCTTAGGCACGATGCGCTCCTCGCCGATGTAGGGACGCAATGCTTCCGGAATCAGAACGCTGCCATCCGCCTGCTGGTAATTCTCGACGATCGCCACCCACGTGCGGCCAACCGCCAACGCGCTGCCGTTGAGCGTGTGCAAGAACTCTGCCTTGCCCTTGCCCTCGGGCTTGAAGCGGATATTAGCCCGCCGCGCCTGGAACGCCTCGAAATTCGAACACGACGAGATCTCGCGGAACAACCCCTGCCCGGGCAGCCACACTTCGATATCGTACGTCTTCGCCGACGAAAAGCCCATGTCTGCCGTACACAACGTCATCACCCGATAAGGCAAACCCAGTTTCTGCAGGACAGTCTCGGCGTTGTGCGTCAGCTTTTCCAACTCTGCGTAGGATTGATCGGGATGCGCGAATTTGACCAGCTCCACTTTTTGAAACTGATGCTGCCGGATAATTCCTCGTACATCTTTTCCGTACGAGCCCGCCTCGCTGCGGAAACAGGGCGTATACGCCGTAAGAGACACCGGCAGCCGGAAAGCGTCGATCGTCTCGTCGCGATAAAGGTTTGTGACCGGGACTTCCGCTGTGGGGATCAGCCACAGATCTTTATCGCCGTGTGCAACCCGAAACGAATCGGCGGCGAATTTGGGCAGCTGGCCGGTTCCATACATCGATTCGGAATTCACGAGATATGGGGGCAGGACCTCCGTGTAACCATGCTCATGAGTGTGCAGGTCGAGCATGAAATTCGCGAGCGCGCGCTCCAACTTGGCGCCAAGATCCCAATAAACGGCAAAGCGCGCACCTGTCAATTTGGCCGCGCGTTCAAGATCCAACACCCCAAGTTGCTCTCCAATTTCCCAGTGGGGCTTTGGGGCAAAGTCAAACTTCGTCGGTGTCCCCCAACGTCGCGCCTCAACATTGTCTTCCGAGCTCTCCCCAGTAGGGACGGACTCATGGGGAAGATTCGGTACGCCTTTCAGGATCCCCCGAAATTTTTCATCTGCTTCGGCGACCTTCTGCTCGTATTGGTCGATGACCGACTTTGCGCGGCCTACCTCTTCGGTCAGGCTTGCAAGTTCCCTTTGCTGTTCCGGAGACAGAGAGCCTTTCTTCTCCGCCTGCTTCAGAGCTCCAATTTTGGGCGAGAGTTCGTTACGGCTCTTTTGGGCGTTCTCGAGCGTGGTAATGTTTGCGCGGCGCTCGGCGTCAAGTTCGTGGAATTGACCCAGTACCTCTGCCGGATCCATCCCACGCAGACGCAGCTTCTCCTCAACCACGCCAAGGTTGTTACGGACGAAGTTCAGATCGAGCATGGAAACCAATAGTTTATCGGAAATCGCGGAATGGGCACACCTCGGCACCGTCCCCGCCGCCCATGAAGAAACAAATCACTCGTTGTGGACGGGACGCTATTTGCTCGTCGGGCTCGATTTTCTGCTCGGGCGTCAGAGAACGCAGGAGGCGACCACGGCTGTCGCTTCTTCCCGGGTGAGCCGGTATTGCGGCATAGGCGGACGCGCAGGAAGATCGTTGTACGCGAGGCCCGTCATCAGGAACCTGATCGCGTCGTTGTCTTCCCATC
>Ga0126371_10006198_pt1 | contig 10626 bp, 11 predicted proteins | sample PanSoiMetaPlot_4_FD_110145 | JGI IMG/M metagenome (GOLD analysis project Ga0126371, IMG submission 110145) | Tropical forest soil microbial communities from Panama - MetaG Plot_4 | ecosystem: Environmental > Terrestrial > Soil > Tropical forest > Bulk soil | place: Panama | collected 2016-02-17
AAGACGGAAATTCAGCCCGGCCGCAAGATGGGCCACGTCACGCGGCTAATCCCACATCGGTGACTAAGGCTCAAATAGCATTCAGATCGTACAGTCTCGGCCTAACTAGTCGTTCGTGCCCGGCCCACGGGTCGAGCCCGGCCACAAACGAATGAGTGCACCACTTGTCCGGGTGGCCCCGACTAGCGTGACGGACGCAACAGCCGCAGCGGGTTCGGCAGGCGGTCGAAGCTGGCGCCCAGACGTCGCCGCGCCGCGCCGAGGCGGGCCGCATCGGCGAGCCGGCGGTCGAGAAAAGCTCGCGTATCGGCGGCGCCGGGCGAGTGATCCTCGAGCCAATAGAGCAATGTGGCGGCATAGATGCCGGCGAGCGTGGCGCGTTTCGTGTAGAAACTGAAATCGGTCGCAGTGTCGCCGGCCGCGTACCAGATGCCGTCGACCGTCTCATAGAGCAGGCGCAGCGCCAATGGCGCGTTTTGCGGCAGCGCCAGCACCGCAAGCGCGCGGCGCACCGCCTCGCGCCACGGTTCGACGATCTCCAGCCGAAGATTGACTGCGAGAGCGACGCGCTCGGAAACACGCAACGGGTCGAGCGGCAGCGCTTCGAGCCGATCGAGCATGCGCCCGTCGGCCCAGCGGCTGAAGCAGGCGACGAATTCGGCCGGACCGCCCGAGAACAGCGCCAGCGCTTCGGCGACCGGCATGCCGACCCGCCGTGCGGCTGCCCGCAGCGCCGCACGCGACCAGCCGTCGAACGCCACGTCCGGCAGCATCGCCTCTATCAGCGCGTCGCGTTGGCTCTCGGCGAGCGGGCTTCTCATCCCGCTTCCTGCTCCGCGAGAAAGGCGGCGAGGTCGATGGGGTGGCGCTGCAGTTCCTCGAGAAAGAAGAGCAGCCGATGGTCGGTCATGCGTTGCGGGTAGAGGATCCCGTCGAGGTGGTCGCATTCATGCTGGACGACGCGGGCGTGGAACCCCTCGACCTGGCGCTCGATCACCTCGCCGTCGAGACCTGTCCCGCGATAGCGGACCCGCAAATGCCGCGGCACGACCCCACGCAGCCCGGGAACCGAGAGACAGCCCTCCCAGCCGAGCGCGCGCTCTTGGCCGATGGTCTCGACCACCGGGTTGATCAGCACCGTCAGATCCTGCGCGACATCGCCCGGCATCTCGGTCAGGCGCTCGTCCGCGACACGGAAGACGACGATACGGTAGGGTTGGTGGACCTGCGGCGCGGCGATGCCGGTGCCTCCGGCGTCTTCCATCGTCTCGACCATATCGTCGACGAGGCGGCGCACCCAGGGCGCGTTCGGCTCGTCGACGATGGTGGCAATGCCGCGCAAAACCGGATGGCCCATGCGGGCGATTTTCAATAATGCCATCGCCGAAATATGTGACCTGCGCCGGCCGCGGTAAAGCAGGTTGGCCGCCCGCCTTCACAGGAGCCAGCGGAGATGCTAAATATTGCCGCAACCGGCCGCAGCCGCGCCGGCGCTGTCCGTGTCAAGCTATGGAGAAGAGCCCCCGTGCAAGTCCTCGTTCGCGATAATAATGTTGATCAGGCGCTCAGAGCCTTAAAGAAAAAAATGCAACGCGAAGGGGTATTCCGGGAAATGAAGCTCCGCCGCAATTACGAGAAACCCTCGGAGCGGCGGGCGCGGGAAAAGGCCGAGGCGGTGCGCCGCTACCGCAAATTGCTGCGCAAACGGCTCGAGCGCGAGGGTTACTGAGCCGAGACGGCGAGATTTCAAGGTCGCACGCCCGACTCGTCTACCTCGAAATCAGTTTCCGTCTAGGCCGTAGGCCGGCAGCTCGTGAAAGCTGCTGACGACGCCTTGAGGAAGCGAGGGTGGCGGCGTGCCGGGGTCGCCACGCCAAAAGCAAGAGACATCGGCTCATCGCTGGACATAACCTCGTGTAGTTGCTTCACCCTTTCTTCTCGGCCGGACCCTCGGAATACGAGATCGACGAGCAATTCGAGGTGTCGGCCGAGATCGGCGCTTTCGACGACCTATCGCTCGCCAGAACCCAAACGGTCCGCCCGGTGACATGGCCGGCCCGCGGTCCGGCAAGAGGGTTTGGTCTGAGATGACCTTCCAGTCGGCTTCAACGTGCCGCTCGGGATCAACCCAGGTTCAGCCGCTTCCGCCTACGCTCGGCACACCGGATGTCCGAAAGTGGCAGTATATTCAGTTGGTTGAACCCGTTCGAATGCACATGACGACAGCGAGTTTCGGCAACACAAATCGAAGAAGACTGATCGATGCTGCACGAGACGGTGAGGCAACTTTATTCAGACCAACCACAGAGGACTCTGTATCACTACACGTCGCTGATCGGCCTGATGGGGATAGTTGAGCAGTGCAATTTTTGGGTGAGTGATATCCGCTATCTCAACGATCCCGAGGAGCTAAAACATCTTGGAAGGTGGCTCGATGGCGCGGCTGGTCGCCGAGAGCAATCGCAGGGACCGCAGAAAGTGCTTACGCAGTTTCGTGAGTGGCTTCGCCACCGGCTTCTGGTTGATTTTGGTCCAACGCTCTTCGTTGGTTCTTTCACCGAGAACGGGAATTTGCTTAGCCAGTGGCGTGGCTACTGTCAGCATGGACGGGGGGGTGAGTATCGGATTCAGTCCGTCTAAGATCATTGAATACACACAGCGGCATTCCTTTATAATCGGCAGGTGTATCTATGATAGTGAGACCAAGTCTCATCTGGCTGAACAGGTGATTAATGCAATAATCTCCACAGCCGAACTGAATGGAGCGTCGCCCGAGTTTCACCCGTCTCAATCATATTATGGCATATTTAGGGAAATAGAACCAGAACTGCTGAGAATTGCGGCTCTTGTCAAAGATAGGAGCTTCCATGAAGAAAAAGAGTGGCGCGTAGTCTCGCAGATTTTTAGCAACTACATTGAGCCACCAATCAAATTTCGAGAAGGGTCGAGCATGCTTATTCCTTACATAGAAATGCCACTTGCTGAGAGCGGGCAGAAAATCCAGATCTAAGACATCTTTGTAGGGCCGTCGCCGACTATGAACCTCTCAGTGGATTCGCTAAGCCGTTATCTGCGCCGATCCGCGATGTGCGGGAGAATCGCAAGCTGTGGAATCCCCCATCGGCGTTGATAACAAGTAGCGCATCGGTCAACCCGCGAAGGTATGTGGTGCAAGTCTGCGCAAGGAACTCATGATCCTGCGGAATATTAGCGTCTTTAACAGAATGGGTGCAGGCCGTGTAACGAGGCTGGGTAGTGTCCTAATTTGGAGGCAGCCTGAGATATGCGCTCCCGCGTGGCAAGCCCTGTCGCTCTCGCAACTCACCTAAAAGGCTCAGAGCGGCGCTCGCGATTGTATCCAGGGGATGAGCTGAACAAAACTGATCTACATACGCGATCATTGCCTTTCCGTCCGGGGGATAGACGGCTTCTGTCGGCACTATATAAGATTGTATGCGGAAACAAATCCGTAAATCCACGTCTCGCGTTGCCATCGTAACTCTAAATTCGCTTCCAAATTCCATTTGCCACATGAATCCCCACCGGGCGCGAATACGACCGTCGGATGCTCTTGGGTCATACTAGAACTGTTTAGAATTGTGGTGATCATAAGCGCTCCAACAAAAAATGGAGCGCGCCTCATCGGTTGCTCCGCTGCTCGACGACGACCGCCGCTCTCACCGCAACTTGCGGACTATCCACTGGCGGTTGGCGCAGCACGGAGAAGAACCGCCGCTTCATGCTCCTCTTGATCAGCGAGGACCAAGCGTAGGCGCGAATAGGCATCGGGTGCTCGGCAAGATGATCAAAGATGTATATCACGCCTTCCCGCCCGGTCTTGCCTTCGATTGTCTCGCGAACTGGCAAAGGATTGAACGAGCGTCGCGGAGCCGCCGTGCATGCTTTCAACGGAATGTTTGAGTTGGTCGGCTTCAACTTCGGCTATACGTATCGTATATCACCGGCTGGTGGCGGCGACCACGCAACGAGCATCGTCAAGCGGCAGAACCTGACCATGCGGCGGTTCACGCGGCCTACGAATGCGTTTTCAAAGAAGATCGAGATTCTTCGGGCTGCTGTCTCGCTGCACTTCGAGCACCACAATTTCGTGCGCGTGCATCGGAGCCTGCATCACGGCAGCAATGGAAGCTGGGGTGAGAAATCGGCTATGGTCCCTCGATGAATTGGTGGAGCGCACGTCGCGCTAGCTAGGAGGTCCAGGATGGCTGGATACTGGTTCGTGCAACCTTACCAGAAGGGCGGTGCGGTCGGGGCCGAACAGCGCTGCGCCAATTGTGATGACGTGGTGGTGAGGGTCGAGCGGTTCAAAAGCACCAATATAGACCCCAACGCCGGACTTCGCGTTCATGTCCCCTCCCACGCGACCGACGACGAGTGCGATCGGATTAAAGCGTTGGGCGTAGAGGCGATCTAGGCGGGCACGGCCAAATTAGACCACTGCCCGAGGCTACCGTGCATCGATAATTCTATTGGGCATGGCCCGAATAAGGTAGGACGCCCAAAATCGCCGCCAATATTATTCTCATGTTCCGCTGTTTCAGTGATCGCCCCCATTTGACCATTTGGCGATACGAGTTACCAGCATCTTAGCATTCTTGATTCTTCTGCCAGAAATGCGACGTTGGGTTATCGGCACAAGAGTGAAGCATATGATGAACACCGTCGAACTGATCCGCCTGGAGGTTGGGGACAAGAGTCCGCAGAGCCTCCTTCGTAGGATGTGGCCCGTCACAATCCCTGACAGGCAGGACTTCCTGTCCTATGCCCGAATCGCCCTTCGAGGATTTTGCGTTGCGAGGGGCGTCATATCGAGCCTCAACCCGGCTATGGCCTTTTCACAGGCAAGCCGGTTCCCGAGGCAGTTAGGCTCCTGGATGACGAAGACAAGGAGCTATATCGGTATGATATCTATGATCTCTGGCGTGAAATAAGCCGTCCCGCTCACTAAGGAAGCGTGCCCACGATCCGGATTTTCCGTCAAAATTGATGATCTGCGCAGCCCCGCGGCCCGGTAGTCTGGTACCGTCGTGCGTTAGCGAATGGGTTAGTTTGCTTCATGATGTCGCTTCCTTGCGGACATACATAAACACGAAAAGATCGGGATTCGGTAGCGTCTGAATAGAACCATCAAGCCTGCCAAGCGCGAGATCGGCCCGCGAAAGCAAAGCCTGCAGTTCGCCGGCAATTTGAACGGGCGGATCAGGAGGCATCGGGGCGGGAATAAAGGCTCGATAACCGCCCGGCTGACGCTGGTAACGGCCCGCTCGGCCGGCGATCTCCGTCGCGGTCCGAGCTTCTATACGATTTTCATTTAACATGTGAGCGCCATCCGCTCCATATTATAGGCAGCCGGCCTCGAGACGGCATGTTATAGGCAGTCTTGAACATACCAGCGCATCGCTTGCCTACGGTCGTGGCTGCCCGCCCACCCTTCGGCTTCGGCGGAAGAGCCAGACTCCTACTTAGCCGCACTCGCAAGATTTCGTGGCGCGGCTCCTGCGGTGCCGGAGCACGGCGCTGCACGGGAGGATGCACCGCAAAAAAGACCAAGTTTCGGGGTAGGGTCGCATCAGCTGGATTTTTTTGGCTTTATCGGATTTCGAGGAACCGCGATGGCTCTGTTTCTTGTTCTGTTTTGGTGCGCGGCTATCGCGCACGACGTTAGTCGCTGCAATTCCCGGTTCGGCGCATTTAATTCCCGTCTAGGGGCGAATAAACTCCCGTTGAGCGGGCCACGGGAATTGGCTCGCAAGCGATTGGTCTGGCTCCGTGTTAAATTCCCGGTTCTACGGGAATAAGAGGGAATGTCGGCGCGCGGCGGAATGGGCGCCGGCACAACTTGCGGTGTTGCCGATCTGCGCCTCCCGGATCACTCGAGCGCCTTGACGATTTCCTCGCACATCTTCTTAGCATCGCCGAACAGCATCATCGTGTTGTCGCGGTAAAAGAGCTCGTTCTCGACGCCGGCATAGCCGGAGGCCATCGAGCGCTTGACGAAGAGCACCGTCTTGGCGCGCTCGACATCGAGGATCGGCATGCCGTAGATCGGCGAGGAGGGATCGGTCTTCGCCGCCGGGTTCGTCACGTCGTTGGCGCCGATGACAAAGGCGACGTCGGTCGAGGCGAAGTCGCGGTTGATCTCGTCGAGCTCGAAGACTTCGTCATAGGGGACATTGGCCTCGGCGAGCAGCACGTTCATGTGCCCCGGCATGCGCCCGGCGACCGGGTGGATCGCATAGCGCACACGGATCCCGTCCTTTTTCAGCAGGTCGGCCATCTCGCGCAGCGCGTGCTGCGCCTGCGCGACCGCCATGCCGTAGCCGGGCACGACGATCACCGAGCCGGCATTCTTCAGAATGAAGGCGGCGTCCTCGGCGCTGCCGGATTTGACCGAGCGGTCGCCCACTCCTGCGCCCGGCGCCAGCGCTCCGCCCTCGGTGCCGAACCCGCCCAGGATCACATTGAAGATCGAGCGGTTCATGCCGCGGCACATGATGTAGCTGAGGATCGCGCCCGAGGAGCCGACGAGCGCGCCGGTGATAATCAACAGGCTGTTCGACAACGTAAAACCGATGCCGGCGGCGGCCCAGCCGGAATAGGAGTTCAGCATCGAAATGACGACCGGCATGTCGGCACCACCGATCGGCACGATCAGCAGGAAGCCAAGCGCCAGCGACATAAGTAGGAGCAACACGAATACCGGCGCCCCCTCCGTCGAGACGAACAGCGCGATCAGCAGGACCAGCAGGACCGCGAGCGCGGCGTTGATCAAATGCTGTCCCGGGAACACCAGTGGCCGGCCGGTGACAAGGCCTTGCAGTTTGGCGAAGGCGACAACCGAGCCGGTAAAGGTGACCGCGCCGATTGTCATGCCGAGCGCCATCTCGACCAGGCTGCTCGGGTGGATCGCGCCGCGCGTCCCGATGCCGTAGGATTCGGGGTAGCTGAAGGCGGCGGCGGCGACGCAGACCGCGGCGAGGCCGACGAGGCTGTGGAACGCCGCGACGAGCTGCGGCAGCGCCGTCATCTGGATGCGCAATGCGATGAACGTGCCGACCGCGCCGCCGATCACGATGCCGAGAATGATGAGCCAGAAGCTCACCACCTGCGGGGTCAGCAATGTCGTGACCACCGCGATGACCATCCCGGCAATGCCGTAAATGTTGCCGGCCCGCGCCGTCTGCGGCGAGGACAAGCCGCGCAACGCCAGGATGAAGCAGATCGACGCGATCAGGTAAAAGAAGGCGGAAACGTTCTCGCTCACCGCAGCCCCGCTACCGCTTTTTCTGGAACATCTCGAGCATGCGCTGGGTGACGATAAAGCCGCCAAAGATGTTGACGGCGGCGAGCGCCACGGCGACGAAACCCATGATTTTGGCGAAACTGACGCCGACCGGGCCCGCCGCGATCAGCGCGCCGACGATGATCACGCTCGAGATCGCGTTGGTCACGCTCATCAGCGGTGAGTGCAACGCCGGGGTCACCCGCCAGACGACGTGGTAGCCGACGAATACCGCCAGCACGAAAACGGTAAGCTCGTACACAAAGGGCGTGCCGACCACGGCCGCGGGCGTTGCCGGGACGGTAGCCAGCTGCCGGGCGAGCAGTTCGAGATTGTGCGCGAGCGCGCCGGCATCGCCGGCCAGCTCGCCGGCGCGCTCGGCCAGAGAAGCGGGTTCGGCCATGTCGTTTCTCCGTCAGCCGGTGGAAACCGCGGCATCCGCCATCGCACCCGGCACGAGCGCGGGGTTCACCACGGCGCCGTTCTCGGTCAACAGCGTCGCCCTGATAATCTCGTCCGCCGTATCGATCTTGAGCCGGTGGTCCTGGTCGATCAGCAGACCAAGGAAGGACAGCAGGTTGCGCGCGTAGAGCTGGCTCGCATCGACGGCGATGCGCGAGGGCACGTTGAGATATCCGATGATCTTGACCCCCTTCGGGGTGGTGACGACCTCGTTGGGCCGGCCGCCCTCGACATTGCCGCCGGCCTCGATCGCGAGATCGACAATGACCGACCCCGGCGCTAGGTCGGCGACCATCGCCTCCGTCAAAAGGACCGGGGCCTCGCGGCCGGGGATCAGCGCGGTGCAAATAACGATGTCCGTCCGCCGCAGCGCTTCGGTGATTTTTTCGCGCTGCCGGCGCTGGTAGTCCTCTCCCATCTCGCGGGCATATCCCTCGGTGGTCTCCGCCAAGCGCGCGGCCGCCTCGTCCACGGTGATAAAAGTGGCGCCGAGGCTCTCCACCTGCTCCTTCGCGGCGGCGCGGACATCGGTTGCGGAGACGATCGCGCCGAGCCGCCTGGCCGTGGCGATTGCCTGCAGGCCGGCAACACCCGCCCCCATCACCAGTACCCGCGCCGCCTTGATCGTCCCCGCGGCGGTCATCATCATCGGCAAGGCGCGGCCGAACTCGGCGGCGGCATCGACGACGGCCTTGTAGCCGGCAAGATTGGCCTGCGAAGAGAGAACATCCATTGCCTGCGCGCGGGTAATCCGCGGCAGCAGCTCCATTGCGAACGCGGCGATGCCAGCACGTGCATAGGCTTCGACATCGCCTGGGTTCTGAGCGGGCTGAAGCAGCCCGATCAGCACACTCCCGGGCCTTAGGTATTTCAGCTCGTCGAAGCCCCCTTCCCCATCGATCAACGGCCGCTGCACCTTTAGGACGATATCCGCCTCGCCCAGCGCCGCCGCCGGAACGGGCACGATCGATGCGCCGGCGGCGGCAAAGGCGGCATCGGTGATGCAGGCGCCGAGGCCGGCGCCGCTTTCTGCGACGACATCCAGGCCCATCCCAACCATCCGTTTGACGGTGTCCGGCGATGCCGCCACCCGCCGCTCATGCGCGCGCCTTTCCTTGACGACGGCAACCTTCATCGAACCAGGTTCCTGACTGGGCGGGACCGCACAATGCCGTGTGAGCCGAGGTTTGTGAAGAGTTAACCCGGAACATGCGACAGATGTAGCCGAGACTTTTGACCCGATTGTCCGGCTTTCACGGCCATTCGCTGCCGTGGTAGCCTAGTAAGCGGCAGACCCCGATTGCGCCGAATGCCGCAGCTCAATTGCGCGTAGGGAGAGTGGTTCGAGGAAGCGCGTATTACCGGGGATAGGTACTACTACTGGGAATAAGTGTTCGGGAGGTCCGTTGTCGCTTAGTCAGAAATTGGCGGGATCGCCGGTACGTCTGGTTTCGGACAGGGATCCGGTGAGCAACCGATTCAGCGATCAGCTGATTGCTGTCCTGCCCAGGCTGCGTCGGTTTGCTCGCGGGCTCACAGGCTCGGCTGTCGAGGCCGACGATCTTGTTCAGGCGGCGTGCGAGCGTGCCCTCGCCCGCCAGCATCAGTTTCAGGAGGGCACGCGGTTTGACAGTTGGATGTTTCGCATCGTGCAGACGATCTGGATCGACCAGATCCGCGCGCGAGACGTCCGAAAGGAGGATGGCGATACGGCCGAGCGGCTGGGTTCGGACGAGCCGGTGCGGCAAGTGGAGGCGCGTCTTGCGCTCGATGAGGTTCGGCGGGCGGTCGACCGCTTGGCGCCCGATCAGCGGATCGCGCTGTTGCTCGTAACTGTTGACGGATTGAGCTACAAAGAGGCCGCCGAAGTTGTACGTGTGCCGGTAGGGACGATCATGAGCCGCCTCGCGCGCGCCCGCATCGCGCTGCTGCAGCAACTGGAGGCGGGCGGCGGGATGCGCAGGAGTATCAAAGATGCAGAAGCGCAGTGACGGCCGTCTCGTCGCCTATCTCGATGGCGAGATTGAGATGGCGGAGCGGCGCGAAATCGAAGCTTGGCTTGCCACCGACCCCGCCGCGCGCGAAACGCTCGCGGCGCTCGGGGAGTCGGCGAATCTGCTGCGTCTCGCATTTGATGAGGTCGTTCATGAGCCTGTCCCCGATCGGCTGATTGCAGCCGCGCGCGGCGAAACGGTGGTGGAAGAAACCGGCGCTCGAGTTGTCCCGTTCAAGCGCCGGCAGACAGCCATCCCCAGCGCCCTGACGCGGCGTTGGTGGATGGGGATGCCGATCGCTGCCTCCCTCGTCGGCCTTCTTCTTGGCAGCGTCGTCGCTTATCTCGGAGTCGCAAAGCTGGCGCCAGGCAACATCGCCGGCAAGCAGCCGGCAGTGGAAATGGCGGCCGCCGATAGTGCGTGGCTCGACAATGCCGCGGGGTATTTTAAGCTCTCTGTCAGCGCTGGTGACGGCGGGCTCGTCGATGTGCCGGCCACCGGCGACCCCCGCGAAGCGCTGCAAAAGATCAGCCAGAGCTTGCCGCAGGAGGTACGGTTACCCGACCTCAAACCATGGGGGCTCAATTTTCGCGGCGCGCGGCTCGTCGTGGCCGACGGCCGCCCGGCGGCGCAGCTGGTGTACACAACTGACAATAAGGCAATCGGGCCGTTGAGCCTGATCATCGGGTCCTCGAAGGAACCGGACATTCCGCCCACCCTTGCCCGCCGGCAGGATGTCAATCTGCTCTATTGGCGGCATCAGGGGCGCGCCTATGCGCTCGTCGGGCAATCCGATATCGGTTATCTCTGGGGGATTGCGAACGACGTCGCCTGGCAGCTCGACGCAGTCTGAGGGAGCACGGCGAA
>Ga0126371_10006199_pt1 | contig 10626 bp, 7 predicted proteins | sample PanSoiMetaPlot_4_FD_110145 | JGI IMG/M metagenome (GOLD analysis project Ga0126371, IMG submission 110145) | Tropical forest soil microbial communities from Panama - MetaG Plot_4 | ecosystem: Environmental > Terrestrial > Soil > Tropical forest > Bulk soil | place: Panama | collected 2016-02-17
AGCAAGCAACAGGCATGCGGTCGCTACGAGAACATCGAATGTGCGCTTGACCGCTCGATCGAATGCGGAGAGCGGGGGTCGAGCGATCTGCAGCGTGACGGCATTGCCTAGCGAGACAAGACGCCCCGCGGCCAGCAGGCCGGACGTTTCGTCATCGAAAATGTGCACGCCGATCGGCAGCTCGGAGATGGCGTGCGCCAGTTGGCGGGCCGTCGCCATCTCCTGGTGGTTGCAGACTATGACGACGTCGTCCGGATTGACCGTGCGACACAAGGCCAATAGCTGGACAAACGGCCGTCCGCCCGTCGCGCCGCGATCAGAGGGGAGCGCGAGGCTCGCAACCGTGCGCAAGCCGGGCGTGTTCATCGCGCCGATGAAAGTCGCGCACTTGTCCTCGTTTCCGATCAGGACCACTCGCTTTGCTTCGAGGGAACCACGCGCCAGTGCCGCCTGCACGTAGGAATAGATCGCAATCCGACTGCAGCATATGGCCGCGCAAATGAATATGAGCTGGAGGGCAAAGGCTCCACGCGAATAGCCCTCGCCAATCTTGAGGAAGAAGAGGGTCGACAGAAGCAAGGCAAATGCCACGGCTACCGCGCTCAGGCCGCTCAGCGCGAAGCTAAAGCGCGGCTGGATTTCAATCGCCGCGAACTGCCGCAGGTTGATGGCGGTAAGCGAAACTAATGCGGCAATGAAGATCGCGGAGCTGCCGTGCTGTTCGAACGGTGCCCAGCCGCCGTTGGTTACCTGATGGTAGATTGCGCTTCCGAGATACGCGGCGGCGCAAAGGATAGCGAATTCGGATAGGACGACTAACGGAATAACCGAGTGAAGCTTCCATGCCCGTTTTGACAGGCTGAAGCGAAACTCGCCGCACTCCAGTTGATCGCTAGGTACACACTCGCGCAAATCGTCGCGAGCGGACGCCCACATGGTCATGGCCGACTCCTCGATCGCAGCGACCCCAGCACCCTCCAGCGATGCGGACGAGCCCTGCACCATCATCTGTAGTGAAGTCACCTATGAGCTAAAGAGTAACAACCCGCGCCTGGATCGGATCGTCCCTTAAACACGTTGACCGATCAAAAAGTTCAAAAAAAGAGTTCATCACGCAAGAGAAAAAATAAAAAAGGGCCCGCGCGGCAACTGCGCCGGCGCGGCGCGCGTTTTACAGCCGACCTAACGGATGTCGCTTAGGTGACTCATTCATTGTCCTTCCACCAATCTGCCACCTGTTCGGCCAACACTGTTCACCAACAGGTCTCGCAGAGTCTAAACTCGCTTCGCAGCGAGGCGTAGCGACAGCAAACAACGACGGCGTTGATCGGCTTGTTCCAACCGGACGCGTAGTTGCAACGCAAAAATATTTTGAGCGATATCGGGTAAACCTACAATACACTATCAGGCGATGCCACTCGTGTACCGCGCCGACCTCGGGAAATCTCTCGCCAACTACAACTGAAATGCGCATCGGGAGGCAATGTACAGGCGGGGTGCTGGGTCGCCTGCCGCTCACTGATTGCCTCGGGTCTGCCCTCGGTGCGGAGGCGCAACAGTTGCTAATCAAACTAGAGACTGCCGGAAAAGATAGTAGTCGGTGGGATACAGCCCCTCTTTTTGCAAAACGGGGGCGCCCTCGAACTTCGACACGATCGCCTTTATGCGATAGCCTGCTTGCTCAATTCGCCCGAGAAAATCCTGACGACGGCCGTCACGCTCGCGCGATGTTAGACCTAGGCTCTTGGCAACGCCGACAAATAGCCAGGGAACGGCCATCAGCTTTAGTTGATCAAGCCACCAGGCAATGGCGCTGGACTGACATTCGGGAAAGCTGTGAATGTTAACCGCGAGGTCTATCCCGCGGAGCGGCGTCTTCGTGATTTCGTCGAGAGGCACGCACGTGCAGCGGTCGGCCCTGCGGAATTTGAGGTAATATTCGGAAATGAACGTCGATTCCGGAATTGCGTCGACACAGTAGTATTGCAACTTGGCGAATGCCATCGTCATGCGATGGGCGAGCCTGCCATAGCCCGATCCGATATCAAGGATCGAAATTGGCCTCGCGTCGAGCGGAAGAAAACGCGACAGGATGTTGCTCTCCAGCACCGAATCCAGAAGGTCACGGCTGACGGCCTTGCCATGAAAGTCGAACACCTCGGCTCCAAAGTAGTCGTCCTCGACAAGCAGATCGATTAAGCCATGCCGATCGACTTGCTTGGTAAAGGCGCTGGTCGCGTAGAACGACAATGGGGAGTACCGCCGCGATTGGTAGAGGTACATATTGTCGGCACGAAAATATCGCATGTCGATCCCATGCATCACGCTTGCAGGACTCCACTGGGAGTGGTTGCAAGCCGGATGCCCCTGGTATCTCAGGCGCAAATCGCGCAGCCTTTCGTTGTTGTTGGTCAAATAGGAAAAAGCGTCCGCCGGGATGGTTCCGCTCGGCCGCTTGATCCGCCCGTCGTGGCGAAAGAGGCTAGAGATCCGCGCGAGCGCGGTGATTGCGCCATGTCGATTCGCAGCCTTGGCGAGCGCGACGCTCAGCAAGCCCTGTCCCGCTGCCAGGGTCCGTTTCACCGATTGCCGTAGAGGTGCCGTACGGGAAGGGGCAGCCTGGACGCACATGATATGTTCTCCAACGCGACGATGCTCCGGTCTCTTACTTGGGACGTCCTGGTCGGCCGGGACTCTATTTATGTGCCGCAAGACCAATCTTTCGCGAGGGCATTGGTGAGGATGCCGCCGCCAAAATCCCGAACTTGCCCACCTCAATTTCCTTGGCAATGATCCTCGCCGGATTACCGGCGACGGCACAGCGCTCCGGCACGTCGGCTGTGACCACGCTCCCTGCACCGACGATGCAACCATCGCCGATCCGGATGCCCGGCAGGATGATTGCGCGAGCGCCAATGAAACAAGAATTTCCGATCCAAGTATGGGCCCTCAGGTTTCGACTGGTATCGTGAGAAAGGATAGCGGCATCAAACGCCACACAGGTGTAATCTCCGACATGGATACCTGTCGGATTTGTCATGTCGAATCGTGCGCTCAACGCGAACAACACCGTAGATTTGATATCCATTCCCCAGAATCGCGTGAGATAAAACCACCTCAGGCGAATGAGCACTCTTCGTAGCCAATGCAGCTGATTGAGCGAGCGCATTTCACTTCATCCGGGCGTTTGTCGTGTTGCATCCGACACAAATTCGTTTCACACGGCGTCGCAACTGCGCCGTGCGCCTTGTCACGGGTCTACCGACTCCAGGTTCCAGTCCGGTCGAGGGTCAGGCACCTTGCGGATAATCGGCCGGCTGAGCTTGATGGTACCAGTCCCGCTCGCTCGCTTGAGGAACTCGATTTTTGCGAACGCAACGCTCGTCTTTATAGTGTCGATGTTCGCGCCCCGAGGAATTTGGACGGGCTCGCTCAGCAGCCAGCCCTTCCAGGCGAGCGACGGCCAGCGCTGACCAAGGCGGTCGCGCGGGAGCATTGCATCCGCGCGGGCTCGCGCTTGCCACCCCGCGCGGAGCGACAACTCCAGCGAGATGTCGATCCAAGCATTCCACGCCGACACATCGACGTACATCGCGGCTTCGATCCAATCACCTTCCGCTATCTTTCCTTCTGCGAGATTGATCTCCGGATCATAGGTGAAGTCCAGGGTGCGATAGGGATCTGGGCTATCGTCGTCGATCGGCGTAACAGCAAAGACCTGCTCTTCGACGCCGTCCGCCATCTTCTCCTTGCGCGCTTCGACCTCGGAGCCGGCGGCAGTCCCGGTGAAATCACCGGTGATGGCGGCGGTCCAATGGTCGGCCACGGGCCCCTTCACGCGAGCTCCCGCCGTTCCGCCGCTCCCGCTGAGCATCCCATCCATCAGATTCGCCGCTCGCGGATCGGGATCAAACGTAGTGCCGGGAGAGATCATGCCGGCGAGAGCGGAATTAACGGCAACCGCGGCCTGATATGCCGCAGGAGGGGCGGGATGCACCCCATCGGTCGAGTAACCGGGAAGCCATTCCTCCTCGCCGCTCGGGGCATTGCGATCAACGAGATGCGAATTTGGATCGACAATGCGCACGCCGTCGCGGCCAGCCTGAGACTCGATCCAAGCGTTCACCGCCTGTCTGATGCGCCATCGCGGATCCCGCGCGGGCCACGGCGCTATTCCGCCCGACGTGACGCGCGGCCAGATCGTAGACAGCAGGACCCAGACATCGCCGGTGCGCAAACGGGTCAGGATCCGGTCGAGATGCGTCTCGACTTCGGAGGCGCTGTCATGAGAGTTGATATCGTTGGTTCCAACCTGGACGTAGACGATCGCCGGCCTGCGGGCCAGCGCATAGGACACGCGCGACAGCAGACCCGGCACACCGCCGCGCACCGCAACGGTATGATCGCCGTCCAGCCCCTGGTTTGCCCCGTCGAAGCCGCGACCGTCCACCGGGTCGTGCGTGTTAGCCCAGGTCTCGAACCGAAACCGGGGATCGAGCGCGCGTGCCCATACCAGCTGTCCAATTCCGGTGCTGGCCACCTCATTTCCATCCAATGCCTGATGGTTTATCCGAACGATGCTGTCGCCGAGGCCGACGAGCTTGGCTCCCGGCGCGAGAGGAAGCCGAGGTAATTCACCGGCTTGCGCGGATGTATAGACATCCCGCGGCTGCCCGATCCTGGCGGCCAGCGAATCCGCGCTGACCTCCACATTGGCGTATTGCACCGCCAGCTGCTCGGGCGCCGTTTCACGATAGATGCCGAATTTCCAATAATATTGTCCGACATAGCCGAGCCGCCCAGAATAACGGGCGACTTGCACGCCATCGAGCCAAACCTCCGCGCTCCCGCTGCCGTCGTGGCCGAACCGCACATGATGAACGAAATGGTGCCAGCGGTCTCTTTCGAACGATGAGCGCGAGAATATGGTCTTGGACGGACCCATCGGGTTGTGAACAAGGGGGTCCTCGGACGACGACCAGGTTTCGATGCTCAGGCGATTACCGCGATTGAGCCAGACAGAGTAGGGGGTCGTCGTCCCGATAGTGTCATCGACGTGGTGCAGCTGTCCCAGCACGGCGGCTTTTGACGTGCTGACGGGACCATTTTCGATGAGCATGGAATAGGAAATCCATATGTCAGATCCTTCATCGAAGCGTTTTCTTCCATCGAACTCGCTACGCTCTCTGGGCGGTGCACGTCCGCGGTCCTCGCTCCAGGTATCTCCACGCCGTACCTCGAAGCGAGCCACCTCGGGAAACCCGACGGCCTTGGTTGCGCTCCAACTCTGGTTTGCAGACTCCACCACGTAAGCGTTGCTGTCTGCGACCGTTAGAGAGCCGTCCGGAAGATTGCTCCCCCATGTTAACGATCGCGTCGACTCCGGCGGCACGCGCGCCAGCGCGGCCGCCAGGCCCAAGGCGAGCGCAAGAACCACAATTCGCCACCCGATCATGACCTATCCTCGAACAAGACCGGGACCGCGGACATTCGAACGCCCTTGGCCGACGGCGTGGTTTGCAACCTAAACACCGGCTGCCCGCGGGGTGCGCGCCTTTCCATCCAGATCCCACAAAAAAAATCAGCGCAACCGTGGGAACGCATTTGTCACGGCGGCAGTTCAATCAGCTGGTTGAAAAATTTGCGGTTGACTTGCTCCAAAACATGCCGGCGCTCCAATGTTTGATCGTCAACATTCATCCAACCTATGCCGCTATGTGTCTAGGACGACACTGCCGCGGAAACGCCACAGAGACGCCGGAGGTGTAAGCAGCGATGGGCGAGGTCATGGACGACCCGGTTGTGCTTCTAGTCGGCGGGTCGGCCGCCGCTTTCGTGCTCGTTCTGGCGGCGTACATCTGTGTCAGATCGATGCTGGGCGATCGGACGGCCATCTGGATTGGCTGCTTCATGGGGATATTTTTGCTCGATTCGATCTTTCGTGTCCGTCATTTCTCCGACAAGTCCGTCGACCTGCAGATCATCATCAAGATCGCCAGCTGGTGCTACATTTTCTTGTTCGCCTTGCTAAGACTCCCGAAATATGTCGGCGCGCTGACGTCCGCGCCTGGGCTATTCTGGACGATCTTGCTGGTCTGGGCTTTCTACACTGCTTCCTATTCGCCCAATCCCAGTTACAGCGCGATCGCGATCTTCTCGGTGACGGCATTTTTCCTGTACTTCCTGTCGCTTGGAGCCGAGTTGGACGACGTATCCGTCGTGCTTGCCGTGTCTTCAGCGATCGCGGCGATCGCATTCATATCGGTTATCGTCTATTTCGCCAATCCGAGCCTGGGACGGATGTCGGAGTGGAGGGGCGACGACTACATTGTCGGAACCAGGCTGTCCGGCATCGTCGGGACGCCGAACGCAATGGGGGAGATCGCGGCACTCGGCCTCGTGCTCTTGGCGTTGAATTGGCGCGAGATCGGGCGGCGGCTCGGTTTATTGATCCCCTTTCTGATCTGCCTGCTCTGCGTTTCGGCGCTCATCATGAGCAACAGCCGCACATCCATGATGTCAGTCGCGGCAATTCTCGGCATCAATCGCATGATGCGCACGCGCTATCTGCCTTGGATCGTGCTCTTGGCCATTGCCGCGCTCGTCGGAATTCTTGTGCTCGTGCCCTACAGCGAGCAAGTGATGATCGCTCTGTCGCGCTCGGGCGACGCCGCGGAGATCGAAACCGGAACCGCGCGCACCCCCATATGGGACACCGCGATCAAATTGGCGGAAACGAAGTTCTGGTTTGGTTGGGGCTATGCCAGCAGCGTGTTCGTCCTGCCCAGCTACGCAGCCTACATGGGCGAAGCGCCGCCGCATGCCCACAACATCGTGCTGCAATTGTGGTTGACCACGGGCATGATCGGGGTCGCTGCATTCGTGATCGCTTTCCTTGCGCAAGTGCTCCACGCCGTGTCGCGGCGGGACGCGCTGTCCGTTTCGCTGCTCGGGTTCTTGATCATCAACGGATTGATGGAACCCGGCGCTTTCGCGGGCATCGCCAACATGTCGACTGTCGCGCTGGCATTGGCGGTCGCCAGGGGATACCGCGGCCACCTGCCTGTCCAATCCACCAAACCGCTTCGCACCGCTGCAGCGTAGCTGAAGACCGGTGATCCATTGATGATGCCGTCGCCAACGGTCCTGCATATCACGGCCGATTTTCCGGACCCGCTTTCACCCGCCAAGACCGCGGCGATCGCCAAGCTCGTCGGCGCGACGGCGGGCTACCGCCACATCGTCTATTCGCTCAATCGGGTTTCGTCCTGGGGCGGGGTGCACTCGCTGCAATTTGCCGACGACCGTGTCGCGGTGGCCTATGGCGCCCCTCAATGGGGCGTGCTGTTGGCGACGCGGCTTGGCGCCGTGGCGCGGTGGATCATCGACGACCTGTCGACGCGCCAGTGGATGCCGGATGCCGTGCAGGCGCATAAACTGACGATCGAGGGGCTGATCGCCAGACCGGTCGCGCGCCATTTCGGCGTACCGCTTCTGTGCTCGCTTCAGGCCAAGACCGACGTGAAAATCCTGCGCGCCCGTCCTGATCTACGCGCGCAGTTCGGGCAGATTTGGCACGGTGCGCGTCACGCATTTCCGTTCTCGCCGCGAGCGCGCGATACCGCGGCGGCGCTCCTCGGCCCACGAAGCGGGCCAACGACGCTGCTGCCTTGTATCACCGAGGCGAATGCGATGCGTCGCGCCGCGGTGGCGCGGGGGCCTCGCATCGTCAGCATTTTTCGCCTCGATGACCACCGGGGAAAAAACGCCAACACGCTCATCCGGGCGGTTGCCGCGGCGCACCGGCAGATACCTGACCTATCGCTCGACATCTACGGCGCTGGCCGGCCGAGATCGTTCTTCGAGCTGAGCCGGATCATCGAAAGCCATTCGGCTCAACAGTATGTCAGCTTGAAGGGCCCGATCCCGCATGCAAGCGTACAGGACACCATTGCCTGCTACGCCGCGCTCGCCATGCCGACGCTGCGGGAGAGCTACGGGATGGTCTTCGCCGAGGCGCTTCTCGCCGGCGTTCCGATCCTGCACACGAGGGGGTGGGGCCTGCATGGTCTCTACAGGGATGCCGACATCGGCTATGCCTGCGCCGATCCAACCTCGCATCGTGAGGTAGCGCAGGGGATCGTCACGATCCTGTCCAACGAGGAAAGCCTCAAGTCGCGCATTGCTGAGCTCCAATACAGCGGCGCGCTCGACATCCTTCGGCGCGATGGCATCGTCGAGGCGTACCGGACGGCCCTCGCCCGCGCGCTTGGGAGCGCTACCCTTCCGACATCGACGCCAGCACCCGCTTCCGTCGAGGCGACGAATGACGGACGGCGCATCGGTTCGGTCGCGGGCACGGAAGTCGGGAGCGGAGTATTGTGGCCGGAAAGCGCCGATGGGCGAGGCTAGGCGAGCGCTGTGGTCCGGGTTCTTGCGGTCGGCCGAGCGATTCCCCGACCGCACCGCGCTGGTGGTGAACGGCGCCGCTCTGTCATATCAACAGCTCCGCGAGGCGGCGACCCGCATCGGTGCGACCATCCAGGCGCATCAGGATTCGAGCCAGGTCCGCTTGACCGCGATATTCGCCCATCGGAGCGCAGCGGCATTTGCGGGGGTGCTGGGGGCGCTTCTGGCCGGCAACGGGTACGTTCCGCTGAACCGCACCTTTCCGGTTGCGAGAACCAGGCTGATGCTCTCGCAATCGCAATGCCGATCGATCGTAGTGGACGCGGAATCCGCCAATCAGCTCGACGCGGTGTTGGATGAGTACGATGACCGCTTGATCATAGTCATGCCAGATAGCCGCGATGTCGAGGCATACCGTGGCCGTTGGACCCGACATGTCTTTCTCGGCGCAGGCGAGCTGGAATCTCCCGTCGCATGGCGGCGGCCGGCAGTCGAGCCCGACGCGATCGCATATTTATTGTTCACGTCCGGAAGCACCGGTGTACCAAAGGGAGTCATGGTCGCGCATCGAAATGTGTTGGCGTTCCTGGATCATATGACAAGCAGGTTTGCAATCACCGAGCGGGATGTTCTGTCGCAAATGTTTGATCTGACCTTCGATCTTTCCCTGTTCGACATGTTCGTTGCCTGGCAGCATGGCGCCGCCGTTTGCTGCCCGTCGCAAAAGGCTCTGATCAACCCGGCACAATTCATGCGAGATCGAGAGCTTACGATCTGGTTTTCGGTACCCTCCACTGTTGCCTTTATGAAACAGTTGGGGACCTTGAAGCCGCGCGCCTTTCCCTCTCTCAGATTGAGTCTGTTCTGCGGCGAGCCTTTGCCGGTTTCCTCCGCCGAGAGCTGGCTGGCGGCAGCGCCCAACAGCGCTGTGGAGAACCACTACGGTCCCACCGAGCTCACGATCGCCTGCACCGCTTACAAATGGCACGCCGGCTCCCGCCACGAAGCGGAGGTGGGCATTGTTCCGATCGGCTATCCCTATCCGGGAATGAGCTACCTGGTGGTCGACGAAAGCTTGCACGAGGTCGAGCCGAGCCAGGAAGGGGAACTCCTGATGAGGGGGCCGCAAATGTCGCTCGGCTACTGGCGAGATAGTGAAAAGACCGGCCGCATGTTCGTCATTCCTCCAAACCACGGAGAGATCTACTACAGAACAGGAGATCGGGTGCGCCGCCCGATCGGGCAGCAACCCTTGTGCCACCTCGGGCGTATGGATTGGCAGGTAAAGGTCCGTGGACACCGCGTGGAGATGGGGGAAGTCGAAGAGACGGTCAGACAGGCATCAGGCCGTGACGGTGTCGTGGCGATCGGCTGGCCGGCGACAGAAAGCGGGTACGATGGGATCGAAGTTTTCATCGAGGGCAGCGCGGTGGATATTGATTCGCTGCGCGCGGGCATTGCGGCTCGCCTGCCGGATTACATGGTGCCGCGGAGATTTCATCTCATGGCGCGGCTGCCGCGCAACGTAAACGCCAAGTTCGACCGCCAAGCCATGACGAGAATGCTGGGAGACGGCCTATGAGCATTGCGAAGCCGAGCGATGTTCGCGCTTTCCTCACGCGCTATCTCGATGAACGATTGCGCGAGCAGCGCAGGGTTCCACCAGACGTCTATGGTGAGGACTACGATCTGTTGCTGTCCGGCGTGGTCGACTCGCTCGGATTCATCGAAATGATCACGGCAACAGCCGAGCACTTCTCCTGCGACATCGATCTGACAGCCCTCGACCCGGAAAAAATGACGGTAATTGGTGATCTGTCCGTATTCATTGCCGGACAGATGCGCCAACAACACGAGGAGGTGGCCGCCACTCCGTCGTGACTGTAGCGGCGATCAGGTGCAGGCGAGCGACATGAAGGTCTTGTTGGTAGCCGATGCGGCGGCAGGGGAGCGCGTCCTGCTGGCACTCGCGCAGCGCGGCATCGATATCGTTGCCGTCATGGCGCTCCAGCCGCGGCCGGAGCGTTCGGCCAGTCTTTGGGACCGTGCCGCCGAGCTTGGATACGCCACTTGGCCGGCGCAATGGGTCAAAGACCCGGCTTTCGCCGAGGAGATCCGGCGGCGACGGGTGGATGTTCTTCTCAATGTGCACTCGCTTTATCTGATCCGTCAGGAGGTTCTCGAGGCTCCGCGGCTTGGAAGCTTCAATCTTCATCC
>Ga0126371_10006200_pt1 | contig 10626 bp, 12 predicted proteins | sample PanSoiMetaPlot_4_FD_110145 | JGI IMG/M metagenome (GOLD analysis project Ga0126371, IMG submission 110145) | Tropical forest soil microbial communities from Panama - MetaG Plot_4 | ecosystem: Environmental > Terrestrial > Soil > Tropical forest > Bulk soil | place: Panama | collected 2016-02-17
ATTGCCGGCCGACGCGCCGATCATCGGCGCCGGGATCGGCGTGCATGTGGTGCGGGAGATCGCACACCGCGCAGGTCGCGGATACGTCGCTTTCGACGCAATTTTAGACGTGGCTCCACAGGCTCGCGCCGCCGCATCGCAATGTGCCCCTGCGGCGGCTCTTGCACTGCTCAACGCATGAGCCGACAAGTTTTCCGCGGCTGAACAGTGTTCGTTGGATCGTATCCAGCACCATGTCGAGATTCTTCCCGACATCCTCGGCGAGGAAGCGCAGCACGAAATAGCCGTTGTGCTGGAATACGGGACTGCTTAGCTGAGTTTTAAACATGTTTGCAGCAAGATGACATCGTCAGCATGCGGCTGCTGGATGGAGGCACACATGAGTCGATGGGGAGTGACAATCTGTTTTATGCTCGTCACCGCGTCGGGCTACACGCAAATAAATCCGCAGGCGTTGACATTGGCCGGCGTAAGCGACTGCATGAAGGAAGCGATCGGCACCAGCTCCGTGGAAGACAATGGTTCCGCGATCGTTTTTTCCTGCAGCGCGGCCAAGGCCAAAACGCTGTATAATTTTCTTGGCAGAAAGGTTCATGCCCAAATCGTTCAAGACCGTAATGGCAAATTCGAGAACAGGCAGTTCGGAAACAGCGCTTGTTACCACCGCATTGAGGATCCGAACGGCAAAGTTGCGGATGACTTTCGTTGCGACTTGACCCTGGTGGTCGGCGATATATTGAGCGATTAATTATCTCGGAACGCTTTCTGACGGCTCGGCTTGGATACGGGAAATTGTAGTCGTCGTGCCATCTGTGGCGGGGCGCAGTGATTGGAGAACCCTCCAGGCACCCTGCCGCCCCACCAACTGCAAACGTGCAGTTCAAGACCGAGCGATACGGGCTGCTGTTGCAGGGCTGCTTACAAGTTCCTCCCCTAAGAAGACCCGTTTTTGCGTGCCGCAAATGCACGGCGGAGCGGGCATTCCTCGGGTTCGATCTGGTTTCCGTCGGAGCGGGCAGGCATCGTCGAATTCGCGCTGCACGCTATCTCATCGTGTTCCGGAAGTAGACTCCTGCGCCCGCAGTGGTTACATACGTCGTCCAGCAGCGGCTCCTCGACGCCGTGCACGCGCCGCAACGTTTCCACAAGGGAGGTGGCGCTCACCCCCTTTACGACGCAAATGCGGACACCTGCCTCGTTCATCTCGGAAAAATGCTCGTCCCCGTCGCAACTCGTCAGTATGATTGTCTTGACATACGGACATAGCGCTGAAATTTCGCGAGCAGATTCGATGCCGCCTTCAGGCATATTCAAGTCGAGCAACATAATTTCCGGCACAGAATCCTGTGCTATGCGCACAGCATGGCTGCCGCGCTCACCAGCTGCAATGACCTTGAAATCAGGTGTCTCGTTCAACGTCTCAATGATGCCATCGCGAAATAAACGATGATTATCGACGACAGCTACGCGAATAGGAACATTCCTTTCGGGGTCCGACTGCATATCTCAACATCCATTACTTTCCGAACTTTCCGACCGTGATTGCTACGAATGCAATCGAGCGGACTTCAACACGGCCTCAACACGATTTCGAACGTGAAGCTTCTGCATGATATGCGTCATGTGATGCTTTATGGTTCGCTCGGTGCAATTTAGGGACCTTGCGATCTCTTTGTTGGACATACCCCGTGACACAAGCCCGAAGATTTCTTCTTCGCGACACGTCAGATCACGGTGATTTTCCTTGACGACTGCTTTGACCTGAGTGCCCTTGATCAGCAGTTGCGCGGCGAGGCTTGGCGCTACATAGGAGTTGCCTTGAGCGATGGCTTGCACCGTCCTGACCACGTCGAGTCCGCTGCTGCCTTTCAAAATGTACCCCCGTGCACCTGCTTGCAATACCGAGGTGACATCCTGCTCGTTTTCGGAGACCGTCAGCACGACGATGCGCACATCTGGATAATCGCGGTTGATGTTGGTGATCGCTTCGACACCGCCTCCCGGCAGGCGGAGATCGAGCAGCATGACATCCGGCGATAGGTCGCGTGCGATTTTGAGGGCCTCGACGGCCGTCGCACCTTCCCCCACAACTTCGATGCCGTCGGTCGTCTTCAGAGCTTGGATTGTGCCTGCCCGAAACAACGGATGATCGTCGATCACAGCGACGCGAACCCTGGGTAAATTTGTGGCTGTATTGGAATTGGTCATTGGCGACTCCATGGTGACCAAATTCGCTGGTGCGTCTATCCGCAAAATAATGTTCCAGTGAATTAGCCCTCCTTCACATTTTTAATTTACTTCAACTGTTCCCAAGTGTATTTGACTTACATCAACCGCGCCGCTGCAGGTGGCGGCTCGCGAACCAAAAATTGCGCCACAGCACGAGCTACCGAGGCTGCGCCCCGGGCCAACATCTTGCATCGCAAAAACGTGATACAAGGCTCGTGACTCAAATGTCACGATGATGTAGGAAGCGTCGCCAAAGCGACAGCACCCGGTGGAAAACGACGGGTGCGGTTACACTTTGGCGCAATCGATGCGGGCGGGGGATTGAGTGGAACGGCGTCGTGAAGTGAAGGCCCTGGTGGAGGCGGTGGTCGCCAACATCGATGCAGGGCGCGCGGTCGAGCAGCCTTTCTTTCATCTTGAGTTTGAGCGGGTATTCCCGGCCGACATCTATGCCGAGATCATTGCCGCGATGCCGGCCGCGGCCGACTATCGCCCGCTGCGGGGTCGAAACAACGGCAATATCCGGGAAGACGGCACTTCAACGCGGGTGAAGATCGACCTGTTTCCCGAATATATCCGCCATCTCACGGCCGAAAAGCTCCGCGTCTGGGATGTGATCGGGCGTGCGCTCTGCTCCGAAGAGGTGCAGAGGGCGTTCGTTAGGCGTCTCGCGCCGGGACTGGAACGACGTTTCGGCAAGGATTTTGCTGCCGTCGGGATGTATCCGATCCCGGTGCTGACCCGCGACATCCCCGGTTATCGCATCACGCCGCACACCGACACCCAATGGAAGGGGATGACGGTGCAGTTCTATCTGCCACGTGACGCATCAGCGACCCACATCGGCACCATCTTCCATGAGCGGTTGCCGGACGGTTCCCTGCCCAAGACAACCCAAATGAAATTCGCCCCCAACACCGGCTATGCATTCGCAGTTGGCGACAACACGTGGCATTCCGCCGACCCGGTCGGCACCGAGGTCGAAACGCGCGACAGCATCCTGCTCACTTATTTCGTCGACGCTGGACTGCTCAGGGTCCTGCGCAATCGCGGCAAACGGGTCGGTAATTTCCTGCTGAGCGAAGTCAAGCACCTGGTTGGCAGGTAGGATGCCGCTGCACCCGCCCCCGGTTGACCACGGTTCCTCCTTGAACGCCTAGCTCATCTTGCCCATATTACGGGCAGGCCCGACGGGGGATGTCCAGGAGAAAGGGACCTCCGACGGGCCGGGGGCGCCGCAAGGGCCCCACAAAGTCGCTATCGCAGGACTTTGAGAGCATGCCGCGAGTCCCATCGTTATCGAGCCCGTTTCTGCTTGGCTTCGACGAGATCGAGCGTGCGCTTGATCGCGTTGCCAAGGCCGCCGACGGATATCCGCCCTACAATATCGAGCGGATGCCCCGCGAAAACGGGCGACCTGAGCGGCTGCGCATCACTCTGGCGGTTGCGGGGTTCACCCGCGACGAACTCGATGTCACGGTCGAGGAAAGTCAGCTCGTGATCCGCGGCCGGCAGAACGACGAGCAGACCCACCAATATCTCCACCGCGGAATCGCCGCCCGTCAATTCCAGCGTACGTTCGTGCTGGCTGATGGAATGGAGGTATTAGGTGCCGATCTGAGAAATGGATTGCTGTCAATTGACCTCGCGCGTCCGGAACCGGAGCGGGTGGTTAAGACGATCGCAATCACCGATCATGAATGATGGGAATCGCGGGAACTCGACAAGTTCATACCGTCGAGGAGTTGAGCATCATGAACAGAGAGCCAGTCGCCCACACGGTCAATATCTCCACGGAAGCGCTCGCGCATTTGGGTGATGGACAGATCGCCTATATCAGGGCGATCCGTTCCGAGGACGTGTCGGCGATGTTCCCGCAGGCCCCCCAGATCGCGCCCGGATTGCAGCTTTTTGCACTTCACGCCGCCGACGGTACGCCGATCATGATTACCGATTCGCGCGAGGCGGCGGTGGCCAATGCTCGGAGCAACGAATTGCAGACCTTAAGTGTGCATTAGCTAGCGGTGGCCCTTTTTAGGCGGGTAGTTAGTGGCTCGCCCAGCTGGTCGATGACAGGCGGCGAGGCGCCCAAGGGCACACTATTTGTCGCCCGAAGCGGAGGTCAGCACCGCATAGAGCGCTTCGGCATCTCGCGATTCGCGCAGCTTTCTCGCGATTTCGGTATTCCGCAACAGCCTGGCAATCCGTGCCAGCGCTTTGAGGTGATCGGCACCGGCTGCCTCGGGTGCCAGCAACAGGAACATGAGGTCGACGGGCTGGCCATCCAGTGCCTCGAAGTCGATCGGTCGCTCCAGGCGGGCAAAGACGCCAAACAGGCGTTCGAGCCTGGCAAGCTTGCCATGCGGAATCGCAATGCCGCTGCCGATGCCCGTCGAGCCAAGCCGCTCGCGCTGCATCAACACTTCCAGCACCTCACGCTCGCTGCGCCCGCATATCGCGGCCGCGCGGACGGCAAGCTCCTGCAACGCTTGTTTCTTGCTGTTGACCCTGAGCGCAGGGACGACCGCCTGCGGCACCACGAGGTCAGTAAGCGCCATGAAGATCGTCCAAAAAAGGGGGCGCCCGAAACGCAGGAGCCCAATTGGGGGGCGGAACATAAGGACGGGCCCAGAGCAGGTCAATAGCGGATTGTATCCTTGCCGGGCCGATGCCATGACCGACGTAATATGATGCCTTTTCTGTCCCGCGCCTAGCCCCCGCAGTGGGGACCTGACTGATCGAGGCCGCTCATGACGAACCACAACGCTCCGATGACTCCGCGCCAGCGCACAGATTATTCCGCCATTGTGGATAGGCAGCCGCTGCGGCTGCCCGGACGCGCGCGCCTCGTCCTGTGGCCGATCGTCAATCTGGAGGTGTGGGACATCGGTCGGCCGATGCCGCGCCAGGTCTTGCCGGCCCCAACCGGCGTATCCCTCCTGCCGGACGTGCCGCACTGGAGCTGGCACGAATACGGCATGCGCGTCGGCGTATGGCGCTTCTTCGATCTGTTTCATCGGCGCGCCATCAGGCCGACGCTCGCCATCAATGCGCGCGTCTGCGAGGACTATCTGCGGGTCGCCGAGGAGGCGCGGCGCCAGGGCTGGGAGTTCATGGGCCACGCCTACGACCAGATGCCGATCCACAAGCACGAGAATCAGAAGGACATGATCAGCCGTTCGATGGACATTCTCGAGCGGTTTACGGGCAAGCGCCCGGTCGGCTGGCTGGGCCCCGGACTGACACAGACCTATGACACGCCGGACTTGCTCGCCGCCGCCGGCGTGAAATACATCGGCGACTGGGTGTACGACGACGAGCCGGACATTATCCGCACTGCCAGCGGTCCGTTGGTGACGTTGCCCTACACGGTCGAGCTCAACGACATCGCCATGATGATCGTGCAGCACCACGAAAGCAACTATCTGCTGAGGCGCACAATCGATGCCTTCGACCGACTCTACGCGGAAGGCGAGCACCGCGCAAAGATCATGGCGGTGGCGATCCATCCCTACATCAGCGGCCAGCCGCACCGGATCAAATATCTCGAAGCGATCTACGAATACGCCGCGAAGTTCGACGGCGTGCTGCACTGGAATGGGGAGCAGATTTTGGAGTGGTACTTGAAGGCAAAGTGAAAGAATCCGGTCGGCGGTAGGGTGGTCAAAGCCGCCTGCCGCAGCTGATGATATGGCGCACCGGCGTCACACGGCTTTGCTCACGCGGTCAAACGGCGAGGTTGGGTCCAGGCAAAGGCGCAGGAAACGCTGCACAAGTGGCACGGCGCGTCGGTGTGCCTTTGCCCGCCCACCACGCAGCTCCACGATCGCCGGCGCTGCAGGAGGGGCAAAACTCGTGGCGGCTGATTCGTCATAGCCGGGCTTATCATTCAACTGAGTGACGAAGACAGGCCGCGCAGGATGGGTTTCGCGTAGCGAAACCCATCGGCGGCCGTGCTGCACGAACAGGCCCGGCGGAGTTTTGTCTTGTAAAAATATGGCTATTATGATAATAAAATATCTGTTCAATGCTGAGAAAATATCGGCCATGTTTACCCCCGGGCACAAAAAATCCTAAAACCGCCATGGTCAAGTTTTGGCGAAACAAAACCAACCACACGAAGCTGTCGAATGGAGCCTTTTAGAGACGGGAAGTTCCCTGTTCTGGCAAAACCAATTCCCTGTTCCGTGCAGAACACGGAATTGTCTGCAACGCCTTGCAGTTCTGGCGTAAATCGATCTCAATTCCCGCCGAAAAGCATCCAAATGACCAGAATTTTCAAAAGATTCCCTGTTATTTCCCTGCTCTTAGCGAATTCGGCGTATCACGCTCGTCGTTTTTGCCGGCAATGATTTGAGCACTCAAATCAGCCGCCCGGTCCACTCGCGCAGGTCCGGGAATGCGTCGCCGAGGAGCGAAGGTGGCCACGGCACGTGCAGGAGCTTGACGAACAGCACGTAAAATCCGATCCATAGCGAAGCCGTAATGAGGAGTGCCGTCGGCCACCGGGTCTTGCCGGCCGTAGACATGTACAAAAATATGTAAAGGCCCATCGCCGGCATCAGGCCGATCAGCAGCACGCCGATCAAGAAGCCGACGAGCCACAGTGCTTCCACGATCAGGCGTGCATAGACGGTTTTCTCGGTCAACTCCCCGAACGCGCCCACGACTTCGTAGGCAGTTTTTGATTCGAGAATCGGCCTGCCTTGCAATTTGGCCAGCGCTACCATGGCGCCGGCACAGGCGATGACGATAAGGCCGGCAGCGGCTGCGGTCTGCGGCATCAGGCGCGCCGAGAACCGCCAGCCGGTCGTGCTCCAGAACGCAGCCGCAAAGCCCAAAAAGGCGATCACCCACAGGCCCGGTCCGAGGAACTGCTTGATCGAAAAGGCGGTCGGGAAAGGCGGAGACGGGGTGTTCGCAGCGCCGTCACGGCGTAAGTCAGTGCCGACGGCTGTGGGAACCCGCTTCCACATTCGATAAAGCGCCGTGAAGAGCGGACTCGCCAGCACCAGCGCCGTGACGGCGAAGATCGCGATAACCCCCGGTCGCTGCAACCATTCGAACTCGTAGCGTCCGACCGAAATGAAGAGATATTTCTCGATCAGCTTGCCGAGGATAAAGCCAAGAATGAGCGGGGCGCGCGCCCAGCCGTATTGCTTCATGATCCAGCCGAGCAGGCCGAACACGACCAGCACCACAAGGTCGCCGAAGCTCAGCGAGCCTTGATAGGCGCCCACGAAGCAAACCGCGAACACGGTCGGGACGAGGATGCCGGCCCGCAAGGTCGCGATCCGGGCGAGCGGATTGGCGGACAGGAAGCAAATGCCGGCGCCGACCACATTGGCGAGCGCGAGGCTCCAGATCAGGGTGTAGGTGATGTCGAGCTGAGTGTCGAGGAGCTTCGGCCCCGGTGCAATTCCATGGGAGAGGAACGCCCCAAGCAACAGCGCCATCGACGGCGAACTCGGCACGCCAAATGCAAGCGTCGGGATCAGGGCGCCGCCTTCGCGGGCGTTGTTGGCGGATTCGGCGGCGATCAGGCCACGCACGTCGCCCTTGCCGAAGGTCTCTGAGGCGCCTTTGACGAGGCGCGCCGCCGAGCCGTAGGCGATCCAGTCAATGACAGCGGCGCCCATTCCGGGCACCGATCCGAGCACGACCCCGATCGTTGAGGAATTGAGGATGAGCTTCCAGTTCTGCATGACATCACGCACGCCGCGCATCTGCTCGCGGAATAAACCCTCAAGCCGCTGTATCGAGCCCATATTGGTGCGCGCAATAGCCATATCGAGCAGCTCTGGAATGGCGAACAGGCCGAGCGCGATGCTCTCGATCGGCAAGCCGTCCAACAGGTAGTTGTCGAAGAGGGAATCAAAGGTCCAGCGCAGTTGACCGGACTGGGCTTCGTCGCCAACCGCTGCGAGCAGCACGCCGAGCACCGCGACGATCAAGCCCTTCAGCACAGCACCCTGGCTGACCGAAGCCACCAGCGTCAACCCCAGCACGCATACCGCCAAAAGTTCGGGCGTGCCGATCGCCAGCATGAACGGCCGCAGGATCGGAATTGAGATCGCCAGCAGGATAGCGCCGAACACGCCGCCCACGATCGACGAGCTGAACGACGCCCCGAAAGCGCGCCCGGCTTCGCCGCGTTTCGCCATAGGGTGGCCGTCGAGCACCGTCGCGGCCGAGCCGACCGCGCCCGGCACCCCGAACAGGATCGCCGGAACCGTGTCGGCGGTCGCCGTCACGGCCCACATGCCGATCAGGAAGGCGAGCGCCGTATGGGCATCCATGGCGTGGGTGAACGGAATCAGAAGCGCCATGCCGGCGAGACCGCCGATGCCGGGAAGAATCCCGATGATCAAGCCGAGGATAATGCCGACGAAGATGATGGCAAAGCGCGCCGGATCGAGCACGACAGTGAGGGCGGCAAGCGCGTTATCGATCAACAAGGGGACGTTCCATTATATGGTGAAATCCGCAATTCATACTCCACCGTCGAAAGCCTGATGCAATGAAAATCGTGATCCCCGACGACTACCAGGACATGGTCCACCTGCTCCCGAGCTATGCGCTGATCCGCCACCATGACGTGGTGCGCTACCGCGTGCCCGCCCGCGACCTCGATCAGCTGGTGGAGCGCTTGCGTGATGCCGACGTCGTGGTAGCGATCCGGGAACGGGTGGATTTCTGCCGTGCCCTGCTGACGCGCCTGCCCCGCCTCAAGCTCCTCGCCCTGGTCGGCCGCAATGCCAGCACCATCGATTTTGATGCCTGCACGGAACTCGGCATCCCGGTCTCGGTCGGAAAGAGCAATTCCCCGGTGGCGCCGGCAGAGCTGACGATCGCTCTCATCGTGGCATCGCGCCGCAACGTCGCCCTCGAAGCCGAGCGCATGCGGCGCGGTGAATGGCCGTGCACGCTGTCCCATCGCCTGCGCGGCTCGACGCTTGGGATTTTCGGGCTCGGCGCCATCGGCAGCCTGGTGGCGCAAGCCGGGCACGGCCTCGGCATGAACGTGCTGGCATTCGGACAGGAAGGCTCGCGTGCGCGCGCCTGGGTGGCTGGCTATGAGGTGGCGGCCGACAAGGCGGAGTTCTTCGCACGCTCCGATATCCTCTCGCTTCACGTGCGCCTCAAAGCCGACACCCGCGGCATCGTAGGCCCGGAAGACCTCGCCCGCATGAAGCCGACCGCCCTCATCGTCAACACGGCCCGTGCGGAACTCATCGCGCCGGGCGCCCTGGTAGCGGCGCTGCAAGCCGGCCGGCCCGGTTACGCCGCCGTTGACGTTTATGAACAAGAACCGGTCTTCGGGGGTAATCACCCCCTGTTGAAAATGCCGAACGCGCTCTGCGTTCCGCATCTCGGTTGGGCCGAATGGGACAATTTCGATCTCTATTTTGGCGAGGCCTTCGAGCAGATCATCGCCTATGAGAAAGGCGAGACGCTGAGGCTCGCGAACCCGGACGTGAGGGCGAGGCAGTGACTTTTTCCCTTTCGGTGGCCCGCTGCCCGATCAATGTCGCCCGGCAATCGCCACGGCTTGATCGAGCGCAATTGTGAGAAGCCGGTGCCTGGAAATTGACCAACACGCAGCGGAGCGCTGATCGTCATGGGATATGAGCTGTACTATTGGCCCACAATTCAGGGGCGCGGCGAATTTGTCCGCCTTGCGCTCGAAGAGACCGGCGAGAGCTATATCGATGTAGCGCGCAACCCGAATAAGCGTGGCGGCGTGCCAACGATGATTACGTTCCTCGATGGCAAGCGCGTCAGGCATCCTCCGTTCGCGCCGCCGTTCCTCAAAAGTGGCGCGCTCCTCATCGGCCAGACCGCAAACATCCTTTTCTTCCTCGGCATGCGTCACGGGCTCGCACCGCGCAATGATGCCGGACGGCTGTGGACGCACCAGCTCCAGCTTACCATCGCCGATCTCGTGGTCGAGATCCACGACACGCACCACCCGATCTCATCGGGGCTCTACTTCGAGGACCAACGCAACGAAGCAAAACGGCGCGCGACGGATTTCCTGCAATATCGAGCGCCGAAATTCTTGCATTACTTCGAGCATATACTCGAGCGCAGCGGAGGCAGGTATCTCCTTGGCCGCCGGCTCACCTATGCGGACCTGTCACTTTTCCAGATTGTCGAGGGCCTCCGCTACGCCTTCCCGAATGCGATGGCGCGCCTTGAAAGGGCAATCCCGCGGGTCATCGCACTGCACGACAGCGTCGCTAAGCGCCCGCGCATCGCCGCCTATCTCACTTCAGAGCGGCGGATTGCATTCAACGAGGAGGGCATCTTCCGGCATTATCAAGAATTGGATACTCAGCCTTGAGCCGACGTCCCGTCCCGGCTTTGCCGTCCAGGTAGGCGTGGAGGCCTGCC
>Ga0126371_10006201_pt1 | contig 10625 bp, 7 predicted proteins | sample PanSoiMetaPlot_4_FD_110145 | JGI IMG/M metagenome (GOLD analysis project Ga0126371, IMG submission 110145) | Tropical forest soil microbial communities from Panama - MetaG Plot_4 | ecosystem: Environmental > Terrestrial > Soil > Tropical forest > Bulk soil | place: Panama | collected 2016-02-17
CGCATCCCATAATCTGGGTCGAAATGCTATAATCAAGCGAGCCAATCGGCCTGCGCCCTGCCGTCAAGCGGTGTAAACGGGGAAAAACATGAGTCCATTCTGGAAGAAGTCAGTCATCATCGTCTCAGTTTTGGTTTTTGCCTATGTCGCCTTGGGCTACGTCAAGGGCAAAGGCAACGACGACAATACCTATTCGACTCTCACCGTTTACAGCGAAGTCCTTCAATACATCCAGGACGACTATGTGGACCAGCCTGACATTCACGTGGTCACTTCCGGCGCGCTGCATGGCCTTCTCGATTCGCTTGACCCGCAATCAAGCTATCTCGGCCCCCGCGAGTTCAGCGAATATCAGAGCAAACTGAACGACAAATCCAAGGGTCAGGTCGGCGTCTTCCTTTCCAAGCGCTTCGGCTACGTTGTCGTCGTTTCCGTCTTTCCGGATAGTCCCGCGCAAAAAGCCGGTCTCTTGGATGGCGATCTCCTCGAATCCATCTCCGGCATTTCCACCACCGAAATGTCCATTGGCCAGGCCGAGGTTTTGCTCACCGGTGACTCGGGACAAACCGTCAAATGCGAGGTCATTCGCCGCGGCAAAGATGATCCCTTCGATGTCACCATGACTTACGCCAAGCTCCAGCCGCCGCATCTCCTGCAGGAGCAGATGCAGGGCTCCGTTGCCTACCTCCGCGTCCCGGCTTTTGAATCCGGCACCTCCGGCCAGATTCGCGAAAAACTCGCTCAGTTCAAAAAGCAGGGCGCCAAGAAACTTATTCTCGATCTTCGCGGCTCCGCTTCCGGCCCCGAACAGGAAGGCATCGACACCGCTCAGCTTTTCCTGAATTCCGGAACCGTCGCCACTCTCGAAGGCCAAACCGTCACCAAGCAAACCTTCTCCGCAGACCCGTCCAAAGTTGTCTGGACCGATCCTATGACCGTTTTGATTTCCAGCGGCACGGCCGGCCCCGCGGAAATTCTCGCCGCCGCCATTGGCGATAATCACCGCGGCGACACCGTCGGCGAAAATACGTTCGGCACCGCCTCACAGCAGAAACTGATTTCGCTCGACGACGGCTCCGCGCTCATCCTCACCGTTGCGAATTACTTCACCCCGGCCGGCAAAGCCATTCCCAAGAACGGCGTCGCGCCGACAGTCGCGGTGAATCCGCAAACCATCAGCGATGTCGCGCAGTTGAATCAGGACCAGCTTGCGCCACCTGCGCCGGGTCAATTGCCTTCCGCTGATGATCCTGTCGTAAAGAAGGCTCTCGAAGTTCTCCAGGCCAACCCCGCGCAGAAGGCCGCCTGACACCCCAAGTGGCCGCCCGAGGCCGTCTCAATCCGCCACCTGTTCTTCATCATTTGCGGAATTCCTTGTTGGTATTTTTCGGAGCCTGTCCCGGCGCATCGCATGGACAAATCCCCAGGCGCCCAAGATCTGCGCTCACATCTTTTGATTGTCATTCCGAGCCCAGTCGCGTCTTTTGCGAATGGGGGCGAGGAACCTGCTTTTTTATTGTTCTCTTCTTGCTTTCCTCCATTTTCCTCGGTGGCTGTGGCAAGAAAGCGCCTTCGACCGCCCAAATCGAATCCATCACCAGCGAACTCGTCGCCGCCGCAAAAAGCGCCGCCGGCCCCAATTCTCAAATTTCCATTCGTCCCGAAATGCGCCGCACCGCTGCCGGCCGTTCAGAGCTCGCCGCCGACAACATCTTCATCGATGTTGCGCCATCAGCTGCGCCGGCTCCCTCCCTACGCGAACTCGAATCCGCCATGAACCGCGCTGCCGCCCGCCATCGCCTCACTCGCGTGTCGCGGCCCGAGTCCAACGGCGAAATTCGTTTTGATTATCTCCTCAATGGCGAGCGCACCCATTCCATCCACATTTTGATCAAAGAAACCAGCGCCGCGGTCGCACTGCCCTCTTCCGCCGCTCCTCGTCTCGCCATCATCATTGACGACATGGGCCGCGACGAATCCGCTGCCGCCGCCCTTCTCAAATTGCCCTATCCCCTTACTCTTTCCGTCCTGCCCGGCCAATTGCATTCCGCGGAAATCGCTGACCAAGCTCATCGTCGCGGCGATCAGGTTATGCTTCACCTTCCCATGCAATTCGAGGGCAGCTCCGCAAAAGCCGAACCCGTCGAACTGCGCCTCGGCATGGCTTCCACTGAAGTCGACCGCCTCCTCGCGCAAATGCTTTCGAGCGTTCCTCACGCCGTCGGCGTCAACAATCACGAAGGCTCGCTCGCCACCGCCAATCCGCAGCTCATGTCCGAACTCATGGACGCGCTTCACCGCCGCAATCTTTTCTTCATCGACAGCCGCACCACCGCCGCCACTGTCGCTTTCGACGCCGCCCAGCGCGCCGGAGTCCGCGCCGCCTCGCGCAAAGTTTTCCTCGATGACGTCGAGACTCCCGTGTCTATTCTGCAGCAGCTCGAACTTGCCGCCCGCGACGCCGAACGCAACGGCTCCGCCATCGCCATCGGCCATCCTCATCCCTCGACCATCGCCGCCCTCACCGAGGGAATCCCTCGCATCAAAGGGCGTGTGCGCTTGGTCTTCGCCTCAGCTCTGGTTCATTAACTCGAGAAACTCCCCTCTATCTGGCCGCCAAATCCACGTCTTGGACTCCCATGCACACCCCGGGTTTACTCAGTTCGTTCACCCTCAACCCGGGGAATATGCTGGAGAACGTCTAGTTGCGTGCCTAGCCGATCGGGGCGTTTAGGGGTTTAATCGAAGAATAGTTTCGCGCCGCGGTAAAACCCTTGAAGAGAAAATAAAGTGCCAGAGCATGGAAACCGGCGCTGGGAAGATCTTTGACCGAAAGTAAGAGAAGCGCATCGAGACCGTACAGCACCATGCCGGTCAGAAAGCTCCATTGCTGCATTTTGCAGGCGAAGTATCCGAAAAGACCGAAGACGCCTGCGATCGCAATACTCAATACCAGAGCCACCGATTGTCCGTTTCCATGCAGGTTTCTGCCCGCGACGTCAAACATCTCTGTGATTCCCAGCCCGACTACGAAATGGGTGTTGCTGCCGTTTAGGACGATAAGCGAATTGATGACTGAGAGCCCCGCAATCCAGTAAAACCATCTCCCGCCTCGCTGTGCCGTGCGCTCCTGCAAACTTCGCCGAGCGTTCACGAGAGCTCCCTGCGCCTGCACAGTGGCGTTCGGCATAGCTGTATTGGCCATCGTCGTATCTCCTTCTTTGAGTGTGGGACTTTCTGGCCGGCAATCTCTTGCCAGTATGGTTGACCGCTTGTAAGCGCCCAATAGTACTGTGTTGTTTCAGTAAGCGGACATCACCGCACGTAAGTTGTTAAAGACTAGCGAAGAGGGCTGCTGCTGGCAGGGGGCTGCTTTCAATCAGTCCAGAATTTCTTCCATCATCGGCATCACATACTCGGCAATTGCCCCCGCCGACGTCAGCGCCGGCGACTCCATCCCAATCAAATGCACTACGTTCGCGATCTGCGGGTCTCGCTCGATGATAAAATCCCGCGCCGCGTGGCTCCCCGGCGGGGCCAGCTTCGCGCGAATTCCCGTGTACGCCGGGACCAAATCTTCCGCGCGCAATTCCGGCAGCATCGCCGCGGCCATTTTCACAAAATCCTCCACCGGCGGACGGTTGCTCTCGTAATCATTCTTGTCCGAAATGTAATGCGCCGTCGGCCCCACCAGCACTCCATCCCACAGCGTTTTCGTCAGATGGACGCCCAAACTCAATCCCTCCGGATGCGGCAGCGGATACACCAGCCCGCGCACCAAATCCCGCCGCGCGCGCACAATCTCGCAGTATTCCCCGCGCACGGGATAAATTTTGTGCCGCCCCAGATCAGACCCCATCATCCCTGCCACTTCGTCCGCGAAAAGCCCCGCGCTGTTCACTACGCATCGCGCTTCGATTTCTCCCGCCTCGCTGGCGACGCGCACAGTGTCGCGCTGTGGCTCGATGCGCGTCACTTTCGCATGCGTCACAATATCCGCCCCGCGCTCCGCCGCCACTCGTGCATATGCCTTCACCAACTCCTCGCTCGCCACGATCCCCGCCGAAGGCACTTCGATCGCCGCCGTCGCGCGAATGTGCGGCTCCCGCGCGCGAATTGCCGCCTCGTCCACCATGCGCAATCCTGCCACGCCATTCACCCGCCCCCGCGCGATCAGCTCATCAAGCGTCTTCTCCTGCTCCCGCAAACTCGCCACCACCAGCTTCCCCGTCACGCGATGGGACACGCCATGCACCGCGCAAAATTCCTTCGTCAGCCGGTTCCCGCGCACGCACAGCCGCGCCTTCAGTGACCCCGGCGTGTAATACAGTCCCGAATGAATCACTCCGCTGTTCCGCGAACTCGCTCCCATGCCCAGCTTCGGCATCTGCTCGAGCAAAAACACGTCCGCCCATTTCTCCGTGGCTGCCGCCGCAATCGCGCAGCCCACCACGCCACCGCCAATAATCACAATGTTTGCCTGCGCAGGCATTAACCTCCGCCCTTGCAGATAGGCTCGTGCACTCTCACTTCACACTCTTTCGCAATTGATCCACTCCATTTTGAGTGTACATGGTTTGACAATCGGTTTCGGCTTTCGTTCTCACGCTGCAGAAGCTGCCGCCGCTGGAATCTTGGCGATCGCTCGCGCCGAGTCATAGCTCGCACCGCCGAATCTCGAAACCCAGCAGTTTCCATTGTATAATCCGCCTGATTCTCAACCTGCAAGGAGTCTCATGGCTGAGGACAATCCTTCCACGATTTGGGTTCCGGTCTGTTGCGGGCGCATCATGCGCTGCAATACCTTCCGCCAGCCGGATGGAGGCGCCTACGCAGCGTTGGTCTGCACCGTGTGCAACAAAAATATTACGCTGGAGCAGGAACCGCTCGCGGGCGCAGAAAAATTCGGCGACGGCTCGAACATTCTGAATCTCCTGGGATCGCCCAAGCCGCCGAAGACCGAAAGGCGAAAATCCTTCGGCAACGCCAGTTCTGACGATCCCACGCTGTAATTTGAATCGCACAAAACTCTTCCTCCTGATGATTGGCCAGACCATTTCGCACTATCGCATCGTGGCACAACTCGGCACCGGTGGGATGGGCGTCGTATACAAGGCCCACGACAGCCGGCTGGACCGCTTGCTGGCCTTGAAACTCCTCACCGAAGAACTCGCGCAGCAGCCACAAGCACTTGAGCGTTTCCGGCGCGAGGCGCGTGCGGCCTCCGCTTTGAATCATCCGGGCATTTGCACGATTTATGATGTCGGCGAAGAAGGCGGCCGCGCGTTCATTGCCATGGAATTCATCGATGGCGAAACGCTCCGCGCGTTCGTCCATGGCAAGCCGCTCCCCGTCATGGAAATCCTTAACTTGGGAATTCAGATCGCCGAGGCTCTTGATGCTGCTCATGCCCAAGGGATCATTCACCGCGATATCAAGCCGGCGAATATTTTCGTCACCAAGCGCGGACAAGCAAAAGTGCTCGATTTTGGGCTGGCCAAGCTCGTTCCGAAAAGCATCGCCAATTTGAATGATGATTCCAAGGGCGCATCCTCGGGCCCAACTTCCATTGTGGGTGTAATCAGCGGCACTCCTTCCTACATGTCCCCCGAGCAGATCCGAGGAGACGATTTGGACCCGCGCACGGATATTTTTTCGCTGGGCGCCCTGCTGTACGAGATGGCGACGGGGCGGCAGGCATTCGATGGCGGCACCGGCGGCGTGATTATCGAGGCGATTCTGACGCGCAGTCCGGTTCCGGCGCGAACTATCAATCCAAATCTCCCGCCACAGTTGGACGCAATCATCAATAAAGCCCTGCACAAGAATCGGGATGCACGCTACCAGCATGCCGCTGACATGCTTGCTGACCTGCAGCGGCTGAAGCGCGATATCGACTTGGGCCGAGTCGGTACGGAAAGTGATGAATCCGGCGCTGTCGCAGCGACAAGCGGCTCGCCCTTAACTGGCAGCAAAGTGAAGTCAGGCGGCCCTCGCACGGAACGCGTCCCGCGAGCGATAGGTTCGATTGCCGTACTGCCATTTGTAAATGCGAGTCGCGATCCCGAGCACGAATACTTAAGCGATGGGATTACCGGCAGCCTGATCAATAACTTGGCTTCGTTACCGAAACTCCGCGTCATGGCGCAGAGCACGGTGTTTCGCTACAAAGGCCGGGAGATTGACCCTCAAGCTGTCGGCCGTGACTTGAACGTGCGCGCCGTGCTCGTGGGAAGAATGATGCATAGCGCAGGCTCTTTGCGCATTGGGGCCGAACTGGTGGATGTTGCAACCGGGTCTCGATTATGGGGTGCGCAATTCGATCGCAAAATGGGCGACATTTTCGCGATCCAAGACGAAATCTCCAGTGAAATTTCCGAAAAACTGCGCTTGCAACTCACTGCGCCGGAAAAAAAGCGCCTCACGCGGCGCCACACCGAAGATCCCGAGGCTTATCAGCTTTATCTGAAAGGACGCCATCATTGGAACCGCTGGACGGAAGAGGGATTCAACAAAGCAATCGAGTATTTTCAGCAAGCCGTTGAGAAAGATCCCGCGTATGCGCTGGCTTACACCGGTTTGGCCGAATCCTACGTGCTTCTGGGATGGAACAGTTACCTTCCTCCAAAGGACGCGTTCCCGAAAGGCAAGACAGCTGCGCTCACCGCCCTCAATCTTGATAAAGACCTTGGCGAAGCTCACACGCCACTCGCGGCGGCGTTGTGGCTTTACGATTGGGAATGGCAAGAGGCGCAGTCAGCATTCCAGCGCAGCCTGGAACTTAGCCCCGCCTATCCCACCGGCAATCACTGGCACGCCGAATACGTGATGACCATGGGCCGCAATGACGAGGCCATCGCAAAAATGAAAGAGAGCCAGAGCCTCGACCCGCTCTCCCTGATCATCAGCGTGGCGATAGGATGGGCGCTCTACAACGGCCGCCGCTACGACGAAGCAATCGCTCAACTTTTGCGGACCATCGAACTGGACCCAAACTATCCTGTTACACATTGGATTCTCGGCCTCGTGTACAGAAAAACGGGCCGCTACGATTTGGCCATCACCGAAGGCGGGAAGGGAGTAACGCTGTCGGGCGGAAGTCCTCTTTTGTCTGCTGCGCTCGCGCAAAGTTATGGAACCGCTGGAAGGCCAAGCGAAGCGAGGCAGATCCTGGATGATCTGACGAACTTATCAAAGCAAAAATACGTCGCGCCCCATTTTTTCGCGGGAATCCATGTCGGCCTGGGAGAAAACGACCGCGCCATCGAACACCTCGAAAAATCCTTCCAGGAACATTCCCACTGGCTGATCTATCTGCATCTCGATCCGAGCATGGATGATTTGCGGAGTCACCCTCGATTCCAAGCCCTGCTGCGCCGTATCGGCCTTCCCATATCGCGCGAGCATGCCGCTCAATTCTCTGGCGGCACTGTCTGAATCTTTTCGCCCTTCACCAGCGTGCGATCAAAGAAGTCGCCCGTCGCCTGAAACACGCGCACCCACGTCCTCCACAGCAACGAATCGTGCACTTCATCCGGATAAACAATCTGCTCGTACGGAATGTGATGCTCGCGCAGCAAATGCACCAGATTCACCGTCTGCGCAAACGGCACGTTGCGGTCATCGTCCGCCTGAATCAGCAGCACCGGCGACGTCCACTTGCCGATCGAAGCCACCGGTGAAGACTGATACGCCACATTCCGCGCTTGATCCGGCCCGCCGCTTCCACGCCCGCCGAAAAACGCCGACCAATCATGCACGCCCGCGTAATCCACGCCCGACTTGAAAATATCCGAATTCCGCGCCAGTCCCATCGCCGTCAAATATCCGCCATACGATCCGCCCCACAATCCAATCTTCTGCGGATCCACGTACGGCAGCGACTGCAAATATTTCGCGCCCGCCACCACGTCCTGATATTCCGACGCGCCTTGCGGCCCCGCATGCGCCGGCTCGCGAAACGCACGCCCGTACATGATGCCCAGCCGGTAATTCACCGAAAGCACCACGTATCCGCGGCTCGCCAGATATTCATTCGCTGCGTACATGAAGTTGTACGCATCCATCGGATGAAAACCGAGTATCATCTGCCTCGGTGGGCCGCCATGCGTGAAAATCAGCGCTGGTCCCGGCTGCGTCCGCCCGCGCGGCACAAAAAGCTGCCCGTGAATCTCTAGTCCATCGAGGCTCTTGAATATCACCTGCTTCGGCGTCACGAATTCCGCCGAAGGATAATCCGCAGGCAGCATATTCGCCGCAATCATTTGCTTCCCCTCGCGCGTGATGCGATAAGGCATCGCCGGTTGTGTCGCCGTCGACCCAAAACACAAGACATATCGTCCATCGCCCGTCACCACCGGCGTCCACTCGATTGATTCCCCGTGCGTCAAGCTCACCGGCCCGGCATGCTCCACGCTCACGCGCCAGATGTGCCGTCGGTCAACGTCATTTTCATTCGAAGAATAGATAATTTCTTTGCGGTCCGGCGTCAGCGTCGCATCCTTAAAAGAAAAATTCCCCGGCGTCAGCAGCAGCGGCGTTCCGCCATCCGCCGAAATCGAATATAGATGCACCCATCCGTCCTGCTGTGACGCGAAAACAATGCGATTGCCCGCCGCGAATTGAAACGCCGCCTCCTGCCATTCGCCTCCCGGGAACGAGCCATTCGCGTCATTCGTGCTTTGCCACACTTCTTTCGCTTGTCCGCTCGCCGCATCCCACACAAAAATCGTCCACGGCTGCAACTGACCCGAAAAAAATCCGCCGCCCGAGCCTGTCAGGCTGATGAACGCGAGCTTCGATCCATCCGGCGACCATCGCGGCAGCATGTCGTGAAACACGCTCGGTTCCGCATACTTCATTGTGTCGCTTCCAAATTCGTAAATTCCAATCAGTGAATGCGTCCCGCGATTGCTTACGAACGCGATTTTCCCCCCGTCCGGCGACCACTGCGGCTCCGAATTATTTCCGCGAACGTACGCCAGCTTTCGCGCCGCTTCTCTGCCCGACACCGGCGCAATCCACAGTTCGTGTCCGCCGACCCACACCGCATTCCGCCCGTCCGGCGAAATCTCAATGTCCTCGCAACCTTCCGGCGCGCAATTCATCGTCCCCAGCAGCCTAGGCTCGCCTCCCGTCACATCCGCCGCCCAAACTTGCTGCTCCGGCTGATTCACATTGTTCGTCGGATCCGCCACTTCCCCCTGCTCGTTCGTTTCGCTTCCGCGCGCGTACACGATCGTGTTGCCGTCCGGCGTCAGCCGCAGGCTCGCGATCGGCATCCCGTCATCGCCGCTGTAATGCGTCACCTGCCGCGCCGCGAAATCCGGCCCATCCGCTATCCACACGTTTCTCGTGCCGCGCACGTTGAACACCCACGCGACTCGCTCGCCGTGCGCCGCCGCGGTCAGCTCGTCAGGGAACGGATAGTTCATCGCTTGCTCAACGGTGAACCCTTGCCCCATCGCGGGCAGCGCCATTAGAATCACGCCAAAAAATAACGCGCCCATAAATCCGGCCGCCTTGCTCATCACTGAAATTCCGTTGCGCGTTTTCATTCGCCCCTCCGCTTTGTCGCGAAAAAAATACACGCTTGCGACCCCGAATGCATAATAAAAAGTTTGCCGCACGGCCCGCTTCGAGTCGCAACGTTCAATCCGTTCCCTCATCCAATAACGAGGCCGCAGCGATATACTTCCACGGAACGCCGCGAGGCGAGCAAGAAGACACGCAGGAAGACGGGCACGAACGAAAAATGACCAGCATCTTTGAATTTCTCCTCCGCTACGGCTACCTGCTGCTCTTCGGCTGGGTACTCGCCGAACAGCTCGGCCTGCCCTTGCCCTCCGCTCCGTTGCTCCTCGCCGCCGGCGCCCTCGCCGGAACAAGCCGCATGAACATCGTCGCAGTCCTCGCGTTGCCAATTATCGCCGCGGGCATTTCCGACGTCCTTTGGTACGAGCTTGGCCGCCGCCGGGGCATGAAGCTCCTGAACTTCCTCTGTCGCATCACTCTCGAACCCGACTCCTGCGTGCGCCGTACGCAAGGCCACTTCGAGCGTCGCGGCGCGTGGGCTCTCGTGTTTGCAAAATTTATTCCCGGCCTCAACGCTATGGCCCCTCCTCTCGCCGGAGCCAGCCGCATGCCCTGGCCGCGCTTCGCCTTCTTCGACGCACTCGGAACGCTGCTCTGGGTCAGCGTTTACATAGGTGTTGGCTACATTTTCAGCCATCAGATCGAACGCGTGGCCTCCCAGCTCGTTTTTCTCGGACGCGGCCTTTTCATTCTTATGGTCGCTGGCCTGCTTTTTTATGTTGGATGGAAATATTTCAAGCGCCGCCGCTTCCTTCGCAGCCTGCGCATCGCTCGCATCACTCCAGACGAACTCCGCGAGCGCATGGAGCGCAGCGAAAACGTCGTCGTCGTTGACCTCCGCCACTCCCTCGAATTTGCCTCCGAACCCGAAACCATTCCCGGCGCTGTTCACATGGACGCCGCCGAACTCGAAGAAGCCATCGACGTGATTCCCCGCGACCGCGAAGTCGTCCTTTTTTGCAGTTGCCCCAACGAAGCCACTGCCGCGCAAATGGCCATGCGCCTCCGCAATCTCGGCATCAAACGCATTC
>Ga0126371_10006202_pt1 | contig 10625 bp, 10 predicted proteins | sample PanSoiMetaPlot_4_FD_110145 | JGI IMG/M metagenome (GOLD analysis project Ga0126371, IMG submission 110145) | Tropical forest soil microbial communities from Panama - MetaG Plot_4 | ecosystem: Environmental > Terrestrial > Soil > Tropical forest > Bulk soil | place: Panama | collected 2016-02-17
CCCGGGATCGGTCCGTGGACCGCCCAGGGCGCCCTGATCCTGGCACTGGACCGCGAGGACGTCGTACTGCCCGGCGATCTCGCACTGCGGAAGGCCGTGCGGACCGCCTACGGCCTCGACCACCTGCCCGCGCCCGACGAGGTGCTGGCCATCGCCGAGCCTTGGCGCCCGTACCGCAGCCTCGCGACCACTTATCTGTTCGCGGCTGCGTACGAGACTGGGACAGGCTGAGGCAGGCTGATCCCGCAGGGCTGGCTCACGGCCGGCGCGAGCTGATGGCAGGCTTGGGACCGTGACTGTGACCGCCCGCGTGGAACACGTCGGAAGCCTGCTGCGCCCGCAATACCTGCTCGACGCCCGCGCGGCCTACGCGGGCGGTGCCCTGACGCCCGCGGAGCTCAAGGCCGCGGAGGACCGCGCCGTGCGTGAGGCGGTCGCGCTTCAAGACGAACTTGACCTTCCCGTCGTAGGCGACGGGGAGATGCGCCGCGAGTCCTTCCAGGCTGAGCTGACAGCTGCGTGCGACGGGTTCAGCGGTGTCGACCTCGATGCATGGCTCTGGGGTAGCTGGCATTCCGACGAGGTAGGCGATGCGACAATCGCCAGGCCGCCGGATCTGGCTGTGACAGCGCCGCTGCGCAAGCGGCGCAACCTGGCGGCCGAGGAGTTCACCTTCATGCGTGCCTCCACCGACCGCCAGATCAAGGTCACACTGCCAAGCCCGACGCTATTCGCGAACCTGTGGTCGCCCGAGCAGTCCGCCGCCGCCTATCCGACCCTCGACGCGTTCATGGCCGATGTCGTCCAGGTATTGCGCGACGAGGTTGCCGAGCTGGTCAGACTGGGCTGCGAGTACATCCAGCTTGACGCGCCGCACTACCCGCTGCTGGTCGATCCGGCCTGGCGCGAGTTCTACGAGTCGCGCGGCTGGCCGTTCAAGCGCTGGCTTTCGTACGGCATCGAGCTAGACAACGCGGTCATCGAGGCGGGAAGGCCCGCGACGTTCGGCTTCCACCTGTGCCGCGGCAACCAGCTCAGCCGATGGCTGGTGTCAGGCGGGTACGAGCCGATCGCTGGCCCGATCTTCGGCAGCGTGAACGCTGACAGGCTCCTGCTTGAATACGACGACGAGCGCTCTGGCACGTTCGACCCACTGCGGCTGGTGCCGGACGACAAGATCATCGTGCTGGGGCTTGTCACGACCAAGACCTCGCGGGTCGAGTCGGCTGATGCCGTCGAGGCCAGGCTGCGCCAGGCGGCGGACCTTGTCGGACGCGACCGTCTGGCGGTCAGCCCGCAATGCGGGTTCGCGACCTCGGCCGCAGGCAACGCGATCACGCCAGAGGCCGAGCGCGCGAAGCTCGCGCTGCTGGCACGCATCGCCGCGAGCCTGCCAGGTGGCTGAGCCGACTGAGCTGGGCCGACACGGCTGAGCTGGGCCGACACGGCTGAGCCGACGAGACAGAGCTGATAGCGGTCAGTGTTTGGCGCGGAAGATCTGGCGGCATTCACGCGTCGCGTAGAAGACCAGAACGTATCCGGCCGCTGGGTCGGCCTGCCACCAGCCCACGGTGGCATTCAGCACCAGGCCGGCCAGCACGGCGGTCGCCAGGATTCCGTCGACCAGCGTCACGCGGCCCTCGGTGGACAGGACCGGGTTGCCGAGTTCCCTGCCGGTGCGGGCCTTGCCGTAGGCGAGCGCGAACATCGCGGCGGCGGTAATGGCGGTCCAGGCGATCCCGACCGGCGAGTGGTGCGGGCGGTAACCCGCAGCGAGCACCCATGTCGACTGGATCATCAGATACGCCGCGAGCGCCGCGAACGCCACTGCGATCAACCGCAGGGCCCGCCGCTGTCGGTCGGCGCCGGTCCCCGACAGTTCCCAGATCACAACGATCGAGGCGCCGATCTCAATCAGCGAGTCGAGGCCAAATCCCGCTAGCGCTACAGACCGAGCTTCAATCGCGGCGTAACCGAGCACCACGATGCCGACCGCGTTCCAGGAGAGGGTGACGTACTCAAGAGCGAGGCCCCGGCGCAGCGTGGCAGTCTGCAGCGTATTGGCTCGGCTCATCCTGGCAGTGTGGCAGGCGTTCGGTTCACCTGGTTGCGTGAAGGCCCCGCTCGGTCAGCCGATGCCGATCTGGGCGGCCCAGCGCGCGACACACTCGCTGAAGAAGGCATCCCTATCGCCAGGATTCTCGCCGATGACGTTCTGGAACTGGCCGAACAACTCCAGCGACATGGTCCCGAGCAGCGCTGACCAGAGCATTAGCCCGGCCTGGATCGCGACGTCGGTGATCTCGGCCGGGACTGCTGATCTGACCGGGGCGAGCGCCTTGCGTCCCGCCGAGGTGAGCTTGGCCGCGGCGGGTGCCGGTATCTCGATCCCGCGGACGGCAGCATCCACGAGGATCCCGATCAGCAGGTTCGAGACACGGCTGGCTGGCCCGATCGTGTCGGCAGGCGCGACGTACCCGGGTACGGGCGAACCGTAGATGAGGGCGTACTCGTTCGGATTGGCGAGCGCCCAGTCTCGCACCGCCTGGCAGATCGCCGACCAGCGGCCGAGCAGGTCAGCCCGGCTCTGGGCGGCCTCTGCCACCTCGGCCGCCGACCCGAGCGAGTCGTATGCATCGATGATGAGCCTGGTCAGCAGGTCGTCGCGGCTCGCGACATACCGGTACACGGCCGATGACGCCATGCCAAGCTCGCGCGCGATCGCGCGCAGGCTGAGCGCGGCTGCGCCATCTGTCGCTAGATGGCGCCGGCCAGCCTCGAGGATCTCCCTCGTGATCTCCGCCCGCGCGCGCTCCCGCGCGGTCCGCGGAACTGACCGAGCAAGGTCACCTGACCGGTCAGCCGCGCCTGGCGGCTCCGGGGAGCGTGCTGCTCCGATGCTGCGCATTCCCGCATCGTGCCATAAAACAAGAGCGGGGGCAACAAAACAGAGCGCTGCTCTTGACTTCTGCGGCACAGGTCGGCATGCTCGATGTAGCAGACGAGAGCAACGCTCGCGAATGCGAGCACTGACTTCACGGAGAAGAAGATGAACGCAGATCAGCCTGGCGACTCCGGCGGATCACGAGACTTGCACGTCATTATCGGTGCCGGGGCGATCGGCAGCGTGATCGCGCGGCTGCTGGCAGCCGATGGCCGTCTGGTCCGCATCGTCACGCGGTCTGGGTCAGGCCCGGACGGCGTCCGGGCCGAGCGCGTCGCCGCGGATGCCAGCGATGCGGAGGCAATAGCACAGCTCAGCGACGGCGCCGTCGCGATCTACAACTGCGCCAACCCGCCCTACCACCGCTGGCCCGAACTGTGGCCGCCCATCGCCGCTTCGCTGCTTGCCGCCGCCGAACGCAGCGGCGCCGTTCTCGTCACCGTCGCCAACCTGTACGGCTACGGGCCAGCCTCTCAGTCGCTTGGCACCGCCGGTTACGACGCCGCGCATCCGATCACCGAGGACACGCCGCTCGCCGCTACGGGCCGCAAGGGCAGCGTTCGCGCCAAGATGTGGCGAGATGCGCTCGCCGCGCACCAGTCGGGCCGGGTACGGGCCGCCGAGGTCCGCGCCAGTGACTACGTCGGGCCGGGAGCGGAAAGCGTGCTGGGCGCGCGGGTGATCCCGAACGTCCTGCGCGGTAAGGCAGTGTCCGTCCTGGGCCGGACCGACCGGCTCCATACCTGGACCTTCACCGAGGACGTCGCGCGGCTAGCCGTGGTCGCGAGTGGCGACTCGAGAGCCTGGGGGCATGCCTGGCACACGCCGTCAGGACCGCCGCGCACGCAACACGACGCGGTCGCCGACATGGCGCGCGTAGCCGGCGTCCGACCGGTCCACGTGCGGGCGCTGCCCGGCGCGGCGCTCCGCGCGGCCGGGCTGTTCTCGCCGCTCTTGCGCGAGCTGCAGGAGACCAAGTACCAGTTCACCGAGGACTTCGTGATGGACTCCTCGCCGGCGCAGCGGACTTTCGCGCTGGCGCCGACCCCGTGGGACAACGTGCTCGAGGCAGCGCTGCGCTCTTACGGCTGGCGTGGCACCCAAGATCACCTCATAGGCTCGAAGTGATGCCCAGGAGGTGATAGCTGATGATCGGAGCTCGCAGACCAGGTAGGCCAGGCCACCGCCCCTCTCTGTCCCGGCTGGTTGGCGCTGTCGGCTTGGCGGCGCTCATGCTGCCGTTGGCGGCGGCTGCGTCCAGGCCCGCGACCCGCGGCACCGTGGCGACCGTGACCGGCCCGGCCGTGCACGGTTCTGCCGTGGCGCGCGTAGCTGCCCATGCGCGCGCGGTCCTGGGCGTCGCGGCGGGGGATTCCCCCCCGGGATTCTGGTACGGGACCGACAGCTTCACGATGCCGGTCACCGGCACCGGACCTTACAAGGAGCCGGTCATCGGCGGGAATTACGGCGGGTACACCGGAATGGCCGGGAACTGGGCGCACTGGCAGGGCTGCGGTGGCAAGCTCGTCTGGTCGGCCACGAACGCAGGCCAGGCGTCGGCCAACCTCACGACCTACCACAAAGGCGTCGGCGTCGGCGCCTACTGGTTCATGGCCGGGCCCGGAGTCGACCCGAACTACAACGGGACGGTGACCGAGGCCCAGACCTGGGGCCAGCAGCAGGCGGCACGTGCCCTGGCGGACCTGGGCAGCGCGGTGAATTACCCGGTGGTCTGGATGGACGTCGAGTTGCCTGGCAACGCACCCGACTTCACGCCAGCGCCAGACAACGGGTGGAACAACGTCTACACCTCGCCGTGCAGCGGGCGTGTCGCGACCCAGCACATCGCGCCAAGCGTGGATCGCGGCGTGATCGACGGGTTCGCGAGCTACCTGACCGCGCACTCAAAAGACAAGCCGGGCGTCTACTCGGCGCCTCCCGCCTGGACCGCCATCTTCGGCACGGGCAGCGCGTCGAAGATTCCTGGCATGTATGAGTGGACTTACACCGGGAACACGAGCAGCCTCACGCACCACCCGTCGGCTTGGTGCTTGACCTCCACATCCATCTGCGCGCACTTCTTTGGCGGGCAGCACAGCTCGGATAGCACCGCGCTGATGTGGCAGTGGTCAGGCGGCGGCGGAACCAGCAATGGTGTCGGCGATTTCGATCAGATCGACGGCACCCGGACGCCGTAGCGCCGCGGTCATAGGCGGCTGTCGGTGGCCGGGTCAGGCTGGCCGTCGAAATACTGCTCGAGCACCTGGCCGAACAGCCGGTCATCCGGGTCGGCGCGGTGGAAGAGGGTCATTGACGAGCGCAGCTTCATCGCGTCAATGCCGCCGAATATCTGACGGGCCGTGCGGCCGTCGAGGCCGGTGAGTATGCGCGCGCACTCGGCCAGCCGCGGGCCGAGCGCCGGATGCCGCAGGTAGGCCCTTGCTTCATCGAGGGAGCCGATGGCGTACCGCACGGCGGTCGGGCTATGGCCGAGCCCTGCGATCTGGGGAAATACGAACCACATCCAGTGGCTGGTCTTGCGCCCGGCGCGCAACTCGGCAACTGCGCGCTGATACGTGCCTCCGGCGTCCTGTGCATCGACGAAACGCGCGAGCTCGTACGGATCATCCATCGTTCGCACGCTAATGGCAGCTTCATCGCGCGGCAACGGCGCACCTGTTGCGATCACGGTCCCGGCAGCGGCGGCCGGATACTTGAGGCCGGTCCCCGTGTTCAGCACGACGACTTGCTCGCCGCCTGACAGCCAGCCCTCATCGCGAAGCTGGCGGACGGCGCTGAGGCACGCGGCGCCCTCTGGGCAGATGAAGCAGCCTTCAAGCCTGGCGACCTCCCGCTGATCGGCGAGGAGCCTCGAGTCATCGACGGCGACCGCAGTCCCTCTGGTGGCGTACAGCGAGTCCAGGATCAGGAAGTCTCCGAGCGGCTTGGGTACCGCAAGGCCGAACGCAACGGTCCGCGGGTCCTGCCACGCCTCGCAATGCCTGACGCCGCGCTCAAACGCGGCGACCACTGGCGCGCAGCCGCTTGCCTGGACGGCCACCAGCCTTGGCAACTCGCCGTCGACCCAGCCGAGCTCGCGCAACTCGAGCATGGCCTTGTATATGCCGATGAGTCCGACGCCGCCGCCGGCGGGATAGACGATCACGTCGGGCGTTCGCCACCCGAGCTGCTCGGCGATCTCCAGGCCCATCGTCTTCTTGCCCTCGACCCGGTAGGGCTCCTTCAGCGTCGAGACGTCCTGGTAGCCGGGGCGGTGGGGGAGAGCGCCGGCGACCATGCTGGCCGCATGGCCGATGTGTCCGTCGACTAGGTAGAGCTCAGCTCCGGCCGCCGTGCATTCCGTCCGAGTGATGACCGGGGCAGCGGCCGGCATCACGATCAGGCTGCGCAGTCCGGCCCGCGCCGCGTACGTGGCCCAGGCTGCTCCCGCGTTGCCGTTTGTCGCCATTGCCACGCCCGTGACGCCGAGTTCGGCGGCGCGTGACACTCCGACCGCGGCCCCACGAGCCTTGAACGTCCCGGTCGGGATCTGGCCCTCGTCCTTCATCAGCAGACCAGGGACGCCGAGCTCGCGCCCTATCCGCGGCAGCGCGAGCAGCGGTGTCATGCCCTCGCCAAGGCTCACGATGCGGTCGGCGCTCCCGACCGGCAGCAGTTCGTGGTATCGCCAGAGGTCGGGCCGGCGCGCCGAGATCGTCCTCGGGCTGGCTAGGGCGGCGACCCGCGTGAAGTCGTAGCGGGCAAGCAATGTCGATCCGCAGGCGCAGAGTCCCCGCACTTGGGAGGCGCCGTATCTTCTGCCGCAGGCCGCGCACTCCAGATGGGACAACGCGGAGTATGAGCCTGCGGCCATCCGCGTCCTTCACCTCCGTGCTCGCCCGCCCGGGCAGCGTAACTCAGGTGCCGACGGCAAGTGATCGCAGGACACAGAACTCGTTGCCTTCTGGGTCGGCCAGAACCGCCCATGCGATCTTCCCCTGGCCAACGTCGGCATGCCGGGCGCCGAGGCCGATGAGCCGCTCCACCTCGGCCTCGTGCGACCTGTCAACTGGGCTGAGGTCGAGGTGCAAACGGTTCTTGACAGTCTTTCCTTCAGGAACGGTCACGAAGACGATCGCAGGGGGAGTGGGCCTTTGTCGCACCCGCTCGGCGAGATCGGCGGGCTCTCTCTCCCAGGCGGCTATCTCGACCTGCCCGTCTTCGGCGCGTACGACGTGGTAGCCAAGCGCGGCGGTCCAGAACACCGCAAGCTGCGCTGGATCAGCTGCATCAACGACAATCTCAGTGAGCCTGCTTCCCATGATTTCTCGCTCCTCCGCTCGTTCATCGAACGTGCTCGCATCGTTATCCTGTAATCGCCATTGCTTTGTTATTCAATTGTCGGATTCGCTACTGCCAGTCGCCCTTTCGGTGATCGCGCATGCGACGGTCAGACGCCCCGAATGAGCGGTCACGTCCGTGATCGCTCAGCCCTGTACCAACGTGGCGGGTTACTGCTCGGCCAGCATGCTGATGAGCAGGCGGCCGGTCGCTCGGGGACCATTGATTTCCAGCCAGTCGACGCGCCGGCCATCGGCGGTGATGCCGGCGTACAGCGGCTCGGCTAGGTGGCAGGCGCACAACGGCGGCTTGATCAGCAGGCCGGGCCGCCCGGCCACGGTGATCTTCCTGGTGACCGCGAACGGGTAAAACGAGTACATGTGCCCGGTCAGATAGGCCACGAAGGCGGCTGCGCCGGAAGGCGCCCCAAACGTGAGCGACCGGCTGACGACCACGGTCAGGCGGCGCGACTCGCCCTGGAAGGTGCGCTGCCAGCCACCGCGGTAACCCCACCCGCTGAGCTTGGCCGTCAGACCTGGCCTGGTCGAGTCCTTCTGCACGTCGGCCGCCGTGAGCGACTGCGTCGTCGCGGGCAGCCAGCTGACCGCGCGAACTGGGAGCACGCCTGACGGCAGTCGCGGCTTCGCGGGCGCGCCGCCGCACCCCGCCAACAGCGCAGTCAGCGAGACCGCGGCGATCGTGCCGGCCCACCCCAAGGCCCGCCAAGAGCCCGTTGGCCAGGTGGTCCGGCCGCAGCTCATCGGCGAAGTCCGCAGCCGCATCCGTGACCTCCGGACCTCATCCCTGATTTCCAGGCGACAGATCCGCGGCGGTCCCGGCGAGGGCAGGATCGGCCTGGCCGGGACCTGCGTGGTCACTGGCCAGGATGCGCAGTGCCCCAGGCGGGAGGTGGCAGGACACCAGCATCCCCGGTGCCCACGCCGAAGCGGCCTCCTCGCCGGTGTTGGGCACCATTGCGGTGACTGCGTGCCCGCTGGCCAGCTGGATCGCCAGCTGAAGGCTGCTGCCCAGATAGACGATGTTGCTGATCAGCCCGGGAACCCGGTTAGATCCCTGGGAGTCAGCCGGCTCGACGTTAATGCGTTCCGGCCTTATCACGATCTTGACCGGACCGCGGAGCCCGACATCGCCGCGTGTCACGTCGACAGTGAAGCTATCGGACAGGCTGACCCGCGCCCCGACGCTCGCAGGGCCGGACACGGCAGCGTCCATGAGGTTCGATACGCCGAGGAAGTCGGCGACGAACGCGTTCGCCGGCTCCTCGTACAGGTCCTTTGGCGAGGCTGCCTGTTCGATCCTGCCGTGGTTGATGACCGCGATCCGGTCGCTCATCGTCAGGGCTTCCTCCTGGTCGTGGGTCACGTAAACGAACGTGATCCCGACCTGAGCCTGCAGCTGCTTCAGCTCGACCTGGAGCTGGCGCCGCAGCTTGGCGTCGAGGGCGCCGAGCGGTTCATCGAGCAGCAGGACCGCGGGCTTGAGCACGAGCGCCCTGGCAAGCGCGACGCGCTGCTGCTGGCCCCCGGAGAGCTGGCTCGGCTTGCGGCGCGCGAAGCCAGAGAGCTGGACGAGCTCAAGCGCCTCGCCGACGCGCCGTGTGACCTCGTCCTTTGCCACGCCCGCGCGCCTGAGGCCAAACGCCACGTTGTCGAAGACGCGCAGATGCGGGAACAGGGCGTAGCTCTGGAAGACCGTGTTGACTGGGCGCTTGCTCGGCGGCGTCCGCACGATGTCCTGGCCGTCGAGCAGGACCTGGCCTGACGTCGGCTCCTCGAATCCGGCGATCATCCGCAGCGTCGTCGTCTTGCCGCAGCCTGACGGCCCGAGCAGGGAGAAGAACCCGCCCGATGGTATCTCCACGTCGATCGCGTCGACGGCGGTGAAGGTGCCGAACCGCTTGGTCAGCGCGACCAGGCTGAGCTGGCCAGTGCCAGGCCGGCCACCCTTGGCGACGGCTCTCTGCGACCTGCCGGGTTCGTTTCCGTGCGCCGGATCAACAGCCGTGCTTGCCACGTCGCTCCCGCCTAATCGTTGAGCATGGCGACCGGGACCGCCTGCTGGTCGCTCACTGCCGTGGACACTGCCGCTTCCGGGCTTGCTGTCAGTCCCACGAGCCTCCGCTCGGCCCACCGTCGGCCGCCTTCTGCTAGCACCACCAGCAGCAGTGACCCGGCGATGATCAGTGCGCCAACCGCGATGACCTCGGGCAGCAGCGCCGGGGTCCGGGCGCTGGCGTAGAGGAACACAGGGTAGGTGGGCTGCCCAGACGGTGCGAGGAATGAGGCTATCGCGAACTCGTCGAAGCTCGTGACGAAGCAAATGATGCCGCTCGAAACCAGGGCTGGTGCGAGCAGCGGCAGCGTGATCAGCCGCAGTGCCGCGAACGAAGAGGCGCCGAGATCGAGCGCTGCCTCGTTCATTGCCGGGTCGAGCGAGCGCAGCCGCGGCATGATGACCAGGATCGCGAACGGCAGCACGATCACGCAGTGCCCGAGCACGACGGCAATCAGCGACGGCCCAGAGCCGAGTACCTCGACCAGGATGAGCAGCCCGACCGCCAGGCAGATGTACGGCACGACAAGCGGCAGCAGCAGCAGCGTGAGGGCCATCGACAGGCTCCGGCCGCGCAGCGCCATCAGCCCGAGTGACGCCATGATCCCGAGGGCCGTCGCGATCACAGCGGCGACGAGTGCGATGAACACGCTGCGGACGAGCGCGTTGGTCAGCACGGTATTGCTGAACGCCTCGTGGAACCAGTGGGTGGAGAAACCCGAGAGTGGCAGCGTCGGAGTGGGACTCGAATTGACCGAGAAAATCAGCAGGACGGCAAGCGGCGCGAACAGGAATACCACGAAGAGCCAGAAGTAGATCGTGAGGCCCGCGCTGCCGAGTCGGCCAACCGGCCTCACTGCTCTGCCCTCGCCTCGGCGCGCAGGTCGGTCTGGATGAACCTGCCGAACACCAGCGTCAGTACGACGACGACGACGATCAAGGCGATGGCCAGTACCGAGCCGTAGTTCCAGTCAGGCGTGGCGCTGAAGAACGCTTGGATGGAGTTGCCGAACAGCTGGTTATTCGGGCCGCCGACGAGCAGCGGGGTGATGAACTCGCCGGTGGTCGGGATCAGGACGAAGACGAATCCTGCGATCACGCCAGGAAGGCTGAGCGGGAGCGTGACCCGCCAGAACGTCTCCATCCGGCTGGCGCCGAGGTCCGCGGCCGCCTCCTGCAGCCTGTGGTCCATGTTCTCGAGCACCACGAAGATCGGCAGCGAGACGAACGGTATCCAGGTGTAGAACAACACGAGCGCGACGGAGAA
>Ga0126371_10006203_pt1 | contig 10624 bp, 7 predicted proteins | sample PanSoiMetaPlot_4_FD_110145 | JGI IMG/M metagenome (GOLD analysis project Ga0126371, IMG submission 110145) | Tropical forest soil microbial communities from Panama - MetaG Plot_4 | ecosystem: Environmental > Terrestrial > Soil > Tropical forest > Bulk soil | place: Panama | collected 2016-02-17
CCGCCTCGAAGATATCGCCAATCGCGTAGTGAAATCGCGCTTTGCGGTTGTCAGCGACAACCTTGAGGGCGCGTGGCGTCTTGGCCGCCATGGCCGCTCAATTGATCAGACCGGCGTGGACCATAGCCTGACGCACCGCCTGTCTCGTTGATTCGCTAACCGGTACCATTGGAAGCCGCACCGTGTCGACGCATTTGGCCAGCACCGACAGCGCATATTTCACCGGCGCCGGGCTGGTCTCCAAGAACAGCGCCGTATGCAGCTCAATCAGCTTGTCTTGAAGCTCGAGCGCAGCCGCGTAGTCGCCGCTCAAACAGGCATTCTGGAACGCGGCACACAGGCGCGGCGCGACATTTGAGGTGACGGAGATGCAGCCGTGACCCCCGTGGGCCATGAACCCGAGCGCTGTGGCATCCTCACCTGAAAGCTGGTTGAAACCCGGGCCCATCGCGGCGCGCTGCAGAGAGACGCGTGCGACGTTAGCGGTCGCGTCCTTGACGCCGGCGATGTTTTTGAGTTCGGACAGTCGCTTCATTGTGTCGACCGACATGTCGATCACCGAGCGGCCTGGAATATTGTAGATAATGATCGGAATCCCGATCACGTCATTGATTGCCGAAAAGTGTTGATAGAGGCCTTCCTGGGTCGGCTTGTTGTAGTACGGCGTGACCACCAGAACCGCATCTGCGCCCGCTGCCTCCGCGTGCCGCGCCAGGTCAATCGCCTCATTGGTGGAATTCGAACCGGCACCGGCAATAACGGGCACTCTGCCGTCCGCTTGATCGACGCACCACTCTACCACCCGCCGATGCTCGTCATGGCTCAACGTTGGGCTCTCGCCAGTGGTCCCCACCGGAACCAGCCCGTTGGTGCCTTCGGCGATCTGCCAGTCGACCAATTCTCGGAACGCTTTTTCGTCCACGGAGCCGTTCTTGAAGGGAGTAATGAGTGCGGTGAATGATCCCCGGAAACTCGTCTTTGCTATCATGACCGGCCCTTCCTCTGACCTTAAAGTTCCTGATTGCGGGGCGAAGACCCTACAACCTCACCGCATACGACCTCGCGGCGGGGGACTTATCGAGGTAACGCTTGCCTGCGCGGCCTCGCCGCAGCGGCCGCTCCTATCCATACCGGGTCGTCGCCACGGATGAAAGGGTACCGACGGCAGATAAGGCACTTCGGCTCGTTCTTACCGCGGATCGCCCCAGATTCCCCAAACGAGCCCGAAAAGCTCGCCCCCTCGATCCAAGCAACGAATATACGGTCCCTGCCCCGTCAAACCCCGCGGCAGGCGCGTAGCTTACCACAAAGGCTCCGACCTGCGCCGAGCGAGAAGGTATCTCACCCGGTCGACATCCGGGAATGAGCTCCGCGGCTGTCGGGGACAGTTTTCCAATCGAAATTGGCAAGTATCAATCGCATTCGTGACCGACAACGTGGTCGATTGCAGCGCGAATGCAGCAACGGGGCGGGTGAAGGTCGGCGTGCGGGCCTTTGCCATCGCTTCGTCTCAAACATGTGATTCCTATTCGGGGAGCTCGGGTGCCAGGGCGTTTTGAGGAACAAAGGCGATCTCCTTTTACAGCGTATGGCGCTTGGCGCGTCACAGTGCAGGCAGGGAGACAGATATGTTGCACAAGATTGTCGCCGTCCTCTCGCTGGGTATCGCTCTCGGTCTTAGTTCGATTTCGACCCACGCCGCGGCTATCGGAGGAGGCGGAGGTGGAGGTCACGGCGGTGGCTTCGGGGGTGGGGGATTCCACGGCGGTGGCTTCCACGGCGGTGGCTTCGGGGGTGGGGGATTCCGCGGTGGTGACTTCCACGGCGGTGGTTTCCATGATGGACGCTTTGGTCCCGGGTTTGTGGGGCGTGGCTTTGCCGGCCACGGTTTGAACCGTCGCTTCGTTCACGGTCGCTTCTTCAGTCCCGGTTTCGGCTGGTGGGGCGCGCCCGGTTATTTCGACGAGGATTTGTGTTTTGCCTGGACCCCGTACGGCTATAAATGGGCTTGCGGCTACTGAATTCCCACAGAGGTTCGAGTCTCACTGTCGGTCCGAAGACATTTGATGCCGGGATATTTTCTGCCTGGGACCGTATACACCAGGTACCAAAAAGGTTCTTCCCTTGCGGCCACGAAAGCCCGCTTTCAATCAATTCCAGGGTATCTTTGAGGACAACCGGCGGAATGTCGCCAAGATGGCCGGCTGCGGTTCCGGGATTGGCGGGAGGTCCTGGTAGAGTTCCCAGCCGCCACCAAGCGCCTTGTAGAGGAAAACGAACTCCACCGCAGCCGCTTGCTGGGCAATGACGTATTGGTCTTCGAGCCCGAACTCCTGACGCTGGGCGTCGAGCACATTGAGAAAGTCGGTGAGCCCGCGCTCGTAGCGCTCGGTTGCAAGCTCAACGGCGCGGCGGCTTTGATCGAGGGCGTTGCCGAGATCGCGCTGGCGCTCCAAAAGCGCACGATATTGCTTGATCGCGTTATCCACCTCCTCGACCGCGACGACGATGGTTTTCTTGTAATTGACCAGGAGCTCGTGGGCTCGAAACTCTTGGATGTCGATCAAGGCGTCGAGCCGTCCAAAATCCAGAAACGGCCAATAGGCGCCTGGTCCGAACGACCAGATCGGACCGCTAAAGGGTCGCGTGCTGCCGCCTGACGCTCGGCCTCCTTCCAATCCGACGCCCGTGATCAGGAACGCGCTTGGAAATAGATCGGCCGTGGCTGCTCCAATGAGGGCGGTCGCCGATGCGAGCTCCCGTTCAGCTTGTTGAAGATCCGGCCGGCGCCTTAGCAGGTCAATGGGCTGGCCCGTTCGCAGTCGTGCCGGCGTGCGAGGAATCTTGCGGGGCCGACGAAGCTCCCCAACGATATCTTGGGAGAAGGTGCCGAGCAGCACGGCGATCCGACTTTCAGAATCGGCGATGGCCGCAATCAGCGGCGGCAGCTCGGCCTCGAGTGTCGCCAATTCGCGCTTCGCCAAGGTGACGTCGAACTCGTTGGTCAAGCCGCGATTAAATCGCGTCTGCACCAGATCCACAGTCTTTTGCGCAACCCCAATGTTGTTCTTCACCACCGCGACTTGAGCCTGGAGGCCTCGCAAGATGACATAACTGCGGGCGACTTCGGCGACCACGGCGATGAGCACCTCGTTGCGTAACGCGATGCTCGCCTCGGTGTCGTAGCGCGCGGCTTCAAGCTGGCGCCGGTACTTGCCGAAGAGATCGAGCTCCCAAGTCGCATCGAAGCCCGCAACCCCCGTTATCTCGGTCAGACCCGTTGTATTTTCTCCGGCATCGAGCGATTGGGGGATGCGGCCCTTGACCGAGTCAGACCCCGACCCGATCCCGGCGCCGCCACTGAGGCCGATCTGTGGGAGCGCAGCTCCCAGAACAACGATTTCCCTTTCCCTCGCCTCGTGGACACGAGAGAGCGCAATCTCGATGTCCGGGTTGGCGGCCACGGCTCGCTCGACCAGCAAGTTCAGCTCGGGGTCACGAAAGACACGCCACCATTGCGCCAGATTGGCGGTCGGCGCGACGTCGGGAGCGGCGGCCGGGGGCGTCGGCGTTCGCAACGCCGAAAACTGCGTCGGCACCCTGAAATCAGGCGTCACGTAGTCGGGACCGACCGCGCATCCTGAGAGGTAGGCGGCGGCGCCGACGATAAAGAGAAACCGGCATGTCCCCATCAAGTAAGCCCCCACCTCTGCCCTCCTCTCTATTAAAGCGGGAAAGAGGGGGCCGCCCACGGCGCAGGCAGCAAAAAACCGTCTCTGGTGTCACGTCAAGCCCTTCACGGCGGCGAGACCCCCTCTCGCCAAAGCCGCCGCTGCCCGCTCTGACGCCCCAGGCTATTTGGATGCAGTCGGAACGCCCTTTCCGCTCTCGGCGACCGTCACCTTTTGGCCATCGGCGATCTGATTGCTGATGTTGAGCGCGACCCGGTCACCTTCCGCAAGCCCTGAGGCGATTTCGACAAAGCTGCCGTTGTCCCGCGCGATGCTGACATCCTGGAACTTCACGGTGTCAGACTTGTCAATCACCGCCACTTGCGGGCCTCCCGCGCGAAACAGCAACGCGCTCGCCGGAACCTGGACAAAGGTCGTCGGCTTAAGGTGGAACGCCACCGTGACATACATGCCCGGAATCAGTACGAAATCGTTGTTGGGCAGATCAACCTCGACGCGAAGCGTCCGCGCACGCGGATCGATTGATCGGCTCGTCCTGGTGATGTTGCCCTTGAAGACCCGGCCGGGGTAATCGGTCGCCGTGATCTCCGCCGCGGTCCCCACATCCAAGTGAACACTCGCGGTCTGCGGGACGTCAGCGAAGACGCGTATCTGATCGGACTGCACGATCCTGAATAGTGACGTCGTATTGGCGGTGCTGCCGGCGGTGACAAGATCGCCGATGTCGACGCGGCGTTCGGTGATGACCCCCGTGAACGGGGCCGTTACCTCCTTGAATTTCGTTAAAAACGTCAAGCGGTCGACATTCGCTTGGTCGAGATCGACGCGCGCTTTTGCAGCGTTCAACTGCGCGATCCCGCCCTCATAGCGTGCCTTCTTGTCCTCGCGTTCCTGGTCCGACACCACCCCCTTGGGGGATCCCTGCCAGCGCGCATAGGTGGTCTTGGCGAACTCGGCGTCCGCTTCCTTGACCTTTTCTTCGGCTTGCGCGGCAACGAGTTGAGCCTGCGCGGCCGCGAGCTGAGCGTCAAGCTCCGGCGTATCGATTGTTGCCAAGACCTGATCTTTGTTCACGTGGTCGCCAATGTCGACGAACCACTTGGCCAGATAGCCGCTGACCCGTGCGTAGATGGTCGAGCTGTACCATCCGCGGGTCTCTCCGGGCAGGGTCAGCATCTGCGTTGGCGGCGCCAGTTGGACCTTGACGACATCGACGGGCGGCGGCTGCTCGGCACGCTCCGCGGTCGTCGTCTCGAGCAACGCCTGATCACGTCCCTTGATGTGGTGCACGAGAAAGAACGCCACGAGCAAGATGATGGCGAAGGTGCTGGCAAAAATCGCCAACCGGCGTCCGGTTCCCGCGTCGTAGCTCGTTGGCACGGCGCCGTGATCATGCTCTTCCGATCCCGCGGCTTTTTGGGTCGCGTCGTCCGACGGGCCGGTGCCCGCGCCGCGGCTTTTGCCCAGGATTTCGAAATCGGGTGTGTCAGGTTGATGCAACGGAATGGCTCCCAGTCGCGGGCGAACGCCGGGGCTTGCGGCGAAGCAATCGGTACATGGTGGGAACGAACACCAGCGTCGCCGCGGTTGCAAACAAGAGCCCGCCAATCACGGCCCGGGCCAGCGGAGCGTTCTGCTCGCCGCCCTCACCCAGCCCGAGCGCCATCGGAATCATGCCGAGGATCATCGCACCGGCGGTCATGAGGACTGGGCGTAAGCGCGTATAGCCTGCCTCGATCGCTGCCGCCCGCGGCCCGAGACCGAGCGCCACGCGCTGGTTAGCGAAGGTAACGACAAGGATGCTGTTTGCTGTGGTGAGCCCGATACACATCAGCGTCCCCATCAGCGCCGGCACGCTGATGGGCGTCTGCGCCACGAACAACATCCACATCACCCCCGCAAGGGCGAACGGAACGGCGAGCAGCACGATCAGCGGATCAATCCAGCTTTGAAAGTTGATGACAAGCAACAGAAACACGAGGATGACCGCCAGACCCATGCCGGAGAACAACCCGGAAAAGCTCTCTCGCATCGTCTCGATCTGCCCGCTGAGCGTAACCGTGATCGCCGTCGACGGGTCAGGCCGATCTGCCTTGATCACCGTGTCGATCGCCCCGGCTGCGGAATTCAAGTCTCGCCCCTGAACGTCAGCATGCACGTCAAACACCGGCCTGATGTTGAGCTGCGACACCACCATTGGTACCTTCCTGCGGCCGAATTGTGCAACATTCATAAGGACCTGCGGCGTCTCGTTCTGCTGTGCAGTCACCGGGAGTGTCCACAGATCCTGCGTGGAATTGATCCGATAGGTCGGGGCCTGCACCACGAGCGGGTAGCTGACTTGGTTGCGCGGATTGAGCCAAAAATTTGGCGCCACTTGCAAGCTGTTGTTGAGCGCGACCAGCAAGTTGTCCGCAATACTCTCTTGGCCTAGTCCCACTTGGCGCGCCAAAGCGCGGTCGACGTCGACGGTGAGGGCCGGCGCGTCGGGCACCTGGAAGACGTGCGCGTCCACCACGCCGGGAATTCGATTGAGATCCCGCGTGAGCTTGGCAGCGACCGCGTAAGCCGCATCGCTGTTGGGTCCGGAAATGCGAATGTCGATGGGCGCGGGTTGCCCGAAATTGAGCACCTGATTGACGATATCGGCAGGTTGGAAGAAGAATTGCAGCATGGGGAAGCGTCCCGGCAGTCCCCGCCGCAGGTCGGCCACATGCTGGGGCGTCGAGGTGTGCTTGTCGTGGAGTGACACCAGTATTTCCCCGTCCATCGGACCGACGGTTGCCGTGTCGCTCAGCGCGATGTTGATGCCACTATACGGCAGCCCGATATTATCGAGGATAACCTCGATCTGGTCATTGCCGACGATGTCGCGAATCGCGGCTTCGACTTTGGCAAAATACGCCTGAGTATCCTCCAGCCTCGTTCCCGGCGGCGCGCGGACATGCAGACGCATCTGCCCCGCATCGACCTGCGGAAAGAAGTCCATTCCCAACCGGGGGAACAGCAAGCATGACACGCCGATCAACAACATGAAAAACGTCGATGTCACCACGGGCCTGTCCACTGCCCACGACAGAGCGTTGCGATGAATCTCGCGAAAGCGCTGGAATCCCCGTTCGAAATGGCCGTGAACCCAACCCAGGGGGTTGATGCGGCCGCGCCGCTCCCTCCCGCCGCTATGATCTCCGGTCTGATGAGCCGCCACCTGCGAGCGCATGAGATATTTGAACAGAATGGGCACCAGCGTAAACGAGAGCAGCAGACTAGCAGCCAGCGAGATGATCACCGAAAGCGACAATGGCGAGAACAGATATTTCGCCGTACCCGTGAGCAGGAATACTGGCACGAACACCACGCTGATCGACAGGGTCGCTAAAAACGTCGGCACCCCGACCTCGGCCGTGCCGTCAAGGATGGCTCGCTCCAGTGGCTTGCCTAATCCGACGTTGCGCTCGATGTTCTCGATGACCACCGTCGCATTGTCGACCAAGATGCCGACCGCAAGCGCGAAGCCGCCCAACGTCATGGTATTGAGCGTCTGCCCCAAGAGATAGAGCACCAGAACCGCGCTGATGATCGATAGCGGGATCGACGCCAGGATGATCAGCGTCAGCCGCCAGTTTCCGAGAAACAGCAAAATCATCAGGGCAGTGAGACCAGCGGCCATCATGCCGCCCATCAAGACGCTATTCAACGCCGCCTTAACGAAAATCGACTGATCAAAAATGGGGGTGAGCGTCACTGTCTTTGGGATCAGCTCGCGAATCTCCGGCAAGACCGCTTTGATGCCGTCAATCACGGCGAGCGTCGACACCCCTCCGGTCTTGCGCACAAGCATCAGCGCGCCTGGCAACCCGTTCTGGCTGACCGAATTGGTTTGAACCTGATAGCCGTCGTGAACATGCGCTACATCGCGGACGAACACGGTCTTTCCATCGATCTGCTTAATCGGGAACTGGTTGATGGCAGCGATGACATCGGGGCTGTTGTTCATCGCCACCGTGTAATCCTTGCTGCCGATCTTCACGTCGCCCGACGGCATAATGACGTTTTGGTGCGCGAGCGCCTCGCTGACGTCGGCAGCCGTGAGCCCGCGAGACTGCAACGCCTCCTGGTCGAGATCCGCCATGATCACGCGAGGCTTGCCGCCATAGGGGTAGGGAACGGAGGCGCCCCGCACCACCGCGAGGTCGGGCCGAATAATGTTCTGGCCAAGGTCGTTGAGCGCCGTATCTGTCAGTGAATTGCTCGACATGCTCAATTGAATGATAGGCACGTCGGTAGCACCATACCTCAGGATAAGCGGCGGGGTGATGTTGCGCGGCATATACTTAAGCACCACCAACGCGCTGCTCGCCAGTTGCGACACCGCGCGACTCACGTCGGCACCCTCATGCAGGTAGACCTTAATAACGCCGACCCCCGCGTAGCTATTGGCCTCGATGCGCTGAATATCGTCGACGATGGAGGCGAGTTGGCGCTCATGCAACGTCACGATGCGGTCCTGAATTTCAGGCGCACTCATGCCGTTGTAGGTCCACACCACACTGACGACTGGGATGTTGATCTCAGGGAAGATATCGGTGGGCATCCGCCACCCGGCGCCCGCAGCCAGCAGGCAAACCAACATAATAAGCGCCGCAACCGTATAGGGCCGCCTCAGGGCAAAGTTGGCGATCGACACGGCCCTACGCTTTCCGGGAATGAAAATCGAGAGCGCTCAATGGGTCTTCCTTTTGGAGCCACCCGGGGTTGCCCTGTTCTGCATTTGACAATACCCGGCCGGCCTTACTCTGTCACGTCGCCTCGGTGCCCATACACGTCCGGAGATGGCCACTCAATGTCTCACAGTGCCGCCGGTTCGCGCTTGCTGTCATGCAATGCCTGACTCTCTGTCCGGGCATTCCCCGACGCACAACGTCGGCACTCAGCGATAGGCAATCACGGGTGCTCCGCGGCACGCACGACGATGTTCGAGCCGGCTCCCGCGTCATGTGCAGCCTGGCGACTTCGTTTTCTTGCCACCCAGACGGCTCCATGGCGTACCGCCTCTCGTCGGCGCCGCGAGACCGCCGGTCGGGTTCGAAACTCGGATCTGCAAAGGTGGCGCAAAGGCGGGGATCAACCAAATGTTTGTACATCGTGGCCATACGTCCCACGCGCGGTCGCCACGACACTGGACAATCGGACAACGAGCGATTGTTAGATTTTTGCCATCGGTTAACGCGGCCCGCCTCTTTCGGGCCCGCTCCGGCGCGCGGCGGCACGCTCGGAACCGCGCCGATTGTCGCCTGCAGCCCGCAGGTCTGTTCTTTGTTCAGTTTGCTCGAACTCGCAATACGTTTGCTCCCCTTGCTCCCGTGCCGCGGGGTCAAGATGGATAGAACCGCGTAGGTTCCAAGGGGGCTCGCGGTCGCGACCCCGAGGATGGTGTGTAGATCTGACGCTTGTGGAACCTGGGCGTGTTGCCACTCCAATGAAAGTATTGCAATCCCGTCCGCTACGATACCTCGCGGTCACGTCGAGCTGTCCCGGTCCGTCTCGTTCCCGCAGGGCTGCGAGGATGTGCTTCGAAGTGGCGCCGACTTGGGTACCGACCCACTCGCGACATTTAGGGCGTGGCTGCAAAAGTTGGAAGCGCCAGTCGTCATGGACCGCTGGCCGAGATATTGCACGTGCTGCTGCGCCTCGCATGCCCCGTGCCGGGGCTTGTTGACAATGCCCCCACCCTATTCCGGGACTTGCGAGGACAGGGTGAAGAGGAGCGGCAACATCGTCGCGGCCGGCCTGATCAATATCGAACCGTCGATTCCGGCCGCGACCTCCGCGGGCGCGGACGATCTCGCCTCGGAAAGCGCCGCACGTGCGGGCGCAAAGCGGCTTTCTCCACCTCTCATCCGTGTGACGGCAAACACGGATTGAGTAGACCCGTCGAGCCCTCGGTCCGGTGCTCGCGCCGCAGCACCTTCCGAGAGTTGAACGCGCAACGACCCCCGTCGGGTCTGGGCCACATCTGCGAATCCGAACATCGCGGCCATCAAGGAGGACCCCTGCCGTCTGGCGCAGAGATTCGGCTCGGCCGCGACAACCTGTCGTTACGCTGGAATCGAAATGCTCTCATTTCTCCCGACCGGGTGCCGCCTCCCGGTCGGGTAACACCTACGCGGTGCTTTTGTCGGTAAAATAGCACCATCACTGTTGCGCAAGTGTCACTATACCCATGTAAATCGGTCCACTGCGAAAGGAGTACTTGATCTACCCGACGAGGGTGCAACAAAGTGACGCTCATCGCACCGGTTGGGAGGGGAAATAAGTCGCTTTAGTAAAGCTTGGGCCTTGGCCCTTGGTTTGGGGGTCGGCACGGCCGCTGTCACCCTTTCACAGCCCAGCCTTGCGCGTGAACCGGGGCTTGGCCTTGCAGATCTACCCGGCGGTGGTACGAACGGTTCGTCCGCTGACAATGCTCCCGTCGGCATCTTCATGGTGGATCAGTTCTTCACAAGACAGCTCGAGACCACCGTGGGGCCGGGGGCTCCTTTCTTAACAACCGCCGGCAAGGCGCCAAACGTAAAAGTCTTTGTCAACGCCGAGGTTTTCATCTTCAACCCAGGCTGGAGCTTCCTCGGGGGGACGACGCAGTTCATCATCGCGCAGCCGTTTGTTGAGGTCGACACCGGCAACAATCCGGGTCCCTTTGGCGGCACCAGTGTGGGCGTGAACGACACGCTGTTTTCGGCACAAGCTGCCTGGAAGTTTGGGGACTTTCATATCAAGATCGACATGGGCGCATGGGCTCCGACGGGCACGCAGCAGGGGCCAGCCGGGCTAAACAACGCAGGCGCCCCGCTTTGGACCTTCCAGCCTGAATTGGTTCTGTCGTATGAGCCGAGCAACTGGTGGGGCGCAAACTGGAACTTTACCGCATACAC
>Ga0126371_10006204_pt1 | contig 10622 bp, 10 predicted proteins | sample PanSoiMetaPlot_4_FD_110145 | JGI IMG/M metagenome (GOLD analysis project Ga0126371, IMG submission 110145) | Tropical forest soil microbial communities from Panama - MetaG Plot_4 | ecosystem: Environmental > Terrestrial > Soil > Tropical forest > Bulk soil | place: Panama | collected 2016-02-17
GACGACGATTCCGTACGGCGCGCCGAGTTCTCTGAGCAGCACAGGATTATTGCTGCGATCTTCCTGAAAGGTGATGCCGATCGAGCCACGCGTGACTTTGCCGACGGTAACCAGCTGATTGTAGACCGAGATCGCTGTGTTGGAGGGTAGCGCAAACCCGACGCCTTCAAATCCGCGGCTGCCGGTGTAAATCGCCGTGTTAATCCCTATCACTTCTCCCGCCATATTGACCAACGGGCCGCCGGAATTTCCGGGATTGATAGCTGCGTCCGTCTGGACGAACCGCTGAAACTGATGGCCGACGTTGGAGCGATCCTTGGCGCTTACAATTCCCGCTGTTACTGTGGAATTGAGGCCGAACGGGCTGCCAAACGCGAGAACCCAATCGCCCACCTGTGTGCCATCGGAGTTACCAAGCTTTGCTACGGCTAGCTCGTGATCAACATCAATTTTGACGACGGCGAGATCGGTATCTTTGTCCGCGCCGACGAGATGTGCGCTGTATTTGTGGGGATCGCCGTCAATCGTTACTTGAATTTTCGTGGCCTGATCGATTACGTGGTCGTTGGTCAGAATAAACCCTTTGTGGTCAACAATGACGCCCGAGCCCAAACTGCGCTCCGCATCAGGCCCGTTATCGGGAGAATCAAAAAAGCGGTCGAAGAAATCCTGGAAAGGATCGTTCAGGTGGTGAGGACGCTTGGCGCCACCGCCCTTCGGCTTCTCGATCACCTGAGTTGTGGAAATATTCACGACGGCAGGCCCGATTTTCTTGGAGATAGTCGAAAACGAATTGGAGAGCGTGATTGGGTCCGGCACGGCCAGTAGCGAGGCTCCGCTCGCACCATTTTGTCCATGCGTAGCGAGGGCTCGGCCCGAAATGAGGGTGCCGATCATGATGCCGATAGTGAGCGTGGCTGCCACAAGGAGAGCGGCGAAGACCTTGCGGCGTCGCGCCCAACTCACCAATTCGTAAAATTGAACGCCCATCCCCGTACTCCCTTCCTGCCTATAATCGCGACAATCGCCGAAGGATAGCGATTATAACACCCATTTGATTCGCGCCATGGCAGGACAGTTTCACCGATGCCCACATAAATACGGGACCGGTGCCTCGACGAGAGCGATGTGACCACAAAGGCATCAGGTCATACCGATCCAACATCGTGATTGGGGCAGACCTGAGCTATGTTCGGGCGTGACGTTCGCTTTGCCCGCGACAAGGATGCCGCGCATACGCAAAGCGAAACGTCGCAACTTGCTTCAAATAGGAAGCCGTCGCCTGGATGGTGGCCCTCTTTCACGCAAAGCAAATACCGCAGATACAAACGAAAAGGCGAGGGAAGCCTGTGGTGTAGGCCGGCGCTAGCAGCAAAAATGGCCGTTAGGATTAGGACTTGGACAATCGCGCTCTGGGATCGAGACCCAGTTCAACATCAGTGGCGTCACCCGGCAAGCTCAAGTGAAAAGCTTCGTTTCTGGTTGCCATTTCGTCCCCTTCGACGCGGGGTTCCAGCTTTTTCTGAGCGCGGCGCTCCGCCTTCATGCGGGCTTTCTCCATGCGCTTCATCTCTTTTTGGCGCTTCTTGAATGTAGTCGTCATTGAATGGCTCCTTTTTAAGGGATTAGGTGCGGCCTCGCTGGAACAGCCCTCCAGGGCATCCTACCTCGCCGGACGAATCGCGCTCAAAGCTGCTGATTCTATACACCATTACGGTGAGGACAAATCCAAACGGGTAAGGCAGGCCGCCATACGCGCGCATCTACCAGAAAAACCTGACCCCCAGTGTGCATCTCTACTATAACACAGGAACGTTCCAAAAACCGCATACGACGCTAACCAGCGATTTGCCTCCAGGGTTTTCGGGCGCGATCCAGATGAAACTCCGCTCGCCCGAGAGTGAGTCGATTTTATTCCACTGTTGACGCGGCTGTCATCGAGGGATGTAGAATCGGCTTAAACCCGCCCATGGGCAGCCCGGAGCACTTACACGGGCAGCTGAAAAAAAATTCAAGGAGATGAATCATGACAAAAGCGACGAATCCAATTCCAAAGGGATATCACACAATTACTCCGTCGGTCACCTGCCGCGATGCGGCCAAGGCGATCGACTTCTACAAGAAAGCATTCGGCGCGCAGGAACTCATGCGCATGCCGTCACCGGACGGCACCAAAGTGAGCCACGCAGAAATCAAAATTGGCGACTCAGTTGTCTTCGTCAGCGACGAATTTCCGGGAATGAGCGCCGCACCTGCGCCCACCTCGACGCCCAGCTATAGCCTGTTCCTGTATGTCGCGGATGTTGACTCGGTCTTCAATCGGGCAGTTTCCGCGGGCGCCCGCACCGACATGCCGATGCAGGACATGTTTTGGGGCGATCGCTTCGGCAAGCTGACCGATCCCTTCGGGCATCAATGGGGGCTCGCGATGCATATAGAGGACGTTGCGCCGGAGGAGATCGGCCGCCGCGCCAAAGAATTCTTCGCGAAAGCAGCGGGACAGAATAAGTAGATTCTCGAAACGAGATAAGAGGGGCAACCAACAGGCCGTGCGCGTTGGCGAACGGCCTGTTTCACTTTCTGCGAGGCAGCATGTATCACCTGATGGGAATTTCCCATGGCAGAATAGGCTGGAGGGTAGTGGCTCTTACATAAGGAAGGCGTCACACGTCTCGACCGAACGACAAACAGAAAATCATTAAACACTACGATGTCATAAGTCCCTTCTATCGCTCCTTGTGGGGCGAGCATATTCATCACGGCTATTGGATTCGCGGAGATGAGTCAAAAGAGAAAGCTCAGCTTCAACTGATCGAGCACCTCGCCGGGCTTGCCAATGTGAAACCCGGATCGGATGTTCTGGATATTGGTTGTGGCATCGGGGCTAGTAGTCTTCATCTGGCCAGAACCTACGGCGCCAAGGCTACGGGAATCACCATTTCGATGGTTCAAGTTCAAATGGCTAAGGAGACGGCAGCCGCTGAGCAGTTGCCCGTGAAATTCTTTTTGATGGATGCTGAAGCGATGGACTTCGAAAATCAATTTGATCTCCTCTGGTGTGTGGAATCCATTTCGCATTTCGAGCGGCGAAAGGAATTTTTCGCCTCCGCCGCCAGGCTCCTGAAATCTGGCGGGACCTTCGCCATCATCGACTGGTTCAAGAAGCCGGACCTTACGCCCTCCGAGACCCGAAAATACATCGCTCCCATCGAAAACGGCATGCTGGCAAAGCTGCAAACCATGGACGAGTACGAATCATTTCTCGCCTCGAACGACTTGAAAATCTCCCATCGCGAAGTCATGAACAAGAATTGCGCTCGAACGTGGGATCTCTGTATCGACATCCTTCGAGACAAAGAATTATGGAAGATCGCTATGAAGCACGGTCCCGCTTTCGTTTCCCATCTCCGAGCATTCCAGGCTATGCGCAGAGGCTTTGCTTCCGGCGCCTTCGTCTACGGCCTGTTAGTCGCGTCCTCCACCTGACAACCTTCCCGGCACTTCCCTTGCTCTTGCGATATAGGCTTCTGCGAGCCAGCGCCTGAGACTTATAATGCCGTTATGAGGATTCTGCTATTCACAGGCAAGGGCGGCGTTGGGAAGACGAGCCTGGCTGCTGCCACAGGCGTGAAACTCGCTCAGCTCGGACATCGCACGCTGGTTATGAGCATCGATGCAGCCCACAGCCTGGGAGATTCCTTCGACCTGGACACCGATCTCTTCCACGTCCAAACCTCGGACCCGCTCGCTATCAACGATCGGCTTTCGATCATGGAACTGAATATTCAGAAGGAAATCAAACGTCACTGGAAGGAGATCTCTTCTTACATCACCGCCGTGCTGCGTACCACGGGCATCACTGGAGTTGAGGCCGAAGAACTCGCCATCCTACCGGGCATGGAGGAACTCAGCGCGATGATGTACATCAATCAGTACTGGCGCGAGAGAAGTTACGACGTGGTTGTGCTCGACGCCGCTCCGACCGCCGAATCCATGCGCTTCATCAGTATGCCCACTACTCTCGATTGGTACATGAAGCACATCTTTCCCTTCCAGCGCAATCTGCTCAGAGCCGTACGGCCGATTGCAAACCGCGTGGCGCCGTTTGAGCTGCCCACGGACAACTACTTCCTGAACATTCGCGATCTCTTCGGCAAGTTGGAAGGCGTGAACGAAATTATGGAGGACCCGCAAGTCACCAGCGTGCGCTTGGTTACGAATCCTGAGAAGATGGTCTTGCGCGAAACGCAGCGGGCGTTTGTGTACTTCTCTCTTCACGGGCTCACGGTAGACACAGTGATCGTCAATCGGCTCCTTCCGGCGAACGTGACGGATGGATGGTTTAAGGATTGGCACACGTCCCAGGAGAAAATCCTTAACGAGATCGAAGAATATTTTGCGCCTGTCCCGGTGAAGCGCGTGCCGCTTTTCGAGCATGAAGTCTTGGGAAAACGGCGGCTCGAAGATCTCGCACAGGTGCTGTATCCTGGACAGCAAGATCCGTCGGCAGTGACCCGTACGGAGAAGTCCTTCACGTTCGCGAAAAGAGATGGAGGCTACGAAGTGCGGGTGCTCTTGCCGTTTGCCTCAAAGGGCGAAGTTGCGCTGTTCAAGAAAGGCGATGAACTTGTGGTTGAAATCGGCACACTACGCCGCCATGTTGGCCTTCCACGATCAATGGAAACATTGCTGCCGGGTAGAGCGAGACTTGAGAATCAGGTCCTTACGGTTGAAATGAAGGAGGCTCAATGAACGAACCCAATCCCACCCAGCAAACGGCTCGCGAACACGGCCATCATCAGGGTTGCCTCTGCTGCGAGGTGTTGGATCATCTGCACGAATGCTTTCATGTTTCACCCGCGGTACAAGAGCACCTGGCGAATTCGCGGATTGAATTCCTCAAGGCGATCCGTGGAGTGATCGATTCGCGCATCGAGCGCCTGTCGCATTCGGGTCCACGGGGCGCCAAGATTGCCATCGAGTAAGTCCGGCAGGGCTTCCTTCAGCCTCAGGTCGGTGCTGGTAGACGCCGATTCCGTTTTCTGCCCGGATCGCTGAACCTCGCGGTAATTTCGGCGCGTCCGCGCCGATCGTCTGTACGATTTTGCCGCCGCTAGTCACGATGAGGTCGAACACATCGGCCGGGTCGCCGGCCACGCCATAGAAGGCAAACCCGGTATTGCCCCCGTAGGACGCCCAAGCGCACCCCCGAACCGCTTGCTTCGCTAATCGCCAAACGCCCAATACGGCGCGTATCTCGGTTCTTACCACCGGCAAGCGTTGGAGGCATTCGTATTTTCTCTGGTCCGCGATTCTAACCAGCGAAATACCCACGGCAACGCAAGTTTCGTAATCTTCCGATTCGATATTCGGTGATCTATCTGTGTTTTGGATTACTGTGAAGCGGAGACGACATAGACCATCATTGAAAATAGGACTGCAAATCCGATGAAGGCAGCGAAAACGATAATGGGAAGGTCAGTGCTCCGCGTGTTCTCTGCCGCCATATGGCGGCGCCGTTGCAGCTCGTAGGCCAAGCGCTGTTCTTGAACACGCATGAGAGTGGCGTATGTGGTAAGAGTACCTGTGTTCATTAAATTGTCCAGTACCGAAAATGGTAAACTAAAGTACTACTCATTCTTTTGGTTTTTATTTGCCTTACGATCATCTGGGCCGCGAATCTACAATTCTCAAACTAAGAAGTGCGGCGATGATTCATCGCTACTCTCCTTGCCTTCATATATTGCTCAACAGATGCGCACGAACGGCCTAAAATAGAAGTTGCGCAGCAACTGCGTGTCGGTCCAGCTCAGAGGTGAAGTTTGGAAATACGATTATGACACTTACCCGCATGAAGGCGGTTCTGGGCTTGCTTATTGTGGCTCGGCTTTGTCGGCCTAGTCCGCGCGCAGAACACGAATCAGGTGTTGGGCCAGGTTAACTTCGAAGCAAAAACGAACATCGACAAGAGTTCAGGCGTTTGGGTCGATGGCCAGTACTTGGGTTACGTAGACGAGCTAAAAGGCAATAAGAAGCTCTTACTCGTGCCAGGCAAACACGAAATCGCGGTGCGGCAAGTGGGCTAAGAGGACATTCGAGAAACAATCGAAGTGAACCCCGGCGGTACAAACATCGTGACCGTGCGGTTGGAGAAAGATCCCAACTCCGTCAATGCAAATGCGACGGGAGAAGCGAAACTCAAAGTAACTCCGGACCGGGCTGCCATGTTCGTTTACGGCAACTATGCCGGATACGTGCACCAATTCGGTGGCGTAAAGCGAGCCATGCTCATCGTTCCAGGAAAACACCATATCAAAATTACCCTCCCCGGCTATCGCGACTTTGAGACTGACATTACCGTGCAAGCCAATCAAAAGGTGACCGTGAAGACCGCACTGACTCCAGCAAGCATCACGGCGGAAGCTCCCGAATCGACATAGACCTGGGCACCGCTGTCACTTCGCTGGGTGACGGATTGGCAGCGGCGGCGCGGACTTGTTACAATAGTTGATGGCCGGAACGAAAGCCTCCGGCTTGTGCGCCGGGGCAACTCCCCGCAGGTGAAGCTACCAACCGTATGGCTCCTCGTACTCTCTATGAAAAAATCTGGGATGTGCATCTGGTGCGCGACATTCCCGGACAGCCGTCCATCATTTACATCGATCGGCACCTAATCCACGAAGGAACTTCCCCGCAGGCGTTCGCCGGATTAAAAACCGCCGGGCGCAAAGTGCGGCGTCCTGAGTTGACCTTTGCCGTGATGGACCATTCGGTATCCACGAAGAACCGGCTGCTGCCGGTGCTCGACGCCGATGCCGCGGGCCAATTCGAAGCGCTGGCTCGTAACTGCGAAGAGACGGGCGTGCACCTGTTTGACATGCACAGCAAGAATCAAGGAATCGTGCATATCATCGGACCCGAGCTGGGCATCACGCAGCCCGGCCAGACGATCGTCTGCGGCGACAGCCACACCTCCACTCACGGCGCTTTCGGCGCCCTCGCATTCGGCATTGGAACCAGCGAAATCGAGCACGTGCTTGCCACGCAGTGCCTCTCGCAATTCAAATCGAAGACGATGGAGATTCGCTTCGTTGGCAAAAAGCCGCGCGGCGTCACCTCCAAAGACATGATTCTTGCGGTGATCGGAAAAATGGGCATCGCGGGCGGAAATGGAAGCGTGACCGAATACACCGGCGAAGCGGTCTGCGCGCTTTCGATGGAAGCTCGCATGACGATGTGCAATATGACAATCGAAGGCGGCGCACGCGCAGGCATGGTGGCGCCTGACGATACCACCTTCGCATATCTCGAAGGCCGCCCGTTCGTCCCCCGCGGCAAAGAATTTCAGGAGGCCGTGAGCTACTGGAAGTCGCTCGTCACCGACCCGAACGCGAAATACGATTCCACCGTCACGATCGCAGCAGACAAGCTCGCGCCGATGGTCACCTGGGGAACGAATCCCGGCATGGTCACGCAGGTGACCGATCGCGTCCCCGACCCGCATTCGTTTAAAGATCCTGTTGACCAGAAAGCGGCCGAAAGCGCTCTCGTTTACATGGATTTGAAGCCGGGAATGCCAATGGAAGATATTGCGCTCGACCGCGTGTTCATTGGCTCGTGCACCAATTCGCGCATCGAGGATTTGCGGCTCGCGGCGAAAGTGGTCGCCGGGAAACATGTGTCGAAGGACTTGAAACAGGCGCTGGTCGTTCCCGGTTCGCGCCGCGTGAAAGCCGAAGCAGAGGCGGAAGGCCTCGATAAGGTTTTCACGCAAGCAGGCTTTGAATGGCGCGATGCGGGCTGCAGCATGTGCATCGGTATGAATGACGATGTGCTGCAAAGCGGCGAGCGCTGCGCCAGCACCTCCAACCGCAACTTCGAAGGCCGCCAAGGTAAGGGCGGACGCACGCATCTCGTCAGCCCGCTGATGGCTGCCGCGGCAGCGATCGAAGGCCATTTCGTCGATGTCCGCAAATGGAATGGTGTGGAGGGCGCCGAGTAGAGCGCGAACGTCAGCCGCGAAAAGACAAACTCAAATTACGCAGAGTATCACGGAGACCACAGAGGAATGGAGCCGTTCATCAAACACACCGGGTTGGTCGCGCCGCTCGATCGCGTGAATGTCGATACCGATCAGATGGTGCCCAAGCAATTTCTAAAATTCCTCACGCGCGAAGGTTATGGACGCGTCCTTTTTTACGACTGGCGCTATCTGCCCGGGGAGAAACCGAATCCCGATTTCGAGCTCAATCGTCCGCGTTATAAAGGCGCATCGATTCTCCTGGCGCGCGCAAATTTCGGCTGCGGCTCAAGCCGCGAACATGCTCCCTGGGCGATTCTCGACTACGGCTTTCACGCCATTCTGGCGCCAAGCTACGCGGATATTTTTTACAACAATTGCTTCAAGAACGGGATTTTGCCCGTCACACTTTCGAACGAGCAGATGGACGAGCTTTTCAAACGCACGGAGCAGAACGAAGGATATCCGCTGACGGTGGATCTCGAAAATCAGGTTGTGACGGACGACAAAGGCCTGCGCTACCCGTTTACCGTCGACCCCTTCCGCCGCGAGTGCCTGCTGAAAGGCCTCGACGACATCGGCCTCACACTCGTGCACGAAGACGACATTTCCTCATTCGAACGGAAAAATCTCCGTTATCCCAAAATGTACGAGCCTGTAGATGTGAAATTTCACAAGCAACCAACTGACCCCGGAAGCCACCCACAGAAGTAAGCGATCATTGCGGGCGCTTCCGTAACGCCGGCTTGTCCTGAGCGAAGTCGAATGGGCGTCCCCCCGGCTGTTTTTCTCGAAATCTCACCGCGAATCACGATTCTTGTGGCTCACTCGTACTGCCCCCGCGCAACAATAGGCTCGGGCGACTCAGGTGCAATCGGCCCCGCTCCCTTCAGTTCCGCCAGCACAATTCCCAGAAGAATCATCGCCGCGCCAAAAAGCACCCGGCCTCCAAGCCGTTCGTGCGCCACAATCCACGCCGTAATTACCGCAAACACAGGTTCCAGGCTGATGAAAAGCGCCGTATGCGTCGGCGTCGTATACTGCTGCGCCCAGGTCTGAAATGAAAAGCCGATTACAGTTGACCCGATCGCCGTGATCAGCACCGCAAAAATCAGCTGCCCTGACCACACAAGCCGAGGCGCTTCCCAGCCCGCTTCAGAAAGCAAAGGAAGCGCAAGCGTGGCAAGCGCAGCCGTCGTTGCTACCTGTAAAAAACTGAGCGCGCCCACCGAATGTCGCTCTACGTATAAACCAATGAAAATCACATGTAGCGCGAACATCGCGGCGCAACCGAGCGCGATCGCGTCCCCGCGATTCAAGCTGCCCAACCCTTCCGGCGGAATCATCAGGAAGTAAAGGCCGGCCAGTGCGGAAAATGCACCGAGCCAAATCCAGACATTAATGCGACGCCGCCCAAATGCCGCGAGAAAAACGGGGACAAGCACCACGCTCGATCCGGTGATGAATGCGGCCTTCGATGCGCTAGTGAATTTCAGCCCCGTCGTTTGGAACGCATATCCGCCAAACATGAAAAAGCCGATCTGTACCCCAGCCCAGATCGTGTGACGATTCAATTCGTGCAGCGCTCGCCAAAATAAGATCGCCATCACAGCGGCGGCGAGGGCAAAACGAACCGCGATATAAGTGAAGATAGATACGTCCGCCAGCGCTTCCTTCACCACAATGAACGTGCCGCCCCACACCATGGAGCAAAACAGAAGAGCAAGATCCGCGCGGATTCGCCTACTCAAGATATCCTCTCACTTCGCGATAAATTTGCTTCCGCACGAGTCTAAGCACCCGGCGATTTTGTCGCAACGATGGAACGTATCCATCTCACAGCCAGCCATTATGTCCGAATTCGAAACTTTAGCCTCCCGGCCAATTGACCCGCCGCGCGGTATAGTAGACACTTCATTAATTAGTGCCACAACAAATGTCGCGACGAATCACTGCGATTTTCTGTATTTGCGCCGCGGTCTGGATCTTGCCTAGTGCGCCGATGCGGGCCGCCAGGCATGACGGCTGGGTCGAAGTGCGCTCCCCGAATTTCATCGTCGTCAGCAATGCCGGCAAAAGGCAGGCTCGCAAGACCGCCATCCAATTCGAGCAGATTCATACCCTTTTCCGCGACGGACTCGCCGTCGCGCAAGGCCACCCCAGCCCTGTCATCACTATTTTTGCCCTGAAAGATGAAAAGTCGCTCGGCGAACTGCTTCCCGACTATTGGACCAAAGGTCACATGCACCCTTCAGGTGTTTTCGCCTTCGGCTTGCATCAATACTACGCGGCAGTGAATCTCGAAGCGCAGGGCACCAATCCCTTTGCGACCATGTACCACGAGTATTACCACTCGCTGACGATGCCCTATTTCTCGGATTTGCCGGTCTGGCTCAGTGAAGGTCTCGCCGATTTCTTCGGCGAATCGGAGGTGAACGGAAGCGTCGCCACAATGGGCGTCGCGGATCCTGCCCTGATCGAAGAGCTGCGGCATAACAGGCTCATACCGCTGGACGTGCTCTTTCACGTCGACTCTTCGTCGCCCTATTACAACGAGCAGAATAAAGTTTCCGTTTTTTACGCGGAGTCCTGGGCGCTCACA
>Ga0126371_10006205_pt1 | contig 10621 bp, 12 predicted proteins | sample PanSoiMetaPlot_4_FD_110145 | JGI IMG/M metagenome (GOLD analysis project Ga0126371, IMG submission 110145) | Tropical forest soil microbial communities from Panama - MetaG Plot_4 | ecosystem: Environmental > Terrestrial > Soil > Tropical forest > Bulk soil | place: Panama | collected 2016-02-17
AGGAATGCTTTCGATCTCACCCTTCAGGAACTCGACATTCTCAATCCCCGACTTACGCTTGTTCTCGTTGGCGAGAGCCAGCATTTCATCGGTCATGTCGAGACCGTAAGCTTTGCCGTTTGGACCCACGCGTCGGGCTGACAATAGAACGTCGATGCCACCACCTGAGCCAAGATCAAGGACCGTCTCCCCTGGTTTCAGTTGCGCGAGCGCCGTGGGATTGCCGCAGCCCAGCGAGGCCAGCACGGCCTCCTGCGGGATCTGACCGATTTGTGCGGCGTCGTAGAGATTGGTGGTAATGGGGTCGGCGCAACCGGAACTTGCCGAGGCGCCACAGCAGGAACTCCCGCCTGATTTCACTCGCAGAGCAGCTTCTCCATATTTTTGCTTGACCACTTCCTTGATATCGACTGCTTCCGTCGTGCTCATGATGACTCCTATTTGCAGATCTGTATGATGTCGTGCGGTTTGAGGGCCTTGTTGCGGGTGCAGCACTCGGCATAAAGAAATTGCAGCAACTCCTGCAGCGCCTCGGTATTGGCGGTGTAGCGCAGGAAGGTGCCCTCGCGCTGCACGGTAACCAGGTCCTCGGTTCTGAGTTTGTCGAGATGATGAGAAAGCGTAGAGTTAGGAATATCCAACTCTTCCTGAACTTCATTGACGACAAGTCCGTCGGGATGGGCCTTCAGCAGCAACTGCATAATCCGAAGTCGCGCTTCAGTTCCCATCGCCGAAAACATATCGGCGTACTTCGCAACCCGCTCGGCGGATTGGGACTCGGCCCTGATCACCATATTTCGATAATACTAGAAATATAGAACATGTCAAGTACGTTATCTTGTCTGATCGGCTGCAATCGAAACGTCCACCGGAATGAATCCGTGATTGACGGGAACCTCAGGCGCGAATTGGTCGAAATGCGAGAGGAAGACTTGCGCGTGCGCCAGGAACTTCTCGATGCCGGCCAACTCGGTGGCGCCTACGTTCCCCGCATGGAGGCGATCCATCGTAAGAATGCCACACGCCTCCGAGCATTGATCGATGCCCACGGTTGGCCCGGAGAAGACATTGCTGGCAAAGATGGAGCCGAAGCAGCGTGGCTGATCGCCCAGCACGCCGTCGGCGAGCCACAGTTTCAGCGCCATGTCTTGCAGTTAGTCCGTGCCTCTGCTGCTGCAGGCCACTGCCCTGCCTGGCATGCCGCCTATTTGGAGGATCGCATCGCCCTCTACGAAGGGCGTCCCCAGCGTTTCGGATCGCAGTGGGTCGATGATCCGCGAGATGGACGCGCTCGCCCGTCCAAGCTTGCCGATCCGGAGCATGTCAATGATCTACGCGCTTCCGTCGGACTTCAGCCGCTTCATCCCATTCCAGAACCCGGGCCCGATCTTCCACCAGAGCAGCAAGCAGCGATCCGCGAAGGTCAGCATTGGTGGGACGAGTGGCTGGCGAGCAAAGGATGGCGAAAGTGATTCCGACTACTGACTCGTGGGCGCCGTGTGCTTTATTCTTAAAGATTCATGATCCGTACTCGGCGCTCTTTTGATCCTCATTCGATTAAGCTCGTCATTTTCGACCTCGATGGCACGCTGATTGATTCGCGGCTGGATCTCGTCCATTCCGTAAACGCGGCTTTACGTCATATCCATCGACCCGAGCTCCCGGAGGATGTCATTGCCAGCTATGTGGGCGATGGCGCCCCAATCCTGATCCAGCGCGCTCTCGGGGGAGAAGCCGTTGACGAAGGGCTCGTTCGCAAGGGGCTTGAATTCTTTCTGTCTTACTACCGCGAGCACAAGCTCGACCACACCACTGTCTATGAGGGAATCCGCGAAGCCTTGGCAGCTATACAACGCTCAGGGAATGGGGTACCCCGCAAGCTGGCCGTGCTAACCAACAAGCCGGTGAATCCGTCCCGTGCGATTGTGGAAGCTCTTGGCCTCGGACCCTATTTTTCACAGGTTTATGGCGGCAACAGCTTCGCCACGAAGAAACCCGAACCAGAAGGCGCGTTGAAGCTGCTGAGCGAAGTTGACGTTCGGCCCGAGCAAGCCGCGATCATTGGCGATTCCCACGTTGATGTTCGCACCGGACGCAATGCGGGGCTGTGGACCGTCGCGGTCACCTACGGCTTCGCGCCACACACGCTCGAGGTCGAAGAGTCCGACATCACGGTAGACACACCGCAGGAATTGAGTAAAGTCTTTCTGTCCCAGAAGTAAGACGCGCGCCGACATGACAACGGACCAATCCGGGTTCACCCCAAAAGAGTTGCGCAAGCTCCGGAGCCTGAAGAGCCCCTACGGTATCCAGAAGTTTCTCGACGATATGCCCTACCACTTGGAGGACACCGCCTGGTCCCCACGCAAGGTCTTAGCGGAAGAATCTTCGCATTGCCTGGAAGGCGCGATCTTTGGCGCCGCTGCATTACGCGCCATTGGATATCCTCCCTTGATCCTCGATTTCGAGGCGGAACACGATACAGATCACGTGATCGCTGTCTTTCGCGAAGACGGGTGCTGGGGAGCTGTGGCCAAGTCCAATTACACGGGATGCCGATGGCGTGAGCCCATCTATCGAAACCTGCGAGAACTCGCGTTGAGTTATTTCAACGCCTATTTCAATCTGCGGCGGGAGCGTACTTTGCGCCGCTACTCGCTTCCTGTGAACCTGAAGCGTTTCGACTCACAACAGTGGATGATCACCGAGAAACCAGTCTGGTTCATTGTCTATCATCTGTTTGACATCAAGCATTACCCGCTGATGACAAAACGGCAGGAGAAGCGTTTGCACCGTGTGGACGAGCGATTGTTTCAGGCCGAGTGTCTGGGCAAAGCGTACAAGGCTCGGGACTAGTTTTCACAATCAGGCTGAGGCCTCGGCGGATCTGGTTTCAACCTCTCTCAGACATTGGGTTCTCGTGCCTAGCAAATTAAAAACCATCCGTGCGCGGGCTGGCAGAATCCATAACGGAAACCAAATTCTCCTTCGGGGTGCTCGCATGCAACTCAAGCCCTTCCTGCTCGATGCCTGGCTCGACCAGTTCGAACACGACATAGAATTCAACCTTGCTGCGAGCACGGGACCGGTCTGGACTGTCAATGAAGTCCTGGCGCTCGCCGACGAAGAAACCCGCCACCGATTTCTGAACCACAACCTGGTGTACGGTCGCCCCGCCGGCGCCGACGGTCTGCGGGAGGCGATCGCCGAAATGCAGGACGTTCCGGTCGAAGCTGTCCAAATCGTGACCGGCGCCTCCGAAGCACTAGTGGCGCTGATGTGGCTGGCCGCCGAGCCCGGAGCAAACGTAATCGTACCCCAGCCCGGTTTCACTACCTTTTCGGCATTGCCGGAATCACTTGGCCTGGAGACCCGTTTCTATCGCGTGCGCCGTGAGAACGGCTTCCAAATCGACCCGGACGAGATCAAGCGGCTCGCCGACTCGAATACCAAGCTAATCCTGGTCAACAGTCCTCACAATCCTACGGGCGCGACCATCGGCGACGCCGAAATGGAAGCCTTGCATGATTTCACAGCTGAGCGAGGAATTCAGTTGGTGAGTGATGAGGTTTACCATCCGATCTACCACGGAAGGCAAACGAGGTCGGCGGCGCGCCTGCCACACGCGACCGTAATCTCGGACCTGTCGAAGGCATTTTCGATTGCGGGCGTGCGCACCGGGTGGATGATCGAGCACGACGCTCAGCGCCGCCAGCAATACTGGACTGCACGGGCCTACTTCTCGATCTCGAACACAACGACCGGCGAAATACTCTCGGAAATCGCCATCCGCAAACGGGACGTAGTCCTCGGCAAGACTCGCGAATTCGCCACTCGAAACCTCAAACTGCTGGAGCACTTCATGACCGAGCATCGCGACGTACTCGGCTGGATTCCACCGCAAGGCGGCATGACGGCGTTCCCCTGGCTACTGAGCGGAGAGAAAGAACGGCCGTTCTGCCAGGCCGCAACCGAGCACGGTATTCTGTTGGCCCCCGGCGATTGTTTCGATGCGCCCTCGCACTTCCGCTTGGGCTTCGCCGCTGCCGGAGACAATTTCTCGAAAGCCCTCGATCGCTTCGGAGCATTCGTGAAGAGCTGGTCGGCCAAGATGGTCACAGCATGACGGTCAGCAGAACTCGAAACTGCTGCTAGCGAATGGCGATACTTAATCACCGCCACTTGAGACCAAGAAAACCTCGCAATCGCTAAGGTCCTGGTCGAGTATTCCTCGTGCCGGCCCGAAACGTGGTGAACTACATCTGCGTAGCCAATTCGTAAAGGGGATCTGAACTATGGTCCTAGCGGATGGACACACCAAGCGGCGAATCGCTGCCAAGCAGCCGTCCCGGCGAGCATCATGCGGAGGGGATGGATGACGATCAGGGCCAGTCCTCCCCAAAGCGTCACCGGGTGAAGCCTCTTACGCGAGTGGAGATCCCACCAAATCAGCGGCAGGAGGAAAAGATCGACCGTAAGATCAAGTGGACTGAGGAATGGGAGCAAGGTGGCTTTCCGCAGAAATGCCAACGGCCAGCGCCCGACCGCAGCTTCGACCAAACTTAGCGAGGCGAGCACCATACACCGTTTGTGCATCTGGGCGTCCCGCCGACCAAGAATCGCCAAGATGAAAAAGATACTGAAAAGCAAGAGCAGCGACAACGGAACAGCAAGGAATTGAAGAGGGGAAACTGGGACATCGATGAACCCCGTTGGTCGCCGGGCGGCAATAAGAGATCCCCAGACACCCAGGACGACCACAGCGATTGCCACACCAGTCCCAAACCAGCCCATCTGCCGGTGCAGGCGTACGCGCCGGGATCCGACAAGAGCTACTTGGGCGATGAACAACGCGAACCATGCCGCGTTGGTGAGGCCGTGGATGACGAAGAAGAACTCCGGTGCCGCGTGCAGGGCTGCCCAGTCTGGGAACCAGTGACGGAGGAAGAAGGTCCGGGCGAAGCCGAGGAAGACCGCACCGGCGATAAACGTGGCGAGGCTGAAATAGAAGCGGTGCTCCAAGGTCCAGGCGCGTCTGCGGGCCGGCACCCTGAGATCTTGTGGAACCGTATTGGCCGCCGTCGTCATGTAGATCTCGGTCTGGTCGCGGTTGGGAGTTACGTCGGACGAACAGTCTAGCACCCTAGGCTACAAGTGGCACCGGTGCTGTTCCCACGTGCTTTTGCAGGAAAGCCAGAGTCTTCTGATTAAACTCCTCCACGTGCTCGTAGATCGGGGCGTGCGAGCATCCTTCGAAAATCAGCAGCTCCGAGTTTTGGATACCTCGCTTTAACGGATCGGCGAACCGAATGGACGTCGCGGCGTCATAGCGCCCGAACGTTATTAACGTCGGCGCCGTGATCCGGCTAAGTTGCCCTTCCGCATCATGGCCCATCACAGCATTGGACTGCTGCATAAAACTCTCCACCGACTGTGCCGGACGGCTGCGCACAAAGGCCGCCAGTTGCTGGATGTAGTCCGGCTTGGCGGAATACAGTTCCGGCGTCAGGCACCATGGGAACATCGCGAGGATTACCATCTCGGCAACGCTGCCCATGTCCCGCGCTGTGTGCTGGAAACTCCCGACGACACTCTTCATATAAGCATCTGTTTTTGGCCAGGCGCAGTGCAACGACAGCGAGGCAATGCTCTCCGGATGCTTCGCCGCCAGCCACATGCCGATCGCAGCTCCCAACGACACGCCCATGATGTGTGCGCGGGAAATTCCGAGAGCCGGCATGAATGCCGCGACATCGTCGGCCAGGTCCTCGGTTGAGTAAGCTCCGTCCGTCTTGTCTGTTTCGCCCGTCCCTCGCAGATCCAGTGAAATGCAGGTGAAATGTTTGGCATACTCGGCCACCTGGAAGGCATAGCACGCGTGATCGGCGCTGAGGTAAGGAATCAGGATCAGTGGCTCGCCCGTGCCCTGTTGGCCGTAGTTCATTGTGATGCCATTTACTTTTATCTTGGGCATGTCAGTTTCCTCCTCGTCTAAGGCGTTGGTATTTAACACCTATTCCCGGGAGTCTGGCTACACTGAAATGGCGTCCTTGTCGGTGGCACTGCACACCAATAGCAGATTCCCATCTTCGCTGCGGAATGACAGACTAGAGTCTGGAAGTCTCTAAAGTTCAGATCAAGCTTGCCGATGAATCCTCAGAACCAGTGCGCTTGCTTTGGCAGCTCTGTTCGGTGCAATCTAGCTCGGCGAGCCCCGGCGGCTAGCGCGTAAGAAGGGCGTCGCATGGACCTCGGAAAACAATCCGGAAACGATTCCAATTGGGGCCTCGTGGAAGCTCGCCGACATCCTAGGTATCAGCTAGAGACCGACATCCGTGTTTATCCCCGCAACTCAGCGGTGGTGCGCGGACATACGGTTGACATTAGCGAATCTGGCATTTCCGCCATGCTCCTCATGGAAGTTCCCATCGGAGAGGTTGTCCGCCTCGAATTCTCGCTGCCTACCGGCGATGTTGACATCCACGCGCTTGTTCGTCAGAGGAATGCCTTCCGCTATGGCTTTCAATTCGTCGAGGCCAGCTCGGCCCAGGATGTGATTGGGCGTACCTGCCGCCAGCTCGCGGTTGAACAGGCTATCTTTGATCCCACCAGACGCTAACCTCCCTTGACAACTTCGCTCCTGGGAGCGGGTTATAGTAGCCCATGGAAGTTCGCGGGATTCTTGCTGCGGTTGTTCTGCTCGCCAGCCTGCCTCTCACCGCGCAACAGGAAACACCGTCTCAGCCTGCCACTCAGAGTTCCTCTGAATCAACCGCGCCGCCCGCATCCATTCCCGACTTGACGCCGGGCCCAGACGGTATGCTCTCGCAAGAGCAGATGCAACAATTGTTGCGTGTTGTGGCCGAGAAGGACATCGATAACGACAAACGCCAGCGCGATTACACCTACATCGAACGTGAAGTACAAAAGAACTTCGATGGCAAGGGCCACGTCAAATCCACGGAGATCAAGACCTACGAGATTTTGGACATCGCGGGAGAGCAGGTAGAACGACTCATCCAGAAAGACGACAAGCCACTGGACAGCAAAGAGGCCACAAAGGAAGACGAGAAGATCCAGAAGATCATCGACAAGCGCAAGAACGAAACTGACGAGCAGCGCAAGAAGCGTGAAGAAAAGGAAGTGAAAGAGCGTGAGGACGGACGCAAGTTCGTCAAGGAGATTGCCGACGCCTACAACTTTAAGCTGGTCGGCACGGAGCTAGTTGGCGGACGGGAAGCCTGGGTGATCGACGGTGAACCGCGGCCCGGTTTCGAGCCCCACATGAAAGAGGCAAAGTTTCTTTCCAAGGTCCACGGGCGTGTCTGGATCGACAAGAGCGACTTGCAACTCTCGAAGTTGGATGTCGAGATGCTCGACACCATCTCCTTCGGACTCGTGATCGCACGCTTGCATAAAGGAACCCGCTTCTCTCTCGAACAAACCCGCGTGAATGACGAAGTCTGGCTTCCGAAACAACTCAATTTCAAACTCGATGCGCGGGTCGCCCTGCTGAAGGGCTACAACATCGGCGACGAGCAAACGTTTCGTGACTACAAGAAATTCCGCACCTCGACCAAGATCGTGGGGATGGGAGAAGTAAAGGACCAGGCCCCTCAGGCACAACCTCAACAGTAGAACTGGAGTTATCCTGAGCTATCGCAAAGGGGCTGACTCCATTGAAAATCGAATTGCGCCCAGTCGGATTCGTTCGCGCCTCCCGATCAGAAGTCGCAGACGACTTTTGGGGCGAAGAGGAATCCTGCATCACCCTCACCGACGAGTTCTCTCCAGATGCTCTCGCAGGACTGGCCGACTTCTCCCACGCCGAAGTACTCTTCTTCCTGTCGCAGGTTGAGCCGGCAAAGATCATTACTGGCGCACGTCACCCCCGAAATAATGAAAAGTGGCCCGAGGTCGGCGTCTTCGCGCAGCGCACCAAGAACCGCCCGAATCGCATCGGCAGCACGATCTGTCACATCGCTCGCGTCGCGGGCAAGAATCTCTTTGTCTCCGAACTGGACGCCATCGACGGGACGCCCGTCATCGATATCAAGCCGGTGATGCATGAATTCCTTCCTCGCCAACAAGTCAGGCAGCCCGCGTGGTCTCACGAACTGATGAGCGAGTACTGGCTGACGCGGAACCGCAGACGCTACTGAAGTGCGCGAATACATATTGGGACTCACCCATTCAGACTTATAATGCCGCCACCCCGATCCCAGGGGTGTCCGCCATGTACAAAAGACTTCTGCCGCTGCTGGTTCTTGTCGCTACTGCCGCTGCGGCTCGCGATAAAGTCGAGAACTGGATTGAAGTGCGCAGCCCACACTTCGTCGTGGCGACAACAGCTAACGAGAAACAAGCGCGGCGGATCGCTGATCAGTTCGAGCGCATGCGCTCCCTGTTTCACGCTTTATTTCCAAACTTGAAGATTGATCCGAGTTCGCCAATCATCGTCATCGCTGTCAAGAATGACAGAGATTTCCGCGCCCTCGAACCCCAAGAGTACCTGGCAAAAGGCTCGCTTCAACTCGGCGGACTCTTCCTCCGAGCGGCGGACAAAAATTACGTGCTGCTGCACCTCGAGCCCCAGGGCGAGCACCCGTACTCAACTGTTTATCACGAGTACACCCACCTTCTGACGTCGAAGGCTGAGTGGATGCCTCTTTGGCTGAATGAAGGTTTAGCCGAGTTCTACCAGAACACCGACATCGACGAGACTGACGCCCGCTTGGGTCAGCCCAGCGTCGAAGACATTCGACTCCTCCGCCAAACGAGCCTGCTTCCGCTACCAACGCTTTTCGCTGTCGATTACAACTCGCCGTACTATCACGAGGAAAACAAAGGCTCCATTTTTTATGCGGAATCGTGGGCACTCGTACACTACCTTTTTGTCAACGACGCGGATAAGAAGACCGATAGACTGCCGCGATACGCGGATTTGCTGGCCAGCGGTGCCGACCCATTGACGGCTGCTACCAATGCGTTTGGAGATTTGAAAAAGCTGGAACTTGACCTGAATCTCTATGTGCAACAGGCCCAGTTCAGATTCTTTAAGAAGAAAATCGTAGCCGAGATGGATCCAACCACCTTCAAGGTTCAATCTCTTACTTTGCCGCAGGCCGATGCAATTCGCGCCGACTTTCTTGCGTGTAATCGCCGTACGCAAGATGCGCGGACTATCCTCGATCACGTTTTGAAGGACGACCCAAACAATGTGGCCGCCCGCGAGACTTTGGGATTCCTCGAGTTTCAAGCAGGGCATCTCGAAGAAGCCAAGAAGTGGTACCGCCAGGCTGTCGAACTCGACTCGCAGAGCTATCTCGCGCACTACTACTTTGCGGCCATATCCATGCAAGGTGCTATCGATCCGTCTGACGAAAAGCAGGTTGAAAACAGTTTGCGCATGGCGACCACTTTGAATCCTTCGTTTGCGCCGCCGTTCGATCGTCTGGCTGTCTTCCTCGGCGGACGTCACGCTGACCTCGATGAAGCGCGCGTAATGGGCGTGACTGCAGTCTCACTCGACCCCGAAAACATGGGGTACCGTGTTAATGTCGCCAGCGTATTGATGCAGATGGGCCAAGGCCAGAATGCGGTGAACGTATTGCGCATTGCGGCCAAGCTGGCAAAAACTCCGCAGGAAATCGAGTTCGTGAACAATGCATTGCTCAATGCCCAGGCCTTTGTGACCGCCCAGGACGAAATGAGAGAGCACCAACAGCAAATGCGCGAAGAAGCGGCTGATTCTGAGCCGGCGAGCAATGCGGCCGTAACCTCCGCCGGCACCTCCAAAGTGCCACGCCTGGTGCGCCGGGATGTGGTACCCAACGGTCCTCATCATTTTGTGACCGGCATTCTCAAGGAGGTGCACTGCGATTCCCTGAATATCGACTTGGCTGTGAAGTCAACTGCGAAATCCATGAATCTCCACGCCGATAATTACTACAAGGTGCAATTCACGACTCTTGGCTTCCAACCGACAGGGGACTTGAATCCGTGTGCCCAGCTGGAAGGTCGTCCTGCTAAGGTTGAGTATGTCGAATCGGCAGACAAGTCGAAGGCCGCTTACCTCTTCGCCGTCGAACTCCACAAGTGAGTCTCGCCAAAACGTTTTTGCGCTTTATAATGCGAGGTCCCGCAGATAACGTTTTCCGGTGAGCTTCTGTCTCGGGACAATTCATTCCACTCTTTCGTGAGGCTTAGGGATGCCGTCTCTGACCCGCCGTGATCTTCTGCGTTCCGGACTTGCTGTCTCCGCTTCTACCTTAGTGATCGGCCCTGCCGCCCGCGCGCATGCGCTGCTGTCGGGTGATCTGCAAATCGCGACCGAAGCATCGCCCGCCGTGGCCCCACGCGAGCGCCTGCTTTTTGATTTCGGATGGAAGTTCTTTCAAGGGCACGGCTCCGATCCGCGCCGCGACCTTGGCTTTGGTATGGGCCAGGGAGATTTCGCCAAGAGCGGCGACTTCGCCTTCGCGACCGCAAAATTCGACGACTCGAAATGGCGCGCGCTGGATCTGCCGCACGACTGGGGTGTCGAGTTGCCCTTTGTTTGGGATGAGGAACAGAACAGCCACGGCTACAAGCCGCTCGGCCGCCGCTATCCAGAGACCAG
>Ga0126371_10006206_pt1 | contig 10620 bp, 11 predicted proteins | sample PanSoiMetaPlot_4_FD_110145 | JGI IMG/M metagenome (GOLD analysis project Ga0126371, IMG submission 110145) | Tropical forest soil microbial communities from Panama - MetaG Plot_4 | ecosystem: Environmental > Terrestrial > Soil > Tropical forest > Bulk soil | place: Panama | collected 2016-02-17
CAGTCGAGTCCAAGCCGGAGGGCCTGCTTGCCCACGAGAGCGTTTTCTATTCGCTATTTCCTCTACACGTGGGCATGCGCCAATACTGGCGGGATTTTGCTTCGCTTGAAGCTTGGACGCGCACCGGCTTCCATCGTGGCTGGTGGAAGGACTTTCTGCGCGACTCCGCCGGAACGGGTTTCTGGCACGAAACCTACTTTGCGCGCGGCGGGATGGAAGCAATTTACGACGACATTCCCCGGCCACTCGGGTTCACACAGTTTGCCCCGGCCCACGAGGCCAAGGGCAGCATGTTCGCGGCTCGCCAGCGCCTTGGGTTGCCCGGCGCGCCGGTGCCGGCGGTGGTTGAGGAAAAGGAAGTATGACCGCGAACGCCGCGAAAATCATGATTGCGGTGGGCAGCACGCGGCGGCCCAAGCTGGACGCGGTCCGCGAAGCCATGGCACTACTCGGCGCCCGGCTCGCCCCGGGACGCGAGTGCGAGGTTGTCGGCCTGGAAGCACCCAGCGGCGTGGCTCCCACCCCACTCTCGCGCGAAGAGACCATGCGCGGCGCTCGCCTTCGCGCCGAGGCCCTGCTGGCCATGAATCGCGCCCAAAGCGGCGGATGGAGCTATTTTGTCGGGCTCGAGGGCGGACTTGATGTCGTCGCTGCAAACGGCGCCGGAGGTAAGGGCGGAGGCGGTGAACGGTTGGTTTTCTTACAAAATTGGGCCTATGTTACCGACGGTGACATCGGTGGCTACGGCCAGTCGGGCGGCGTGCTCCTACCCCAACCCCTGACTCGTTACGTAGTGGACGACGGCGTCGAATTGGGCCACGCTATTGACATGTTTGCGAGCCAGCACGGAATTCGAGACGGGCAAGGCGCCTGGGGAGTTTTGACCGCAGGCTTGATCACGCGGCAGGAGGCTTTTCGGATTGCAGTGATTAATGCGTTCGCCCCTTTCTTGAACCGGACGGTCGATGCTCATTGCCAACCCGGCGGTAAACTCGGCGGTTACAAGCGGTAAGGTTGCTACGGTTTCCAGGCTATCTCTCTAGATTAGTTTAACTTATGACCGTTCCAAATTCGGGAACTTTTAATCGCCGCGGCTGGAAGATCTAACAAGAAGTCGGCTTGGCCGTCCAAAAAGGCTGAGATGACTGAGGCCACTGAACTAAACGATGACGGCCTGTTGCGCCGCATAATGGCCGGAGACGAGGAGGCGTTCAGTCTCCTTTACAAACGTCGCCACCCGTCCCTCTATCGCTTTGCGCTGCACATGAGTGGCAATACATCGGTGGCCGAGGATGTAACCCAGGAAGTCTTTCTGGCCCTTATTCGCAATCCCAAGTGTTTCGATCCGGCGCGCGGCACGCTGGCAGGGTTCCTTTTCGGTGTGGCGCGCAACCACCTGAGGAAACGTTGGGAGCAGGACCGGCGGATGGTGTCGCTGGCAGGCGATCCGGATGAGCTTACGCCTCCTTCAGGAAGTGGGGCAAGTTCGAAGGCCGCTTTGGTTTACCCGACGGGAAATGGGCGCACGAACGGGAACGGACACAACCCCGCGCCAACCACGTACGAAGAGTTTACCTCCATCGAAAATGTAGCGCGCGTCCGGCAGGCCATTGGAACGCTGCCGGAAAACTATCGGGAAGTCGTGGTGCTGTGTGAGTTGGAGGAGATGAGCTACGAAGAAGCGGCTGCGGCGCTGGACTGTCCGGTAGGAACGGTGCGCTCGCGGTTGCACAGGGCCCGGGCCATATTAGTGGAGAAACTGCGCGACTCGCGTACCCCGCGGCGCGCCACGGCGGTCGGCGAATGAGCGATGAAATGAGCGACACAGAAGAAGCGATGCATATGGATTGCGGCCAGTTCCGGGCCGTCCTTGATGATCTGGATCGCCCTGGTACGCCCGGTATGGCTTTCCGTGAAGCGGCGCTGGCGCACGCAGAGCGATGTAGCCGCTGTGCCCAGCTGATGACCAGCGGCGAAGCGCTGGATTTTGCCCTGCGGCAGATTGTTGCACATGATGCCGTTCTTCGAGCTTCTTCTCGCGTCGAGACGGCGCTGCTCTGCGCGTTGAGGCAGCAGAAAGCGCACGCATCGCGACGGAGAGGGCAGTGGCGTATGGCCATGCTTGCAACTGCGGCGGCGCTGCTTCTGGCCGCAGGCCTGTCGCTGCGTCACTTCTCCCTGGGCAACAGGTCTGGAACAGCGGCGAATAAACCCCTCGGGGGTACAGCGATAAATTCCGGCGCGGGCTCGGGCAATGTTGAGGTAGCGCAGAATTTGGCCGGCGACTCGCAAGAAACCAGCGCGTTCGTCTCGCTCCCATACGCGACCGATCCGGCGACGCTGGAAGACGGCACTGTAGTGCGAGTCGAGCTTACCCGTTCGACTCTGGCGGCTATGGGCATGCCGGTTACCGATGCCGGATCGTTCGACCGCATTCCGGCCGACATCATGCTTAGCGAAGATGGAGTGCCGCAGGCGATTCGGCTGGTCTCTTCGGTAGTGGGCGAGCAATGAAAAACCATTACTCAATGGAACTTCGGATGCTGCTGCGGGGAATTCTCTCCAGAGGATGATTCAGATGAGAAGTCGGACACGATGGATTGCAGTGGCAGGCGCGGTAGCGCTGGCGGCCATGCTCGCTGGCACCCTTACGCTGCGAGCGCAGCAGGCGGGCCCGCCCGGACCGCCACCGGGTCGCGGACCGCGCGCTTTGTTCCGCCAGATGGGCCCCGGCCCCTTCGGCACCGATGACGTAATCGGGTTTGTAGGCGTGGAAGCCGAACTGGGCCGGAAGACGGTGACGGGAGCTCCCTTCTCGGCAACGTTCTCTCAGCAGACCTCTCAGGCGCTGGCGGATGGAAATCATATCCAGCGCACCACCAGCGGCACGCTGGCGCGCGATAGCAATGGACGCACGCACCGCGATTTGCCCCTGTCGGCCATCGGCCAGTGGGCCGGCCCCGGGCAGACTCCGCCGCACTTGGTGCTGATCACCGATCCGGTGGCCAATGTGAACTATGTACTCGAGCCCGACCGGAAAACTGCCAGAAAAATGCCGACGTTTGGTGCCGAGAATGTGCAAAGGAGACCCGCAGGCGGACCGCCACCCACGTTCGCACAGGAGCGGCAGAATGAAACGACCACGGTCTCGCTGGGCACGCAGATGGTGAACGGCGTGTCGGCACAGGGTACGCGAACCACGCGAACCATTCCTGCGGGCGCCATCGGAAATGAACGGCCCATCGTGATTACCGTGGAACGCTGGTATTCGCCCGACCTGCAAACGAACGTGCTCATCAAGCGCAGCGACCCACGAACGGGCGAAAACCTGTTTCAGTTGACCAATATCATCCGCTCGGAACCGGATCCGTCCCTGTTTCAGGTTCCGTCCGACTACACCGTGAAAGCTGGCAGAGTTTTCACGAGACGCAAAGGCGGGCCGGGGCCCGGCGCGCCGCCTGGACCACCGCTGAATTGACTTCGAGCTCCGCAACATAAGCAGCACTTGCGGGCGGATTCCCCCACCACGCTCCGCCCGCAAGCCCACCCTGCTATACTCTCCTTCCGCATGAAGAGCGCTGGACCAGACGAAGACGCCTTGCGCAAGCAGCTGGCCGCTGAAGGGTTTTTGCACACCTTTGTGTGGCACGACGGTCCCAACGCCAATTATCCCGATCACACTCACGGCAGTTTGACGGCGCACATCATTCTCGATGGGGAGATGACGCTCACCATGGACGGCAAATCGCATACTTATCGCGCCGGTCAGCGCTGTGACGTGCCCGCGGGAGCGGTCCATTCTGCGCGAATGGGGCCGCTCGGATGCGATTACCTGGTGGGAGAGAAGTAATTCCTGATTTTGAATGGGCGAACTGGCTCATGCACGGCCGCTTCGACGGGAAGAACGAGCCCTCCTTGAATTTCTCCTCGCCGCGGATTTTCCGGGCAAAGAGATCCTCGCAAGCCAGTCAGCAAACCTCGAGGTGGTACGGGAATGCGATTGTGGCTGTGGCACCGTAAATTTCCGCGGCGCGGAATCAGCGCCGCAAGCCAGCGTGCGAGAGCCCATTCCCGTGGAAGCTTACGGAGATGGTGTTGAAGTTCTGCTGTTCGTTCGAGGCGGATACTTGCGCTCGCTGGAAGTCGTGCACCATAGCGATCCGGTATCGGCATCGTATCCAGCCGTTGAAAAGCTGCACCTCTGGATACCTGGAACTCCACGATAGGATTGGCCGCCGGAAAGTCGAAACAGAGACCCGGACACGAATGCGCGGTGCAGTGCCCGGCGCGCGGTTCAGGCGCCCACCGGTAGAAACAGGCTCTCCACGGCAAGAGGCTGGGAGATGAAATGCTGCTCGTGCATGTATTGCACGAGCGCTTCGAGCGTCGGCCGATTCGCTTCGATGCCGTAGGGCCAGGGATCGGCCCCGAATAACTCGTCGATTTCGTCGAGATCGGCAAATTGCCACGGCAGCATGTAGGACTGCGAGCCGGAAAAGCGCATACGAGCCAGGGCGAAGTTTTTCGCGTTGACGAAAGCGCGATAGAGATTCGCAGCAATCCACGGATCTTGCTTGTAGACCGCGCGGCGGATTGCCACCAGATGCATGATGGGGAAAATTCTGGTGCGCCTGTAAAATTCTCGTTCTAATTCCCGATAGTTTGGAAACAGGCGCGCCACGTCGGAAGTTGCGCGAAGAGTTTCGGGCCGGCGCGACCCGATGAGCGCATCGATTTCACCCCGTGCCAGTAATTCGCCCAAGGAAGCTCCGGTCTGGTTTACTTCTATTTCCACGGGTTTGAGCAGTGGAGGAACTTCAGGGGCGCCGTGGCTGCCCGGTTTTTCGACGGCTCCCTGCACCCAGCGCAAGGTCTCGAGTTTCACACCGTATTCGTGCAGGAGATGGCCCCGAATCCAGATGGCGGCGGTCTGGGTATAGAGCGGCACGCCCACTTTCTTTCCTTCCAGATCCTTGGGTGTTCGGATACTCGCGCGCGTATTGACGAAAATGAATCCGTGGCGGAAGACGCGCGAGGGGAACACAGGGAGCGCGACAAACGGGCAACCGCCGCGGCCGCTCATGCTGATAAATTCCGATGCTGACAGCTCACACAAATCGAATTCGCCCCGGGCCACGCGGTCGAAAAGCTCGCGAGGCGTGTCGATGGGAATGTAATTCAGCGCGATGCCGTCGACTGCTACGTCACCGCTGCGCAGGGGTTCGGTACGGTCATAACGGCCGCACGCGAAGGTGAGATCGAGACGACGGCTGACCATGAGATTTTCGCCGAGTTGAGTTTGAACGTGGCGCTGCGGCCTTCAGTTCGGAACTTTATCGCTAGCCTTTACAAAATCTGCACCACCGGCGATCCGCTCGCGGCATTGACTTCTTCAAGACGTGCCGCCACATTGCGCGCCACTTTGTAGATGCTCTTTCCGCCCGGAGCACCTTCGCCGAGCGCCGCTACCGGTTTCCCGGTGTCGCCGCCGATGCGGATTTGCGGATCGATTTCAACCTCGCCGAGAAAAGCGGTATGGAATGTTTTTGCAAGCCGCTCTCCCTCTCCGTGCCCGAATACGTCGATGCGTCCGCTGCAATGCGGGCACGCGAAATAACTCATGTTCTCAACCACCCCTAGAATCTCCACATTCACCTGGCGGAACATTTCGAGGGCCCGGCGCACATCCGCCAGCGCCACAATCGAGGGCGTCGTGACGATCACCGCGCCCGTGACCGAAACGGTCTGGATCAGCGAAAGCTGCACGTCGCCCGTGCCGGGCGGCAAGTCCACCACCAGATAATCGAGTTGGCCCCAGCGCACACTGCGCAAGAACTGTTGCATCACGCTATGCAGCATGGGCCCTCGCCAGACCAACGGCTTGTCGCCCGGATTCAGCAGTCCCATTGAGATCATCCTCACGCCGTATGCCTGCACAGGAATGATGCTGTGTTCGTCGAGCGCCCGCGGCTGTTCCGTCGTGCCGAGCATCACCGGCACGTTCGGTCCGTAGACATCAGCGTCAAGCAGTCCTACCAACCCGCCCAGGTTCTTCAACGCAACGGCCAGGTTTACTGCGACAGTCGTTTTCCCCACGCCGCCTTTGCCGCTGGCCACGGCGATCAGGTTCTTAACGCCTTCAATCGGCGTTCTCGTCGGCGGTTGTCCTGGAGTCGGCATTCCTGGGGGCATAAAAATCCTTTCGGGCAGCGGCTCGGATTGACGGCCCTGATTCGTGGTCGCGGCGCCCTTGCAATCGCGGCTTTTCAATCATAAATCGCAGCGCAGCAGGCGACAAACAAAAGCCTTCGTAACCGAGGAGGTGCCCTCGTTTCGTCCGTATTGATACGGACAGACAAAGCCCACTCCCCGTGCTAGCTTACCGCACAGGTGACTCGAGATGGTTGCGCTTAACCTAAGGATCGAAAACAGGCACGCGCCACTCGCCCCGCGCCTTGGGCTTCTTCTGGCTCTTTCCGCATCGTTGCTTTGGGGATTCCACGCGATGTCTAATCGAAAGTCTAAATCGAGTTACAACATCTAACTCGCAGAAACGAAGTTGGAGCGTTCTCTAGTTGTCACAAAATTGCAGACAAATCCGGTTTTGACTTTTCGGCAGAAACCGGGACGGTTAGTTCTCTTCCCTCGGAGGGCTTTGATGCGGCCAGCCAGGCGACCGATCTATGCATCGCTCGCGGTGTTTGCCAGCATGCTGCTAGCCCAGCGAACGCATGCCGACAAACTGACCCTCACGAGCGATCCGCCGGGCGCCACGGTGGAAATCGACGGCATAGTTGCAGGCAAGACGCCGCTTCAGACAACCTTCCCCGGCAGCTATTTCCACAAAACTCACAGCGTTTTCACGGCGCGCCTCGAGCACTCATTGGTGGCGCACGTGTTTAAGGATGGATACCTGCCGCAGCAGATAACGCTGACAGACGGACCTTTTGAATGGACAGCAGTTACGGGGCGCCGGCGCGGAATCTATTTTTTGCTCAAGTCGGATCACTTCGATGTCAAGCTTCAGGAATGGGCTTACGATAAAGATCTGTCGTTGGAACCCTCCAGCAAGGTCGGACCCATACAGCCGGCGACGGATGGATTTTCTCCTCCTGCAACCGTGAACGCGTCCGCAAAACCGGCCACGGTTTCGATCTCGTCCGACCCGGAAAACTGCGAGATCTTCATCGACCGTAAATTCGTGGGGCAGACTCCTTCGACCATCTCTCTAAATGCCGGCGCTCATCACATTGAAGTGCGAATGGCTCGGGGCAATGCGTGGGAACGCAATCTCGATGTGTCGCCCGACAGCCAGATAACCCTGCGCGCTGTGTTGGCTCCGGAGTGAGTGGAGACCGAAGCTACCGCCAGCGGAGGAAGAGCGCCATGGCGATTTGCTGGCTATCCATGCACAACCGGCAGAATCCACGTTGACATACCGGCAAGTACCTCCTGTAATGAATTGACTGCTTTGCGATGCCGAGTAACAGTCCCACTGTGATTGCCAGACGAACCGGGAAGGGCCCCGCGACAGAGCCTGCGAACCAGCACGCGAAGCCGCCCGCCAGGCCAGGCACGTCCCGCAGGCACGCGTTTTTGGTGGCGTCCGGCATATTCCTAAGCCGGATCGCGGGGCTGATTCGTGAACGCGTGTTTGCGCACTATTTCGGCAATTCCGATGCGGCCGATGCATTCAAAGCGGCCTTCCGCATCCCCAATTTTCTGCAGAATCTTTTTGGCGAAGGAGTGCTTTCGGCGTCTTTCATCCCGGTGTACGCGGGGCTGCTGGCTCGCGAGGACGAGCACGAAGCCCAGCGTACCGCGGGGGCCGTGGCGGCGCTGCTGGCATTCACCACTTCGCTGCTGGTGCTGGTCGGAGTGCTGGCAACCCCGTACCTGATCGATGCCATCGCCCCTGGTTTTCACGGCGAGAAGCGCCAGTTGACCATCCGCCTGGTGCGCATCCTCTTTCCAGGAGCCGGACTGCTGGTTCTATCGGCGTGGTGCCTGGGGATTCTGAACAGCCATCGAAAATTCTTTTTGTCCTACACCGCGCCGGTGATCTGGAACGCCGCAATGATTGCCACGTTGTGGGGATTTGGGGGAAGGTATGCGCAGTACCCGCTCGCGGTCATCGTGGCTTGGGGATCGGTGGCGGGCAGCGGCTTGCAGGTGGCGGTGCAAATGCCGCTGGTGCTGAAGCTGCTTCGTGGACTGCGCCTGTCTCTGAATTACCAGGCCGAAAATGTCAAGACGGTGATCCGCAATTTCACGCCGGTGTTCGTGGGCCGCGGCGTGGTGCAGATCAGCGGGTATGTGGACGCGTGGCTGGCGAGCTGGCTCGGCACCGGCGCGTTATCGGCGTTCTCGTACGCGCAGATTCTTTTTACGCTGCCGGTAAGCTTGTTCGGCATGTCCGTGTCGGCGGCGGAGCTTCCGCACATGTCCGGCGCGCTGGGCAGCGACCAGGAAATTGCGGCGGCCTTGCGCGCGCGAATCGATCCGGGACTGCGGCAAATCGCGTTTTTCGTGCTGCCGTCGGTGGTTGGTTTTCTAGTGCTGGGGGACGTAATCGTAGCGGCGGTATACCAGACCGGGCGATTCACCCGGACCGATGTGATTTACGTGTGGGGCATCCTGGCCGGCGCGACTGTGGGATTGTTGTCCTCCACGCTGGGACGGCTGTATTCCTCGGCCTATTACGCGCTGCGGGACACGCGCACGCCGTTGCGTTTCGCCATCGTTCGCGTAGTGCTCACGACGATTCTCGGCTACCTGTTTGCGATCCCACTTCCACGCCTTTTGCATATCGAGATGCGCTGGGGCGCGGTGGGGCTTGCCGTGTCCGCGGGCATCGCGTCGTGGGTGGAGTTCACTTTGCTGCGGCGAACACTCAATACCCGAATCGGCCGGACGGGAATTCCGGCGAAATATCTGGTGAAACTGTGGACGGCGGCCATCGTCGCGGCCGGTCTGGGATGGCTGCTCGGCCATTTTCTGGGCAGTCGCCAGCCAATCCCTGAGGCGTTCCTGGTGCTCATCCCGTACGGAGTGGTTTATCTGACAATGACCGCGCTGCTCGGAGTCCGCGAGACGCAGGCACTGCTGCGCCGTTTTGCGCGCTGACGACAAGAAGACTTCCCTGCACTAAAAATAAGCTTAGTCGTTCGGCCGATGCGACTTCATGTGTTTGCGGTCAGCCACCGGATCCAAGAGGCGGATCACGTGAACGCCACTGGCGGCGTCAAAGCGGTAGAGCAAAGTGGCATCGGCGGCCTCATCATCGCCGGCTAACTCCAGCTCGGGATTGTCGATGATTATGTCTCCGGTCTTGGTGATGCGGAGCTCCGCGCCCACCTGCAGGACAATTTTACTTCCGTTCGCATCGGCCTTCATGCCATTTGCTCCTTTGCCGCAAGGTTGCTCACCGCGAATTCGTTGGATGATTCTGTTCGCGGGAAAGTGGCAAGCTACTTTTTTGTTGCGGAAGGTTTGATTGGGCGCTTGCGGCCGGAGGTCCAAGCAGGCGCGTCGCTTGCGGGAAACGATTCTTGGTCGGCTTCGTCGACAATGTCGAGCTCTTCAGGCCACTCGGCGGAAGCTCCGCCGGGCGGCGGCCGTTTCTCATTTTTCTTGTGGCTTGCTGGAGATTTCATATGTGCATACCTCATTCAAAATCCGCCGCCTGCCGATGATTAGCGGGCGAATCGTCACATCATTTTCAACCTAACACCGAAAAATCAATGAGTCCATCCAGCGGTGGCCTGAATCTACATGATAGGCGCGGGAAATTTTGATGGTTTTCGCCTAAACGAGAGCAACGCTTCCTGACCTCAACCCTTAGCCCATCCAGCCAACGGAGCAGCTCAATGAGCGCAGGCAGCCTCGCCAGTGGCGCACCGTCCGTAGAGTTGGCTGAGTCCCGCTCGGATTTCACGGTATGGATCATTGCCTTCGCCGTGATGCTGGCGACGTTTATGGAGGTGCTGGACACGTCGATCGCGGCAGTGTCGCTGCCCTACATCGCCGGCAGCCTGTCGGCCACCAACGACGAAGCCACCTGGGTGCTCACCAGCTATCTGGTAGCGAACGCCGTAGTCTTGCCCGCGAGCGGTTGGTTTTCGCTCAGATTCGGACGTAAGAGATTTCTGATCGCCTGCATTGTCATTTTCACTGTTTCGTCCTTTATGTGCGGAGCGGCCACGAGCTTAGGCGTGATTTTAATTGCTCGGGCGCTTCAGGGGGCCGGCGGCGGGGCGCTGCAACCGATGTCCCAGGCAATTCTGTTCGAAACGTTTCCACCTGAAAAACGGGGCATCGCCTCCGCCGCATTTGGTCTGGGTGTCGTCGTGGCCCCCGTTCTCGGCCCCACGCTGGGCGGATGGATCACCGAGACCTACACCTGGAGATGGGCCTTTTACATCAACATTCCTATTGGCATCCTGGCGGTGATTCTCATTTCACGTTTTGTCGAAGATCCTCCTTATGTGCGCATCGCGAAGCCGGGACGCCTCGACGCCATTGGCCTGGGATTGCTGGCCGTGTGGCTGGGCGCGTTGCAAATTATTCTGGACAAGGGGCAGGAAGACGATTGGTTTGGAGCGATCTGGATCCGCTATG
>Ga0126371_10006207_pt1 | contig 10620 bp, 6 predicted proteins | sample PanSoiMetaPlot_4_FD_110145 | JGI IMG/M metagenome (GOLD analysis project Ga0126371, IMG submission 110145) | Tropical forest soil microbial communities from Panama - MetaG Plot_4 | ecosystem: Environmental > Terrestrial > Soil > Tropical forest > Bulk soil | place: Panama | collected 2016-02-17
ATGCGGTCAGTGATCTCGACATTCTTGATGCCCGCTTTCGCCCAGCCTTCGAGCGATTTGCGGTAACCGGCCGCCGCCGACGTGTTCTGGTGAATACAGAGAGTCATCTTGGCCGATGCAGCCACAGCCCGGCTGGCAAACTCCGCCGCCAGAGGGGCAAGGAGCGCGGTTCGTCGGGAAAGCATAGTGCCTCCTGCGCAAGCCAGAGGCATACTCGCCCCGCCTCTGGCTCATGAATAGAAAACGCTACCGTGCGAGAGGATCGGGGCGGATTTGAAACTTCACGACCTTGCCCTTGGTACCCTTCCCGCCTTCGATGTGCCATACAAAATGCGTGCCGTAATTGGAGTACAGGGCGCGGCCTTTCCACCCGGCGTTGGCATCGTCGATGCGACCGTCCATGCCGCGAGCATAGAACCCCAGCGGATAAGGAATGCGGAAATAGGTCCACTTCCCGGATGAGGGGTTCAGCGCGATTAGCGAATCGGAATTCGACCCCGTGACAAACGGCGTATTGTTGCCGAGTCCGATTATGTTCTGCTGATCCACCCAATTGAAATAATGGAAGTCAGCGGGAACGTCGGTGCCTTTGAGCTTGGGGCCCGGGGTCTGGTACAAGGTCCAACCTTCCTTGCACTGGCTGCCATCGATCTTCTGCGGTCCGCTTAGATCCTTGCACTTGCGAACGTCGAAGCTGGCCAGATGGCTGGTGGCGGCGAGACCAGTCCAGACTACCCCGTTGGTGTCAACATCCACGCCGCGAGGATCGTAGCCCGGCGCCGGCACTTTAAAGATTTGCGTCTTGCAGGATTCGGGCGGATTGTTCCCGCGCTGCAACCGGATCAAATAGCCGGGAAAATCCTCGGCGACGCCCCAGACGGAATCGTCCACCGGGCTGGGAATGACCGAGTACAGCGAGAACGAGATCATGGTGTCCAGTTTCGGATCGAAGGGCTTGGCCTCGGCGCCGCCTCTTCCCCCGCGCCCGCCTCGGTTTCCGCCGATCGCACCGGCGGTGTCGGTGTTGTACAAACCGGCCAGATCTGCGCCACGCGCAACCACGTTCCACGGCCTGGTGATCTTTCCGTCGCCATTGGTGTCGACCGTCTGTCCACACCAGCCGACAGCAGTCTGCTCGGCCTTGCGCTCGTCCTTGGTCTCCGCCAGCGTCTGGTCGTAAACCTTGGAATCGATCCACCCGAAAATGGGACCGCTCAGCTCGTTGAAATAGACGGTCTCATCCGCGTCGTTGTCGAATTGCAAGTGATGCGTCGAGTAGCAGGTTTCAATGAGCTGGAACTGCTTGGTTTTCGGGTCCCAGTAGGAGGCCTGCCGGGCGCTGTTGCGCAGCGGGTACCAATCGGAGTACTTGCTGTTCCCGTCGTTACACCAGGTGGGTTCGGTATTGCCGCGAATCTTCGAGGTCATCCATACCCGGCCCTTGCTGTCCATCATCGGGTTGTGCGGATCAGCCGGATCGTAGGGAGGATTCGACCACAGATGCTCGTCGCCCCAGAACATGGACGGGCGGTTCGGCGACGGGAACCGTGACGGCACTTTGTCCTTCGCTTCGCGCTCCGGAATATCGATCGAGTACGTGCTGTTGTCCGCCTGGTCGAGAACCACCAGTTGGCCGTGGCCGGCGTTCACCGCGTAGTTCGGTCCGCCGCCGTTCAGCGCCGGGTGGTTTTTGTCCGTCGCAATCTGATCGTGCATGAAAGAGTGATCGTCGCCCACGTCCCATTGGGTGGAGACAATGTTGCGCTCGATGCCCGTGGGTCGCGGCGGCATTGGCGGCACGGCGCCCTTCTCAATGGCTTCGGTCCACGCGCCGAGCGCGTTGAGGGTCTCGGTTTTGCCCATGCCGGCCATGGTGGCGTACATATTCGTTCCGCGCACTCCGACACCCAGACGCCATTCCCAGGCATCGATATGGTTGTGCGGGAGTTCCGGCTTCGCCGCGAACACGTGATTCACGTCCCGAGTCAGTGCATTTCCAAGCTGGTGGCAGAAGTTGCAGCCTTTTTTCAACTGGTCAATCCAGTGATCCTGGTCGAGCATTCTCACGTTCAGGCCATTGCCATTGGGGTTGGCGTCTGATTTTTCACCCGTCCCCGGGAAGAGGTTCTTTGCGGGCGGCGCCATCAACGACAGCCAGTAATCGCCGGGATAGACCTTCGCGGCTTCCTGCGGCGTCTTGGCGGTCGCCACTTTGAAATTCAGCGGGGTGGCCGATGGCTTGGCGTTAACAGAAGCGGAATCGACGATCCCATAGCCGCGGACAAACACTCGGTAATTCACTGCCGGCAGCTCGGGCAGCAGGTATCGGCCCTGGTCGTCGGTGACCACGGTCTTGATCATGCCGGTGCCCAATTCCTTGGTCTCAGCGATTACCCACACTCCGGCTTCCGGACCCTTGTCGCCGGTCACCGCGCCCGTAATGTATCCAGGAGGGCTTACGTACCGCGACGAACCGGCTTGTTTGGCATTCCTTTGCTGCGCGGTGGTCGGAAGGACAATGGCCAGAGCGGCCAAACCGACGACTCCTGCGCACAACGATGCGGTGACTCTCCGGGAACGGGTGATGCTCATAACTCTCCTAAATACCACGCCTAGGTGGTTAACCCTTATTCGTGATTTCACGATGCCCGAACCAGTATAGTAACGCTCAAACCGGTGACGCAACTTGTTCGGCCAGGAGCACGGCGCCGAGAGGCCCTATGATAAATTGTCAGCGTAAGGAGGCGATGTGTTCGTTCCTGGGGCGAGAGACAGCCGCTTGAAGGGTTGGCGGCTCTGGCGGCTCGCCGGTTTCATGATCGCAGCGGCAATACCCTCCGGATCGTTCGCCTTTCAACACGGCAATTCTCCCGCCCCGAAGGCCGGGGACGCGAAGGTGAATCCCAAGGATGGCCTGCGCTACGTCTGGATCCCGCCGGGGAGCTTCACGGAAGGCTGCTCGCCCGGAGACAAAGAGTGCTACGAGGACGAGACTCCCACCCACAAGATCACGCTGACACGCGGATTCTGGCTCAGTCAGACGGAAGTGACGCAAGCCGCATTCCAGAAATTGATGGAGTACAATCCGAGCATATTTGAGGGGCCGAATTTACCCGTGGAGTCGGTCAGTTGGATCGAAGCCGACGAGTACTGTCAGAAGATTGGAGGCCGGCTCCCGAGCGAAGCGGAGTGGGAGTACGCAGCCCGAGCCGGGACCACCGGCCCGCGGTATGGGAATCTCGACGACATCGCCTGGTACTGGAACAACAGCAATTATAAATCCCACCCGGTGGGCCAAAAGAGACCCAACGCTTTTGGGCTATACGACATGCTCGGAAATGTCGTCGAGTGGACTCACACCTGGTATTCGGTGGAGCACAACGTAGAGACGATCAACCCCACCGGCCCCTCCACGGCGGAATACAAATCGCTGCGAGGCGGCGGCTGGTGGGACGAGCCGGATCTCGTCCGCGCATCGTACCGGCGAAGGTTCGAGACCGGGGACGAAGACTACAACATCGGCTTCCGGTGCGTGTCCGAATAGCTTCCGGGAAGGTTCACTTCTAACCCAGCGCTGAGATAGACTCAATCGGAAGATCCTTGTGCGATTCCTCGGCGCCATCGCCCTTTTCGTCGCAGGCCTGAGCGCGTTCGCCCAAATGAACACCGCCGAAGTAGGCGGCATGGTTCAGGATGCGACTGGCGGCGCACTGCCCGGGGCAACTGTGATTTTGCAGCAGGCGGCAACCGCGCAGCAGTACACCACGCAATCGAACGGCAGCGGCGAATATCTCTTCGCCCAGCTCCCGGTCGGCGTTTATTCTATGACGGCGAGCCTGCAGAACTTTAAGCAAGCTGCGCTCGCGCGGCTGGAACTGCACGCGGGCGACCGGCTCCGCCGCAATCTGGTACTCGAAGTCGGGCCTTCCACCGAAGTCCTCACGATTAATGCCGACGCCGGGAGCGTCGAATTGGCCTCGGCGGAGATTCGCGATCTGGTCCCGCAACGCCAGGTGAACGATCTGCCCTTGAAGGGGCGCCAGTACCTCGATCTCGCGATGCTCAGCGAGGGCGTGGTGCGCCCACCGGGGGGCACGCGCGGCGACGCCATGCAACAGGCCGGAGCGCTGGTCAACGTGCTTGGCCAGCGCAGCGGCCACAATCTCTATTTAGTTGACGGAGTCGCCGTTACCGACGAACACTTCAATAACTCCGTGATCGCGCCGTCCATCGATGCCATCCAGGAAGTAAGTATTCAGAAGACCTCCTATGCCCCGGAGTTCGGAGGCAAATCCGGCGCGGTGATTAATGTGGTGACGCGGTCGGGCTCCAACACTCTACACGGCAGTCTGTTCGAGTTCGTGCGCAACGACGTATTCGACGCCAAGAATTTTTTCGACTCCGCCGACGCGCCCATTCCGCCGTTCCGGCAGAACCAATTCGGCGGCAGTCTCGGCGGACCTGTCATCAAAACAAAGACGTTCTTCTTCGTGAGCTATGAAGGAGACCGCGTCCGCAAATCGCTCACGCGGACGGCGTCGGTCCCGACTGCCGCGATGCGAGGCGGAGACTTTTCCGGCCTGCCGGTCATCTATGATCCCGTCCAGGTGGCCGGCGGCCAACGGACACCCTTCGCCAACAACCGGATCCCGGCGACGCTCCTCGATCCCTTCGCCACCGCGTTGCTTGGCCAGACCCCTGCTCCCAATTTGGCGGGAATCGCGCAGAACCTGCTCTCCACCGAACTCCAGTCCACGGGCGGCAACCAGGCGAGCGCCCGAATCGATCATCAGATCTCACAAAAGGATACGACCTACTTCCGTGCTTCACTGTTCGACATCCGGGAAGCCGACCCTTTCGGCTCCGATGTCCTGCAGGAGAACCTGTTGCCTGGTTTCGGCCGCGGCCTCAGCACGCACGCGATTAACGGGTCCGCCGGGTGGACGCGCGCGTTCAGTGCAAGTGTTGTGAACGAAGTGCGGTTTGGATTCCTCTCCGTGGCTGGCGGCCAGACCAGTCCCAACGCCGGGAATCCTTTTGCGACGCGCGCCGGGCTCTTGGGCGTTACTACGGATCCGCGCGATCAGGGCTACCCACAGGTTTCATTCGGGGGCCAGTTCAATACAATGGGCGACCCCGCGCTGTTTACCTTTCGGCACAACCGCGATTTTGAGTGGTACGACAATCTCATCTTGCACAAAGGCCGCCACACGTTGAAATTCGGCGCTTACGCGATGCACTATCACCTCAGCACCGAAAATCCGAACGGCGCGCGCGGCGTTTTCTCATTTACGCCGCGTTGGACTTCTTCCGGACCGGGCCTGGCGGATGGCAGTGCCTTCGCCGATTTTCTTTTGGGCTTTCCGACCACCGCGCAAGCCGGCCTTGGCCGCGCCGCCATCGATGGCGCTACCAACTGGGCGCATTTTTACGCGCAGGACAGCTGGCAGATCACTCAGAATCTGAAGGTCGAGTTCGGGATTCGTGATGAATACAACCAAAACATGACGGATTCCGAGAACCGGATCGCGGCCATCGATACCTCGGCGCCGGAAGGCCGCTTCGTGATCGCAGGCAACGGCGCCGGCCCGCTTCTTTCACTCCTCCCCATAACGTCCACCTCGGCATCGGCCGCCGGCTGGAACAACAGCCTGCTCGCCTCCCGGCCGCTCCGCGTGGCTCCGCGCGCGGGCATCTCATGGATTCTTCCAGGAAGCTCAAAAACCGTGATCCGCTCCGGTTTCGGGATCTACCCCAACCAAGCGGCCTACAACATAGTCACCAACCTGGCCCAGAACCTGCCGTTTTTCGTCACCAAGACCGTTAGTTCCACGCCGGCCCTCTCCCCCAGCCTTACCACTGAAAACGCGCTCGCCGCCTATACCTTTGGTACCGTTGGCGGCAACAATCTCGATCACGACTACCGCATCGAATACAACGAGGTCTGGAACTTCAGTTTGGAGCGCGAGCTTAGCGCGAACACGATCCTGTCGCTCGCGTACATCGGTTCCCGCACGGTTCATGCCGACAGCGCAACAGTTCTGAATGTGCCGGCGCCAGGTCCGGGCGACATCGCGCCGCGCCGGCCCATTCCGCAGCTCAGTCAGATCGGGGACATTCGCTGGAACGGATGGGCAGCGTACCACGCGCTGACTCTGGCGGCAAAGCGGCGCCTGGCCAAAGGCCTGATGTTCGACGCCAACTGGACCTGGTCCCACTCGATCGACGATGCCTCAGATCCTGGCGCCACCTTCAACGAAACCAATCTCCCACAGAATGTCTATAATCTGGGTGCGGAGAAGGCGAGCTCCAGCTTTGACCATCGGCACCGCATAGTGGTGAGTTTTATCTATGAATTAGGGCTACCTCCGACCGCGAGCAGATGTGTTCGAACGCTCTTCGGTCGGTGGCAGGCCGGAGGCAGCTTCACCGCCCAATCAGGCGCGCCGTTCACCGTGAACCTCGCCAGCGATCAGGCCAACATAGGCGCCGGCCCCGCGCAGCGTCCCAACAGCATGGGCGATCCGAATGACGGCCCGCACACTCCAGCCCAATGGTTGAACACGGCGGTCTTTTCGCTGCCAGCTCTCTACACGTTAGGTGATTCGCCGAGGAATGCGGCCATCGGGCCGGGACTCCAAGAGTTCGATCTCTCTCTGCAAAAATCGATTCCGTTGATTGAACGCGCCAAGCTGCAGTTTCGGGCTGAGGCCTATAACTTGCTTAACCACCCGAATTTCAACATTCCGAACCGAATTGCCTTCACACCAAACTTCGGCAGCATTTCGAGCGCCATGGACTCACGCCAGCTGCAACTCGCTCTAAAACTGGAATTCTGAAAGTGGACGGAAGCGGCGGGATTCTCAGGAATCCCGCCTGAAAAGCCGCCTATTCGTTGAAGACCAGTCTGGTTTTCGTTCCCCCGACGTGAATTTCCTGGATATGCATTTTGCCGTCGCCGTTTTCGAATCGCACGGTGGTGCTGCCATATTTGTTCCCGGCGGTCTCGATTCTCACTGCAGCTTCGCAATGCGTCTTGCCGCTCCGGATTACAGCCTTCTGATCGGTCACGCTGACCTGATAATCGCCCGGGGCAAGTTTCATCGGACCGAGCAAGGCCGGTTCATACAAGGTAAACGAGTACGACTTGCCACCGGCCACGGCCAGCCCGGCGACACCCATAGCGATTAGCAGAATCTTCTTCATCACGATTTTCCCCCAATTGATTTGGCTTGAGATCCGAACTCGAATCCAACACCGTCCATTCCAGAATGAGCCTGATGGCTCGCGAACCAGGAGTAGGGAGAAGTTAGCTTACGGTAAGAGAGCGACAGGAGAGTCGTTTCCGGTCTCTACCGCAGATGCATATAATGAGAGACCGCCAAGGAGACCTTATGAGACGAGCCCCCACCGCTTTCGCCGTTCTGTTCGCGTGTTTTCCGGGTTTCGCCCAGCGGCCGACGAATCCGGCTCTGCTCATTCCCCAGAATGCGCCCGATCTCGAGTACAAAGCCGTGGCCGACACGTTCGCGCTGCCTGCCGGCGTCACGATGGGACCTCCCGCCAGTGTGGCTTTCGACTCCAAGGGCCATATGTGGGTGCTCAACCGCGGACCTCAGCCCATCCTGGAATTCGACGAGAATGAGAAATTCATACGGACTGTGGGCGAAAGTCCTTTCACGCGCAGCCACGGCCTGCGGCTCGATCGGGACGGGAACATCTGGGTCACCGATGTCGGCGCTCACATCGTGGTGAAGCTGGATCCGCAAGGGCACACGATCCTCACGCTCGGGACCAAAGGGCAGCCCGGCGAATGGAACGAAGCTGCCCAAGCCCGTCACCTCATGGAGCCCAACGATCTCGCATTCGGGCGCAACGGCGACATCTTCGTGGTGCAGGGCCACACGCCCGGCCGCGGCGATCCGCGCGTGCTCAAATTCGATAAGAATGGCAACTTCATCAAATCGTGGGGCGGGCACGGCACCGAGCCAGGCAAATTTGAGGTGGCTCATGGAATCGCGGTGGACGCTAAAGGCCAGCTCTGGGTAGCGGACCGCGAAAATGAACGCATCCAGGTCTTCGATCAAGATGGCGGCTTTGTCCGCGAAATGAAGTATGCCGGCCTGCCATGCTCCTTTGAAATCGGCGACCGGTACATTTACATGGTCAACGGGTTCGCCGGTCAATTGCTCCGCCTCGATCTCACAGGCACGGTTCTCGCAGCGACCGGAAAGCCCGGCAAAGAACTCGGCGAGTTCGGCGAGGCCCACTTCGTGGCCGTCAGCCCGAAAGGCGACATCTTTGTCGCTGACACCGTGAAACCCGCGCTTCACAAGTTCGTGAAGAAATAGGCCATCCGTTTGCAGTAAGCTGGACTACATGCGCGCCATTCGCTTCAGGTTCGCCATATTTGCCGCCCTTATCGCCTTTGCAGCACTCGCCCTGGCCCAGGCTCCCAGCCGCCAGCAGCTCGAAAACGCCTCCGAACTCCACAATGAAGTCCGGGTTGCTCCTGGGACAGAGACAGCGGTCCAGCAGTTTTTCCCTTCGTTCCTGGAGTATCAAGACCTGATCATGTTTCACCCGAAGTTCGGCTACTACGGGAGCGGGCGGGTCAGTTTTTCCTCGGATTACCAGACTTACCCGATTGTGCTCTCGCCTTATTTCGGCCAAATGATCGCCGATCAGATTTTCCGCATGTGGGACGGTATGCGCCAGGCCGGCAGTCTGGTTCCGGCAGACCGGTTCACGATCGCCGAGTTCGGCGCCGGAGACGGCGCTCTGGCCGAACAGATTTTGAACTACATGGACCAGAAATCGAAGCGCGATTCCCGCTGGCGCGAGTTCGCCGACCAGACCGTATATATCTGCTATGACCGCTCGCCCGCCCTCAACCAGTCGCAGCGTAAACGGAATTCGAGGTTCGGGAAACGCTTCGAAGCAAGGGAAGCCGATGCAACCGAGCCCACTGCCACCATTCCTCCCGGCAGCCTGAAAGGCGTTGTGCTCTCAAATGAACTGCCCGATGCATTCAGCGTTCACAAGGTCATTCTCCCGGCGAGCGGCGCGGCGGAAGTCGCCTACGTGGTCCCCTCCCTGCCAGCCAAGGAATGGAACAAAGTGAGGAATTCCGTTCCGGCGGCGGTCGCGGAGCAGGTCGCGACGGACAATGAGGCGATTCAGGGAAGGTTTTTCCCGGCCAGAAGCGTGGACACGGTTTACCTGAGCCGGGCCGCATTCGTGTCGCTGCTCGACTCGCTCGTTTCGACTCGAGTTTACGAGGCGTCCGTGCAGCCTCTGGAATTCCACGAGGTCTACATCTCCGCGCGGGCTATGCCCGAACTCGCAGAGCATCTCCGTCGCTACGCACATCTCTACGCCGACGAACTGGCGAAGAACAATCGCGGAGTGGTGACATACATTAATCTTGGCGAGGAGAAGTTCGTGCAGGGCGCCGGGCGCATACTCGGCGCCGGGTATGTGATGACCATTGATTACGGCGCCAACTGGGACGGCACCATGACGCAGGACCGCGCCCATCTGCGCACCTACGGTCCTGCCCACCAGGCGGAGAACGATCACACTGAGCCGTTCGACACCGACGCGGATGGCGAGCCGACGGAACGCGATACTTCTGATCCTTACAAGGGGCCTACCTTGAATGACATCACTACTGATGTGAACTTCAGCCTGATGGAAGCGGAAGGAAAGATGGTGGGGTTGAGCACGTCCTATTACGGGCGCCAGAAGGCGCTAGCCACAGGCTCGTCGGCGTCGATCGATGTCATTCCGGCCGAGCGCCAGGGCAACGATGCCCTTGTCAACGAGTATCAATCCTGGCTTAAGGATTTCAAGAACGGCGACAGCTTCAAGCTGATGATTCAGCAAAAAACCGATACGGACACCGCTTACAAATATCCCGATGCGGCCCCTCAGCCTCTGTCGCTGAACGAGAACGACCTGACTCCCGCGCAGAAAGCGACCGCGGCGGCGATCGAAAAAGTGCTGGCCGCGGAATAGCGAAGTCTAGCCAGTCGCCATCATCTCAGACTTCCAATCGTGTACTGGAGACTGGCATACAGGGCCTGGTAGTCATATTTCGCGCTGAGATTATCGATCTCTGCCTGCGTCAGATTCAGTTGCCCCTGCGTCAGTTCCACGATGGAAGCCAACCCCAAATCATATCGGCCTTGCGCGAGATTTAAGGCCAGAGTGGCCTCGCGCAAAAACTGGGCGGTCACATCCAGGCGCTGGTACGCCGTCATGGCGCTGGCCCACGCCGCCCGCACATCGCGCGCAATTTGCTGCTCCTGGTCTCGAAGCCGCTGGTCGGTCTCCAACGTCCGGTAATGCGCTTCCTGGCGCCGCGCTGAGAAAAGGTGGCCGTTGAAGATGGGAACCTGGACGTTGACGGCCACGCCCTCGAATTCGCTCGACACGAGGCGCTGTGGCGTTTCCTGGGCGATGTATGGAATGAATCCGCCCACTCCCAGCAAACTCACTGTAGGATTCGCCAAGTCTTTTTCCGCTTGCTCAAACCGGTTGGCCGCTTGTTGATTGAGCCGTAGACTGGCGAGTTCCGGGCGGTTCTGGACGGCTTGCATCACCATCTGCTCGACG
>Ga0126371_10006208_pt1 | contig 10619 bp, 7 predicted proteins | sample PanSoiMetaPlot_4_FD_110145 | JGI IMG/M metagenome (GOLD analysis project Ga0126371, IMG submission 110145) | Tropical forest soil microbial communities from Panama - MetaG Plot_4 | ecosystem: Environmental > Terrestrial > Soil > Tropical forest > Bulk soil | place: Panama | collected 2016-02-17
AAAGTGCCTTTTTCAACACGAAAAAACTGCTGGTACTCGCGGATTCACTAAGAAATGCGAGCTTTCCCGAGTCGCAGGATCACTGGACTGACTCGTTGAAGGCGTATTTCAACAAGTTCCTAGATCAGGAATGGCTTGAGCCCGCGCCAGACCACTGCCGGCAGCGGCAATCACCTGATTCCCTAGAATCGTGTTGTTGTATGTCCCATTGAGAATCACGATGCCGCCGACAAAAGATGGGGCGATCCCGCCGTGTCTCTCGTTTCCGGTGGGGCCATCAGTGTGGTCCAGATTCCCCTGAATCAGATTGCCGTGAGATGGCCCGTACTGAGCCAATGTCGACGTCCCCGGGAGCGGGTCGGCGATCAGAATCCCTACGAAATCCGCGGTGCCGAAGTCGTTCTTGCTGGCCGTGTTGTAGGACGACCCGTCCGTAATCAGCAGGTTGCTGGTGAACGGATAGTCGGCGGTGTTGTTGGAAATCGTGTTGTGGCTGGAGTTAAAGATTGGGAATGACACGGTGGTGCAGTTATTGGCTGCGTTGTGATCAATCAGGGAGTTGCTGCTGCCGAAGAGCCGCACGGCGCCGACACCCCAGTTCGCCAGGGAAGGGTCGAAAGTGATCCAGTCTGGGGTGTTGTCCTGACCGTTGGCACTGAATTGCCAGCCTTTCACAATAACGTTCGTGCTGTTCTCGATGTCGATGGCGCCGGTGAAATTCTTGTTGATCGTCCCCACAGCCCCAGTTCCGATTCCCGCACCGTTTGGGTTAGCGCCTCCGCCGTCGAGCGTAACGAAATTCGAATTCATGACGAGAATCCCGATTCCCGCACTCTGGATGGAAGTCTGAGAACCCGTGACCAACGCCGAAATCGAGTTCTGTCCGGTGGGGTTGATGTGCTTAAGCACAATTCCCATGCTCGTTGCCGCGCCGTTACCCGCGATGGTCAGGTTGAACAGCGTAAAGGATTTTGTCAGGTGTGTTCCATCGACAGAAACCGCGATGCCACCCGCCGGAAGCGAGTTAATCGTCCAGGGGCCGATGATATAGGGATCCATCGCCGTACCGGAGCCGCCCGAGACGCAGCCGCAGGCTGAAAAGTCCGAATCGCTTGCAATCACAATCGGTGCGTGCACACCGCCCGCGCCTCTTAGCGCCGGGAGCCCACAGATCAGGAGTCCGGCCGCTACTACGCCCGCTCGAAGTATCGTCACCTTTTTCATGGTTGTCCTCCGATCCGAGCAAGTATATATCACCCAACGGGCAAGGAGACTCTTCGGACACGGACACGGGGCGCCTTGACACCAACGGAAAACAAGCGTACTCTCCGCTTATCCAAGTAATGTCGTTACTTGGTTAAGAGGGGAAGGGGTCGTATATACCCCATCAGTCATCGCCCGGGGATGAGCGATGAGAGCGGGCGCCATAACTTCGAGCCGGCGCGTCTTTGACACGCCACCTTTTTGCAGATTCTCTCGAAGCTGCAAGAGCCCGAACCAGAACACAGGATCGACCTGATCCGTGAGCTCTTATAAGCCATAAAGAAGAAGTTTCGCCATAGTTGGTTTTTGGGGGATAAGGCCGGGATTCGCGGGAACGCGCAGTCCCGGCGGAATCGCGTCACGTTCGAAAAGGGGGAACTATGGTCAAGGTAACGGGAGAAAGTTTTCGCGCAATGCCGCGGCTGGTGGTGGGAGTGTTGGCCATCATCGTATTCGGAAGCTGCGTGGTCCACGCACAAGGCTTCAACGCTACCATCCTGGGCACCGTCAAGGATGCGTCCGGAGCGGTCTTGCCCGGCGCGGCGATCACGGTCAAACAGACGGAGACGGGATTGACGCGCAGCGTCCTCACCGATGCTGCGGGCAGCTACAGTATTGCTTCGCTTCCGATCGGCGAGTACGAAATTACGGCGATGAAGGAAGGATTCAAGCTGGACGTGCGCCAGGGGATCAATCTGGCCGTGGCGGAGGAAGCGTTGGTCAATCTCACTTTGCAGGTGGGGAATGTGGAGCAGCGGGTCAATGTAACGGAGGAAGCTCCGCTGGTCAACACGACCTTGAGTTCGACTTCCGGATTGATCAACGAACAGCAAGTGAAAGACTTGCCGCTCAACGGGCGCAGCTTCGATCAACTCATCACGCTCAATGTGGGCACCTCCAATAACAGCGGCAACACGCTGAACAACTCCTCGTGGAACGGCTTTTCGGTGGCCGGCAAGCGGCCGGAGACTAACCGGTTTCTGCTCAACGGCGTCGACTGGATTGGAGGAAACGCGACAGCCCAGTACATCACGCCGTACGGAGTGAGTGGGCAGCTGCTAGGGGTAGAGGCGGTGCGCGAATTCAATCTCGTGGCGAATACTTACGGCGCCGAGTATGGGAAACGGGCCGGGGGTACAGTGAACATCGTGACGAGCTCGGGGACGAATCAATTGCATGGAGATGTCTTCGAGTATCTGCGTAACAGCGACTTTGACGCGCGAAACTTCTTCGACGCTACCGTAGGCACCCCTCCGTTCAAGCGGAACCAGTTCGGCGGGATCCTGGGAGGCCCGATCAAAAAAGACAAGCTGTTCCTGTTCGGGAACTATGAAGCATTCCGGCAAAGCCTGGCGCGCAGCAGCGTGGCGGTGGTCCCTGGCGCGAACGCCCGCCAAGGACTCATGCCGGATGGTTCACCTGTACCGAACCTGAACCGGGGTATTCTTCCGTATGCCAATGCCTTCTGGCCCGCGCCCACTACGCGCGATGCGGCCGATGGAACGGCGCTTGCTTTCACGAATCCCGGGGAGACGCGGCGCGAGGACTTTGGCCTGGCCCGTTTCGACTACGCCATTTCGCCCGCGGACTCTTTATCGGTGAACTACAACGTCGACAATGGCTTCAGGTCCGTTCCGTTTGTAGACCCGAATTTCAACACGAATTCGGAAATCGACGGGCATACCGCCAGCATCCAGGAGACGCATGTCTTCTCTCCGGCTCTGGTGAATGTCGCAACCGTAGGATATGGCCGTGCCTTTGCCACGCTGGTCCAGGCTCCCGCCGTGCCGATCCCCTCGGACCTCGTATTTCTGCCCGGCGGCAATCCCGGTTCGATTATTATTGGCGGCAGCGTGATCACTGCGCAGCCGTCGGCAGTGGCGGCCGCGCCCGGCAACAATCCCAGCATCGGCGTCCGGAACTACTTCACCGCAGCCGATGACGTGCACTGGACCCGAGGCAAACACTCCTTGAGCTTCGGCGGCTGGCTTCAGAAGATCCAGTCGGACGTGAGTGGGGCCGCGCAGGGCTCCGGGGCCAATGTCGCCTATCCCAACGTGCTGGCCTTCCTCCAGGACAAGCCGACCCAGGCGATCCTGGTCAGGAATCCGGTGGAGGTCGGCTACCGTTCGTTGCAAGCGGCCTGGTACGCGCAGGATGAAATCAAGCTGCGATCGAATTTCACCATGCGCCTGGGGCTGCGTGACGAGATGACTACCGGATGGAATGAAGTAGCGAACCGGTGTGTCAACTACTTCTACGACCCCACGTATGGCATCGGCATCAACCCGCATATCGGAGGCTCCTGCCTGGCGCAGAACCATGCCAAGGCGCTGTGGCAGCCGCGTGTGGGCCTGGCGTGGGACCCGACGGGCACGGGAAGTTGGTCGGTGCGCGCGGGCTTCTCGATTCTGAATGATCTCCTGGATAATCTCGCCAACAGAACTTACAACGCTCCGCCCTTTAATGCCCGCGAGCAACTGACGATACCAGCCGCCGGGTTTCTTTCGCTCCTTCCTCTGAACAGGAATGCGGCGCTTCCGCCGACATGCGGTCCCGGCGTGCCTTCGCCGTGCTCGATCTATCAGCCAGGCGGCGTCGATCCTAATATGTTCACGCCAACCATCCAGGAGTGGAGCTTTACCGTGGAGCGGAAACTTACGCGCGACCTGATGCTGCAAGTGGGCTATGCGGGCAGCCAGTCCTATCACACAAGTCTCACAATGGATACGAACTCCGCGCAGCCGCAGGTGTGCCAGAACGCGCAGGGATGCGCGAGCGGCGGCGTGGCCGGCGCGAAGGGCATCGTGCCGCAAGGCACTACCTACATGGCGCCTGGACCCCGCCCGAATCCTTACGTGTCGAACGCTACGTCTTGGGTCGATGAGGGTACTGCCAGTTATCACGCGCTGACTGTGTCGCTCCAAAAGCGGGTCGCGCACGGGCTCGCGTTCAAAGCCAACTACACGTTTGCAAAGGTGATGGATTTGAATTCGGCGATCCTGGCTCCGTCCGGCGAAAATGAGCCTGCCGATGTGTTCAGTCCCTACAACCTGTTCCTAAACCGCGGCCCCGCGTCGTTCAGCCTGAACCACCAGTTCAGCGGCAATTTCAGTTATCAATTGCCCTTTGGACGAGATGCCCAAGGGTGGCTCAAACAGATCATCGGTGGCTGGCAGTGGAACGGGATCATCACGGCCCAGGATGGGTTTCCGTTCACTCCAATGATCGGGTCCAACAATTCCGGGACCGGCGACACCAACGTAACCGACGTACCCAACTGGAATCCGAATTTTACGGGGCCGGTGGTCACGGGAAGGGTGGATCACTGGTTTGATCCGCACGCCTTCACGCTGCCGATTCCCGGAACTTTCGGAAATGTGTCGCGCGGCGTATTTCGCGGCCCGGGTCTGACCAACATCGACACGTCGTTGTTCAAGAGGTTCCGGCTCAGCGAGCGATTCAATCTGCAGTTCCGGGCCGAGGCTTTCAACCTGCTGAACCACTCGAATTTCTTTTACCCGAATCCGGTGGTTTTTCAGGGAAGCAGCTACAGCGACACGGCCGGACAGATTACTTCCGCGGCCAACTCCCGCCAACTGCAATTCGCGCTGAAACTGCTGTTTTGAGCTCCTATCGATTGACTGCGGAAAAGGGGCTGAAATGACCCGGAGCGAGCCATTTACGCCCCGCCTTCCTTGACTTCAAACTCGTTTAAATGTAACCTGTTAACCGATCTGGTGGGGTATGCGGAAGCAGGCTGGGAGGGATTCAGACCAATGCGAAACAAGTTAAGAATCGCCACAATGGCAGGCGCGGCGGGCCTGTTCGTGCTTGCGGCTTTACCGGCCGCAGCTCAGACGGCGCCCTACCGGGCGCCTCGGATGGCTGATAACCATCCGAACTTGAACGGGATCTGGCAGGCATTGAACACCGCCAACTGGGATCTCCGCGGGCACGCCGCGGGAATGGGTCGCGTGGTGGCGCTGGGCTCGGAAGACGCCGAGGCGCCGGGGCTGGGAGTAATCGATGGCGCGGACGATATCCCCTATTTGCCGGCCGCTAAGGCAAAGAAAGATCAGAACTACGCCAACCGGTTGAAGGACGATCCTGAAGTCAAGTGTTACCTTCCCGGCGTGCCGCGCGCCACTTATATGCCGTATCCGTTTCAGGTCGTGCAGTCCACCAAGACCATCATGTTCAGCTACGAATATGCTGGTGCCGTGCGCGTCATTAACATGGACAAGCCCACCAAGTCGCCGACCGACAGCTGGATGGGATGGTCGAACGGGCACTGGGACGGGGACACGCTGGTGATCGATGTTACCGGCTTCAATGAAGATTCTTGGCTGGATCGTGTCGGCGATTACCATAGCGACGCATTGCACGTGGTGGAGCGCTACACGCCGCGCAGCCCCGAGACGATGAACTACGAAGCCACTATCGAAGACAAGAACGTGTTCGCGCGGCCGTGGAAGATCAGCATGCCGCTGTACCGTCACGTCGAAAAGAACGCACAGCTGCTGGAATTCAAGTGTGTCGAGTTTGTGGAAGAACTGTTGTATGGACCGCTGCGCAAGCAGCCCAGAGCCAACCCGTAAAGGAGTGTTCTGATGCGTCATTTCTCTCGCGTCCTGAGTGTAGGGGCGGCCTCGTGCGCCGCCTTGTTGATCTCCACTGCGTTCTCGCAGACGCCGGCATCGGTGTCGAAAACAGCGGCGGCCGCTAAAGTGACCGAAAACAAAGTGGCGCCTCTGCACAATCCCGACGGGACGCCGGACCTGCAAGGAGTCTGGTCGAACGCGACGAACGTGCCGCTGGAGCGGCCGGCGGGAACCGGTGGCGGGCGCGCCCGGGCAGCGCGGCCCGAACCAGGCACAGCGGCGGACGTCCATTACGATCTCAGCCAGTTCGGCCTCGACCGCGCGCACATGAAGATTGCGGAAGACACGCGGACTTCCTTGGTGACCACCGAGGACGGCCGGATTCCCGCTCGACTGCCGGAAGCGCAGAAGCGCGCGGCCGATCGTGCCGCTTTCCAGCGCGAGCACCAGTGGGACGGGCCGGAGACGCGGCCGCTGAGCGAGCGCTGCATCGTGTGGCCGAACGAAGGGCCGCCGATGATGTCTCCCGGATATAACAGCAACGTCCAGATCGTGCAGGGACCGGGCTATGTCGCCATTGAACAGGAGATGATCCACGACGTGCGCATCATCCCGACCGACAACCGGCCGCACGCGCCCGCCGAGATCCGGCAGTATTTGGGCGATTCCACGGGTCACTGGGAAGGCGACACGTTGGTAGTCGATACCACCAACTTCACGGACAAAACGGCGTTTCAGGGATCGAGCGGCAGCCTCCACGTGGTCGAGCGGTTCACCCGCCTGGCGGACGACCGGCTGCAATACGAATTCACCGTGGATGATCCGCACACCTGGGCGACGCCGTGGAGCGCGAAGACATTTTGGACGCTGGCTGGTGGTCAGGTTTACGAGTACGCATGCCAGGAAGGCAACCACGGCATGGCGAATAACCTGAGCGGCGCGCGCGCTGTGGAGCGGCGGGCGGCCGAAGAGGCTGCGAAGAAGTAGGCCAAACCGGGACAGGAGACCGGTCCATGTTGCAACAACTGAGGGGCTGTGCAGTCGTCGCCGTGTTCGCGTTGTCGGCGGTGCCCGCGTGGTGCCAGGCTTCGGCAGTCGTCGCCAAGGCAAAGGCCGAGAGCAAGACGTGGACCACGCCTCGAACGCCGGACGGCCACCCCGATTTACAGGGCACTTGGTCCAACACCACGCTCACCCCTTTGGAGCGTCCGGCCGACCTCGCCGGAAAGCCGTATCTCACCGAGCAGGAAGCTGCGGAGTACGAGAAGCGGACCTTCGCCAACCTGACTGGTGACCGGCGCGATGGCGGGGCGGACGCGGATGTCGCGCGGTCGTACAACGAGTTCTGGCGCGACCGCGGCACCAAAGTCATTGCCAGCCGGCGGACTTCGCTGGTCGTCGATCCACCGGACGGCAGAGTGCCGGCGTTGACTCCGGAAGCGCAAAAGCGCGTGGCGGAAGCCGCTGCGGTGACGCGTGCCCATGCGACCGATGGGCCGGAATACCAGAATCTCTGGGTGCGTTGTATCACGCGCGGATTGCCGATGCTTCCCGGCCCCTACAATAACGATTTTCAGATCGTGCAGACGCCCGATGCCGTTGTGATCCTGCATGAGATGATTCACGACGCGCGCGTCATTCCGCTGGATGGACGGCCGCACCTGCCGCCCGGTGTCCGGCAGTGGATGGGTGACGGGCGCGGCCACTGGGAAGGCGACACCCTGGTAGTGGACACTACGAATTTTTCCGAGAAGAGCAATTTCCGGGGTTCCAGCGCGAACCTGCACTTGACCGAGCGGTTCACGCGCACAGGCCCGGACACGATTAGCTACGAATTCACAGTCGACGATCCAAGCACGTTTACCATGCCGTGGAAGGCCGAAGTTCCGATGGCCCGAGCGGAAGGCGAGATTTTCGAGTATGCTTGTCACGAGGGGAATTACGCCTTGACCGACATCCTGCGCGGGGCGCGGGCACAAGAGGCGGCCCAATAAGGATAGGCACAAGGTTCGAAGCAGGTAAGGAGAATCTGGAGATGAGAACGAAACTAGCGTTAGCCGTGGCAGGAGCCGGATTGCTTCTGGCCGCAGTGCCGGTTTGGGGGCATCACGCGTTTGCAGCCGAGTTCGACGCCAAGAAGCCGGTGAAGCTGCAAGGCAAAGTCACGAAGATGGAGTGGATCAACCCGCATGCGTGGATCCATCTCGATGTGAAGAATGCGGACGGCACGATGACCAACTGGATGGTGGAAGGCGGAACGCCGAACACGCTGTTGCGGCGCGGCTTCACCAAGGACTCTTTGCTGCCGGGGACGGAAATCGTGGTAGATGGCTATCAGGCCAAGGACGGATCGTTCCGGGCCAACGGGCGCGACGTAACTTTCCCCGACGGCCGCAAATTGTTCATCGGCAACCAGAGCCCGGGTGAAGGCGCTCCCGAATCGTCGAAATAGGAACGCCGCAGGCGCGCGCCTGCATCGTTCATGAGTCCTCGTTTGTTCTTTGCGTTGGGCGGCCGAGCACTCCTGCTGTTTGCAGCAGGAGTGTTTGCCCAAGCGCCGCCCGTTCCTCTCCAGAAACCACACGCGAAAGTGTGGAGTGTTCCACGCACCCCGGACGGGCATCCCGATCTGCAGGGAGTCTGGACCAATGCCACAATCACTCCGTTTGAACGCCCTGCGGCGTTGAGCGGCAAGCCGGTTCTCTCCGATAGCGAAGCGGCTGCTGTGGAAGAACAGGCAGCGGAAGGCCGTGTAGACCAGCCCCCGCCGCCTGGCGATCCAGGGGGCTACAACCAGTTCTGGTTTGACCGCGGGACTAAGGTGGTCGGGACCAAGCGCAGCTCGCTGGTGGTCGATCCGCCAGACGGGCGAGTGCCGGCGTTGACACCCGCGGCTCAAAGGCAGCAGCAGGAAGCCGCGGCGTATGCCGCGCAGCATCCCGCCGACGGTCCGGAAAGTCGGCCGCTCGCCGAACGCTGCATCCTGTGGGGCACGGCGGGTCCGCCCATGGCGCCGGGACCGTACAACAACAACTACCAGATTGTGCAAGGCCCGGGATATGTCGTCATCCTGGTCGAAATGATTCACGACGCGCGCGTCATTCCGACCGACGGCCGTTCGCACCTGCCCGGCCATATTCGCCAGTGGATGGGAGATCCGCGGGGACATTGGGAAGGCGACACGCTAGTGGTGGAGACCACGAACTTCACCAGCAAGACGCGTTATCGCGGTGCGGACGAAAACCTGCGCGTGGTGGAAAAATTCCGGCGCGTCGACGCCGATATGATCGATTACCAATTCACGATTGACGATCCAACGGCCTTTACGCAGCCCTGGGGCGCGGACATTCCTATGACGCGCAGCGAAGGCACGCTGTACGAGTACGCCTGTCACGAGGGCAATTACGCCATGACGGACATACTCGCGGGCGCCCGCGCGCAAGAGAAGGCCCGCCCGGAAGCGCGCCGTCAACCTTAGAAGTAGAACTACGAATCCCTACCTGCGGTAGGGCGCTGACCCGACTGAAGAGGCACGGGCGAGATGCCGATTCATGATTGTGGAGCGTGCGTCGGCATCCGGATTCCTGACTCGGCTGGCAGGCAGTAGTTTTTACACCAATTTCCGGTTCGCCGTGATTCCAAAGCTCCGCGTAAAACCGCAAGTGCCATGCGCAGCGCGGGCTTGCCGCTCTGGCCCCGCGCGTGCGAGAAGCCCGGTGCAATATCTCCCGGTGGAAGAACAGACTCCCTGGCTTTTTGAAATGGTGGAACGCGTTCTCCGGTTATTGTTTCGGTGCTCACATAAACGGCTCACCTTACCGATGACGCCGATGACGAAGTCCGGCGCCGGCACCGGCAGACCCTATGTGGTTTGCCTGGATTGCGGCGGCCAGTTCGCGTATGACTGGAAGGAAATGCGCGTCGGCGAGCGGCTCGACCGGCCGGGACGGCAGCAGCACGAATCCTGACTACAGCACCGGGCCGATCCGCCAGGGAACGAATTCCTGGTGCCCGAGCCGCTCGGCGCAGGTCCGGCGGCCCGATGCCACTTCCAGCAACAAGCCGAAGATTTCCGCGCCGACCTGCTGCACACTCTTTTGGCCGTCGGCGATCGCGCCTGCGTTGATATCCATGTTGTCGGACATCTGCCGGAACGTCTGGCTGTTGGTGGCGATCTTAATGACGGGGATGGTAGGGAACCCGATGGCGCTGCCGCGTCCGGTGGTGAACGCGATCACGTTGCAACCGCCCGCGGCCAAGCCAGTGAGCGAGACGGGGTCGTATCCCGGCGTGTTCATGAACGCGAATCCGGGCGCGGTGATGCGCTCGGCATATTCATAGACATCGGCGAGAGGGGAAGTGCCACCCTTGGCCACAGCACCCAGCGATTTTTCGAGAATGTTGCTCAGGCCGCCGGCCTTGTTGCCGGGCGTGGGATTGTCGTCGAAGCTGCCGGCGAAACGCCTCAGGTATAACTTGTAGTTGGCGATGCAAGTCAGTAGTTTTTCGGCCACTTCCCGGTTGCGGGCGCGCTTCACAAGCAAGTGTTCGGCGCCGAAAATCTCCGGGGTCTCGGCCAGCACGGGAGTGCCGCGGCAGGCGGCCAGCTGATCGGAGCAATGGCCGAGGGCAGGGTTGGCGGTGATGCCCGAGAACGAGTCGGACCCGCCGCAATTCAAGCCGAGGACGAGTTTGGAAGCCGCCGCGGGCGTGCGGGTCTCGGCAGCGGCTTGCTCGAAGAAGCGCGCGATT
>Ga0126371_10006210_pt1 | contig 10617 bp, 8 predicted proteins | sample PanSoiMetaPlot_4_FD_110145 | JGI IMG/M metagenome (GOLD analysis project Ga0126371, IMG submission 110145) | Tropical forest soil microbial communities from Panama - MetaG Plot_4 | ecosystem: Environmental > Terrestrial > Soil > Tropical forest > Bulk soil | place: Panama | collected 2016-02-17
CCAGATGGAGGCGGACCCCTCGAATCAATGGGTCCTGGGCACCGATGCGGGGCAAGACCGGATTTACGTCTGGAAACTGACCCAGGGAGGCAACCCGCCCGTGACTCCCGCTGCGATACCCTTCGTGAATACGCCTCCAGGCGATGGACCGCGCCACTTTGCGTTCCACCCCAACGGGATGTGGGTGTACTCGATTCAGGAGGAAGCATCCACCATCATGTTCTGGCATTTCAATCCCGCTACGGGAGCTCTTTCGGCACAACAGATCATCCCGAGCGTACCGCCCGGATTCGTCGGTACGAACTTCACTTCAGAAATCCGAGTGTCTGCCGACGGCAACTTCGTCTACGGCGCAAATCGCCTGAGCGACACCATCGGCGTTTTCTCGGTCGGCCGCGACGGCAGGCTTACTCAGGTAAGCTACGCTTCAACGCTCGGAGACTATCCGAGGATATTCGCTATCGATCCCTCCGGGCGGTTTATCGCGAGCGGTAATCAGCGCGCCGACAACGTCACCACCTTTAGGATTAACCAGGCGGATCGGAGCCAGGGAGACCAGGGCGAAGACCAAGGAGGTCTGGCGCAAGTTCGTGGCGCGCTGAAATTCACCGGTAATTACACACCCGTGGGCAGCCCGTCAGGTATGGTTTTCCTGACTTGATCCAGGGGAACTGCGCGGTTCTCATTGCAAACGGCCGCTTCCCAGGTGGGAAGCGGCCGGGAGTGTCTCGTTGCCGCCCATATGCACGCAAGATAGCGTCAATCGCAGGTCGCTCCCCGAAGAACGCCCGCGACTCAAACGAGCTCCCGGGTCAAGACGCGCCTTTTCGTGCCGGCTTGACGAGCGCCTCGATCCACGCGCGCTCGAAGAAGCCTTTGCCGCGAGCAGCGAAGCCCGGCGTGAACACGTACGCGGCGCTCCACGCGCGCAGCACGAAGTAGGCGGCGCACAGCCATGCGAGGTCGCTCCACTCGAAGCTGAACGATCGCCATTCGATCCGGCGTGCGATTGCGGGCTGCAGCGCAACGGCGGCAATGCCGAGAATGAGGCCGACGAAGGGCGTGAGAATCGTCAGGTTGACTGCGTCGCCGGTGACCGCATCGATGCGGGCGCGGGCGAGGGCGGGTTGCGGTCCCGCGAGCGCGATGATCAGTAGCTGCATCGCCACGGCCCAAGCGAGAATGGGGCCGATGTCGGTGTCCCACGCGAGCCTCACCATGCCCGTCGCCACGCCGAAGATCGCGACCACGACGACGTAGACGAGCACGCGCCGCCATCCCGGTCCCTCGATGTAGCTCACGCCAGCGAACGCCGCGCCGAGGAGGCACAGCGGAAGCTGCGCGACCATCAGCGCGGCGAGCGAGAGCGAGTAGTCGTCGCCGTATTGGCCGGGCGCGAGCGCGAACTGCACGTATCTGAACGCCGTATATGCCGGCATCGCCGCGTTGGCGACGAGCGCGAAGAGCATGGCGGGCGTCAAGGTCGTCTGGAAGAGTCGAGGCTGCCCGCATTCTCCCGACGTCGCCGCCGGTCGGCAAGCCCGGCCGGAGCGATCGCGAGCAGGTCGGCAAAAAACCGCGGCGTCCGCGGCAAGCGTTTTCAAGCTCGTCGTCCCAACATCCGATCGTGCAGGCAATGTCGTCTGCTCATGGGAGATCGAACATGGAAACGCAAGAGAACTACAGCGGAACCTGCTTCTGCGGCGCGGTCGAGGTCACGGTGACGGGCGCTCCAGCGGCGATGGGCTATTGCCACTGCGACTCCTGCCGCAGCTGGTCGGCGTCGCCGGTGAACGCGTTCACCCTGTGGAAGCCGGAGTCGGTGCGAGTCACGCGCGGCGCGGACAACCTGGCCACGTACAACAAGACGTGGAAGAGCTATCGCAAGTGGTGCAGATCGTGCGGCGGCCACGTCTTCACCGAGCACCCCGGCTGGGGTCTGGTCGACGTCTACGCGGCGGTGATCCGCAAATTCCCCTTCAAGGCGGGCCTGCACGTCAACTATCAGGAAACCGTGCTTCCGATGAAGGACGGCACACCGAAGTTCAAGGACGTCCCGAAGGAGATGGGCGGCTCTGGCGTCACGCTGCCGGAGTGAACTCGCGCGTGCTGCGCGCAGCCTGCCGTCGCCACGCGGCGGGCGGAGAGCCGAACTCGCGCTTGAAGGCGCGGTTGAAAGCAGCCTCGGATTCGTAGCCGACGCCAGCGGCGATGTCGGTGATCGGTGCGCCGCTATCGCGCAAGTGCCGGGCTGCGAGCAGGATGCGCCAGCGCGTGAGGTATTCCATCGGTGGTCGGCCGATCAGCGCGGTGAAGCGCTGGCCCAGCGCCGAGCGCGACAGAGCGACCTTGTGTGCGAGTGCCTCGACCGTCCATGGATGCGCTGGCTGCTCGTGAATGAGCGCGAGGGCGCGCCCGACATAGCGGTCGCGCAGCGCGGCGAGCCAGCTCGTCTCTTCGGGCGGAAGCGTGTCCATGTGCTGGCGGATCGCCTCGGCGAACAGCACCTCGGACAGTCGGGCGAGGATCATCGCGGAGCCGGGCTTGCCCGACACACTCTGGGCAACCGAGAAGCGGATCGAGCTGTGCACCCACGCTGCCGTGCTGCCGTCGCGCATGCTCACCTTGAGCAAGCGCGGCAGGCTCAGAAGAACCGGCTCGGCCAGACGCTTGTCGCACGCGAGATAGCCGCACACGATGCGCGTCGCGCTGCCCTGGTCGCCGGATTTGAACGGCACGATCTCGTTGCGCTTGAGATAGCTCAGGCTCTCGCCGGTGATCTCGGTCGGCGCGAGCTGCAGCGACGCATCGCTCGCGGTCGCCAGCACGTGGCGGTCCCCGGCGGGGAACATCACGAGCTCGCCGGCGGACAGCTCGACGAACTTGCCATCGAGGAGGCGCGCGTAGCACGTGCCTTCCAGCAGCAAGTGGTACGGGATGACGTGGTCCGCTTCGGGCATCAGCACGTCGGCGATCGCGCGGGCTGGCGCGGTGAGGTACGACCATTGCGCACGCAGCTCCATCTCGAGGAACACCGCGCCGGTCAAACGGATCACACCCAGCACTTCGGAGAGCGCGTCCATGGCGCGCATTATCGCCGCATCGCTCCGGGCTCGCGGGAGCCAGTGACACGGAAGGGCCGCCGAGGGCGGGGCGGCGGGATCAACGTAGTGTCGAGGAATCCCGCCGCCCACTCCGGCGTGCATCGCGGCGCTTACACCGCACCGGTGTTTTTCAGTCCCAAGACCTCGATCGGCTCGATCGACGGGGGGCTGGCAAACAATTCCGGCCCCTTGGCCACCAGAGCCTGCGCGATCGGACCGGCGAGATGCGTCTGGCGGCCGGCTTCGTCGTGGAAGGCGTCGAATACACCGAAAGTCGTCGGGGCCAGGCGCAGCGCGAACCAGATCGGGGTGGTGGCCTCCTGGCGCGCGAGGGTCAGACCGGTCGCGAGCAAATCGGCGACGGCGGCTTCCTTGCCGGGCTTGGCTTCGAGGCGGGCGAACAGGGCGAGCTTGATCATGGTGTTTCTCCTTTTAGCGAGATCGCTGCCGCCGCGAGATGCGGGGCATGCGATGGGGCGAACTATGGGCTCGCGCTCGCCTCTTGCCTATTGGCATAATCGACAATTTTGATATTATTTTTGCCATGAAGATCAACGTGCTCGCTCTCGACGGCGTATTCGATACCGGTCTCGCTACCGTGCTCGACGCCTTTGCCATCGCCAACGAGTTGGCCGGGATGACGGGGCGCCAGTCGCCGCGCTTCGATGTCGTGCTGACCGGCGTGCGACGACACGTCCGCACTGCGCTGGGGCTGGGCGTGCCGGTCGCGCCGGCTAGACTCGGCAAGGCCCCGGATCGCGTGATCGTCCCGGCGATCGGTTGCAAGATGCCGGCGCCGCTCGAGGGGGCGCTGCGCCGGCGCGATGTGCGCGACGGGCTGGCGGCCCTGCGCGCATGGGCCAATGGCGGCGCATCACTCGCAGCCGCATGCGTCGGCACCTTCGTGCTGGCCGAGGCCGGTCTGCTCGACGGCGAGGAAGCCACCACGACCTGGTGGCTGGCGCCGATGTTCCGCCAGCGCTATCCGCAGGTGAGGCTCGACGAATCGCGCATGGTGGTGCGCTCGGGGACGACTGTCACGGCCGGTGCGGCGTTCAGCCACATCGATATGGCGCTCGCGCTGATCCGGCAGTCCAGCCCTGAGCTCGCGAGCCTGGTTGCAAAATACCTGGTAGTCGATGCGCGCCCTTCGCAGTCAGCCTACGCGATATCGGACCACCTGATCCATTCCGATCCGCTGGTCGAGCGCTTCGAACGCTGGGCACGCAGCCGCCTCGATCGCGGATTTTCGCTCGACGAAGCGGCCGATGCGGTTGCCACCAGCAAACGCACGCTGGCGCGCCGCCTCAAAGATACGCTGGGCAAGACGCCGCTCTCCTATTTCCAGGACCTGCGCGTGGAGCGCGCCGTGCATCTGCTCAAGACGACCGATCACAACATCGAGCGCATCGCCACCATGGTCGGCTATGCTGACGGCGTCACCTTGCGCACGCTCCTGCGGCGACGGCTCGGACGCGGCGTGCGCGAACTGCGCACCATGGCATGATTCGGTACATCCGATCTTAGGCAATCATATGGCGCCTGCCTCCAGTCGACCCTCCTGATAGAAATACTCCGGCACGTAGCCGCTCGCGAACATCTTCCAATTCAATCGCTCGTACAACTGGCGCGTGGCAATATAGCTCCTGTTGCCATCTCCCTGACCGACACTCATGAACAAGTCAGGCTCACTACTCGAGGATTTGCGCACCCAATACGAAGCCGCCCGCGACACGGCAGGCCCGCACGCCGACGTCGAGAGCTTTCAGGCGATCGACGCGCGGATGCGCAAGGCCTTTCGCTGGCTGGAGAAGGCGATCATGTATTTGAACGGGCTCAAGCCCTCGATCGCTCACACCTTCGATCTGGGCCACGGCCTCGCCTTCGAATCGCCGCGATTCGCGCACGGCTCGGTCGGCCAGCACGAGCACCGTATCGTGGGCTTTCCGGTGCTCGACGAGATCAACATCTACTACGAAGTCTCGGCGGCGAAGCCCGTTTCCCTCGAGGTCGCATCCGGCATGGTCGCGGCCGCCGAGAAGGTTCTCGACGAGGCAGGACTGCAGTACACCAGTCGTCGGGTGGAATCCGCAGACGGCACCGTGCACAAGTGCTCGTTCGCGGTACCCCCGGCAATTCCGGCGAGGGTCATGTTCCGAGTCGACTATCAGACCGGCATAGTGGACGTCGCGCTCGTCAACGTCGACCGCTTCGATCGCGTGACGCTCGAGTTTCACAGCAAGGACATCGAGGAGCCTGTCCTCGAGGATTTGGTCAAGCTGATCCTCGGACGCGATTCGGCCTTCCTCCGTCGAGCGCCGCTCGCCGGCGTTCGACGTTCGCCGGCTCCGGGTTGACGCGTGACTACGACGAATCCGGACCCGGCGCGCAACGGCCTCGCGATCGACCTGCCCAGCTCGCTCGCCAGCCGGGCCGATCAGATGTTCCCGCAGCTTACCGACGCGGAGATCGATCGGATCCGCCGCTTCGGCACGGTGCGCCGCTACACGAGTGGAGAGAAGCTGTTCGCCGCAGGCGAAGCCAGTCCAGGCATGTTTGTCGTGCTGAAAGGAAACGTGGTGATGAGCCGCCGCGACGGCCTTGGCCATGTCGCGCCGCTCGCGACTCGTGGTCGAGGGCAGTTTCTCGCCGAGCTTTCGCAGCTCTCCGGTGGACACGCACTCTTGGATGGGTATGCGCACGAGGATGTCGAGGCGGTTGTCGTGCCGCCGGAGCAATTGCGAGCACTGATCATCGCCGAGGCCGATCTCGGCGAGCGCGTTGTGCGTGCGCTGATCCTGCGTCGGGTGGGCTTGCTCGAAGCAGACACTACTGGGCCCGTCTTGATCGGCGAACCGTACTCGCCCGACGTCCTGCGCCTGCAGACGTTCCTCAAGCGCAACGGCCAGCCCTATCAGCTTGTCGATGGCAAGGACGATGAGGCGGCGGGCGCTCTGCTCGAGCAGTACGGCGCGGCTGCGGGCGCAGTCCTGGTCGTCTGTCCCAGCGGCTCGGTGCTCCTCAATCCATCCGAGGAAGCACTGGGTCGCTGCCTGGGCATGCTTGGTACAACGCCACACGACGAGCTGTTCGACGTCATCGTAGTGGGCGCCGGGCCCGCTGGCCTGGCCACCGCCGTGTACGCTGCCTCGGAAGGCCTGCGAGTGGTCGTGCTCGACTGCCGTTCGTTCGGCGGACAAGCCGGCGCTAGCGCGCGCATCGAAAACTATCTCGGTTTCCCGACAGGAATCTCAGGTCAAGCGCTCGCCGGCCGGGCTTATGTGCAGGCACAGAAGTTCGGCGCCACGATTCTCATTCCTGCGAAGGCCGCGGCGCTCGACTGTACCCGAGCTAGAACGGACCGAGAGCTCGTCTTGACGCTCAGCGACGGAGGGCGTTTTCGATCGCGCACCGTCGTGATTGCCAGTGGGGCGCGCTACCGCCGGCCCGATGTACCACGGCTCACTGAGTTCGAAGGTCGTGGGATCTGGTACTGGGCCTCCGCCCTCGAAGCAAGAATGTGCGCGCACAACGAAGTGGTCCTGGTCGGCGGGGGAAACTCGGCAGGCCAGGCGGCCGTGTTCCTCGCCGAGCATGCATCCAAGGTTCACATGCTCGTGCGAGGGCCAGGGCTCGCAGCCAGCATGTCACGCTACCTGATCGATCGCATTGCCGCGACGCCGAACATCGAGCTCCACGTCCACACGCAGCTCACGCAGGTACATGGCGACGTGACGGAGGGACTCCAAGGCGTGACCTGGCGCGACAGGCAGAGCGGCCATGAAGAGGAGCGGCCGATACGGCACGTATTCCTGTTCGTCGGCGCCGATCCGGAGACCGAATGGCTCGAAAGCTGCAAGGTGGCGCGCGACGAGCACGGTTTTGTGCTGACCGGTACAACTCAAGCAAACAGGGCTGCGGGTGGCATGTCCGGGTCGCTCGAATCCAACGTGCCGGGCGTGTTCGCCATCGGCGATGTTCGTTCAGGCTCTGTGAAGCGCGTCGGGGCTGCGATCGGAGAGGGCGCGGCGGTCGTCGCGTCGATCCATCAGTACCTGACGGTACCCGCCCTACAGAGCGATTGATAGGGTAGGCGGCCCTTAAGGTATCCGACGTTTATTCCCCGGGCGATTTCTCGCCGCTGAGCGCGCGCTGAAGCGTCGCCCACAGGCGCATCCAGAAACCATGTGACGGCCCTGTTTCGTCCGCAAAGTGACGCTGGGCGTTAGCCTCCAAAGGTAGCAACAGCCAGTACACGGGGTACCTCCCGTCATCGAGTGCTTGGGACATTAGTCCCGCATAAGGCGTGCCAGGCTGATCGACACCTATAATCAACGCCACACCGGGGCTGTCTGGAGGAGCCATCATGTTAGGAATTTCGTCGACTGGACCCTTGGCGGCAATCGCTGAGGCCGCAATGCCCTTCGCTCGCGTCGCCCGTAGGCAGGCCGGCTACTGACAATGCAGCCACTGGTTGTCGCGTCGCTACTCGAGCGCGCCGACGACGGGGTGCGATTCGCTTTCGCCAACGGCTGGCAATGCCGGCTCTTCGTCCTTGCAGACGACATGGTGCGCGTGCTGCTGACTCCGCCGGATGGATTGCGCGAGCCACGCACGTGGATGGTTGCTCCGGGCGGCAGCGACGTGCCGTGGGAAGGCCGCGACCGGCTCGACGTGACGATGTTTCCGCGCCCGCGGTTCGATCTCGACGAGGGAGATCACATCGTGCTGCGGACCGCAGCGTTGCGCGTGACCGTGCGCCTGGATCCTTTCGGACTGGAATGGTCGACGCCGCCCGCGCATTGCTTCGCGGCCGACCGCGCGACGCATGCCTATGCGTGCGCGCGAGGCGGCGCGATACGTCATTACATGCGCCGCGCACCAACGGACCGTTACTTCGGCCTCGGCGACAAGACTGGCCCCATCAACAAGCACGGCCGGAGGTTCCGCACGCTCGCGCTCGACGCGCTAGGCTACAACGCCGAGACGAGCGATCCACTTTACAAACACTGGCCGTACGTCATCGTACGGGAGCAGGGCGGGCTCACCTACGGGCTCTTCTACGACACGTTCTCTTCGGCGACGTTCGATCTCGGCTGTGAGCATGACAACTATCACGGCTTCTATCGCTACTGCGAGATCGAGAATGGCGACCTTGACTATTACCTGTTCGTCGGTCCGAGCATCCAGGGTGTGGTGCGGCAATTCGCTGAGCTGACCGGCCGGATGGCCTTCGGTCCGCGCTGGAGCCTGGGGTATGCCAACACCGCGATGAGCCTCACCGATGCGCCAGACGCACAGGAGCGCCTCTCCGAGTTCATAGACAAAGCTGCAGAGCACGACATCCCGATCAGCGCGTTCCACTTTGGATCGGGTTACAGCAGCATCGGGCCAAGGCGCTACGTATTCACCTGGAACCGCGACAAGTTTCCGGACCCGAAGGCACTGGTCGATAAGTTCCGACGCGGGAACATGCGGCTGGTCGCGAACATCAAGCCGTGCCTGATCGACGACCATCCGGCCTACGCTGAGGTCGCGTCGCGAGGTGGGTTTGTTGCGCATACTGAGACACGGAAACCGTCCATCGGGCAGTTCTGGGACGGCGAGGGGGCCTGGATCGACTTCACGCATGCCGAAGGGGTGCGCTGGTGGAAGGATGGCCTTCAGCGCCAACTCCTCGACTACGGCATTCTGGGGTGGAACGACAACAACGAATACGAGATCTGGGACGAAGCTGCCGTATCACATGGTTTCGGCCAGTCGATTCCGATCGACCGCTCGCGTCCGCTGCAACCGCTGCTTATGACCCGCGCGACGTACGAGGCGCAGGCGGCGCGCTTTCCAGACGAGCGCGTATTCACCGTGACCCGCGCGGGCCCGCCGGGCATCCAACGCTACGCGCAGACGTGGTCCGGCGACAACACGACCTCCTGGGATACGCTGCGGTGGAATATCCGGATGGGAATCACGATGAGCCTCTCCGGCATGTTCAACACGGGACACGACATCGGCGGGTTCTTCGGTCCTGTTCCCGATCCGGAATTGCTCGTGCGCTGGGTTCAGAACGGCGTGTTCAGCCCGCGCAGCATCATGAACTCCTGGAAGGCCGGCGGCGAAACAAATACGCCCTGGCTACATGCCGATTCGCTTCCGCTCATCCGCGCCGCGATTCGCTTCCGCTATCGACTGATGCCGTATCTGTACACGCTGTACAGGCGCGCAGCAGCGTTCTCCGAGCCGATCCTGCGTCCGCTCTTCTACGACTTCGAAGGCGATCCGCGCGCTTTCCAGGACAGCGACGACTTCATGTTCGGCTCCCAGTTGCTGGTCGCAAGCGTCGTGGAACCTGGGCAACGCGAGCGGCGCGTTTACCTGCCCGAGGGCGTCGAGGGTTGGTACGACTTTCACAGCGGCGCCTATCATCCCAGCGGAAGCGAGATCGTAGTGCCTGCACCTCTCGATCGACTTCCCCTCTTTGCGCCAGCGGGCGCGATGATTCCGATGACGGGTCGCGAGGCATCACTGAAATTGCACGACGAGCCGTCGCGGCATCTGCGCGTGTTTGCGCCGCGGAGCGGGCGTTCCTCCTTTACCCTTTATGAGGACGACGGACTGAGCCTGCGCTATCGCGACGGAGAGTACGCTAAAGTCACATTCGAGCTGGACGCCACGCCGGAACAGATCTCGCTGGCGGCGCGCGTGAAAGGCCGCTACGCACTCCCCTATAAGGAGATCGCGGTAGAACTACCGGCGCTCGAGCAGCGCAAGGTCTCGCTGCGGGGTGAGGGCGTCGCGCTGGTGCCCGACCGCAAATAGGCCAATCGTGGCTCTGGTGTGAAGCTGGCACCCGAGCTGGTCGACAGGCGCTAACATGGAGAATGGGGCGGGAAGCTACCGAGCCGCGGGACTGTTACTCTTGACGCCGGAACAATCTGCGCTCAGTAAGTCTCGAAAGCTAATAGACAAGAAAAACCTCCAAAACCCCCCTGAGGTGGCCCATGTTCCCGTGTAGACGCTGGTTGTGGCCCTTGCTGCTTGCAGCAGCGACCTTGTCGCCGTTGAGCGCGTCGGCGCAGCAGTTCAACGCCATCACGACGCAAGCCGTCAATATGCGCGCCGGCCCCGACCGGAACTTCCCCCTGGTCGCCTGGCTTCCCGCGGGCACGGGCGTCAATGTCGTGGGTTGCACCGACGGCTGGCGGTGGTGCGATGCCATATGGGGCTTCAATCGGGGATGGATATTCGCGCGGTTCCTTTCGATGCCATTCCAGAATCAGCCTACGGTGATGTTCAACGCAGGCGCAACGTGGGGCGTACCGGTCATTAGCTTTTCCGTCAACAGCTACTGGGGCGCGCACTATCGGAACCGTCCGTGGTGGAACAGCAGGGCCCAGTGGTCCAGCCGGCCTCCCACGTGGAACCGGCCGCCGCCGCGCCCACCGGTATCGCGTCCGCCGCCTCGGCCACGTCCGCCATCGAGCCGGCCCCCGAGTAGCGGGAGGCCTCCATCTAG
>Ga0126371_10006211_pt1 | contig 10616 bp, 10 predicted proteins | sample PanSoiMetaPlot_4_FD_110145 | JGI IMG/M metagenome (GOLD analysis project Ga0126371, IMG submission 110145) | Tropical forest soil microbial communities from Panama - MetaG Plot_4 | ecosystem: Environmental > Terrestrial > Soil > Tropical forest > Bulk soil | place: Panama | collected 2016-02-17
TCACGTCCTTTGCCCAGAATTTCGATTTCATGGCTCGGTGCATCGAGGCGAAGGATTTGCACTTCGCCTTTATAGTCTGTGACACTTGGACCGACCTTCACCCGAATCGCTCCCGTATAGGTTTTGTCGTCAACCTGCTCGGTAATCTGCGCGCCAGGGACACAGGTCGCTACCTTGCGGGGATCACTCAGGAAGGCCCACACCGCCTCCACCGGTTCCTGCACGAGGAACGTCTTTTCAATTCGCAGCGCCATCGACTCAGCCCGTGACCCCCTTCTCTTTGAGAACGTTCCAGACCTTCCACGGAGTGATCGGCATGTCGATATGTCGGACCCCGAGGTGAGACAGGGCATCCACGACAGCGTTCACAAAAGCCGCCGGCGACCCGACGTTCGGCGACTCGCCCACACCCTTAGCACCCAGCGGGTGATGGGGGGAAGGTGTGCAGGTCTTTCCGGTCTCCCAGTGCGGAGTCTCAACTGCTGTGGGTAGCAGGTAGTCCATAAAGCTACCGCCCTGCACGTTGCCGCTTTCGTCGTAGTCGATCTGCTGCATAAAGGCGATCGCCATCCCTTCGGTGAGACCACCGTGAATTTGGCCTTCGACGATCATTGGATTAATGATGTTCCCGCAGTCATCGACCGCCACAAAACGCCGCACTTTCACTTCCCCGGTGCCCTTGTCGATGTCGACCACGCATACGTACGTCCCGAACGGGAAGGTCAAGTTCGGCGGATCGTAGTAGTCCACGGCTTCCAGGCCGGCTTCAAGGCCCGGAGGGATATTCGTGTACGCCGCAAAGGCGATTTCCTGGATAGTTTTTGCTTTGCTGGGAACACCCTTCACATAGAACTTGCCGGGCTCCCATTCGAGGTCATTCTCACTGCACTCGAGGAGGTATGCCGCGATCTTCTTCGCCTTGTCACGAATCTTGCGCGCGGCGATGGCGGTTGCTGCCCCCGAAGTGGGTGTACTTCGGCTCGCATACGTCCCCAGGCCATAAGGCGCGGTATCAGTGTCTCCCTCCTCCACCGTCACATCCGAGGCAGGAATTCCCAACTCTTGGGCCACGATCTGGGCATAGGTGGTCTCGTGTCCCTGCCCCTGGCTCTTGGTTCCCATCCGGGCAATAGCCTTCCCGGTGGGGTGAATGCGGATCTCACAACTGTCGAACATCTTGATGCCCAGGATGTCAAATGTGTGAGCCGGTCCGGCGCCCACGATTTCAGTAAAGCTGGAAATCCCGATCCCCATCAGCTCGCCCGTCTTCCGTTTCTCTAGCTGCTCCTTGCGCAGCTCCGCATAGCCGATCTTGTCGAGGGCCAGTTTCATCGCAGCTTCATAGTTTCCACTGTCATAGGTCCAGCCGAGAGGCGATTTGTATGGGAAGCTGGCGGCGGGGATAAAATTCTTCCGGCGAAGCTCGGCGGGATCCATCTGCAACTCCTGCGCGAGCACATCCACCACCCTTTCTATCAGGTATGCTGCCTCGGTCACACGAAACGAGCAGCGATACGCGATGCCACCGGGAGCCTTGTTGGTGTAAACCCCATCCACTTCGCAAAAGGCCGCGGGCAACTCATAAGAGCCGGTGCAAATGCTGAACAATCCCGCCGGAAACTTGGTCGGCTGAGCGGCGGCGTTGAATGCTCCGTGGTCGGCTAGGGTCTTTACGCGAAGAGCCTGCATCTTGCCATCGCGGTCGGAAGCGATCTCGGCCGTCATGTGATAGTCGCGGGCAAAGCCGGTTGACTGTAGGTTTTCCGAACGGCTCTCGATCCACTTAACCGGTAGGCCCAGTGTTAGAGAGGCCACAATTGCGCACACGTAGCCCGGATATACCGGAACCTTATTGCCAAAACCGCCGCCAATGTCGGGCGAGATCACTCGAATGTTCTGCTCGGGAATGCCTCCCACCAGTGCAAATACGGTGCGATGCGCATGCGGCGCCTGCGACGTCATATAGATCGTTAACTTGCCGGTGGCGCGATTGAAGTCTGCCACGCAGCCGCACGTTTCCAGCGGTGCCGGATGACAACGCGGGAAGAAGGCATGCACCTTGGCCTTTACGGCAGCCTTCTGAAAGACCTGGTCGGTCCCCTGTCGATCGCCAACTTCCCAGTGAAAAATATGGTTGTCCTTCTGCTCGCGATCCTCACGCAGAAGCGGAGCTCCCGGATCCAGGGCCTTGTTCGGATCAACCAGCACCGGCAACTCTTCGTATTCCACTTCGACCAGTTCCGCCGCATCGGCCGCTGTGTATCGATCCTCGGCCACCACGAAGGCGACTTCTTGCGACTGAAAAAGTACCTTTCCTGTCGCCAGTACCATTTGCTTGTCGTAGGACAGAGTCGGCATCCACGCAAGGTTTGCCTTGGCGAGATCCGCCCCCGTGATCACCGCCAGCACGCCGGGAAGGGTCCTGGCCTTCTCCGTGTTCACGCTCTTGATGCGAGCATGGGCGTATGGGCTGCGCACCATCTGCCCGTACACCATGCCCGGCAACTGCACATCGTCCACATAGTTCCCCTTGCCCTGGATGAATCGGAGATCTTCTTTCCGTTTGATGGAATGCCCCATGCCGCCGACTTCAGGAGACGTCTTATGAATCATTTTGTCCCTCCATGCGCCATCTTGGCGGCTGCGAACTGCACGGCCCGGACGATGTTCTGATACCCGGTGCAGCGGCACAGGTTGCCCGAGATGCCCCAGCGAATGTCGCCCTCGCTCGGCCTGGGGTTATTTTGCAGAAGCGCGTACGACGACATGAGCATTCCGGGCGTGCAGAAACCGCACTGCAACCCGTGTTCTTCCTTAAACCCTTCCTGAAGGGGATGCAGCTGGCCGTCCTTGCTCAACCCTTCCACGGTCAGAATCTCGCCCCCATCGGCTTGCACGGCGAACATGGTGCAAGACTTCACGGTCTTGCCATTGAGCAGGACAGTGCATGCACCACAGTGGCTGGTATCGCAGCCAATGTGCGTGCCCGTCAGCTGCAGGACTTCGCGGATAAAGTGAACTAGCAACATCCGCGGTTCGACGTCTGCTTGTCGTTCCCGACCGTTTAACTTCACGCGAACCTGCTGCTTCGTCGCCATGGCCAGTTCCTCGCCTCAGATTCTTCTTTTACTTACGCGCTCTCTCTAAAGCTCGAGTCAGGGCCCGGGTGGCAAGTTCCTTCACCAATCCTCGCTTGTATTCCGCCGGTCCACGCAGGTCGCTGCTCGGCTGGGCCTCTTCGGCTGCTAATTGCGCCGCTTGCCGGATACTTGCAGCGTCTATCTTTTTTCCGCGCAGAGAATCCTCTGCCTTTTTTGCCGCCAAAGGTTTCGGGCCTACGTTTGTCAAGCCAATGCCGACTCGCTGTGCCACCCCGCCGTCGTCCAATGTGACCTGTGCGGCAACGGCGGCAGTCGCGAAGTCGCCGACTTTGCGCTCCAGCTTGAAATAAGCGCCTCCACTGCGAGTCGGGGGGACTGGGACACGAATCTCGGTCAGGATTTCGCCCGGTTGCAGGGCGGTGCTGAATACAGAAAGAAAGAATTCACCAATGGGTATGGCCCTCTCACCGCCGGGCCCAGTTGCGACAACCTGCGCATCCAGAGCCAGCATCGTCGCTGGGTGGTCATTCGCGGGGTCTCCATGTGCCAAGTTGCCGCCAACGGTCGCCAGGTTCCGCACCTGTGGATCGGCAATCACGCGAACCGTATCCAGAATAATGGGGTACTTGGCACGGATCAGCGGCGAAACCTCCAGCTCGGCCTCGCGAGTTAGACCACCGATCTTGAGGAAACCGTCCTCCTCCTTGATGAAGGACAAACCCGAGATGCGATTGATATCGATCAGGTAGGCGGGACGAGCCAAGCGCAGCTTCATCATTGGAATCAGGCTCTGTCCACCGCTTAAGATCTTGGCGTCGTCTCCATGTTGCTCGAGAAGTGCTATCGCCTCGGGAATGGAATTTGGCCTGAGGTATTCAAAGGCTGGTGGAATCATGGTCTGCTCCTTGCCATCCTGTGTTCTCTACAGTGAGCGGAAAGATTGAGTGATGATCGGGCCGAAAAATGCGGGGTATAACGTTATCACACAGCCACGTTTCCTGAAATCCCGCAGCGCACACGGTCACCCCGCCAGAGATCCCCAATCGAACCCCTACGTGCTATGCGTTTCCCGGGGTTGACGCCCGCGATCTCCAGTCCTCGATTGCTTTGCGGATAGCTTCTGGTGCAAGGTTACTGCAAAGCATCTTATACTCCGGAATCCCGCCCAAGGCTTCGGCCACCGCCTGCTCGGTGATCTGTGAGGCTTCCTCGACGGACTTGCCTAGGACCATCTCGGTAGCCATCGAAGCGCACGCGATCGCCACGGCACATCCCATGCACTTGAACTTGATTTCTTCGATAATCCCCTCGCAGACCTTCAACGTGATCAGGACGGTATCACTGTCCACCGGGCTCTTGACCATTGCCCTGCCCGACGGATTCGCGACGCTGCCCACATTGCGCGGATTGGCGTAATGGAGACGGACCATCTCACTGTATAACCCGGAATTCTTCATGGATTGAACTCCCGCGCAGGGGAGAACTATCATACGTTCTCAGATGTTCCAGGAACTGTACGCCAAAGCGGCCGAACTTGCAGCTCAAGGCAGAGCCTTCGCTTTTGCCACGGTCGTCCACGTAGAAGGCTCGTCCTCGGCGCGGATCGGTTCCAAGGCGATCGTTGACGAGCACGGCAAGCTGCTGATGGGATGGGTTGGCGGGGGCTGTGCTGAAAGCGCCGTCCGCAGCGAGGGGCTACGCTGCATCGAAAATGGAACTCCCCTGGTTATCACCCTGGACATGACCGACGAGCTGCTGGGTGTAGGGATGCCCTGCGGAGGAAAGATGGATGTCTACATCGAGCCGGTTCTGCCCAAGCCCGAACTGCTTGTAGCGGGCCACGGCCGAATCGCGGAAACCCTGGCAACCCTGGGCCACCTGCTCGGTTTTCGCGTCACGGTGAACGATCCCGGGGCGGACCTTGAGTCCTTCCCGCAAGCGCAGCGGGTAGTTGCGGAGGACTTCGACCTCAATCAGACGCCCATTGGCCCAAACACGTTTGTCGTCATCGCCACGCAACACAAGAACGACCATCTCTGGCTCCAAAAAGCTCTTCAGGGCGAAGCCGCCTATGTGGCGCTGGTTGCCAGCCAGCACCGGGCGCGACTGGTACTCGATTACCTTGCGGCGGAGGGCGTCTCCGCCGGGAAGATCGCGAGAATCTACGCGCCGGCCGGTCTCGATCTGGGCGCGACAACTCCCGAGGAGACTGCGCTTAGCATCTTGAGCCAGATCGTGGCCCTGCGGCGGGGAGGCACGAATATGCCACTGCACTTGAAGGAGGCCGCATTGCCAATTGCAGAGGAGACGCCGGACCGAGTTATCACTGAGTGCGATGTGGCCCGTCCAAAGTGATACCTCCTACCGGCGATTCGGGGAGATCCCCGCGGTGGCGTGATCACGCGCAGCCAGTCGTTTGCGTCGCTCGGTAACAATTTCGGCCAGAATGCTCAGCGCGATCTCCTCGGGTGTTTTGGCTCCGATTTCAAGGCCTGCTGGAACACGCACGCGAGCTAGTTCATCCCGCTCGACTCCCTTGATTCCCAAGGCCCGCAACACCTCTTCACCCCGTTTCTTGTTGGCGACCAGGCCCACGAACGCACTATGAAACATTAACGCCTGACGGATCGCTTCCTCATCACAAGCACCCCGACTCGCGACCACCACTTGCCGGTCGGAATTCGCGGGCAGTAAAGAAAAGTCCAAAACATGAAGCAGCCGATCGACGTCCGGCACTTCAGCAATGGTCAGAAGCGGATCGACAATGGTGACGGTGAATCCAAGCATATGCGCAAGCCTGGCCAGTGCCACCACCACGGATTCCCTGCCCACGATGACCAGTTCTGGGCGAACCGGATCGATTGCGCCTGACCCCTTTCCTTCCAGATCCGGTCGTTGCTGGAATGTCTTTTCCCTGTCCACGCTTTGAAGTTGCTCGTAGTCACTGCGCTGATCGATGTCAAGAAGGATGCCCACATCCTCGACCGGCAGGGTCACAATCCCTGACAAGTGGCGTCCGAAAATCGCCCGACACCCGATGTCGCCACGCACTGCCATCGCCTCTGCGAACACTGAACGATCAAGAAGAACGGGGTTGCCGCGAAAGCCTCGGTACGTGGGTATCACGATTTGCGTGTCGGTGCGGGACCGTGCGGCTATCAGAGCATCCAGGGTCTTGGAGTGAACGAACGGCAGGTCTGCCAGCATAACAATCGCTGCCCCAGCATGGGACTCGACGGTCGCGAGTCCTACTTTCAGCGAACTCCCCATGCCCTCGTCATAGTTTTCGTTGATCACAACCTTGATACCGTTCAGGTCAAGCTGTTGTTTGATTTTCTCCGCCGAATAGCCGAGAACCAGGATGACCTCGCGGACCTCTGAGCCACGCACAGTGTCCAGCACATGCTGAAGCAGCACGCGGCCGCCAAATGGCAGCAACTGCTTGGTGGTTCCCATTCGGGTTGAAGCACCAGCTGCCAAGACCAATGCCGACACGGGCGAGTCTTTTCTCATGGTCCTTCACGAGACGGCCCAGGAATCTCCGTCCTACAAAACAGGGTTGCAATACTCTGGTGTCGAAGTCTACTACGATGGAAAGAGCCGGAGGCAGGGGTAGGATCGCGCTTCTCGGTGTGCACTTTTGTGGCGGATCCCAGGTGATCTGACCAGAGCCGCTCCCGACACTCGCGACGCTCCAAACCCCGATAAAAATATCCGTGGGGAATTCCGCAACGCCACATATCTACCTGCGTGGACGACTTTTGGACCAATACAACGTTAATGTCGTGCGGCTCGCCTTCCGTAACCACTGCTCGATTTCCTCCGGTTGGAAACCATGATCTCCCGAATCCAGTTCTCCATTGAGCAAATCGGTGATTTCCTCGGCAGTGCTTGGCCTCCTGATCTTATTCAGGGCTCGCGCAAGATGTGCCTCCAGATGACGCCTCGGATTCGCATCTCGTGACATTGTTGTTTTTCCGCCTTGCCGGGACAGGCACTCGCCAAACGGTGTAAGTCTCAAAAGCATCTCTGCCGGATTGTGTTCGCAGTGACCCGTCGCAGAGGAAGCCTACGCCCCACAATAGCAGCGAACGTCATGCACCAATCCTAGGTAGCGGCGACTGGCGTGCGCTTCTCAACCGGGAGAAATTTGCGCATCCGGGCCCCGGTGTAAATCTGACGGGGGCGGGCAATTTTTTGCTCAGGATCCACGAGCATCTCCTGCCATTGGGCAAGCCATCCGACCGTGCGCGGGATGGCAAATAGCACGGTGAACATCTCCGGCTTGAACCCCATCGCCTGGTAAATGATCCCGGAATAAAAATCTACATTGGGATACAACTTACGCTTGACGAAATAGTCATCCTCCAGAGCGATCCGTTCTAGTTCGATAGCAATATCCAGCTTGGAATTACGTCCCGTGACCCCGAACACCTGGTCGGCGGCCCACTTGATGATTTTGGCGCGGGGATCATAATTCTTGTAAATGCGATGGCCGAAGCCCATCAGTTTACCGTGCCCCTCTTTCACTTTACGGATGTAGCCAGGCACGTTTTCCCTGGAACCAATTTCGTCCAGCATCTTCAGCACTTCCTCGTTGGCCCCGCCGTGTAGAGGGCCTGACAGAGCTGCCGCGGCGGCCGCGGTGGCCAGGTAGGGATCCGCGTGAGAACTCCCGACCGAGCGCATGGTGTTGGCGCTGCAATTCTGCTCATGATCGGCGTGCAGGATGAACAAGATGTCGAGCGCACGGGCGAGCACCGGATTGGCCACATATTTTGGCTCAACCATCTTCCAGAGCATGTTCATGAAGTTTTCGGGGTAACTCAAGTCGTTGTCAGGGTACACATAGGGAAAACCAACGCTGTGTCGATATGACATGGCAGCGATGGAAGGCATCTTGCCGACCAACCGCTTGATCTGCAGGAGGCGGTTGGCGGGATCATGAACGTCCCGGGCTTCGGGGTAGACCGTGGACAGCGCTGCCACAGTGCTGACGAGCATGGCCATCGGATGGGCATCGGGCCGAAAGCCTTCCATGAACTTTTTGGTCGTCTCGTGGAGCATCGTGTGATGCGTGATGTCGTTCACCCAAGCCTTCAGATCGGTTTGATTCGGGAGTTCTCCAAACAGCAGCAGGTAGGCAACCTCAAGGAATGTGCAGTGCTCTGCCAAAGCCTCGATGGGATAGCCCCGATACTCCAGAATGCCGAGGTCCCCATCGATGAACGTGATCCCGCTCTGGCAGGAAGCCGTGTTCATGAAGGCGGGATCATAGGTCATGAGCCCAAAGTCTTCCGGTCCCGCCTTTATCTGCCGGAAATCCATGGCTCTGACGGTTCCATTTTCGATTGGCACCGTATAGGTTTGATTGGTGCGATTGTCAGTAACTGTGAGGGTCTGGTGTGCCATGCTACTTCTCCGTTATTTGTGATGTGTGCTATTGGGTCTCGTCTGCGTTGCCGGTTCGAGGACCTCTCACGTGAGAGACCAGTGCAGATTCTCTACCTCGACACTCCCACCCTGGATTCTGCTGGGAGTCGGGCCGATGTTGTCGCAGAATAGTTTTGTCTCACTCATGTGCCTCCAAAACCACTACTGAGCCACCAAGAGATTGACGATTGCGAGGCCCGTCAGTGCGACCACCAACCAAACAATCATCGGAGCCAACCACTCGCCGACAAGGAAGAATTTGCCTCGCGGCCAGTGCGGTGGGCGCTGGAAAAGAATGCAGGAGTGTCGCCTCACATTCATTCTCAAGCGGCTAAGTGTGCTTAACTCGATAGAGACCTGCTCCGAGTCCACCCTGCCAACCTTGCGGTGGTTGGCGAGCCACCTTATGCACAAATATGACGAGACGGTTGTCAGGAGGAAGGCGAACATGCATACCAGCATCGTTTGCCCTTGGATGACGGAATAGTCTTCCATGGCCGCACCTCCCAGCGTTTCAAGTGGCCGACTTGCCAACGCGACGCTTGGCCGTCAGTTGTGCCAGTACAGCATGACTGGGGTGAAAAAAAGCTTTGCGAATACTCACCAGTCATCCAAGCAAGATTGACTTACGTCCTTGAAGTCACCGAAATGCAGTGACTTCTATCACTAGTTCTCGTGATCGACGCGATACGCGTGGGCCTAGGCCTCGAAAGCGCGGATACAGAGGTGCGACGTACCGCACGAACTGCACTCCACCGCAGTGGCTCGAACGTAGTACCGCTGCGCGTACCGCAGGTGGCGAGTGACCTCGCCAACCTGTCGTTCACTGGTGCCGATGAACTGAGCGATGCATCGATTGCACAGCCAGTCTTTCGTCTCTTGGATCAAATCACTCACCCGACGTGCGTCTCGCTTCGGACACATGACGCTCCTCCTGGGAGGTGAATCCAGGCCGCTCCCACAGAGTCTGCTTCTCTTTGTGGAGTAGAATCTTCTGCAACTGCTGAATCTGCAACATCCTTTCATTCAGGATGGCCAGCAGTTCCTGGCAAAGATCGGGATTGTCTCGCATTAACGACTCCAACACTTGGGGAGGCAGGAAGCCCAATTCCGCATCCTCGATCACGGTCGCCGTCATGCTGTAGATGCGCTTGCTCAGGGTCGCAGGCAAGCCGATCAAAGCGCCGGCGCCATAACAACGGGCGAGTGCTTCGTCAATTCCGATATTCAGACTCACCCTGCCGCTGAAAACGAGAAACATGCCGAAGGCCTTCTCTCCACGCCGAAACAGTACTGCGGATCTGGGCTTATGCATCCTTTCGCAATTCTGTTCGAGAAAGGTCAACAGATTAGCGGGAGCGGTGCAGCTAGCCATGGATACTCCTTGGCGAGCAGTCGTTGGTGGAAGAGTAGAGCGGAATGCCACAATGCCCTAGGATCGACATCACAACTCACGGTGACGTGCGCACGATGACGGGGGTTACAGCGCTTCCTAAGCCGTTAACGGGAACCAAGCGTTCCGCCACATCGAGAATTGAGGCGAGACGGATCTCAATTCTGTCGCTTTGCTGCAGCTTCCACTTTCCTCAGGATCTGATCGAGTGCCGGACGGTCAAAAAGTCGCCCTTGGGCAATAACGGCTTCGACCCTCTCGGTATTCCGGATGTCGTCGAGCGGGTTCGCACTCAGCAAAACCAAGTCAGCAACCTTGCCGGGTTCGATCGAGCCAAAGCTGGCTTCCATCTTCAGAAACCTCGCGGGATTGTTGGTTGCGGTCTGGAGCGACTCCATCGGCGTGAAACCAGCTTCGACAAAATTGGCCAGCTCATCGTGCAAGCTGAAGCCGGGCATGATGTAGACTCCAGGCGCAGCGTCAGTCCCTGCCATGAACGGTACGCCGGCATGGTGTAGAGCATTCACTATTTGCAGATTGCGTGCGAAGTACTCTTGGCGCAGCGCCAGAGGGTCGCGGAGGAGGTCCGGCATCATCTCATCGGTGAAGCGGCGCCAAGTCACGTCGCGCCAGTAGGCGGGAACGTATTTGTCGAGCGGCTGGTGCTTCAGGTCGCGCTGGTCGAGAAA
>Ga0126371_10006212_pt1 | contig 10615 bp, 10 predicted proteins | sample PanSoiMetaPlot_4_FD_110145 | JGI IMG/M metagenome (GOLD analysis project Ga0126371, IMG submission 110145) | Tropical forest soil microbial communities from Panama - MetaG Plot_4 | ecosystem: Environmental > Terrestrial > Soil > Tropical forest > Bulk soil | place: Panama | collected 2016-02-17
ACATCGTCGGTAATAGCTTTGGTGCGCTGGAAGAAATGGGCAGAAAGGGCTTAATGGGGCCGGATAACGAGTACGTCCACTGCACACAATTGAGCGAGACCGTGTGGAAAATGATCCACGACACCGGCGGGAAGGTGTCGATCGCGCCCGCGATCGAGATGCAGATGCGTCATGGCATGCCGCCATTTCAGCAGGCGCTTGACCATGGGATTCGCCCAAGCCTCAGCGTGGACGTCGAGTGTAATATGACATCCGATATGTTTTCAATCATGCGGTCGGCGTTCACACTGCAACGAGCGCTGGTCAATGAGCGCGCGTTAACGGAGAAAGACGTCCCGCGGCTGTTGACCTGCCGCGATACGATCGAGCTGGCGACCATCGAGGGCGCGCGCGTGGCGCATCTCGATTCAAAGATTGGGACGCTCACGCCGGGGAAAGAAGCGGACATTATTATGCTTGCGACGGACCGTATCAATGTCTTTCTGATGAATAACGTCCCCGGTACGGTCGTCACGATGATGGACACAAGCAACGTTGAGAACGTGTTCGTCGCAGGGCAGGCGCGCAAGTGGGGCGGGAAATTGGTGGGCGTCGATCTCCCCCGGATCCGGCGGCAGATCGAGCAGGCTCGTGACGGGCTGCTGGCGCGGACGAATTACAAGAAGGATCTGTTCGGGTCGTGCTGCGCGGTATAGCAGGAAACTGAAAAGCGGGACTCCAGTTCGCCATCTTCGGCAACATCCCCTGTCCCGAGTCAAAATTCGACGAACCTGTGAAATCGGGATTTTAGACTCGGTAGGCCGGGTCCCCCGCCGTGCGGGATATAAAGGACAGACAACCCGTAAAGGAGAAATATTCATGCGACGTAGCTGTAATATCGGATCTGTTGAGAATGCTAATTCCCTAGCACATTCGCCGTGGGGTAACATCGCCCGCACCCACATGAACAGCGGGGTTGAACAAAAACAAGGAAGGCTCGTCCTGTTTGGCCATAGCTATTTGCAACACACCCCTCCAGGTAGGCGCCGCGAATCAAGTTCACTCCAGTTGAGAGTCAGCGTATACACGAAGGAGGAGGTCGTGCACGAGCGGCGGCGTGCATTCGTTTTGAAGACCGCTGCTCGTGCACTATTGGCCGGGCGAATCATGGCCGAGCTTCGTAAACTATATTGAAGGGCGTTTCGGTAGCCCGGCGGAATCGAGTGAACCCGGCTAAGGTCACAACCTCCCGAATGCGCGTCTCGCCGGCTTGGGCGCCTAGGCACAGACCGACTTCCTGCGATCGTGAGCAGGGCGTGCACAACAGCGTTGAGAAAGAATAGTAGACTCGCCCGACAGGATTCAGATTGTCCTTCAATTGGTCATTGGCAAAGGGCTCAACGATCATCCACGTCCCGTCCTTGGCCAGGGACTGCCGGACGTGCGCAGCCGCCCCGATCGGGTCGCCCATGTCATGCAAGCAATCGAAGACGGCTACGAAGTCGTAGTCTTTGCCGGGAAAATCTTTTGCCTTTGAGACGTTGAAAGTGACCCGGTCGGAGACACCGTTAAGCCCGGCGCACTCGCGTTCCGCCTCAATTGACTTGTCGTGGTAGTCAAATCCGAAAAATCGAGAGTTGGGAAATGCTTTTGCCATCAATAACGTGGAAGCCCCTTTCCCGCAGCCGACGTCGGCCACTCGCGCCCCCGCCTCCAGTTTCTCTTTAATATCCCTTAAGGCGGGAATCCATGAGCTCACAAGATTGGCGGCATAGCCTGGACGGAAAAACTTTTCACACCCATGAAAGACACCGTCGACATGTTCATGCCACGCCATGCCGGCGCCAGTGCGAAAGGATTCCGCGATACCTGGAACCGCCGCCAGCGAACCCAAAGCTAGCTCAAAGGCGCCGGGCAGATAGGCGGGACTGTCCTCCGTAGCCAGCGCAAAGACCTGTTCGTCGCTCAGGCTGAACTCGTCGGTTTTTTCCTCGTAGTTGACGTAGCCGCCCGCCGCTTGCGAAGCCAGCCACTCATGCAGATAGCGCTGGTCGGCCTGCGTCCTGACGGCGAGTTCGGCCGCCGTCATCGGGCCCTCCGCGAGAGCTTTGTACAGCCCTAACTTTTCCCCGATGACGACCATGCCGGCATGAGCCGTCGCGCCCAGATCGGTTACAAACTGGCCGATAAAGCGTTCAGTTTGTTCATGTCAATTGCAGGAACCTCAAGCTGTGTCGCACTCATTGAATCTCTCCTCCTCTTTGATCGGTGCTCATGCTTGCTATCCCTTGCAGTCAGGGATTTTGGCCCGCGTACGCCGTGCACGAGACGTGGGGGTGCCAGTTCACGAACGCGCCGTTTGGATTATCCTTCCACGCCCAGACATGCAGCGTGTAGAACGCTGGGAGTCCGAAACGATTGGGACTGGTGAACAAATGGAAGCTCTGCCCCATCAGCTCCGGCGGAGCCGAGTGCGTGGCATTCCAAGCGTCGGCGAGAACCAGAAAGTCGGCGCCGATCAGGCGCAGGCTTCCATCCGCTTGCGGCTCGTAGATCACGATCTGGGGACGCGTGGCATCCAATATGCCAGCGTTGACCAGGGCCCCGTTGATATAGTGCATTCCCATTGCGCCGCTGTCGTCTCCGCTGACGCAGCCGAATTGCAGGACATAGCCCTCCGCCACGGCCACCGCCACATCCTTAAAGCGCTCTGTTGATGCCCTGACAGCCTCGAGAAGTGCGCCCGTCAGTTCCTGATGTTGCGCCGACGACGTGTGCGAGTGGCCATCCTGCGCCAGGGCGCGCGACCGGCAAACGCTAATAAGAACGAAGGCGAATGCGAAATATTGAAATCGCGTCGCGAATTGTCTGATGTTCGGTTTAATCGTGTAAATTCTCGGTGTGTTCACTGCTTTTCTCCTCTTGCGGATCGGCCTCATCTTTTCAGGGCGCCTGTCGCGATGCACCTCCCCGGCAACCATAATCTGTTAGAATTCGCTCGTGGAGCGTCTTTTTCCGCGTTGCTTGGAAGGAATCAGCGCAACAGCCTGTTGAGGCTTGTCCAGCCATTTCAACGTACCAGTTGTCCGGAAGAGAAATAACGAAAGAACGCCAAAAAAAGGCCAAAATCACGACGAAGAAACACCCGCGTTTCGCAAACGGGAGCGCAGTTGGACGGAGTCCCCTGAACTATCAATTCGGCGAGTTCACGCTGGATGTCGGCAGAGAGCGTGTGCTTAGGGCGGGAGAAGAGATCAAGCTTCGGCCGAAGGTGTATGACGCCCTAAAGTACATGTTGGAACATGCCGGACGCCTGGTCGGCAAGCAGGAATTGATGCAGGCGTTGTGGCCAGATTCCGCCGTTACCGATGATTCGCTCGTCCAATGCATGATCGAGTTGCGGCGCGCATTGGGCGATCGCAAACAGCAACTGCTTCAGACCGTGACCCGGCGCGGCTACATTTTCCGTGCGGAGGTAGTCCAAAACCAGGTGCAGCCGGATGATCCCTTTCCCGGGGGCAGTCCCTTCCAAGTGGATGACGATCGGAAGGCGTCTCGCGGGAGGCTTGCCGCACGACGGCATGATCTGCCGATCCCGCGCACTTCACTGGTCGGACGGGAACAACATGTTGCTGAGGCCGGTGAGCGGCTTCTGCGAGCCGATGTACGGCTCTTGACCCTTACTGGTCCGGGGGGCGCCGGAAAAACTCGGCTCGCGATTGCAGTGGCCGCCGCGATTTCGGATCGGTTCCCGGCGGGCGTTCAGTTTGTCAGTCTGGCCTCTATCACGCATCCGGACCTGGTGGGGACCGCGATCGCGGACGCGCTGGAAATCCAGCAAATCGGCAACCGAACTATCCCGCAACTGATCGCCGAACAACTGCAGGACTCCGGACCATTCCTGCTTTTACTGGATAACTTCGAACAGGTCCTACCGGCCGCAGCCGTGGTGGCTGAAACCCTGGAAGCATGCCCGTCGCTCAAGGCCCTGGTCACCAGCCGGTCCACGCTGCGGCTTTACGGCGAACAGGAATTCCCGGTCACCCAGCTCGCGCAGAATTCCGCTATCGAGTTGTTTGTGCAGCGCGCATCCGCAGTCTGGCCCGATTTTGCCATTAATTCAGAAAACGCAGTTGCGGTTCAGCAGATCTGTTCGCGGCTGGACGGACTTCCACTGGCGATTGAGCTGGCGGCCGCCCGAACCAAAATATTGTCTCCCGTTGCCATTCTGGACCGGCTGCAAAGCAGCCTGCAATTGCTGACCGCTGGCGCACTCGATCTGCCCGAGCGTCAACAAACGCTCCGCAAGACCATTGACTGGAGTCACGACCTCCTGAATGAGGCCGAGCGGAAACTGTTTCGCCGGTTATCCGTGTTTGCTGGCGGATGCACGTTGGAAGCGGCGGAAGCTGTGTGCAACACAGGGCTCGACTTCGGTATCGATCTCTTTGAAGGGCTGTCATCCCTGGTGGATCAGAATCTCATTCAGCGTGTGGACCACGCCGGGGCAGAGCCGCGTTTCGCGATGTTGGAGACGATTCGCGAATATGCCATTGAACGCCTGGCTGAAAGCGGCGATGGATCGGCTGCACGCCGGGCGCATGCGGCGTACTGTATCGTGCTGGCGGAGGAAGGAAACCCGGAGCTGAGCTCCGCGGACCGGGCCCGCTGGCTCAAACAATGCGACGTCGAGATCGATAACTTCCGTTTCGCGCTCGACTGGCTGTGTGAGCCAGTGGGTCTGGACTGGGCTTTGCGTCTCTCGGTAGCCCTGTTTCGCTTCTGGGACATGCGGGAACACCTGACCGAGGGCCGTACCCGGCTGGAAACCGTTCTACGCCTGGCTGGCGGCGGCTACCCAAACGAACGGGCGAGGGTGTCCCATTTTCTCGGTGCCCTTACCACCGCCCAGGGAGATTATCCGGCTGCCACGCATTACCTGGAACAGAGCCTCTTTCTGTATGAAGAACTGGCGGATCAATCCGGCATTGCCGCGTCTTTGAATGCTCTGGCGGTCACGGCGCGAGATCGGGGTGATTACGCCACGGCGCAGATTCATTTCGAGCGAAGTTTGGCGTGCTGGCGCAAGCTGTCGGACCGGCTGGCAATTGCGCGTTGTCTGCACAACCTTGCCAACGTGCACAAGGTTCGCGGCGATTATTCGCGGGCACGGGTGGCGCTGCGCGAGGCGACCGGGATTTTTGAGGAGTTTGGGGATCGCTCGGGCGCCGCCTGGTCGATCAACCAGCAGGGTGACATCGCACGCGCACAAGGCGACATGACTTCCGCCGGCGGATTATATGAATGCGCCCTTTCTGTCTTTCGGAAGGTGAGAGACCCCTGGGGATCTGGGCGGTCCCTGACGGATTTGGGCGGTCTCGCCTGTGACCGTGGAGATCACTTAGCCGCGCGGGCGGCATACCGCGAGGCCCTGGAAACCTTTGCGCGTCTGGGGCACCGGCGCGGTATTGCGCGCGCGCTGGAAGGTTGCGCCTGTCTGGCTCTGGCGCGAGGACACGGAGCCCGGGCTCTGACGCTGGCTGCCGCCGCCGAACATCTGCGCCGGCTGATCAGCGCTCCACTGCCGCAGGCGGAACAGATCAAGCTCGATCGTACGCTGCTGCCGGCCTGGGAATCGGTCAGCGAGGAGGAGGGCATGCGGGCCTGGGAGCAGGGTGCCGCAATGCGCCTGGAGCAAGCTCTGCAATATTCTTTGGAGGAGCCGGGGGCCGCTATTTCAGCGCAGCAGGATCAATGAGCCGGCGGACGGCGGAAACACGATCGGCTGGAATACCTGTCCTGCGGGCGTGCTCCCGGATGTGGTCCTCGTCCGGCGCTAAGTAGATGCAGTAAACCTTGTCCTCAGTGACGTAACTGTGGAGCCACTGAATCTGCGGCCCCATTTCGCGCAGCGACTGTAGAGACTGAAGGGAAATCTCGCGGAGCGCCTCTTCCGACAGCGATCCCGCCCCCGGAACCTTGCGTTCAATCACAAACTGCGGCATTCACGCACCAGTCTACACTAACGGTCGCGAGCCGCGCACGACAGCAGCCGACTCACCTGCAATCGAGTCGCAGCCGAACGACGCTCCCGACTGACCCGCCAATCGGTAAATCGCCCCATCATCGAGATTTGGCCAACAAAGGTCGCCGTTGTGTTTGATCTACCGATTGGGGCGGGATCCGAACTGCGGAAGCCGATGATGGTTACATTGTCCCCGGGAGTGCCAAGCTGTTGAAAAATAGTGCGCTATGACAAGCACCGGCGCTAACACGCTAGGGACAATGTTTCGTCAGCCGTTAGATCCTAAGATTGTTCCCGGCTGGATCTGATCGGTCCTGAGTCGCTAACCGCCAGGCGTATGACTAGCCGTCGCCTTATAGACGACCAGGGTTGCGTTGGTCGAACTTAGCTAAAGCCGCGAGCTACCGGCAGGTTCCTTTGTTAGGGCTTTATCGCTTCCGTCCAGTTCAAGATGACAGTCAAGGGCGCAGAGGAAAGGTCACCTTCCGGAGCAAGCATTACAAAGCGCTGACCATCGTGGGAGGGCTCATAGCCCGCTTCAATATTATCGATCCAGGTCTTGAAAAGAGGTTTCGGATCACCAACCTCGAAGCGGTGATTGGCTTTCACCTCCACCGCCATCAGTTCACCATCTAGAGCTACGTAATAAAGTTCCTTCCCATCGGCGCGCCACCTTGGCTGCATACCGCCTGCTGTGGAGATCTGAATCTTGCTGGAACCCCCGGGAAATGATTGAACGTAGACCTGCGTCGAGGAAGACTCGTCCGATGCATAGGCTACCCAGCGGCCATCGGGCGAGAAGCGCGCATCCCTTAACGTAGCGGTGTTGGCGGGAAGATAGCGGAAAGGCTTCCGGTCGCCAAACATGGGTAATACCCACAAGTCCTGCCCCCCTGTCCCTGTGACTCTCTCCGCATAGATCAGATAGCGGCCATCACGCGACCAGTCCGAGACGAACTTATTTTCACGACTTCTGAAAAGCAGTTCCTCCTCGCCCACGTCGGCCGACGACCTCATATAGATGTTGTAGACACCCTCCCGGTCTGAACCGAATGCCAGACTCTTTCCGTCCGGGGACCATACTGGAAAGTTTCCAGTTGCGGCCCCAGTAGTGACGATGGCCGTCGTCCCGCGGTTTGGGTCCAGCACAAAGAGCCTATAACTAGGCTCGGTTTCCGACATCGCATCAGCGGCGATGCGGGTCTGGTCTGGCGAAAGAGAAACGAATTGATATCGGCCCTGGGCGCCGAATGCTCCCTGCGAATTACCCTTGCGGTCATACCAGGTAAAGCGCCAATTCCGGCTGGCTTCTACGGCGGACAGCACGTCGTTCATGGACGCGGAGAAACGCCCATACCCCCCGACACTCTTGCTGAAGACCCGATCCAGGATGGGAGCTGCTTCACCACGGACTGACAGTTTGCGGAGGTCGAACGGCTGCGCCATTAGCACCCCGCCCCGTACGAAAAGCAGCTGTCCGCTGGAGTAGACACCTTTGGAAACGTCGGCCAGCAGCCTGCGTTTCTCCCCCGGGTTGGTTTGCGAAGCCAACCACAAACCCTGCACTTCAGGCAACCTGCTGGTGACGACATACAGGAAATGCTGGTTATCGGGTAGGATAGAGGGCCAATAGTGGCGGCTCTCCTTTTTCGACACGTCCAGGCGTGTGAAGGACTGCGGGGCGCCCCCGGCAGACGGAACACGCGCCAAAGAGTCCAGTTTCCGGCCAAAGAGGATGTTTCCGTCGCTACCCCAAGCCCCGCCGGCGGCATCATGGGCCTCGCAAATCAATTGCACGGGTCCGCCAGACGCATCAACCTTATAAAGCCCCCCTCTCGCAAAGAATGCGATGAAACGCGAGTCCGGCGACCAGAACAAAGACGCGGCTCCATCCGTACCAGGCAGTGGGTGAGGTGAAATCGAATCCACCGAACGGATCCACAAGCTCCGCTTGCCGTCGAGTTCCCTGACGCTGAATACGATGCGGGAACCGTCCGGGGAGACCGCTGTTTCCCCCAGCGTGGTTTTCTCAGGAGCAGACACAGTGAAAATTGCCAGCTTTGCTTTTGGTGGCCGATTGAATCGATTCATCACAAAGGCCCCGGCAAGACCTGCCAAGAAAATCGCGGTCACCATTTGCCAGAGGCGCACGCGAGTCCCGCTTGGACCGGCTGCGGGAGGGGCTTCGACCAACGTAGGAGCCGGGGAAGCGACCCCCAGCACCGGACAGATGAACCGGTAGCCCCGCTTGGGCACTGTCTGGATGAATCGTGGATTCTCCGCGGAATCGCCCAGGGCATCGCGGATCTTGTTTACGGCGGTGTTTAGACTCCGGTCGAAGTCGACAAATGTATCTTCCTGCCAGAGCCTCTGGCGCAGGTCATCCCGGGAATAAATATCGCCCGCCCGTTCGAGCAGCAGAGCCAGCAATTGGAAAGGCTGCTCCTGCAATCTGACTTGCGCCCCATTCCTTCTCAGCTCGCCTGCCTCCAGGTCCACTTCGAAGACACCGAACCGCACGATCCGGGAGCTCTTCTGGGCATTCATGACGGTAGGGGGACCCGTTTCCAGAGTATATCGTAGTTGGTTCTGGCTGGTACGTTCTTGATTCTGCATAAGTTATAAGTTAATGCCGCGAGTACTCGAAGTGATGTTCAATTGAACGCCCGCTGTCTGGTCTCCATCCGCGAAATGCCTCATTCTGAGCGGGCTCAAGGAGGCACTTTTTGGATGCGACCCCGACAAGTGGCCCTGTTGTGGCTGCTTTCTACTGTTTCTGATCTGCGCGCCGCTCAGCAGTCCCCAGCTGCGCAAGAATCTTTTCCTGCGGACCAATTCCTATTAGACGAAGGCCGGCGGCTTTATCGAACAGGCCATTATTCGGAGGCCCGGGAGAAATTCACAGCGGCGCTCCGGCACGCTGAGGAGTCCGACAAGGAGAGCCAGCAAGTTGCGGAGATTCTCGACTGGCTTGGCACGGTTTTCGAAGAGGTTGGCCAGGGAGCCAACGCTGAGAGATTGTACAAGCGCGCCATCCTGATAACGGAACGCGAGTTGGGAGCGGAATCGACAGATACGGCGACCCTTCTCAGTCACCTAGGAGCGCTTTATGTTCAAACGGGACGGCCCGCGAAAGGCGAGCCGTTACTCTTGCGGGCACTGGCCATCAACCAACGGCGGAGCTCAAATGACATGTCAATGGCGCAAGTATTGGAACTGGTGGCGAATCTGTACGTTTCTCTAGGCAAATTGGCGGAGGCGGAAGGGTGCTATCGGCAGGCGCTCGAAATTTTCAACCGGCATTCAGAACAAGTCAGCGAGTCGGTAGTATTAGCGAACCTGGCTCATCTTTCTTTAAAGACTGGTCGCGATCCCGAGGCCCTTTCTTATGCGGAACAATCGATGAGCATACTGAACAGGCTGTCAAACCCGCCGCCTCCTTCTTCGGTGAGCACTTTGTCCGTACTTGGGGAACTCTACGCGCGGGCGAAGCATCTCGACCAAGCCGAAGCCTACCTTGGAAAAGCGATGTGGATTTCGCAGAATTCCTTCGGAATGGAGAGTCCCAGGACGGCACGCGTAATGCAGGATTATGCTTTCGTGTTGCGCCGCTTAAACCGCAAGCGCGAAGCGGCCGTGCTGGAGAAACAGGCGAGCCTGATCTTGACAAACAACCTAAGAATGAATGGCTACGGTGACGTTGTTGATTCCAGCGGGAGTCACCCTCGATGATCCTCACGGCTTTCGGAGCCCAGGCTGTTGATGTGGTTTGTTTGTCCGCTTTGCGCGAGCCGCTCAAAAGCTCTTTCTTCCCCCCATGATCCGCCCGCTTCTGCTGCCGAATGTGTCACAACCCGAGCGATACCAGCTGGAACTACTTCGTTCCATTAAGCGGGGAAGCTACTCCAACTCTGATTTCTCGCTATAGCCTCTTCGGTCAGGGCGGTAAGGGTTCTCCGTGATGGCCTGCTGCATTAACTTATTGGAAATGCGTTACATCATCGAAGAGGCCGAAACTAGTCGCGCGCATCCAACGGCCGAAAAACTGAATCACATCCTCGGTCTTCAGAAAACCGCGCAGCTCCAGAAGGGGGCCGGAGAAATCGATGGGGAGACGCGCAGTAATGGTGGTGAATTCGTTCGGGCTGGATCCATCACGCTCTAGCCGCGCGGCCCATTTTCCGGAGCGGACGGTCTTATCGTCGGAGAAGATGGTGGACATTGGACCGCCGCTCCACCCCCTCGGCTGGTTTCCGTTAGGGCCAGCCTCGAAGTTGAGGATGGATGCCAGTTCGGAGCGCTTGACGGGTTGGGTGTGGGCGACTAGAGGAAACAAAGCCAACAACAGGGCAGCAGCGGTGCGCATGGCCGTATCATATACAAAACGACAGACTCAATTCGGTAAGGTTCTCTGCATTTGGACTCGATGGAAAGTTTGATTCTGGAAGCGCGTGATTCTCGCCGACGCTAACGGTAAAGGAACGGTATGTGGGATTAGCGGTAAGTTACCGCTAATCCCGTTTTGCAGCCCTGTCGAGCCCGTATCGGTTGTACCTTTGAATGCAAGGGTTGTCCTGGGTGCGGATTCCGACGGATGGCGATAGCCGTTCC
>Ga0126371_10006214_pt1 | contig 10614 bp, 7 predicted proteins | sample PanSoiMetaPlot_4_FD_110145 | JGI IMG/M metagenome (GOLD analysis project Ga0126371, IMG submission 110145) | Tropical forest soil microbial communities from Panama - MetaG Plot_4 | ecosystem: Environmental > Terrestrial > Soil > Tropical forest > Bulk soil | place: Panama | collected 2016-02-17
AGCGCTGGCGTTTGGCATCGCCGCCGCAGTCGGTGTGTTCTTCGGCTTTTATCCGGCGCGACGCGCTTCGCGGCTGGATCCGATCAACGCGCTGCGGTACGAGTGAGCTGATTTGACTGGCCCTAACTGAGCCAGGGTACGTGGACAGTGTCGACGGAGTTTTGCCAATTTAGGAGGTGCTTCAAATGCGTTGGGTGATCACAATCACTTTGGGAATCGCGGCCGTATTAACGGGATGTTCCAATAAGCCATCGTCAGTGTCGGCGTCAGTCAAAACCGAGCATCTGACTCACAAGTATCGTCCCGACGGCGATACGAAAGCCCACATCGATCTGTCGAAAATCAAGAGCGAAGAACTCAAGAAGGTCTACGCTCACATCGATGAGCACTTCGACGAGCATGTGGAAAGGCTTCAGAAGTGGATTCGCCAGCCGAGCATCTCCAACAGCGGCGAGGGCATCCCCGAGACTGCGGAAATGGTGAAAGGCTTCTTCGACGAACTTGGCTGCCAGCAGTCCAAGGTCTACGACACCGGGGTCACGGAATGGGGTTTACCCGGCAATCCCGTTGTCTACGCCAAGTGCGATGACGGCGCTCCCAAGACGATCGTCATCTACTGGCAATACGACACCATGCCGGTAACGCAGCCGGATGTATGGCGCGTACCCCCATTTGATGCGGCCATCGTAGAGCAGGGCGAGTTCAAGAAGGTGCTCGTCGCCCGAGGCGCGACCAATTCCAAAGGGCCTGAAATGGCCCAATATAACGCCTTGAAAGCAATTCGAGAGGTACGGGGAAAATTGCCTGTCAACGTGATCTTCGTTGCCGAAGGCGATGAGGAACGTATGGATATCGGGCTGCGAAACTTTGTCCGGGATCATCCGGATCTTTTCAAGGGCGCAGACGCGATGCTAGGCATGGGAAGCTCCGAAGGTTGTGTCTATATTCAATTGACCACGAGCGGCAAGAGCTGGGGCCGCGGACCAGTCGAGTCTGACATTCACGGCTCGAATAAGCGCTCCGTGGACAGTCCGGCTTGGCGGCACATCAAGATGCTGGCGTCGCTGGTTTCCAATGACGGAAACACTCCGTTGATCGAGGGTTGGAACGAGAACAAGCTTCCTCCGTCCCAAGACCAACTGGATAAGCTGAAAAAGCGAACGGACGACGCCGACATTAAGACCATGGAGACAAACCTGGGCGTTGCCCGCTTTATCGCGGACACTCCGTTTGATGTTCTCAAGATGCAGAACTTCGGAACCTCTTTCAATCTGGACGGAATCTGGGGCGGAAACATGTATGCCGATGCAGCGGGCGCGATTCTGCCAAATAAAGTCACGTCCAAACACAATATCCGCTACGTCCCGAATATGAACGGCATGGATCTGGTCAAGAAGATCCGGGCGCAACTGGATAAGAACGGATACAAGGACGTAGAACTCAAGGTGATCGGCGACGTTCCCTGGTCGACTGTCGAAGCGGACAACGAACTCAACAAGGCGGCCCAGAAGATGTACGACGCGTTCGGGGCGAAGGCGCGCCGGTTCATGGCCGCCAATCACGTCCCCACGCCGGCTGAGACGGGCGGCTACTGGCCGTCATATCTTTTCAACAACGGGAAGGTCGGGCAACGGGTATCGCCGGTCGGGATGGCGATCGGTGGAGGCGCCGTCGGGTTAGGCGGCCGTGCCCACGCGGCCAACGAATTTTACGTGATTGAGGGTGCCGGCGATACGTACGGTATGGCCGGAGCTGAAAAGTCAATCGCGACCGTGATCTACAATTTCGCGGGCTTGAACTAGGCTGATCGAACAAGGTCCGGCCTACTTAGGAAAGTGGAAATTCGAGCCACATTCACGGTTTAGCTGGAGTGTGAGGTCGCGATCCACCGAGCGAATCGGCGTTTGTTTCTGCTCGCCGTCCACTGTCGTGAACTTGAGAGTTCCGTTGGCGAACGAGTAGTCCTGAACCACCCAAAGGTTGTTCTGGTATGTCGGCGGGATTTTACGCTCCCGAGTATCTGCCGGGACGGCGATCCGGTAAACCGGTTTTCCGTTCGCTTGCGGGCAGGTAAAAGCAGGTCCCGTGTACTCTACAACTTTCGGAGGCGACTGCTGCAAAACGGGAGGCGTCGGCCCCGGACTGAAGTAGACCGGATACGAGTATGGTGGAGCGTAGCCATATTCAGAGTATCCGTACTCATCGTAGCCGTAATCGGAATGGTCCCATCCCATGCCGTAATCGGGCCAGCTTCCAGAAAAGCCGAAACCGACATAGCTCTCCCACGGAAAGAAACCTCCCTGAAATCCTCTGAATTCAGGGTTGAAGAATGGGCCGCCATAGCGCGGGCCGACGTAGCCCCTTCCGAAACGACTTGTTCCGCCACGAAAACCACGGCCGCCTCGCTGAGCGACGGCGGGAATTGTTAGGGTGCTGTAAATGATGAGGAACGCCGCAAATCTTCGCATAGTTGCCAACCTCCAGGCATAGCCAAACGGTCTATGGGCGTTGATGCGGCCTAGATGGCGCAGCGGCATTTACTGGGGTCTCCTCAATCGTCAAGCGCCACGGCGACAAGACAACTCCGCGGCAAGACCGATCAGGCGATGCCGATAGCGGCTTCTTCTCTACTTGCGGGGATACGACGCCTGAGCGTGCGAGGATCGATAGCTGTTGCCATCCGTGTACGGGAACATGTACCCGTCAGTCAGCGTGCGCAGAAACGCAACAACCTGGTCTTCTTCTTTGTCGGTGAGTCCGAGATTGCCGGTGGTGGTATCGACGTTGTTCGGAACTTCGGGAGGAGGCCAGCAGGTTAGCTTTTCTGTGCGGGCCGGGCACGTCGCGCCCTTCGCCTTGTAGATGTCGCGCGTATTGTAGAAGTGCACTACCTCTTTAAGGCTTTTCAGGTAGCCATTGTGCATGTACGACTTTACGAAAGTGGAATCAGGACGCATGTCGACGTTGCGCAGACTCGAAACCTGCATCTTGCCGTCAAACGTTTTGGCGTACTGCGCCCACTCGGAGTTCGGGAGAGGGTCCCCAGACTTACCGCGGAGAAACGTTCCCACTCCGAATTCGATGAATCGAGACCCTTCCGGATTGGGAGTGAAACCGTAAGCGTCCGGCTTGTTCTGGTAGTAGAGGGATTCTGCGGATTTCGAGGCACTCCCAGGTTTGAAGACGTGAAGTCAGTGAACAGCGGGGCCAAGCTTGCAGCGTTGCCGGGCGCCGTAGTGCCGTTGGAGCCGCGGCTGGATTCCTGGAAAGAACTTTGGGTCCCATCCAGGTGACAGGTGTTGCACTTGGCCTTTCCGCGAAACAGGTCCCAACCGGCCTGCTCATCGGAGGTCAAGATTTTCTTGTCGGGAGAGCCGAGGGCGGCGTCAAATTTCGAAGAGAATGGACTGATATCTGGCGACTGCTCATACGCTGTGATCGCGAGTGCGTATTGATCGTAGGCGGTCTCGGCTTGGCCCCGATCTTCCGGCCTCAACTCGAGCGGCGCCATATTGCTTCCAAAAGCACCGCCAGGTGTGCTGCAGATCTTTTCCGCTTGTGCCGGCCAGCGAATCGCAAAAGCCTGCGGGCCCCAAACTGTGGTGAAGATCCCGGCATAGGCGCCATTTGCGATGCGGTAGACGGCGCACGCGGTATCGGGAAAGCCCATTTCCTGTGTATCGTGCGGTGGTCCTTGCGCTTGCTCCGCATCGGGGCTCTGGATCCGGTATCCCGTCGCACGCAGATCCCAGAAGTTGCCACCATAGAAGTTGGATTGCGCCCGGTTATATTGCAGAACCGGATAATAGGGCGAATACGTGTAACCTTGCGGCTTGCGTTTGCCGAACCGGTAATGTACCGAACCTGGATACGCGACGACCGTTGCGTTCACGGATGAGATGGGCCCCGAAAAACCCGTGTACGGCATATGGCAGAAAGCGCACGCTTGATTCCGGTTGACCGACAGGTTCTTGTCGTAGATTTCAATTTTCCCAAGCAATTGAATCTGCCGCATGGTCGTACCGCTGTTCTTTGGCAGCGCCCGCCATTGCGAGATCGCTTCCTGTTCGAGGTCCTCGATCTCGCTATTTACCCGATCCATTTCGGCCTGCAGGTCCTTCGGGATCAGCCCGGCAGGATAGGGCGAGTAAATTGGCGGTTGCGGCGCATTGACGCGGCCATCCGCCGACCGCATCGCAATACCGACCATGAGCGTCAGCCCCGCAACGCAAACTAACGCGAGGCCGCCGAGCGCCCTGCTGCGAAACACATTCATCGCATCTCCATCTATCAGAGCGTCTGCCATCATCGGACGAGGCGCTGTCTGCGAAGATGAGGATATCGGGATGAAGATTTAGTCTTTCTGCGTTAACCGGGTATAAGCAAAACGGGCCGACACGGCAATGTTTGCGGGACCGCCTAGCCGAGCTCAGGATTGCCATCCCCCGCCGAGAGCCTTGTAGAGTTGAACGACGCTCAGCAGCTCATTCAGCCGGATCTGCGACAATGCGAGTTCCGCTTGAAACAAATCCCGATCCGCGTCCAGCGCGTTCAGCAACGTATCTACGCCGCCCTGATACCGAACATAGGCCAGGCGCTTTCGGTCGCTAAGCGCCGTCACCAACGCTTCCTGCTCGATTCGGCTTTCGCGGACTCTTTGATGCGCAATCAGTGCATTCGATACCTCGGTAAACGCGGTCTGAATTGTCTTCTCGTATTGGATCAGCGCTGCTTGCTGTTGCGCCTCCGCCAAACGGACGGTGGAGCGGAGCCGTCCCGCAGTGAAAACCGGCTGCGTTACTTGCGGCACAAAGGTCCACGCGCTGTGCGGCCCGTTGAACAGGCTGGTCAGTTGACTGCTTTGACCGCCGAGAAATCCACTCAGACTGATTTGCGGAAAATATGCCGCCTTTGCGACTCCGATATTGGCATTCGCGGCGACCAGGTTCTGCTCAGCGGCACGAATATCGGGGCGGCGTTCCAGCAGCGCCGAAGGAAGTCCTGTCGGCACCTCGGGCGGAAGCTCCTGCTCCGTGAGTCCGCGCCCACGCTCTATACTATAGGGGCTTCGCGCAAGTAAGAGAGCGATCTGATTCTCCGTCTGCTCGATCTGTTGTTGAAGTGCCGGAATCGTTTCGGACGCTGTTAACACGAGCTGCTCGCCCTGGCGAACATCGAGCAGCGTCGCGATTCCACCGCCCTGCTTCGATTGAAGGAGTTCAAGCGATTGCCGGCGGGTATCCAGCGTCCGTTGCGAAATCTCTAGCTCGGAATCAAGTTCGCGAAGCGTGAAATAGTCTGTGGCGACGTCCGCGACCAGGGTTGTGACCACCGCCTTGCGATTCTCGTCAGCGCTCAGGAGGTTCGCCCGAGCGGCTTCAGTGGCGCGGCGCAACCGGCCCCAGATGTCGATTTCATAGGAAAGGAGATTGAGTCCGGCCTCGCCCCAATTTCGATACTGCGACGGCACGAAGGTAGCCGGTAGCGGCAGCGATCCGTCTCGCGACAGGCGCGTGAACTCAACGCTCGCGCTCGCCGTAGCATTCGGAAACTGATTCGATCGCGTAATCCCGAGGTTCGCGCGGGCGGCCTCGACATTCACGACTGCCGAGCTTAGATCATAGTTTCTTTCGAGCGCTGTGCTAATCAGCCCGCGTAGCTGTTCGTCTTTGAAGACCTCGAACCATTTCAGATCCGCCAGCGAACGGGCCTGCGTGGCAGGAAGCGGTTCAGGCGCCCGGAAATTTTGCGGGATCTGAACAGCCGGCCGATGATAGTTCGGCCCGACCGAGCACGCCGTCAAGAAAATTGAAAAAAGAGCGACTCCGTATTTCATGTTAGTCTCCTTGCGCCGGAGCGGGATTCAACCCAGCCGCATGTTGGCGCGCGCCTGATAACCTCTCGACCACATAGAAAATAGCTGGAATCAGGAAAATTCCGATTGCGCTCGCCGCGAGCATTCCGCCGATCACCGTAGTCCCCATAATCTGGCGTCCAACCGCACCTGCGCCTGAGGCGATCCACAGCGGCACACAGCCCAAAATGAACGCGAATGAAGTCATCAGGATCGGCCGCAGGCGGAGCCGCGCTCCTTCGAGCGCCGCTTCCACCAGACCCATTCCGTTTTCGTACTTGTCCTTTGCAAACTCAACGATCAAGATCGCGTTCTTCGCGGCGAGGCCGATCAGCATCACCAGTCCGATCTGCGAGTAAACGTCGTTTTCGATCTGGATCATATACGGTGGCACAAACAATCCCAGAACCGTTCGACGCAGCCAGAGAATGAAAAATGCGCCGAACACCGCGACGGGAGTACTCAACAAGACGCTAAACGGCAGCGACCAGCTTTCGTACAGTGCCGCAAGAATCAAGAAAACGAACAGCAGCGAGAAAGCAAAGATCACCCATGAAGGCACGCCCTGCTCTGCCTTCTTCTCCTGGAACGACATGCCCATATAGTCGTAGCCCATTTCGCGAGGCATCGTTTGTGCAAAGGTTTCTTCGAGCGCTTTGGTCGCCTGCTGCGAGCTGTACCCCGGCGCCGCACTACCGAAGATCTGCGCCGATCGGTACAAGTTGTAGCGCATGGTGAACTCGGGTCCCGGACGCGGTTCGTAGTGAACGAGCGTCGTTAGAGGCACCATCGCGCCCTTGTTGTTGCGGACGTAAAAGTCGCTCATGCTGTCCATGTTCTTGCGATAGTCGCCTTCTGCCTCTACGTACACTTGCCACTGCCGTCCGAAGCGGTTGAAATAGTTCACGAACAATCCGCCCATAAAGGTTTGAATCGTGCGATACACGTCCCCTAGCGGAACACCTTGTTTTAGGACTTTTTCGCGATCGACATCGATGAATTGCTGAGGTACCGCCGGAAGAAACGTTGACACCATTCCGGCGAGCTCCTTCCGCTTTTGCGCGGCGGCTATAAACTTGTTCACGTTCTCAGCCAGAAACTGAACGTCTTTTCCCGAACGATCTTCCAGGACAAACGTGAATCCCCCCGAGGTACCGACGCCGGGAATCGCCGGCGGCGGAAAGCTGAGAGCGAATCCGTCAGGAAGTTTCGCGAGCTCCTGGTTGACGTGTTGCAGGATTTGCTGATATTGCTCCGCTCGGCTCTTGCGCGCGTCCCAATCTTTGAGCGTGACAAAGAAAAACCCGTTGTAGGTCGTGCGCACGAAGCTGAGCAAACTGAACCCGGCAACAGTGGTGGTGTATTGCACACCTGGCGTATCCGCCAGGATCTTTTCAATTTTCGCCGCGGCATCTTGAGTCCGCTCGATCGACGCAGCCATCGGAAGCTGAAGATGGAGGAACATGTAGCCCTGATCTTCGTCCGGCAAAAAGCTGGTCGGAACTTCGCTCGCGAAGAATGCAGCCGCAGCGCCAAAAACGGCGAGCAACGTGAAGGCGACCGCGCTCTTCAGGATCAGCGATCGAGACAGGTTGACGTAAGTACTCGTTCCCCGCCGGAAAACGCGATTGAACCAGTCGAAGAATATCCCGAGTGGACCGCGACGACGCTGCATCCTGGGCCGCAGCAGCAGAGCCGAGAGCGCAGGACTCAACGTGAGCGCATTGAACGCCGACAGAATCACAGATATCGCGATCGTCACCGCGAACTGTTGATAAAGCTGGCCGGTGATGCCCGGTATGAACGCAGTGGGGATGAACACCGCCGAGAGCACCAATGCGATTCCGATCACAGGTCCTGAAATCTCTTGCATCGCCTTCAGCGCGGCTTGCTTCGGGTCCATGCCCTCTTCAATGTGGCGCTCCACTGCCTCCACCACGACGATCGCGTCATCCACCACCAGTCCAATCGCCAGCACCAGTCCGAATAAGGACAGCGTATTGATTGAAAAGCCGAACGCAGGAAAGAGAATAAACGTTCCAATGAGCGAGACCGGAACTGCCAGCAAGGGAATCAACGTTGCGCGCCAGCCTTGCAGGAACAAATACACGACCAGCGTAACCAGCACAATCGCGATGAGCAGCGTGATGACGATGTCCTTGAGGCCTTGCGAGACCGAGCGCGTCGTGTCGAGTGAGATCACGTAATCCATGTCTTCGGGAAATCGATGCTTCACCTCGGCCAACAACTTTTTCACGCCCGCTGCAGCTTGCACAGCATTAGTTCCTGGAAGCTGATACACAGCCATGATTGCGCTTGGCTTCCCGTTCAAGCGCCCGGTGACGCTATAGTCCTGCGATCCAAGCTCAGGACGCGCTACATCCTTCACGCGAACGATCCCGCCGTCCGGCAACTCGCGAAGGATGACGTTCCCGAACTCCTCAGGCGACGTCAGCCTCCCCTGCGCCCGCACAGTATACGTATATTCCTGTCCTGCTGGAATCGGAGCGCCACCGATTTGCCCGGCGGGATTCACCGTATTCTGCGCTTGAATCGCCGAAACGATTTCCGGAACCGTGATGCCCAGCTTGGCGAGCTGATCCGGCTTAACCCATACCCTCATCGCGTATTGCCCCGCGCCAAAAACCTGCACATTGCCGATTCCAGGTACTCGAGTGAGCTGATCGTTCAAATTGATGTAGGCGTAGTTGGCCAGAAATTGAGCGTCGTACGTTCCTTTTGGCGAATACAACCCAATCACCATCAGAGGCGCGGTCACTGATTTTTGGACCGTCACACCATAGTTCGTCACGTCCGAGGGCAACTGCGATGCCGCCTGAGTCTCGCGCATCTGGGCCAGGATCTGATCGGTGTTCGGATCGGTCTTGGTGTCGAAGTCGACAATCATAGTCATCTGCCCGTTCGCGGCGTTCAGCGAATACATGTAGTTCATGTTGTCGACGCCGCTCATTTGCTGCTCAATCGGCGTGGCGACCGATTGCTCGACGGTCTGCGAATCTGCCCCAACGTAACTCGCTTGGATCATCACTTCGGGCGGAGCGATGTTGGGGAACTGGGATACAGGGAGATTGACGATCGTGATCGCCCCGACGATGACCATCAATATCGAGATCACCATCGCCACGATCGGACGGTTGATAAAAAATTTCGACATTGTTATTTTTCCTTGGGATTGACCTGCATGCCGGCGCCGACCTTCATAGATCCGTCTGCGATCACGCGCTGTCCGGCTTTCAATCCGCCGTTAATCAGCCAAAGCGAGCCGACGCGGTCGCCTACCTTCACGTTCGCTATCTCGACTCTGTTCTGATCGTTCACCACCGCCACGAGATAGTTTCCTTGCAGTTCCATGACGGCACGTTGCGGAACCAGCAAGGCGTTTTGCCGGGTCCCCACCACTGCCCTAACCTTCGCGTATTGGCCGGGGCGCAGGATATTTCCCGGATTCGGGAACTGCGCAGTGAGAAGAATTGCACCGGTCGTCTGGTCCACCTGCCGGTCCGCAAACAGAAACCTACCCTTGTGTTGATACGTCGAGCCGTCGGCCAGGAACAGGTCGAGTTGAAGGCGGCTTAGATTGTTCCCCCCTCGTGTGAAGTTCAGGTACTCCTGCTCGCTCACGGTAAACTCAGCCTTGATCGGGTCGAGAGTTGACACCGTGGTGATCGCCCCGCCCGCCGGACTCACTAAGTTGCCGATCTGCACCTGCGCCTTGCCTGCGATACCGTCAATAGGCGAAGTGAGGCGCGTAAATCCGAGATTGACCTGCGCGGCTTCAACTGCTGCTGTGCCGGCTTCGACTGCCGCGGCTGACGCCTGGATCTGCGCCTTGGCCGTTTCAATCTGCGCTCTCGCTGCGTCCACCTGAGCCAATGCCGAAAGATTGTTCTGCGTAGCGTTATCGAGATCCTGCTGTGTGATCGCCTGCTGTTTTGCTAGGGGAACGTAACGATCGAAGTCGAGCTGGGTCTTGCGCTGATTTGCCTGCGCCTGCACCAGCTGCGCTTCCGATTGAACCAGTTGCGCCTTGGCCTGAGCAAGCTGTCCGTTGGCCTGCGAAAGCTGCCCGCGTGCCTGGTCAAGCACAGCCTCGAAGGGGCGCGGATCAATCTCGAACAGCAATTGGCCCTTCCTGACGAATGAACCTTCCGAGTAATTCTGCGTGCGCAAATAGCCGGTCACTTGCGCTTTGATCGCCGCGTTCACCATACCGTCCAGCGTTCCAATCCATTCGCGAGAGACCGGCACATCTTGTTGAACCACTTTCGCAACCTCCACCCCCTGGGTCGAGAGTGGAGCGGAGGCCGCCGAAGTGGTACGAGAACAACCAGACAAAGCGAATACAGCCATTGCGAACGCTGCGGTCGCGATAAAAATTCTGTTATTGGATTTGCCACTCATTATTTTTTCTCCTCCAGTCCGGCACGGCCGCCGTCGATGTGCGCCAGAGATTTCCGAAGCGGCGGGTCGGACTTGCTTCGAAGATGGGAAAGAATCGCCTTCATCTCCACGCCTCGGGCGATGAAACGCGCCCCATCCTGTTTCATCCTTCGCAGCAGACTTTCTCCATGCTCATCGATCGAGGTCACGTCACTTAAATCGATGACGTCCGCCCGGTGTTCGGATCGACATCGTTCCCAGGCGATTTGTAGTTCGGCAACCCAAGGACCGCTTAACTTGCCGCAAAGCGTCCACTTCTGCTCCTTCGACGTTTCACTTTGGGTGATTCTGAGCATTGC
>Ga0126371_10006216_pt1 | contig 10611 bp, 10 predicted proteins | sample PanSoiMetaPlot_4_FD_110145 | JGI IMG/M metagenome (GOLD analysis project Ga0126371, IMG submission 110145) | Tropical forest soil microbial communities from Panama - MetaG Plot_4 | ecosystem: Environmental > Terrestrial > Soil > Tropical forest > Bulk soil | place: Panama | collected 2016-02-17
GAAGCCAGCTGCTCAGCGATCTGCATCAAGGGCACGACCTTGTAATGCCGACGCAGGTACTGGAACTGGGTGCGGATTCCTTCCACGCTCAATGCGTTGGGATCGTTTGACCCTGGTCCCGAGAAGTTGTGATACATGAGAATGCGGGCCATCTTTGCGGAACAGGCGCGCGTCAGCGAAAAGATGCCGCTGCCCCGCATCACACGGAGAGCAAGTTTACTCACGGTCAAACACGCCCCTGGCCGATGCGCGTCGAGGGATAGGCAGAACGGGGAGGCCGCGGCTCCGCGCGGCTTGCGGCGAGTATCCTGAGGTATGGCCATCCATTTAGACGCGATGATAGCATTGCTTCCAAGAGGCGCACCAGAATCGAAGGCTTGATGACTTTACTGTGCTCTCCCGTGTCGCGCGCAAGCTTGCTTTGGGGTAACCTAAAGATTGCGGTCGCCAAAACCACGCCGAGACCTTGCAACTACCAGCCGCGCATCGAAGGAGGCATCCGTGCCCGGAACTCAACAATTAACAAAGTCCTCGGCCAGCTTGGATCTGCAATCACTACTGCGCTGCCCTGCGTGTCGAAATTCCTTGACAGGTCAAGCGGGCGGCTATGCTTGCCCGGCCTGTGGACGGCACTTCCCAATGGTGCGTGGGATCCTTCGGTTCGTCGACGAGAGCAACTACGCCGATAGCTTCGGCTATCAGTGGCGCCGGTTTGACCGAACTCAATTGGATCGTGCGGACCGGAGTCTTTCTGAGAAGGACTTCATCAAGAAAGCTGGTCTCCGACCGCTGGACCTGCAAGGGAGGCTGGTGCTGGACGTGGGCTGCGGGATGGGAAGATTCGCCGAAGTAGCGACTCGCTGGGGCGCTCGCGTGATCGGAATCGACCTTAGTCCAGCTGCTGAAGTGGCTGGGGAAAACCTGGCGGATCGCGATTTCATTGCCCTTCAGGCTGATGTTTTCGCTATTCCTTTGGCTTTGGAAGCTTTCGACGTTATCTACAGTATGGGAGTACTCCATCACACACCCGACTGCGAAAAAGCGGTCAAGATATTGCCGCAGTACCTGAAACCAGGTGGCACGCTGGCGGTTTGGCTGTACAGCGGTTACAACAGATGGTACCGCTTCAGCGATCAGTATCGAAAAGTCACTCATCGGATGTCCCCGCGCCTCTTGCACACCATCTTCCGGATTGCCGTGCCTTTTTTCTATTGGCTTGATCGTGTTCTCCGAAAGGTTCCTGGGGTGGGGAAGGCGGTGGCCGGAGCGATCCATCACATCTTTCCCGTCAATCGGCATCCTGATCCGGACGTTCGAATTCTTGATACGCTGGATTGGTATTCGCCCAGGTACCAGTCCAAGCACACCTACGAACAGGTATTCCGCTGGTTTGAGAGTTGCGGACTTGAAAATCTGACGGTGGGTGAGATCTCGGTGGGAGTCAAAGGGCGGAAACCTCCAAAAGGGTCGCTCTCCCGATAGGGTCAGCTGCCTGGGGATGCGCCGGTGGCGGCGTACTTCGAGATCAATGGCGCGCATATACAGTTTGAAGAAAAGCCTAGCGTCGTACATCAGAGTCGTCACCAAGCGACAAGCGGCCGCGCGCGGACTCACGGTCTATCCGGACGACACCTTCCTGGTTTCGTTTCCTCGCTCTGGAAACACCTGGACCCGCTTCCTCGTCTGCAACTTGATTGATCCCGAGCATCCGGTCAATTTTGCGCAGATCGAATCGCGGATTCCCGAAATCTACGACGTTAGCGACCGGGCCCTGCGCGCTTTCCCACGGCCCCGCATCATCAAGAGCCACGAAAGCTTCGATCCCCGCTACAAGAAGGTGGTCTACATTGTGCGCGATCCGCGCGATGTTTTGCTCTCCTACTACGAATTTCAACTGAAACGGCGAGTCATCACGGAAGACTGCAGTCTGGAAGACTTCGTGCCACGATTTATGGAGTCCGAGTTCGAACCCAAGACCGGCTGCTGGCGCGATCACGTTCTGAGCTGGATCGCTACGCGCCGAGGGCAGCGGAACTTCCTGCTGTTGCGGTACGAAGACATGCTGGCCCGTACTGAAGCGGAAAGCGCAAAGATTGCCTCCTTCCTTGGCCTGAATTCCAGTCCTGAGCGGGTTGAACGTGCGGTCGCCCTGAGCTCGGCGGACCGCATGCGAGGACTGGAGAAAGAACAATCGCGGCAATGGAAGGAGACCAGAAGGACTCGCCAGGATAAACCCTTCGTACGCAAGGCCGTGTCGGGCGGATGGAAAGCAGGACTGCCCCCGGCCTGCGTAGTGCAAATCGAATCGGCCTGGGGTGATGTGATGCGTTCGGTTGGCTATGAGCTCACCGTGGCTTCCCCTGTACTCGCTGAGGACTCGCAGCCGCTTTCATCGGCAACGTCTTAGTGCCTTTTCCCAGCGCAATCTTCAGGATCTTCCACATACCCGTGGGCAAGTTCTTTCTCAGCCAATCCTTGGTTTGTCTGCATTTGTATCTCAGGCCCAGGTAGAGATCTCCCCGGCTGTGCGGCCGTGCAAAGTGCAGGTTAAGATAACTCCTTAACTGCCCACCCCAACGCATTTTTGAGTCGTCGGTGCCGCCGAGGAAATCATAACGGCGAACGCCCTCGCCAATGAGTTGTTTCAGTACCTGGCTGCGTAAAACATAGCCCACACTGTCAGATGCATAGTCGGGATCGAATCCTTCCTGCAGGGAGAAGACGGTGGTACGGTGGCGCAATCCAAACTGTGCGGCTACAACTTTTCCGTTGGCCTCAAGAATCCAGAACTCCAGCCTCTGCCGTGACAACAGGATTTGGGCCAGTTCTGCATAAAACTGCCGGCGCGTCGGGGAATGCAATGTTCCCGGTAAGCCTCGCAGTTGCCAGTGCTTAGAATGCAAATCGAAAAGCACTTGCAGTAGAGAACCGATCTCGGATTCTTGCGAACAACGGCGGATTCGCACGTGATATTTCTTTTCGAGTCGCCGCGCTCGCAGCCCGATTTTGCCTCGTTCCTTACTCGAGATTCCCTTCAAGTAAGCTTCCCAGCTCTCGGCGAGTTCCACGACGGTCTGAGGACGCGTCGAGGGAAAGCACTTCCAGTCGCGCCGTGCCAGTTGCTCCGACAACTTTGTGCCGATGAAAGAATCCGCGGGAAGGGTATTTAACTCGCAAATATTCCAGAGCCCGCTGTTTCTCTGCATCCAATCGAGCAGTCCGCGGCTAACTGCGTCCTCATAACCGGGCCGCACCGGGAAGTCCAAATTGTCGGAATCATGGCTGCCATCACCCATGAGCCGCAACACGCGCAAGAAAACTGGAAATGAGCGACGTATCGTCACTACCATCGGTGCCAAACCCACGAGCGTGGAAGAACTGTCTCGGAAGCTGAGGAGCAACAACCGATTGTGCCCACCAAAGGCGTGCCACCATGGTACGAGCCACTCATAAGTGGAGAATGTCGTCGACAGCGGATACTCGTCCAGCAGATTGTCCCACTCCGGGCGCAACGAATCGAGACTCTGCAGGCGGTCATGAACGGTTATTGTGAGGTTCTGATCGGAAACCATCTCCTGAGATTTTCTCTGATAGACGCCGAAAGCTCGCTAGCAATTCAGTCTCCGCAAATCGTATCATCCGCCCAATGTCGTCCAGACTAACTTTAAACATTCCCCCAGCCAGATCTTGGCTGCTCGCTGATGGCGCCACCATGGCTTTTGAAACTCCGGGTCTGCGATACTTTCCATCGAGACGCGCATCGCCGGGTCGTGCTGCTGGATCGTTTTTCGCCACAGAATCCGGGCGCGGCGAGTGTGATAATCCGAAGTCACAATGACAATCGACCTCCACTGCCGCTCCCGGATACAAACCATCTCTGCCTCGGCCTCTTCGGCCGTCGAGTTCACGCCCGCGCTGGTTTCGCAGAAATCCACCCGCGAGGCGGGGTTTTCTCCGTAAGTCCTTTGCAGATAGGCACGGGCAACCGGGGGTATCGACTGGCCCCAGTAAGATTCTCTCGGCACGCTAAGCAAGACTCTGTCGGCAATGCCCAGTTGTAATAGGCGCATAGCCCCGGAGACTCGAGCCTTTTCAGCAACAATCGAACCCTGAAGAACGACTGCGGCATCGACATGGGCAGGCATTGGGTCAACAGCAATCAGCAGATCACTGCCCCAGTGCAGTAACCCTAGCACGATCAACACGCAGACGGCGGACAACCATGCGAGGCAGCGGAGCACCGGCCGGAATGGGAAGAGCATGTAATAGGGCGGCCCGCGCCTGTTCGAGCCTTCACGGAGATAAACAGTTAAAACGTGTCGATTCTAGCACGTTTCTGGTCCTGGAAGGCGGTTCTTCACCTACGATCGCTCTGGTGCGCGCTGTCCAAGACACGACAGGTAATCTGACACGACAGGTAATCGACAGGTAATCTGGACATGGCCTGCACTTTGTGCCAAGCTCAGAAGAACTGAGTCAGAAAGCCAACCGGGTCGGAGTCGGTCGACCCGGCGCCCGTGACTTTACGCCGTCCTGTTGGAAATCGGATTAAATTGTACGTTTGATCGTATTGTGAGCATGACTATCCACACCCTCAACCAGTCAATGCACGATAGCGGGAGTGCATCTGGGATCCTCCAGGCATGCCAGACGAAGGTGGCCAGAGCATGTCGCCACTAGGCGGTTTTTATGTAGTTGGAGGCAGACTGAGAAGCACCGTATTCCGGAAGCTCGAGGAATGGCAGTCCTGCGAACAAGCGCTGTTGATCGAGCTCGACCCCACCACAAATCGATCCCGAGTCCAGATTGAGTACGTGTCTCCCCGTGAAGTCTGCCCCAAGGATTCTCCGGCCATTCTCTTCAAGTCCGCCACACTGAGGGACGATAAACTATACGTTTGCACTTCGACTGAGGTACTGGTCTACAAGTTGCCAAACTTCTCGCTCGCACACTACATCTCTCTGCCCTGCTTCAATGATCTGCATCACGCTTACCCGTCACAGCGGGGAACGATTCTAACGGTGATCACCGGCCTTGACATGGTGGCTGAGGTCACTTTAGGGGGAGAAATCGTTAGGGAATGGAGCGTACTAGGTGAGGATCCCTGGGCAAGGTTTTCGCGCCAGACAGACTATAGGCTAGTTCCCACCACAAAGCCACACAAATCACATCCCAACCACGTTTTCGAGCTCGACGGTGAAATCTGGGTCACGCGCTTCCAGCAGCGCGACGCCATCTGTCTCACCACGTCTGGTCCACGCATCGATATCGCCGTGCAGAGGCCGCATGACGGCTACGTCGCCGGAGACAGAATCTACTTCACCACGGTAGACGGCCATGTCGTGATAGCGAACAGGAAGACGCTGCTGGTGGAAGAAACGATCGACCTTAATGCGATGAGTGGACAGTCGGGTCAAATCTTAGGGTGGTGCCGCAGTCTGCTGCCCGTAGACCTGCGATGGATGTGGGTAGGATTTACTCGTGTCCGTCCAACAAAGTTCGTGGAAAACCTGGCGTGGATCAAGAACGCCGGCTCTTTGCGTCATAAACCCTCCCACATTGCGCTTTATGATCTTGAGCGGAAGAGGTGTGAGCTGGAAATCGAACTGGAGCCGCATGGGATCGGCATAATTTTCAGTTTGCTGCCGGTGCCGGGGACGCATTGATGCCTGGTCCATCCATTGTCTTTCTCATGTATCACGAACTGGAAATATCGGCGCGGTCTCTGCGCCAGCCGGATGCCGGCTATGCCCGCTACGCCGTTTCCGAGCACCAATTTCGCGAGCAAATGCGGTACCTGAGCGAACACGGCTACCACGGTTTAATGGTCGGACAGGCTCTTGAATTTCCCCGGCAGAAAAGTGTTGCTATAACGTTCGATGACGGCAGCGAAACCGACTTTTCTGCTGTAGCCCCAATCTTGCGGCAATCTGGTTTCGGGGCCACGTTCTACATCACTTCCGGCTGGGTCGGCCAATCAGGTCACCTTTCAGTCTCCCAGCTGAACGAACTCACTCATCAGGGATTTGAAATCGGTTGTCACTCAATGAGTCATGCTTACCTCACCGACCTGAATGACCTCGAGTTGCAACGCGAGACCTTCGATGCGAAGTCCCGACTAGAACAGATCATCGGAAAGCCGGTTGAACACTTTTCTTGTCCCGGAGGCCGATACAACAGGCGCGTCGAACAAGCAGCGCGTGCCGCCGGTTACCGGACAGTAGCAACCAGTCGCATCCATGCGAATTCTCCAAGCACAAGCCGCTTTGCGCTGGGGCGCGTTGCCATCCTCAGCGCTGTTCCGATCGCGAGCTTTGCAGCCATTTGCACAGGCGAGGCTCTTCGGCGATTGCGCGCAGAGAGTCGGGTCCGCGACGCCGCCAAGCACCTGCTGGGGAGTCGGCTCTATGATCGTGTCCGAGGAGGGTTGCTGGGTCATCAGGAGTAGCCTCGCGAAACCCAGTCCGACGCTTTGGGATTGCATCAGGGCTAGCATGTACAATTCTTTCTCAGGTGTCGAATGTGACTGAGACTGCCGGGAGCGCCTCCGTCCAAATGATCCACGCCAACTCGGTGACCGACCGCAGTCATAGGCCCGTGTTCGTTATGGGCTGTCACCGCTCCGGCACCAATCTTCTCTACGACATGCTCCTGTCCTCCGGAGGCTTCGCCATTTATCGCGGTTACCTGCCCATTTACAAGGTGCTGATTCCCCGCTTTGGCTCCATGAAAAGCCGCTCCAACCGCGGGAAAATCCTCGAAACCTGGTTGCGCAGCAAGGGCTTCCGCCGAACTGGTCTCGACGCCGGGGAGTTATCTTCCCGAATCCTGAACGAATGTGCTACCGGCGGCGATTTCATCCGCGTGGTCATGGATTCCGTCGCCCGCAACCAGAATCTTTCCCGCTGGGCAGTTTACGATCCCGACAACGTTCTCCACGTCGAGCGCGTCAAACGCGATATCCCGCATGCAATCTTCGTGCACATTATCCGCGACGGCCGTGACATCGCCCTATCTCTTAAGAAAATTGGCGGCTTCACTCCTCTGCCTTGGGACCGCGGTGAAACCCAGACCCTGGTCGCAACCGCTCTCTACTGGGAGTGGATGGTGCGCCGCGGCCGCGGGTACGGCCGCAAGTTCCCCTCGGACTACATTGAGATCCGCTATGAAGACCTGATCACGAATCCCCGTGGGACCCTGAACAACCTGGGCACTTTCATCGACCACGATCTTGATTATGACCAGATCCAGCGCGCCAGCCTGGGCCGCCTTGCCGAAACCAATTCCTCCTTCCGCGAGGAAGGCACCCAAGCGACGATCAATCCGCTCGGCCGCTGGAAAGAGCGCCTCTCGCGCGCCAATGTAGTTGCCATCGAAAGCGCAGTCGGAAAGTGTCTGGTGGAAACCGGCTACGAAGTTTCGCTGCCAGAAGCCGAGCGCCGCACCGACCTGCGCACCGCGTGGATGCGCGCGATGTATCCGAGTTACCTCGGTGGCAAGCTCTGGTTGAAGTTGCATACGCCGGTCGGCCGCTTCGCCGATATGTCCGCCCTAGAACTGGAGGAAGAACCGCCGTCCATGGTGGAGCCGGTCGGATCCTGATAATCGCGATACGCGGTGTCTTCGAGCGCCGGGTCGTGCCCTGAACTTTGACAATGAATGCCATCTCCCTAACCTGGCAGCCCGGAGGCGCTTTCCATCACGTCGGCTTCGTCGTTTCTTCGATCCAACACTCTGTGCAGGCCTTCGCTGATCTGCTTCAAGCCGACTGGGACACCCACATCTTTCATGATCCCAATCAGGGAGTTCGCGTGACGTTCCTTAAGAGCCACTACGCCGGGGACCCCCTCTGGGAACTGGTCGAGCCGGCCGACGAAAAATCGCCGGTGCAGTCCTTTGCCGCCAAAGGCGGGGGCATGCACCACGTCTGCTATGTCGTAGACAATATGGAAGAGGCCCTGACTCGCGCCCGCGCTCTCGGTGCGATTGTCACCCGCCAGCCGATGCCCGCCGTCGCGTTCGCTGGACGTCATATCGCCTGGATCTACACTAAGAACCGTCTTCTGATCGAGTACCTGGAGCGCTAATCATGCCTGCCGAGCGAACCTCCGCCGAGCGCAACCCGACGAAGCTGCGTGAGGAAATCGACCGACTTATTGCCGAAGGCTCTAACAACCTCGCTGCGCGCCGCCTTGCCGAACTCTGGTGCCGCGATCCCGGATCAGCCACCGCCAGCTTCGTTACCTCGCGTTTCGACCAGCTCCGAGAGAAGTTAGCGCTCCCGAAATTCAAGCTCGCCATCCTTCGTTCATTCACCGTCGAACCCATCGTCCCGCTACTGCGAGCGGAAGGGTTCGCCTACGGCATCGACCTCGAAGTCCACGTCGGCGACTTCAACACCTACGTGCAGGACATCGTCGACCCGAACAGTTCCCTCTACCACTTTGCGGCCACGGCCGTGGTGCTCGCCGTCCGCACCGAAGAAGCCGCGCCCGACCTTGCCCGTGACTTCGCTGATCTGGCGCCCGACGTCGCGCAGCAGGCTGTCGAACGCGTCGTGCGCAGCATCGAGCAGTCGATCTCCGCTTTCCGTCAAAACAGCCAGGCCGCGCTCATCGTGCACTCGCTCGCGCCGCCCATTCATCCGAGCCGCGGAGTGCTCGACAGCCAGTCCGAAGCTGGCCAATCGGGCCTCCTGCGTCGGATCAATCGTGAGCTGCGCCGGATCGCGGGAGATTTTCGCGGCGTTTACATCCTCGACTACGATGGGCTCGTCGCTCGTCACGGCAGCCTGCGCTGGCACGATGAACGCAAATGGTTGATGGCCCGCCTCCCCTTCGCCGCTGACCATCTTCTCCATATGGCGCGCGAGTGGATGCGCTTCCTCGTCCCGTTATCTGGCCGAACCGCGAAATGCGTTGTCGTCGACCTCGACAACACTCTCTGGGGCGGCGTCATTGGCGAAGATGGCATGACGGGCATCAAGGTTGGACCGGAATACCCCGGCGCCGCTTATCAGGCGTTGCAACGCGTCCTGCTCGATCTTTCGCGCCGGGGCATCCTGCTCGCCATCTGCAGCAAGAACAATCTCGACGATGCCATGGACGCCCTCGAAAAGCATCCCGGTATGCTCCTCCGCCCGACAAACTTTGCCGCGCTGCGCATCAACTGGACCGACAAAGCCCAGAACCTCCGGGAGATCACCCAGGAGCTTAATCTCGGCCTCGATTCGCTCGCATTCCTCGACGACAATCCGTTCGAACGGGAACAGGTTCGGGCCGCGCTCCCCGAAGTCACGGTCATCAATCTCCCGCAGAACCCGCTCGACTACGCCGCCGCCGTGCGCGACTGTCCCGTCTTCGAGCGCCTCTCTCTGTCTACCGAGGATCAGCAACGCACTGCCCTGTATTCTGAGCAGCGCCAGCGCGCCAGCGCCGAACAGACCTTCCAGTCTAGAGAAGATTTCTTCCGCTTCCTCGAACAGGAAGCCAATGTGGAGCCCCTCTCCGATCTCACGCTCGCGCGCGTCGCACAGCTGACGCAGAAGACCAATCAATTCAACCTCACCACGCGTCGCTACACCGAGCAGCAGATCGCCGAATTGGCGGCGCGTCTCGATTGGCATATCTTCTCCATCCGCGTCAAGGATCGCTTCGGCGACCACGGTCTGGTCGGGGTCGCCATTGTGCATGACGAAGGTGAACAGTGTGAAGTAGACACGTTCCTTCTCAGTTGCCGGGTCATCGGACGCACGGTCGAAACCGCGCTTCTCGCCCATATCGCCAGGAGCGCCACCGAACGTGGCCGGTTGCGCCTGGTCGGATGGTTCCTGCCCACCAAGAAAAATGCGCCTGCACGCCATTTCTACCAGCAGCATGGCTTCCAGCAACGGGAGACTAATGGCTCAGGTTCACTCTGGGTGCTCGATCTCACGCACTCTCGCCTGCAGTCTCCCGACTGGATTAAGCTGAAGGCTCATGAAGGAGGAAGGAATTGAATTCAACGTTCGCGCAGGTGCAGCAAATTGCATCGGACATCTTCGGCGTGCCGGCCAGCAAAATTACCGCCGACTCATCGCCCGAAACAATTGAAACCTGGGACTCGATCCAGCACTTGAACCTAGTCCTCGCCATCGAGGAAAAGTTCGCGGTCCAGCTCTCACCGGAAGAGATCGAGCAGATGGAATCCGTCGGCGCGGTTTCCACGCTGGTGCAGAAGAAACTCCAGTCCGCATAGCGCCAGACTTCGTGCCAGCTCAAAGCCCGTTGCTATCGAGACATTCAATGAGTTCTTTAAAGAGGGATGTCAAAACGGCCCAATGACTCGCTCACCATCCCAAGAATGGCTTTGTCAATCGACTTCATTCGCTTCGTTTCCTCCACGAATGCGGACCAAGCTACAGAGATCTGACTTTTCCTCTGGTGGGTTGGTTCCCACTGAATACATCAGCTTTCTTCTGGACATACGATCGTATAGCCAGGCAACCCGGGTCCCTTCCTCGAAGGTCAATGCCAGATTTCCGCGCCGTCCTTGAATGAACTCCAGAATCGTGACCGCTTTCGTTTCCACGCATTCCATGCGCAGCTTGCCTTGAGCTTGCCTCACGGCGGC
>Ga0126371_10006217_pt1 | contig 10611 bp, 7 predicted proteins | sample PanSoiMetaPlot_4_FD_110145 | JGI IMG/M metagenome (GOLD analysis project Ga0126371, IMG submission 110145) | Tropical forest soil microbial communities from Panama - MetaG Plot_4 | ecosystem: Environmental > Terrestrial > Soil > Tropical forest > Bulk soil | place: Panama | collected 2016-02-17
AGTTTGATTTTCTTTGATCAGGAAACTTTAGAATGAGTTTGTGCTGACGGTGCTCAGGACGATCGGGTGGCTTGCGTGCGTGGTGTACTTCACGATTCCGGTGTTCTGGTTGGTGATTCACACACCGATCGATTATTGGCGTTCGCGACGCCGACTTCCTTATGGATGGATCGTACCTGGGTGGATGGCGTCGTGGGTCGTGCTGGCGCTGATCACGATGCGATGGCGCGCGGTCTTGCTTTATCACGGTGCATGGATGTGGGTTCCTGCAATTGCACTATTCGTCGTGGGATTCTGGCTCTACCGAGAGGCTGGGGTGAACTTCAGCAAGCAACAGTTGTATGGCTTGCCGGAGTTGAATGCAGAAGGTGCGGAGCAGCGGTTGGTCACGACTGGAATTAGGGAGAGAGTGCGACACCCGGTGTATCTGGCGCATCTGTGCGAGATGTTGGCGTGGAGCGTTGGGGCAGGGCTCGCTTTATGTTATGTGCTAACCGCGTTTGCAATGGTGACTGGCGCCGTAATGATACGGAAGGAAGATATGGAATTGGAGGGAAGGTTTGGGGAGGAGTATCGCGCGTACAAGGCAGCTGTGCCGGCGGTATTTCCGCATTTAGTTTGAAGTTGCGGCGACCTCAAATCGACTCTTCTTAGGAGCATTTACAACCATGTACCAGTTGTCACCTGAAAATCGATTGAGCAAGGTGGAGGCGGGGTTCCCCGTAAGCCATCTTGATGTCGAACGTCTCCTTCCAGAGTGGCGGTGGTTGTGTCCGGACAAGATGCAGTTGCTCGCCAGGAATGGCTTCGGCGACTTATTTCTGTGCACCGATTGCGGAGAAGTCTATTGGCTCGACGCTGGGGGAGGAAAATGCACCCAAATCGCCGCGTCCGAAGTTGAGTTTCGAGCCTCGGCTGCGATGAAGGAAACCCGGGAGCTTTGGTTCGCAGAAGCTGATAAAGAAGCCGCCGCGCTTCGTGGACTGATCCCAAACGCCGACCAATGCATAGGGTTCACCATCCCCCTCGTGTTCAAAGAGCGAGGAACCGGCAACAAACCGTATCTCGTCGATTTGTATGAAGGCGTTTCGTTCTTGGGAGACCTGCATCGACAAATGAGGGACGTCAACGATGGCGACAAGGTACGGCTCCATATACGGCCTGAGCCCAAATGATTGAATTAGATCGGTCTCAATCTCCCTATCGCTATAATCAACGCATACTTCCGACACAAAAGGAAGGCCAAGAGCTAACAACTAAGAGCCGCTTCTCGCATGCGCTTTGAACTTTTTGTCGCAGCACGATATTTGAAGGCGAAGCGCCGGCAGGCGTTCATCGGGGTGATCACCGCGATTTCGATTCTTGGCGTGGCCGCGGGCGTGGCGTCGCTGATCGTGGCGCTGGCGATCAATAACGGATTCCGGCAGGATCTTCAGCAGCGGCTGGTGGGCGCGTCGTCGCATATCACCCTGATGCGTGTGCAAAGTGACGGCATAAAAGACTGGCCCGCTTTGCTCGACCGATTGAACAAGCAACCACATGTGGTCGCTGCGGCGCCAGCTATTTATGAGCAGGTGCTCATCTCCCAGGGTCCTCGTGCTCGGGGTGCGGTGCTCAAGGGAATCATTCCCGCATATGAGCGGAGGGTGAGCGATCTGTTGAGCACGGTGAAGATCGGATCGGCGAAGGCGTTGGAGGAGAGTGCACCGGGCATGGACGCGGGAAGCGCTCAAGGGAACCGAGCTGAGGGATCGGCCGCGGGCGAAGGCGCCCGCGCCACACAAGGCAGTGCAAACGAGTCGCCTGATTCGTTGGAAGCGGTGAAGACGCGAGTCGCAGCGATGCCGCCGATCGTCCTTGGAAAAGATATGGCAGACGAAATCGGGGCGACGGTGGGGTCGGTGGTGCTGGTTACGAGTCCGCAGGGCGAACTCACGCCGTTTGGAATGGTTCCGAAATATAACCGGTTCCGCGTCATTGGAATTTTCAACTCGGGTTTTTTTGACTACGACAATAGTTGGGCGTTCACGCGGCTCTCCGATGCGCAGAGACTTTTCGGGTTGGGCGATTTGATTTCGGTGGTTCAGTTCAAGGTCGACGATATCTACCAGGCCGATGCGGTTGCGAAAGAACTGGAGCAGGCGGCGGGTCTGGGATTTATGGCGACGAGTTGGACGGAGCAGAATCGGGCACTTTTCCGCGCGCTGCGACTGGAACGGTTGGTGACGTTTATCACGATCGGGCTGATCGTGTTTGTGGCCGCGCTGAACATTCTGATCTCGCTGATCATGATGGTGATGGAAAAGACTAAGGACATCGCTGTACTTCGCTCGATGGGAACGCGTAAGTCGCAAATCCGTTGGCTATTCATCACGCAGGGCGTGTTGATCGGCATGATCGGAACCGCGATCGGCCTCGTTGTGGGTTATGGGTTGTCGTGGGCGGGAGCGCGTTATCACTTGATTTCGCTGGCGCCCGAGGTGTACTCGATCGACTACGTTCCGTTTGCGCCGCGGCTGATGGATGGCGTGCTGGTGGCGGCGGTGGCGATTGGGGTTTCGTTTATTGCGACGATGTATCCGTCGTGGTCGGCGGCGCGCATTCTTCCGGCGGAAGCGTTGCGGTACGAGTAGATTGGGGTTGCGTGCATTTGTGCGGCGCCTGAAGGCGCGTTGGTTTTGGTACCTTCGCGCCTCGAAGAAATTCACGCCAAAACAGCGCCGGATATGGAAGGTGGAATTCCCGTTTTTCGTATTTTGCCGCTGTAGCCACGCAGGGCGTGACCAAGGTCACATTGCATTGGTTGTAAACAGGTATAGAGTCTGCGGAATAAGGACTTTCTGCCGTTGGAGATCCTCGGCTGATGCCCTCCGTGATTTAATGGGCAGCAGGGCAACCCGTTCGCATCTAAGCTTCGCCGCGATTTCTCAACGCGAGCAAGGCGGGTTACAACTGCTCCGCTGTATCGGAGGAGGAGCCGGTTGCATCTAATGGCAAAGGACCCGATGTTGCGGGTCACGGGATTGAAGAAGGTCTTTCGCTCAGGCGATGCGGACCTGGTGCTCTTTGAGAACTTATCCTTCGAGGTGGAGAAGGGAGAGATGCTCGCGATCGTGGGCGAATCGGGGGCGGGCAAGAGCACATTGTTACATATCCTGGCTGCTCTTGAACGTGCTTCTGCGGGTGACGTATACTGCGCCAACTTGCCACTGAATTCGCTTGCCGATGACGAAGCTTCTGATTTTCGCAACCGCGAAATTGGATTCGTCTGGCAGTTTCACTACCTGCTTCCGGAGTTCACGGCCCTGGAAAATGCGGCCATGCCGCTTCTATCGCGAGGCCAGAGCTGGTCGGCGGTGGAGGCCGATGCGGCGCATTGGTTGCGCGAAGTTGGACTGGAGCAGCGCGGGCATCATCGCTCGGGCGAGCTTTCGGGCGGAGAACAACAGCGAGTGGCTCTGGCGCGCGCACTGATCACGCGACCGAAGGTTCTGCTGGCGGATGAGCCCACGGGCGATCTGGATGGACGCACCGCCGAAGCGGTTTTTGAGTTGATCGCACGCCTTCATCGCGACTACCAGCTGACCTCTCTCATTGCGACCCACAACCTCGGATTCGCGCGCCGCTGTCATCGCGTACTGCGACTGGACCACGGACATATCGAGGAGGTTGCGCCGGAGACTCTTCCAGCATGATGAAACGTGCGAGAACGAGGCGGCACAATCTGAAGGAGAGGCTTACCGATCCGGAGAGAAGGATCGGATGGAAAGACCATAGCACTGGAGTGCCATTTGCAGTACGGGTGCGAGAAAATCGTTTCAGGGGGTTTGGTTTCGGCGCCTCTTGATTGCATAATGTTGTATTAGGGCCAGGAGTTCTGTACGGGTTTCGCGGAAGCGGCCTGCGGAACTCGGGGGGAAGGGGCTATATGTTCGAACGCTATACGGAAAAAGCAAGGCGCGTCATCTTTTTTGCGCGCTATGAAGCCAGCCAGTTCGGGTCTCCTTATATAGAGACCGAACATCTGCTGCTGGGACTTCTGCGCGAAGACAAGGCCCTGACCAATCGCTTCCTGCGTTCTCATGCTTCGGTTGAATCGATCCGTAAACAGATTGAAGGCCATACTACGATCCGGGAGAAGGTTTCGACATCGGTCGACTTGCCGTTGAGCAATGAATGCAAGCGGGTATTGGCGTACGCCGCAGAGGAAGCAGAACGCCTTTCGCATAAGCATATCGGGACAGAACATCTTCTATTAGGGTTGTTGCGCGAAGAGAAGTGCTTTGCAGCGGAGATCCTGCACGAGCGTGGATTACGGCTGCCGACGATTCGCGAGGAACTGGCGCGAAGCAGCCAGGAGAAGGCGCAGCCACAACGGCAGCGTGAATCTTCCCTGCTGGCGGAGTTTTCGCGGGATCTGACCCAGGCGGCGATGGATAGCCAACTCGATCCGCTGGTCGGGCGCGAAGGCGAAGTGGATCGGGTGATCCAGATTCTGTGCCGCCGCACGAAGAACAATCCTGTGCTGATCGGCGAGCCGGGTGTTGGAAAGACGGCGATCGTCGAAGGGCTGGCGCAGCGAATCGCCGACGGCGAGGTTCCGTCGTTCCTGGCGGATAAGCGCATCCTGGCGCTGGACCTCTCGCTGATCGTCGCGGGTACGAAATATCGCGGACAGTTTGAAGAGCGGTTGAAGACCATCATGAAGGAGTTGATGGAGTCGCAGAACGCCATTATCTTCATCGATGAGTTGCACACGCTGGTTGGGGCCGGCTCGGCGGAAGGGTCGCTGGATGCGGCAAACATCTTGAAGCCGGCGCTGTCGCGCGGCGAAATTCAGTGCATCGGCGCAACGACGCCGGGCGAGTACCGTAAGTCCATTGAAAAGGACCGGTCGCTCGAGCGCCGCTTCCAAGCTGTCAAAGTGCCGCCGCCGAATGAGGCGGACGCCACCAAGATTTTGTTCGGGATCAAGGACCGCTACGAGAAGTTCCACGCGGTCACGTACACCGACGATGCGATCAACTTCGCGGTATCGCATTCGAACCGGTACATCCCGGACCGCTTCCTGCCGGATAAGGCGATCGACTTGATCGACGAGGCGGGCGCGCGCGTGAAGCTGCGCCAGACCTCGCTTCCCGAGGAGATCACCGAGGTCCAGAAGCGAATCAAGTTCATCGTTCACCGTATGGAAAACGCCATCGCGAACCACGAGTTCGAGAAGGCGCGCTTCTACTCGGACGAGGAACGCAAAGAGCGCGAGAACCTGCGCGCTCTTCGCGAAAAATATCATCTCGACGAATCTTCCACCGGCGTAGTCGGCAAAGAGGACATCGAGGACGTGGTATCCCGCTGGACGGGCGTCCCGATCATGTCCATTAAGGAAGAAGAGTCGCAGAAGCTGCTACGCATCGAAGAAGAGCTGCACAAGCGGATCATCTCGCAGGACAAGTCAATTGTGGCGCTGGCGCGAGCCATCCGCCGCAGCCGCGCGGGCCTGAAGAGCCCGAACCGGCCAATCGGATCGTTCCTGTTCCTGGGACCGACGGGCGTCGGCAAGACGGAAGTTGCTCGGACGCTAGCGCAGTTCATGTTCGGCAGCGAGAAATCGCTGGTGCGCTTCGATATGTCAGAGTTCATGGAGAAGCACTCGGTTTCGAAGCTGATCGGCTCGCCTCCGGGATACGTGGGCTACGAAGAGGGCGGCCAATTGACCGAGCGTGTAAAGCGGGCGCCGTATTCGGTGGTCCTGCTGGACGAAATCGAAAAGGCGCATCCGGACGTGTTCAATATCTTGTTGCAGGTGTTTGAAGACGGACAGTTGACCGACGGCCTTGGCAACACGGTCGACTTCAAGAACACGATCATCATCATGACGTCGAACATTGGAGCGCGGCACCTGCAGAAGCGCGAGGGCCTGGGCTTCCAATCGACGAAGGAAGAGATGGTGTCGGAGAAGGTCGAAGATCTCGTGAAGAACGAGGTCAAGCGCACCTTTAATCCGGAGTTCCTGAACCGCTTAGACGAGATCATCCTGTTCAACGCTCTGGGCGAGACCGATCTGATCCAGATCCTTGAGCTCATGGTCAGCCAGCTGAACCAGAACCTGGCGCAGCGTTCGATCACGGTGACCGTGACCGACGAGGCCAAGAAGTGGATCCTGAACCAGACGCTGACGGATCGCAGCTATGGCGCGCGTCCGCTGCGCAGGGCCTTGCAGAAGTACATCGAGGATCCTCTGTCAGAAGCGCTGATTCAGGGCACGATTACGACCCGGCCTGCGTTCATCGAAGTCTTTCTGGACGGAGACAAGCTGTATTACCGTCCGGTGGACTCGAAGGAGACCGAGGGAGTGTTGTTGTATGAGAACTAGCTGCTAGCTGCTAGCAAACGGGCCGCCGGCGAGAGCCGGCGGCTTTTGGTTTTTGGGGAGAGCTGCGGAGCTTCACTCCGCTGGACAGCCGGGGCGGCTGTCCCTACGTGGTCGGTGGCTCGCTTCGCTCAGGGATGACGAAAACGAACGTCGACCTTGTTCGCGCACAAGAGTGTGCGCGCCACACGAGCAGCCGCGGAGCGATGCTCCGCGGGGCAGACGCGGCGTCCGCCCCCACGTGGGCGAAGACGATGCCCACTTCCTCTCCAATCTCTCTGATACATTGTCGCAAACCAATAAGGGGCACTCGGCATAGCACGAGGACGCCTCCGCGCGCGTATCAGGAGATCGGAATGAGAGATGGTCGAACCGCGCATTTACTGGAGATCACACTAGTGGTTCTGCTTACTGCTGGGCTTGGAGGCGCTTGTGCAGCACAGGCCAATTCACGCCGTCTGTCTGACGTGACGTCTTCCCATCGAGCGCTCGCCATGACTCCTGTAAAGCCGGAGACAGTTGGTTTCTCGGGCGCGCGTCTTGAAAACCTTCACAAGCTGATTCAGGACGAGATCGATCAGAAGCGGTTGGTGGGGGCGATCACGATTCTCGCGCGGCATGGCAAGGTGATTGACTACCGTACCTATGGTCTTCGGGATCTGGCGAGCAATGCGCCCATGACGAAAGACGTGATCTTCCGCGACTACTCGATGACCAAGCCGGTCACCGGCGTGGCCATGATGATCTTGTATGAACAGGGCAAGTGGCTGCCGACCGATCCGATTTCGAAATACATTCCGGAGTTTGCTGGGCTCAAGGTCTTCCAAGGCGTGGACGCAGGCGGCAAGATGATTCTTGTCGATCCTGAGCATGCTCCCACGATGATGGAATTGATGACGCACTCCGCCGGGTTCTCGTATGGATCAGGCCACAGCGTGGTCGACGCGATGTATCAGGAGAAGAAGCTAAACCAGTCGGCAAACCTGCAGGAGATGATCAGCAAGCTGGGGATGATTCCGCTCAATTACGAGCCCGGCAAGGGCTGGACCTACAGCGTCTCGATGGACATCGAGGGATACATCGTCGAGAAGCTGTCGGGGCAGACGCTGCCGGACTTCATGCGCGAGCACATCTTCGAGCCGCTTGGGATGAAGGATGCGGGGTTCTTTGTTCCGCAAGAAAAATGGTCACGGTTTGCGACGAACTATCGAGTGGATGAGCAAGGAACATTGGTTTTGGCAACTGACACGAATGAACGTGATTATGCTAAGCAGCCCAGCAGGCCTTCCGGTGGTGGCGGGATGGTGTCGACGGCGGAAGATTACTTTCGCTTTGCCCAGATGCTCGGCAACGGCGGTGAACTGGGGGACAAAAGAGTTCTCGCGCCGGCAAGCGTGAAGTTGATGGGTTCGAATCATTTGCCGACGAATCTGCTGACCGGTGAGTTCGGGATCGGACAGCACATCATGCGGCCGGGCTTTGGATATGGGTTCAACTGCGCGGTGGTGTACGACCCGCCGACGGCGGGGTCTCCCGTGGGAAAAGGGACCTTCTTCTGGGATGGCGCGGCGGGAACATGGTTCTGGGTCGATCCGGCGAATGATGTTGTCTTCGTCGGAATGATCCAGCGTATGGGCGGGCACGACAATCACAGCCTGCTGTATCGGAGCCACGCGGCGGTGTACGGAGCGCTGGCAGAGCCGGAGAGGTAGCTCGCACGGGAGGAAGTGACAGCACCTCAAGGCGCTCTCGAAGGGTCGCGGAGGCGGCGCGCCTGAAGGCGCGCCCTGATACGGATCGTTTAGCGCTGGATCTCGGCAAGATCCTTGACTGTGTATCCGCCAACGACGGTCGAATGAAATCCTGTAGAAGATTTGCTAACGACCGCGGTTCAGAGAACTTCCTCAGTGGCCGTTACCAACGTTGAGGTGCATGGGGTCTTTCGACTCGTTCGGCATGCGCCTCACTCGCTCAAGATGGCATTTAAACGGTGAACTGCGGGTACGTGGGTGAGCTTCTGCTCCGCTGCACAGGCGATCTGGCTGTCCCCACGTGGCCGGTACCTCGCTAAACTCAAGGGCGGCGAAAACGGGCGGCGACTTCTTCGCGCACAGGAGTGTGCTCGTCACACGAACAGATTCGCGGGCGAGGGCGCCCGCGCCACAACCTATCGATGCCCACAAGCTATTGGTGGTTCAATCAGACTTCAATCGTTGATCGCCTGGTAGGCCAGTGCGAGGGCCTCGCGGTCGAGGGTCAGGTCACCGGTTGGGTGGAGCTGGCCCATGAAGATGATGATCATCTGCTCTTTTGGATCGATCTTGAACAGCGTGTAGAAGAAGCCTCCCCAACCCAGCGCGCCATCGGAGCCGATTTCCTGCAAAGGGCCTTTGGCGCCGTCGACGCCGAAGCCAATGCCGAATCCCATGTTATCGATTCGGCCAATCTGATCGTGTGACATCAACTCAAGCGTCTTGCGGCTGATGAGGCGCGTGGAGCCGACCTTGCCGCCGTCAAGAATGAACTGAGCGAATCGGGCGTAGTCCTGCGCCGTTGAAACGAGGCCAGCGCCGCCGGAAAAAAGCTTCTTGGGGCCTTTGTAGGGATAATCGGCGGAATACACGAACGGGCCCTCAACGATTGGTGTATCGGGAAAGCGCTGCAGGCCTTTGTCGGCGTAGTAGGTGTACGCGGTGGCAATGCGGTCGACTTTATTGTCGGGCGGATAGAAGTAGGTATCCTTCATGCCGAGCGGCTCGAAGATGCGTTCGCGGAAAAATTGATCGAGCGGTTTTCCGGAGAGCACTTCGATGAGGCGTCCGATGACGTCGATGTTGAGGCCGTATTCCCAGTGTTCCCCGGGATTGAAGAGCAGGGGCTGAGCCGCGAGGTTTTTGGTCATGTCGGCGACAGTGCCGTCGAATTGGAAAAGGCCACTGGGAACATTGCCCTTCTGGTAGAGCGGGCCGAGTTCCTCCTGCCACTGGTAGGTGATTCCGGAAGTGTGGCGGAGGAGATCGCGGATCGTGATTTCTTTCGTCGCCGGGATGGTGTAGGGGTCGCCGTGGGCAGGCTTCACGAATACTTTGGGATTCTTGAATTCGGGCAGGTACTTCGAGACCGGATCGTCGAGAAGGAAACGGCCTTCTTCGTACAGCATCATGGCGGCGAGGCTGGTGATGGGCTTCGACATGGAGCAGATGCGGAACATTGCGTCGGTGCGCATCGGCTTGGAGTTTTCGCGGTCGGCCATCCCCTGCGCCTTGAACCAAGCGACTTTTCCATGACGAGCGACGAGGGTGACAGCCCCTGCGATACGCTTGTTGTCGATGTTGCGCTGAACTTCCGCGCCGATGCGATCGAGGCGTTCCGACGACAGGCCGACGGTCTCCGGCTTCGCAGTGGGAAGATCTTGCGCGAAGGTGAAGGATGCGAGAAGAAGTGTCGCGATTCGAACGGTGGAACTGACCTTAATGGGTTGGACCCGGGACAAGGTTCGCATCGTGTTTTACTTTCCCCCTTTGGTCGGTGCAGTGCTACTGCTCATCGTTGGATTGATTCCGAGTTGATCAAATATAAAACCGTACATGTCCGCGCTCTGTTCAATCTCCTCGTCGAGCGCGGTGCCGATGCCATGGCCGGCATTCGACGTCGTTCGCAGCAGAACCGGGCGGCCTGAGCTATTCGCAGCCTGCAAACGCGCGATCATCTTGCGCGATTCCATGGGATTGACGCGGTGATCGTTCTCGCCGGTAAGAAACAGGATCGCGGGATAGGCTGTATCGTCGCGCACATGATGGTACGGAGAATAGGCATAGAGAGCTTTGAATTGAACGGGATCTTTGACCGTTCCGAACTCAGTCGTATTAAAAGCGCCGTTGGGATCCAGTTCGACGCGCAACATGTCGTAGATACCGACGAAGGAGACGACGGCGCGATAGAGATCGGGACGCTGCGTAAGCGCGGCTCCCATCAACAGGCCGCCATTGCTTCCGCCCATGATGGCGAGGTGCGCCGGCGAGCTATATTTGTGGTCAATCAGGTACTGACTGCATGCGATGAAGTCGTCGAAGACATTCTGCTTGCGCGCGAGGTTTCCGCCCTTGTGCCACTCTTCGCCATATTCGGCTCCGCCGCGAAGGTTTGCATCTGCGTAGACGCCACCCTGATCGAGCCAGACACGAATTCCGGAACCCAGGAAGTAAGGCTTCTCGCTGATGCCGTAGCCGCCGTAGCCGTAC
>Ga0126371_10006219_pt1 | contig 10610 bp, 14 predicted proteins | sample PanSoiMetaPlot_4_FD_110145 | JGI IMG/M metagenome (GOLD analysis project Ga0126371, IMG submission 110145) | Tropical forest soil microbial communities from Panama - MetaG Plot_4 | ecosystem: Environmental > Terrestrial > Soil > Tropical forest > Bulk soil | place: Panama | collected 2016-02-17
GGAGTTGTTGGTACTTGGTCGGCGGCTGTGGTCTTTGGATCGGTGAGCGGCTTCATAGCACCGGTACCTTCAGTCTATCAGGACGCGGGCGGCGCAAACGGAAGATTTCAGCCAGCGCGATATAGATATTTACCAGGCCAAGCCCGCTAAGCGCGCCGCGAAAGTAAGCGCTGTCCCACACGCCGCGCATCCAGGGCGCCAGCGCGGCGATTGAATTGTGATCCCAGTAATCCATCCAAGGAAACAACAATAGAAATGCGCCCACTTCGAAGCAGACCAGAACGAACAGCAGCGTTCCCAGCCTCTGAACCCAGGTTCGCTTAACGGGCGCGCCCGCCTCGGCGACCGAAGCCGGCGGCGTCACTGGTTGCATGCGGCAACTTCCTCGTGTGGCGGATCGGCGTCTGACCCGGATTCCAACCATCCGGCGAGAGCTTCATCGGTCGTGAACAGCTCACCCTGCCGCGGATAGCCGGTCCAGAGCGCCTGCGGCGAATGCTCGCGCACGGGCCAAAAGCTGAAGCGATGGAGCGGCGTAGGCCCGTATTTTTCGAGCGCGTTCCAGTGTTCGTCAGTGGAATATCCTTTGTGATTCTTCAGGCCGTACTCCGGAAAGACTTCGTCCCAAGCGCAGATGCAGGCGTCGCGCTCCACCTTCGCAAGAATAGACGCGGCGGCGATGCATTGCGATAGCGCGTCGCCATGAATCAGCGGTTGCTGCGCGATCGGAAGATCGACGGTGATGGCGTCGATCAGCAGGTAGTCTGGCGCTGGGTTCAGTTTCTCGATCGCCCGGCGCATAGCCAGGCGGGACGCTTGATAGATATTGATTCGATCGATCTCGAAGGCGTCAGCGGCCGCGACGGCCCACGCGACGGCGCGTTCGCGAATGCGCGCTGCAAGCATTTCGCGCCGGTCTTTTAGAAGCTGCTTGGAATCTTTCAAGCCCCGGATGGGACGCTCGGGCGAGAGGATCACCGCGGCTGCAAAAACAGGACCGAAAAGAGCACCGCGTCCAACTTCGTCGACTCCGGCGACGGCCTGGTACCCTTGAGCGCGGGCTTCCCGTTCAAATTTGCCCTGGCATCTCATCCAATCACCGCCTCTAACGCGATTGTGGCACGGCAGAGGGGGCGTGGAGCAAGGCGGCGTAGCCCGTTGCGCCCAAGGTTACTCGCGTTCGCGCAGGCGCGCGGCTTTGCCCTTCAAGTCCCGCAAATAGTACAGCTTCGCGCGGCGAACCCGGCCGGTGCGAACCACGTCGATGTGATCGATCACGGGCGCATGAATGGGGAAAATTCGTTCCACGCCCTGGCCGAAACTGACCTTGCGAACCGTCACGGTCTCGCCGAGGCCGGTGTTCTTGCGCGCGATCACTGTTCCTTCAAAAGCCTGCAAACGTTCTTTATCGCCTTCTTTGATCTTCACGTGGACACGAATGGTATCGCCGGGGCGAAATTGCGGGACGTCCGCGCGCTTATGCCGGGAGGACACTTTGACGAGTAGGGGGTTCGACATGGTTACAAATCCTTGAATTCTCTATTGTAATAGATCCGGGCGGTTCTTTGCAGTTTTCTCACGCGCGGCCCTCTGGCGCCAGCGCCGGATCTCTTCATGATTGCCGCTGAGTAGCGTTTCCGGAACCTTCCACCCGCGGAAATCGGCCGGCCGCGTGTACTGCGGGCAATCGAGCAGGTTTTCTTCGCCGAACGATTCCTGAAGCGCCGAGTCCGCATTGCCGAGGACGCCCGGCAGCAGGCGGGCAATGCAATCGATCACCAAAGCCGCAGCCAATTCGCCCCCGCTCAGCACAAAATCGCCAATGGAGAGCTCTTCGTCAGCCAGATGCTCGGCGACACGTTCGTCCACGCCTTCGTACCGCCCGCAAATGAAAAGCAGCTCCGGGTAAGCTGCCAGCCGGCGCGCGGCTTGTTGATCGAATCTCTTTCCTTGTGCCGAAAGGAGCACAACGCGCTGCGATTCCGACCGGGCGGGTAGGATGTTTTCGACGGCTTCAAAGATCGGCTCAGGTTTGAGAAGCATGCCTTCGCCGCCGCCGAACGGCCGATCGTCGACCGTGCGATGGCGGTCGTGAGTCCAGTTGCGGAGGTCGCGGATTTCGATCGCGATCCGGCCGGCTTCTACCGCTTTGGCCACTACGCCATGGCGGAATGGACCCTCGAAAAATTCCGGAAAAATTGTCAGGATGTAAAAGCGCGCCACGCGGTCTTGGTCTCTTCAGTTTAAGTCGGCGAGGCCGTCGGGGAGGTTCACATCGATGCGGCGCGCGGCCAGGTCGATCTGGATGAAGATTGACGCGGCGAAGGGGATGAGCAATTCCCTGCCCTCCGCCGTGCGGACTTCGACCAGCGGAGTTGCGCCGGTTTCCTGCCAGTCCGCGACGGTACCGAGCGCGCGACCATTTTCGTCGAAAACCTCGCAGCCGATCAAATCCGATCGATAGTATTCACCTTCGGGCGGCGCAGGCCGCTGATCGAGAGGAATCAGCACGTCCGCCCCCGCCAGCCGCTCGGCGGCCGAGATCGTGTCGACGCCCTGGAATTTAATGATCAGATGCTCGCCGTGCGTCCAGACGCGTTCCACGGTCATCGGCGATTGATTGACAATCACGCTCTGAAGGCCCTCGAGGCTTGAAGACAAAGGGATCGCGGCGAGCTCGCCCTTATTCCCGCGCGCCCGAATGAGACGAGCAATTTTGACGAGCTGCAGATCTATTCCAGAATTTCGAGCGTGAAGCGGCGATTCAGCTTCATGCCCGCCGCGCCGAGCAGCGTGCGGATGGAGCGCGCGGTGCGGCCTTGTTTGCCGATGACTTTACCCAGGTCGCCCGGCGCCACCCGGAGCTCCAAGACCGTGACCTGCTCTCCCTGCAATTCGCTGACGGTAACCTGGTCTGGCGAATCCACAAGGGCCTTCGCAATATCTTCGATGAGTTGCTTCATTTCCGGTTTGTGCCTGAATAGTAGTTTAACCCCAGACGGCGCAGTACACGCGCTTATTTCGCAGCGAGGGGATTCCTCCAGCGCAAACCCGCGAAACGTGCGAAATCTGAATCCGCCGAACAAAGCTCAGCACTATGTTCGATTGCCAGCGCCGCCAGGTGCGCATCGGAAGTGAGGTCGCCCGCGACGCCCAGCGGGGACAATAACTGGCGCATGATTTGAGCATGGCGTGGACCCGGATGAATAACGAGCGCTCCCGGCTGGCGGATCCACTCGTCGACTTGATCCAGAGCGGCATCCGCCTTGAGAGGCTTCTCAAACATACCGGGCCGCGTCGAAAGCCGTATGAACGCGAGCAAAACATTCCACGCAAACCCAACGGTTTCACCCCCCGAAAGAACTGACTCCAGCCACTCCCTCGCTTGACGATTCAGGCCTGCCCGCTGGTTCGTAGAGTAAATGAGCAGGTTGGCGTCAGGCACAATCACTTCCGTTGCGCCATCCTTCGAAGCAGCTCTTCATCTTCCATGGCCTCAGCAACGGTAAGCGCCTTGTCCCACCGGAAGAGCTGCGGCGCTCCCATGTCGTATGTCTTCTGCACGAACTTCCGCCTTCGTGGCCGCGTATTGGAAAATCCGTCGCGCACGGCTTGATTCAAAGCTTCTTTGAACGAAGTCCCCCGTTCGCGCATGGCGGCTCGGATGAGCCGCTCGACGTCCGGATCTAGCGTCACTGTCGTCCTCATGATGACATCATAGCAGCATCGACATTGCTGTCATGATGCCTAATCTTCTCTTGGATTCTTCCCTGGAAGTCCAGCCGGATTCTCGTGCACCCGCTCGCGGAACCGGCCGCGGAGCGCATTGGCGAGCGAGACGCTTTCTTCGCCGAACTTGTCGCGGATCTGATCGACTGCGCTCAGGGCTTTGCGCCAACGCGCGGTCGAGTCTTCTTCGAGCAGATTGAGCTGGCCTTCACCCGATTCGAGACCCGAAGCTTGGACGCCGAGCAGGCGAATTTTCGCCCGGGCATTCCGATTGACGCGGAACAAATCGCGGGCCGTGCGGAAGATCTCGGTGTCGAGCTGCGTGGCGTGATCGAGCGAATGCGCCCGGGTGATGGTACTAAAGTCCGAATAACGCAGCTTCAACTGCACCGTTCGCGCGTAGAGGGAGTGCTCGCGCAACCGCCGGCCAACCATTTCGGACAGGCGCGCGAGCGTCGACTCGAGAGTCTCGGCATCGTCCGTGTCCTGATGATAGGTGACTTCGTGACTGATCGATTTCGGATCGCTGTTTTCACCGACTTCGCCGGCAAACCATGCGCCTGCGTCCGCGCCGCGCGACTTCCCTGCCAACGCGAGGCCCCACTCGCCGAAATGCTCCCGCAGGAACGATTCGTCGAGCGCTGCGAGATCGCCCACCGTCCGAATGCCGCGCGCGTGCAAACTCTTTTCGGTGACTTTACCGACGCCGGGAATCTTACGCACCTCGAGCGGCGCGAGGAAACGCGCCTCTTGACCGGGAAGCACGCGCAAAACGCCGTTGGGTTTCGCTTGGTCGGACGCAACCTTCGCCACCAGGCGCGAGCCGGCGACGCCAATCGAGCAATTCAGCGAGGTCTCGCGCTTGATGGATTCATGCAACTGATGCGCGGCCGACATCGCTGGGCCGTGGAGCTTCTCGGTGCCCGTAAGATCCATGTACGCCTCGTCGACCGACGCCATTTCCACTTGCGGGGAACAGCTCTGCAGCACCTTAAGAACCTTGCGTGAATAATCGCGATACCGCTCGGGATGCCCTTCGACGAAAATCGCGTGCGGACAGAGGCGGTAGGCGGTGCGAAGAGGCATGGCGGAATGCAGCCCGAACTTGCGCGCAGCGTAAGACGCTGCCGACACCACGCCACGCTGGTTGGATTTGCCGCCCACTACCACAGGCTTGCCGATCAGCGACGGGTCGAACAGCTCTTCCACGGAGACGAAAAACGCGTCCATGTCCACGTGGAAGTAGGTTTTCATGGCGTCCAGCGAACGGCGAGAACGCGCGGCAGACCCGCCAGGTCGTACTTCACTTCGCTCTCGCTCCAGCCTGACGCGAGCATAGCGCGAACCGGCTGTAAGGAATTGTAGCCGAGTTCCACGAGCAGCCAGCCGCCGCGACGCAGCACGCGGCGCGCGTCATCCACCAGGCGTCGGTAGACCTCCAAACCCGTATCGCCTCCGAACAGCGCTACTTCGGGTTCCCAGTCTCGCACTTCGCGCTGGAGGCCGGCTTGATCGCTCTTTGGGACGTAGGGCGGATTCGAGACGAGAACGTCGATCGACTGATCGGCAAGCGCGCTCGCGAGATCGCTGGCGATGAAAGACACCGCCACGCCGAGCTTGCGGGCGTTCCAGGTGGCCACACACAATGCGGGCAAAGAAAGATCAGTTGCGTAGACCTGCGCTTGTGTTTCAAGCGCCAACGAGACCGCGATCGCGCCCGACCCTGTGCCCACATCGAGGGCTCTCTGGCTGGGACGGATGCGTGCGATCGCCGCCTCCACCAGATGCTCGGTCTCCGGTCGCGGAATTAGCACGTCGCGCGTGACGCGAAATTCGCGACCGTAGAACTCTTGACAGCCTGTGATATATTGCGTCGGTTTACCCTTCAGACGTTCGTGCAGATAGCGGCCGTAGTGAATCCAGGCGCGCTCGGTGAGTTCGTCGTCAGAATGCGCGTAGAGGTAGGAACGATCGTGCTGTAGTGCGTGCGAGAGTAATACTTCGGCGGTTAATCGCGGCACCGGTACAGACGCCTCTTCGAGCAACTGTGTGCCCTGAAGAAGCGCCGTCTGAAGGGTCATGGCGGAAAGGCCTCTAGGCCGCCGCGCCTTGATCGCCTAGCTTTTGGCTTTGGTAATAGGTGGTCAGCGCGCTGAACAGCGGATCGAGCCGGCCTTCCATAATCAGATCGAGCTGGTGGAGCGTCAGCCCGATACGATGATCCGTCACGCGGTTCTGCGGAAAATTATACGTCCGAATCTTCTCGCTGCGGTCACCCGAGCCAACCATACTGCGCCGCTCTGCGCCGATCTGCTCCTGCTGCTTTTCAAGCTCGATCTCGTACAAGCGCGACCGAAGCACGCGCTCTGCCTTGGCACGATTCTTGATCTGCGATTTCTCATCCTGGCAGGAGACGACCAAGCCAGTGGGCAAGTGTGTAATGCGCACCGCCGAGTATGTCGTGTTAACGGACTGACCGCCCGGCCCTGATGAACAAAACGTGTCAATGCGAATGTCCTTCGGGTCGATCTTGATCTCGACTTCGTCCGCCTCGGGAAGAACCGCGACCGTGATTGCCGAAGTGTGCACGCGTCCCTGCTGTTCGGTGGCAGGCACGCGCTGCACACGATGCACGCCGCTTTCGTATTTCAAGTGGCTGTACACCTTGTTGCCGCTGACGAGCGCGATCACTTCCTTAATCCCGCCCACAGCCGATTCGCTAAGCGACGTTACCTCCACCCGCCATTTTTGGGACTCTGCATAGCGGCTGTACATGCGGAAGATTTCCGCGGCGAACAAGGTAGCCTCGTCGCCACCCGTGCCGGCACGAATTTCGAGCACAATGTTCTTTTCGTCGAGCGGATCTTTGGGCAGCAGCAGAATCTTCAACTCTTCTTCGATTCGCGCGATCTCGGGTTCAAGGCGGTTCACTTCATCGATCGCCATCTGGCGCAGCTCGGGATCGGGATCTTCGAGCATCGGCTGCGCTTCGTCGTAGTTCCGTTTCGCCTGCTTGTACTCCCGATACTTCGCGACCACTTCTTCGAGTTCGGAGCGCGCCTTGGCCGTTTTGCGATAGCCTTCGCCGTCGGAGATCACCGACGGATCTGCCATCTGCTGTGTCAAGTCCTCAAACCGCGCTTCGATTTCGTCGAGTTTTTGCGAATATTGCATGGCAGGCTCCAGGGACCCCGATGAGCGAGCGGAGTTAAGCGATCACCAACTCGCCGCCTTGCGACTTTTCGAGCTCCATGGCGCCTTCGAGAGCCCGGATCGCCACAGCAGCCTGCTCATCGCTGGGCGGTTGCGTGGTCACGCGCTGCAGCCACAAACCGGGACGAGTCAGCAGGGCCATCAGACTCTGTTGATGACGCGCGGCGAAGCGGATCAATTCGTAGCTGCCTCCAAGAATCAGCGGCAGGAGCGCTATCCGAGCCACGAGTTTCGCGACGAATCCATCAAAGGGCAGAAATGCGTACACCGGAATGGCGATCAGCATCACGACCAGCAGAAAGCTGGTACCGCAGCGTGGATGAAACGTTACGAATTTCTGCGCGTTCTCCACCGACACCGGCTGGCCTGACTCGTAGTTGAAGACTACTTTGTGTTCGGCGCCGTGATATTGGAACATCCGGCGCATGTCCTTCATGCGCGACACTGCCAGCAGAAAAACAATCAGCAGCGCGAGGCGAATTGCACCGTCGATCAGGTTCACTGCCAGGCGTTGATGAGCCGCCGGCAGAAAGTGGCCCAGGCGCGTGGCCAGAAACAACGGGACGAACTTGTACATGAACAAAAACGTCAGCAGCGAGAAGCCGAGATTCAATGCCAGCATCCATCCGGGCAGCTCTTCCATCGGCTTTTCCGAAGTTTTGGTCAGATCCGCGACGGCCGCATTCATAGAAAACTTCAGGGCTTTCACACCCAGCGTCATTGCGTGTCCGAGCGTGCCCAAACCGCGCAGAATCGGCAGTTTGAAGATGGGAAACTTCTCTGACAATTTTGGGAGAGGCTGCTCTTCGGTGACGATCTCGCCGTTCGCCTTGCGCACAGCGACGCAGTAGCTGTGAGGGGCACGCATCATGACGCCCTCCATCACTGCCTGGCCGCCGACCAGCGTCTCTTCGCCGCCTTCCAGAATAGGCAGCATTTGAATATGCGCACTCAGGCGCAGAAAACTTCGGATCGACAAGGGGACTCCATTTCGATTATAGCTCGAAGCAGGAGCGAAACTACCCAGTAGAAACTACATGCTCAAACACCGCAGAATCGCATCCGCCGACGCGTCAATGTCGGCATCGGTGGTGGACCAGTTTGAAACCGAGATCCGCATGGCTGTCATGCCACGCCACGCAGTTTGGCCTAGCCAGCAGACGCCATCGGCCTGTACCCTTCGGATGATCTCCGCGGTGCGGGAATCGGCGTCGACCCCGTCTCTCGCGCCAAATCGCACTAAAACTTGATTAAGAATGACGTTGTTGAGTACCTGCACCTCCCGTGCACGAGAAAGCTGCTCCGCCATTCGGCGGGCCAGAGCGCAGCAGCGGTCTACAAGCTGAGCAATTCCGTTGCGACCCAGGCTCCGCAGAGCCGCGTAGACGGCGAATCCGCGCACCCTCCTCGACGCCTCCGGGACCCAATTATAGTTATCTCGGGCAGAATCCGGACGCTGACCGTAGTAGGCCGCGTTCAGTGTCATCGCAATCCGATGCGCTTCGGAATCGCGGACAAAGACGAGACCGGAATCGTAGGGTACGTTCAGCCATTTGTGGCAATCGGAGGCGATCGAGTCGGCTCGCTCAATGCCGTCCGTGAGCGCTCGATATTTCGGCGATGCGGCCGCCCATAGCCCGAAGGCGCCGTCCACGTGCAGCCATCCCGATGAGCGGTGGACGCACTCGGCTATCTCGGCAATTGGATCGAACCCGCCGGTATTGACATTACCGGCTTGGGCGCACACGATCGCCGGGCCCGGTATGCTGGCAAGGCGCGATCGAAGCTCCGCAGCGATCATGCGTCCTTGTGCATCCGTGGGCACGCGAACTACCCGATCCCGTCCGAGGCCGAGCATCTGAAGCGCGGCGAATATCGTCACGTGCGATTCTTCGCTTGCGATCACAGTCAGCAGAGGCGCTCCGAACAAACCCTGGCTCTCGACGTCCCAGCCCAACCTCCGCAGAAGCGCATGCCGCGCCGCCGCGAGCGCCGTGAAACTGGACATCGTGCAACCCGTAGTGAAGCCTACGCCAGTGCTTGCCGGGAGGCCGAAAAGCTCCACTAGCCACCGTGCGGCGACTTCTTCTGCTGCCGCGGCAGCGGGCGAGCTGGCGAAGTTGAAGCCGTTCTGATCCCAGGCCGAAGTCAGCCAGTCAGCCGCCAAAGCCGCAGGAACAGATCCACCGGTGACGAAGCCAAAGTAGCGCGGGCCGGCGCAGGCAATCAAACCGTCATTCAGTGACTCAGCCATCCGATCGGTTACGCAGAGCGGATCTTCTCCGTCCGCCGGCATCGGTCCTCCAATTCTTTCCACTAGAGAGGCAAAGTCCACGCGCTTCGCGACGGCACGTGAATCCAGGCCATCCAGAAATTCAATCGCCAGGTCGTGAGTCCTTCGAAGCAGCGCCCGGCACTGGTCTGAGAGCATGCAACGAAATTAGCGCACCAGTTCTGGTGGACGATAGCATCAGATTAAAGACAGCATCACCAGCACAGCGGTCCCCTCGCTGTCTCATGATTCCTCGATGCTACGACGCGCGCGATGGGACGAAGCGAAGCGCCGATTCGTTTATGCAGTAGCGTAAGCCGGTCGGTTCTGGCCCGTCGTTAAAGACGTGACCCAAGTGAGCGTCGCAGCGGCGGCACAGTACTTCGGTTCGCTCCATAAGCAGGCTCACGTCCGTGCGAGTGCGGACATTCTCCTGCGCGGCGGGCGCCCAGAAACTCGGCCAACCGGTTCCTGAATCGAACTTCTCTTGAGACCGAAACAGCGCAGTGCCGCAGCAAATGCAGCGGAACAGTCCGGCGCTGTGCAATTGGTAGAAAGTTCCGGTGAAGGGTGTGTCGGTGGCCTGCTCGCGAGTGACGTAGTATTGCTCCGGCGTGAGCTGCCTGCGCCAGTCCGCTCTTGATCTGACCAATTTGCGGACAGGAACCGGCGCCAGCTTACGTCCCGTCTCATCGAATTCGACAATAGCGACCTCCGCCGTAGCGAATTCCTGCGTGGCGATTGAGTCGGCGCTGGCTTCTGAGTCCGAACCTCTGCGTGAGGAGACTGCTACAAGACCGGCGAAGGCGAATGGCGTAATCAGCAGGGCGCGCCGCCTTGAGATCGCATCTGTCCACTTCCTGGGCACTGCATCAATTATCCCGCACCTCTCACCTCGCGGACCGGCGATCTCTCGACATCATGAATACGCGGCAACGTGCCGATGTAATCAGGGAAGCGGATATCGGGAGAGTCGGTTTCGGCCGATGGCGCAGCCTCGAAGCGCGATAAGAAGGCATCGGCTCCTGTGGTCTCATGAAAAATATGGACGCGGAACGCGGTCGGCTGATTGAAGCTACTCGCAGAACTAAGCACTGGAAGCGCTGGGGCCCCTACTTGACGGAACGCGCGTGGGGCAATCCGCGGGAAGACTACAGCCCTTACGGAACAGCCTGGGAATATTTTCCTCACGATCACGCGCGCTCCCGCACCTATCGCTGGACCGAGGATGGAATCGCGGGCATCTCGGACAATCACCAGCGCCTGTGTTTCGCGTTCGCGTTTTGGAACGGGCGTGATCCGATTTTGAAAGAGCGGCTGTTCGGTTTATCCGGCAACGAAGGCAACCACGGTGAGGACGTCAAGGAATACTATTACTATCTCGACTCAACGCCCA
>Ga0126371_10006220_pt1 | contig 10608 bp, 10 predicted proteins | sample PanSoiMetaPlot_4_FD_110145 | JGI IMG/M metagenome (GOLD analysis project Ga0126371, IMG submission 110145) | Tropical forest soil microbial communities from Panama - MetaG Plot_4 | ecosystem: Environmental > Terrestrial > Soil > Tropical forest > Bulk soil | place: Panama | collected 2016-02-17
CATAAGCCCCTGCGTCGTGCGGTTCAGCCCGCCCGAATAGGAATATGCGTCGGGATCGTTCTGGCTAAAAAACTCGAGTTTGCGGATATCGACCTTTCCGACGAGGCTCGACACGTCCTGGTTGTTCTCATCGCCCGGCTCGGTCTTGGCGATGCAAATCTGCTTCAGACGCGAGGGCTGCATCCGAGCTACGGTAAATTTTGTGATATCGCCGCCAAATTCTTCGAGCCGCTTGACCGCCCAGGGAGAGAGGGTCCCGGTCAAACGCCGCACCGGAATGTTATACCGCTTTTCAAGCTCCGGGCCGAGGGTAACCGGGTCGAACAGACCGAGCGGGCTCTCAAACACCGGGCTGATGTCGTTGCCGGCCTTGAGCACGTAGATCGGCTCCTTCTCCATCAGCTGCTTCAAACGCTCCGCCAGAGAGGACTTGCCGCCGCCCACCGGACCAAGCAGATAGAGGATCTGTTTGCGTTCCTCGAGCCCCTGCGCGGCGTGGCGGAAGAAGCCGACGATCCGCTCGATCGTCTCTTCCATCCCGAAGAAATCGGCGAATTCGGGATAGACCTTTATCGTTCTGTTCATGAAGATACGGCCGAGCCGCGAGTCTTGACTCGTATCGACCATTACGGGCTCACCGATCGCGCGGAGCATGCGCTCGGCCGCCCCCGCATAATAGGACGGGTCATCGGAGCATTTGCCGAGATACTCCTCAATCGACAATTCAACCTCTCTTCGGTTCTCGTACAACCGAGAATAGAGGCTGAAGAACCCATCATCGAATTTCATATCTCACCTCAACGGATGCCGCGCGCTCAACCACCAGCTTCGCGTCACAATAGAGAACGACGGAACTCGACAGGCGTCCTCCGGGAATATGTAATTGATTGCAAATCCCGGTTAAGAGCGCTGTTACATGCCAAATGGGTATCTCTGACACTTGCTCTCCACCAACCCTCCGGTCACCCCCGTTTGCGGCAACCCTCGCCCAATCCGCATCGCGTCGATTTACCCGGTTCCATATGATGCCTATGCTTTGTGGCGAGAGTGCGAAGGGATTGTATGCCCCCGCAAAAGGGCGTCACGGGTTCCAAGATCACGAATTGCCGATGTTGTCAGGGTCGTACGGATCAACAACATATTGTGGTCGACTCCGAAGCAGAGCTCAGCATATATTGAATCACACAAAAACCCAATAGAAATGTAGGTTAACGTCGGCGTCAGAGACCCGTCCCTGCGGACGGGCGGTGGACCGTAGTGCTGCGACGCCGGTTTTCCCCGCGGCGTTCCGCCGCAGAGCGGTCGAAATTTCCAATAGTCTGCCGGCTACCCAAACCCGGTTATCCAGGGTCGCGGGTTGAATCCGGTTGGATGCCGACCCTAGCCTCCAGTGCCGGCGGTCATATCAGCGCTGGCCGACCATCCCGCTCGGTCTTGCTCCCGCCGAGCTGTCGAACTGGGCGATTGACGCGGGATTGCGGTTGGGAGATTCGGCCAATTTGCCGCGAGCGCGCCAGTTCGAAGCCAAGGCGTCAGCGAGCTGGTTGGCAAGGCACCCATAGCTTACGTCGGTCATGTGGAGCCCATCGGCTCCTATCATCTCTGCCGGTGCGAGCTGATGGGTATGATCCCATGCCTCCATTATCTCAAAGCGCCGAAAGAGCCCGACATGGGCGTGACGGGCAATCGCCTTGATAAGCCGCTCCATTTCCGTCCAGGCCGGTCGGGCGAGAACGCGCGGAGCATATTGGAGATCCATTAACACGACGTCGACGCCTTCTTGCTGTAGCAGCGCAACGCCGCGCGCGATCAGCTGTTCGTCCGACGATCGGTCGTCGCGCCGAAGTACGGCATTTGTGCCGACTTGCCAGATAACGAGATCGGGATGTTCGGCCGTGACGTCGCGCTCCAGACGGGTCAGTTCCTCCGGAACGTCCTGGCCGCCTACGCCATGGTTGATTACCTTGATCTCGCCATCGGGAAACCGCTGGCTCAACTCGCGCTCGAGGCGGCTTGGATAACTCATTGCCGGTGAGGTCGCTCCTACTCCAACGGTCGAAGAGGACCCCATCGCAAGGATGGTCAGCGGTTTGCGCGCTTCAATGCGAGAGGCGGTGCGTTCGAGTGGCGCGACGATCGCCGATAGCGCCATCGGCGCGGCGCAGCTCGGCTCGGCGACGCTGGTGATCGGATCGGCCAGCGTCGAGCCGTTTAAGGCCAAGCCGAACCCAAGCGCGGCGACCAGGCGGCCCGTCACGCGGTTAGCAGTCATCGGAGTGCCACGCGGATGGCCTCAGCGAGTTTCCTCGCAATACAATCGTAGACGTTGGCGGCGAGACTGGCCCGCTCCTCTTTTGCAACTCCGTCGAAATTGAACACGTTCTGCTCGCTCCAAAAGCGCATCAGCTCGAAGCGCTGAAATACATCGAGGTCGTTGACGTCACCGGCCCGATGGAGGGCGTTGAGGTAGCGCTCGAAGTCTATAATCGTCATGGTGCTATGTGAAAATTGCATATCGACGAGGATAATATCGATGCCGTGCGCTTTCAGTTCGTCGATCCCGCTTTGCAGTGTCGCCGCAAAATCGTCGACCTCGACGCCACGTACGGCGTCCGTCGTACCAGTTTCCCAGATCACCAAAACCGGATCTTCGGGTATCACATCGGTTGGAAATCGATCCAGCATCTGTTGCGCCGTCTGTCGCGGAACTCCTCGGTTGACCACGGTGATCGGAGAGAAGGGATACCAGCGAGCAAGGATCTCCTGCAGTCGATGGGGATAGGCAAAATCGGAGGAACCAGCCGCCAAGCCGGTGGTCGAAGCTCCGCCGATCGCGACAATCTTTACCGGCTCATGCGTTTGCAGCTTCTCGGCGAGATGAGGCAACTTGTGGTCGAACTGCATGAGCTCTTCGGGGACCTCACAGGCCGGTGATCCGCGCAATGCCCCGGCTAGCGGCGGCATCAGCGCGATCGCCAACGCGACGGCCAAAGACCGCATCAACCTTTCCATTGATGCAAAGAGCCGCAACAGCGCGTCGCTCGCTAGGAGTCACCGCCTAGCGGTTTAGGCACGACGGTCGCGATCGGTCGGCTCTACCCATGGTTTTGTACCAGTCGATCATTTTGGCAGTAAGGCACATTACGAGGATACCTGCAAGATTAACAAAGATTTGTAGAGCAATATCCGTATTGTATTCGGAAAGTACGAAATGCCCGAGCGCCGAAAGCAGAATGCCAAGGCAAAAAATCTCCAAGGATTGCTGGCCGCAAAGAATTAGGGGACGCGCTGAGGACAAGCGCAGGAAGGCAGCATCATTCCGCACAAGAGCGGCAACGACGGCCAGCATTGCAAAGAAGGTAACCAGCCGGACAGGAGACAGGTTGTTCTTGTTGATCGGCCACAGCTCCTTCAGAAAAAAACCGGGGAACGGCTCCCAAACCCCGTGGATCGTCCAACTGAGTTTGATGAGGAACCCCGCCGCAACCAAGATCGCCGCGAACGGTAGGGCATCGCGACTAAAGCGAAGCCAGGCATCTTTCCGCACCCGCTCGAGCCCTAATGCCGCCCCCGCAACGAACAAAAACTGCCAAGCGAGCGGGTTGAAGTACCAGACATGGCCGTCCGGATAGGCCGGTACGGAAAGGTCAGCGAACTGCACAACGGTATAGAGTAGAAACGACGGTATCAAAACGATCAGCGGCTGTAGCCGCAACCCCAGCAGGACGATCGGGAAAATCGCCAAAAGGATGATGTACAACGGTAGGATGTCGAAAAACGTAGGTTGAAATTGAAGAAGAAGCGCCTTGCCGATCGCGATGTGCGGTTCGTCGAGAAAGTCACCGACACGCATTTCGTCGTAGTACATCGGATTGTTGAAGGTGGTAACCGTGTACGAAACTTCCGCGGTAAAGATGACGAATAAAAAGATATGGGCGATGTAGAGCTGCCACGCCCGGCTCAGGATTCGCGCGACGGCATAGGGCGGGCCTTGCAAAGCCAGCGTGCGCCCATAAACGAGCGCCGCAGTGTAGCCGGAGATGAAGATGAAAACTTCCGCCGCATCGTAGAACTGCACCGCTTGAATGGTAAAGTAGCTGAGGAAGTTCTCTGGGATGTGGTCGACGAAGATAAAGATCAGAGCGAGTCCGCGGAAAAAGTCGAGCCGAAGATCACGCGACTGAGCAGCAGGCACGGGGCCGAGTCCCAGAACTACGATCTAGTCGTGGCGGCGCTTCATCGGCAGCCTAGCAAAACCAAGCGATCCCGTCGACGCAACGCAGCTGTGCAAGCTGCAAGCATGCCAAGCGCAACTGAGGCCGCCGAGAGAGCCCCTCGGAGATTGACGCGGCTGTTAACCCCGTAAGTCGAGACCGGCACGGACTGCGAAAGACGCCTCCGTTTTTCGGCGAATTTCAGCCGACGATACGCCGGGGGCCAACTCGATTAGCGTCATCCCGGCACGGTCGATCGTAAAGACCCCGAGGTCGGTGATGACCATATCGACCACCCCTTTCCCGGTCAGCGGCAGCGTGCATTCCCGTAACAGCTTGGGTTCGTCCCGTGCGGTGTGTTCCATCACCACGATCACTCTCTTGACCCCGGCGACGAGATCCATTGCCCCGCCCATGCCCTTGACCATGCGTCCAGGGATCATCCAGTTGGCGAGGTCGCCGTTCTCCGCCACCTGCATCGCGCCGAGGATCGAAAGATCGATGTGGCCACCGCGAACCATCCCGAAGGATTGCGCGCTGTCGAAATAGCTCGTCGTCGGAAGCTCCGTCACCGTTTGTTTGCCGGCATTGATCAGGTCCGGATCCTCTTCGCCTTCGAACGGAAACGGGCCCATGCCCAGCATGCCGTTCTCGCTCTGCAGCTGGACCGTGATCCCAGGTGGTATGCAATTTGACACCAAGGTTGGGATGCCGATCCCGAGATTGACATAGAAACCGTCCTGCAATTCCGCCGCGGCGCGGCGCGCCATGTCGTCGCGTGACCAAGCCATATCGCTCGCTCCTCCACCTCAAACGCCGCGCTTCCGTACCGTACGCTGCTCGATGCGCTTCTCAAAGGATGAACCAGACACAATCCGCTGCACGAAGATGCCGGGCGTATGGATATGGTCGGGATCGATCCGACCTGGCTCGACCAGATACTCGACCTCGGCCACTGTAACCCGCCCGGCAGTCGCCATGACCGGGTTGAAGTTGCGCGCCGTCTTTCGATAGACGAGGTTGCCTTCGCGGTCCGCCTTCCAGGCGTGGATGATCGAGAGGTCGGCGACGAGACCTCTCTCCATAACGTAGCTCTCGCCATCGAATTCGCGGATTTCTTTGCCTTCCGCGACTAAGGTTCCAGCCCCCGTCTTGGTAAAGAAGGCCGGAATTCCAGCCCCGCCGGCGCGGATGCGCTCGGCCAAAGTGCCTTGCGGGTTGAACTCAAGCTCTAGCTCGCCACTGAGATAGAGTTGCTCGAACAGCTTGTTCTCGCCGACGTAGGACGAGACCATCCTGCGGATTTGGCGGCTTTCGAGCAGCAGTCCGAGCCCGGCGCCGTCGATCCCGGCGTTGTTTGAAATAACCGTCAGCCCGGTGACACCGGAATCCCGGATCGCAGCAATCAGCAGCTCCGGTATCCCGCACAGTCCAAACCCTCCCGACATGATCGTCATGCCGTCGCGCAACAATCCGGCGAGTGTGGCGTGCGCGTCGGGATAGACCTTGTTCATGAGATGCTCCTGCGCAGAACCGAGTGGGCGATCATACCGCCCTCTCCAATTTCAGCCAGTCTGTCTGGTGCCCGTGGCGGCTACCCCATAGGCGCAGGGGTGGTCTGCTCTTAGGATATATGGCGTCGCTTCCGTCGACCGATCGGGGATGCAAAAAATGACCGCGCGAGGAGCGCTCGGGGCAGAATTCAAGCCGGCAGAGCAGAGCATTGCACAAGATTGGGAGGCTCTCGGGCGTTACCTTGAACGGTGCGGCGTCGCTTTTGGGCCGGCATTACCGCGGCAATTCGCCGGCGGCTTCGGCAACCTGAATTATCTGGTGGAGATCGATGGCAAACCGGCGGTTCTGCGGCGACCGCCGGCCGGACCTCTGCCCCGGGGGGCCAACGACATGGCGCGCGAACACCGCATCCTGTCGCGCCTGTGGCGAACCTACCCGCTTGCGCCCCGCGGCTTACTCTACTGTGCCGAGCCGGAGGTACTAGGGGCGCCGTTTCTAATCATGGAGTATCGTCCTGGGATAATTGTTCGCGATGTCGTGCCGCCGAACTTGGCCGACCGACCGGAGGTGGGTGCCACGCTGAGCCGGCATTTGGTTGAAAGTCTCGTCGCCTTGCACGCCGTTGACTCGGCGCGGATCGATTTACACAGCCTGGGCCGGCCTGCCGGATTTCTTGCCCGAACTCTCGAGGGCTGGATAACCCGGGGCAATGCGGTAGCCGATTTAATCGATCTCACCGCTTTTACCGAAACGGCCGAGTGGCTGCGGTGCCGAGTGCCTTCAGATATCCCGCCGAGCCTGCTCCACTCCGATTTCAAACTCGACAACCTGGTTCTCGACCCGACTACGCTCGCTCCACTTGCAGTGGTTGATTGGGATATGGGCACCCGCGGCGATCCGTTCTGGGACCTCGCTGTGCTGCTGAGCTATTGGGTCGAACCCGATGATCCCGATTGCTTGCATCGCATGCGGCAGATGCCGACTGAGCAGCCGGGTTTTTTGCGCCGCCACGAAGTTTTGGCGCTCTATCAGCGTCTGAGCGGCCGCGTGGTCGATGACTTCTCGTTCTACCGCGTCTTGTCAGTGTTCCGTTCGGCGATCGTTTTTCTGCAACTCTTTGATCGCTACCGCCGCGATCCCGGGGGGAACTCGGGGTGCTCGCAGTTCGACGCGCTGGGGCGCGGGCTCCTCGATTACGCATGCGAAATCGCCAGCGGCAGAATGGCGTAGTTGTTGTCGCGTTTACTTGGGGATAAAGAGTGCGCGGCGTTGATACGCAAGACACCGGAGAACTGTAAACCAAACGAGCGGATAGCTCTGAACATATGAGATCGACTGGTGTGATTTGATCGCGTCGGATGCGATTTCGAAGGTAACCCGGTTACGTTTTGACACTCTTTGATTTTCTTAAGGAATTTAGCTAGTCCCGACCGGTTCGTTAACTAGAACAACACCGCTTGGGAGGTGGACGAGCCGATGTTCGTGCCTTGCGGACAGTGTCCGCTTCGACTGAAGCCGCTGTTCAGGCCCTTTTCGCAGAACGAACTCGGTTTCATCGCGGGGATGAAGACCGATCACATCGTTGTCGCGCCGCGGACGGACATCATTCGCGAGGACGAAATCGGCGGCCCCGTCTATACTTTGTTCGAAGGATGGGCGGTCCGCTATCACCGCCTGCCAAGCGGCGCACGCCAAATTCTCGATATCCTGCTGCCCGGCGATATGGTGGGGCTCGCCTCCGCTGTTCTTGGCAGGGTCAAGCACTCCGTTCAGGCGATTACCGCGGTGACACTCTGTGTTCTCGAAGGCAGAGGTTTCTCGGAGCTGTTTGATGATTATCCGCAGCTGGCTCTGAATATCCTACGGACCCGTGTAGAAGAGGAGCAGCGGATGGACATTCGGCTCGCTCTGCTCGGGCGTAGTACAGCCGAACAGCGGATAGCGTATTTGATGCTCGAAACTTTCGACCGGCTTCGGCAACGCGGTCTCGGCTATGGCGGCTCGACTTGTCCCTTTCCATTGCAACGCCGCGATCTTGCCGATGCTGCAGGTCTCTCGAGAGTCCACGTCGCGCGGACGCTAGAAGCCCTTCGTCAACGCAGACTTGCCGAGATTCAGGATGGGACGCTGATCTTATTCGGCCGCGAAAAGCTCGCCGAACTCGCCGGATATGTGCCGATAGGTGACGCGAGGGGGAAGCGGGCGATATTGTGAACGCATCAGTCATTCGCAATGGCCGGCCGGTTCACCCGATTTGCTTGCAGGATCTGCGAAATAAGTTCTTCCAGCGCGGTCAACCGGAAGGGCTTGGGAAGAAAGGGCAAATCTTGCCCGGCTAAAGTCTCCAGGTATTGCGGATCTCCGCTCGTCAAAATCGTTGGGATCCCGAGTTGTGAGACGTATTCTGCAAGTGAATCTCCTTGCTCGCCTTTCATAAGACAATCGATCAGCGCAAGGTCCACCGCCTCGGTCGCAACGGCGAACCGCGCTTGTTGCGCTGATGACGCGCTGATCACGGAATGACCGACGGTTCCGAGAAACTCCGCTACGATCCTCCCGACGTCGGCGTCATCTTCGACGAGCAGGATGCGCCCCATCTTCGGCACCGCCATGCATGTGAACGTATTCGATCTAACACCTGGGTGACGTAGGTTCAAGCGGACGTTTACATTTCTTCGCGGTCGGACGACTGCAAGGCTGAGCCGTATTCGTTTGTCTGTTGGCCGCGCTGAACAAAGCGCTTGCATTCGCAAAGCCTTGAGCCGAAATTGGCAGGAGGCTGGGGTGCCGGCGGGGGCAGAGTAATTTCTGCGCAAGCGGCCGGCTGAGATCAGACCCAATGAACCTGGCCGGGTATGCCCGGTGAAGGGAGTCCGCTATCACCACACCATCCGTCATTTCGTCGTTTCGCCCGAAGACCGTGATCATCGGCGCGGGCGTCATGGGCTTGGGGATCGCTTGGCGGCTCGCGCAGGCGGGTTGCCAGGTCACCGCATACGATCGTGCTGAAGTCGGGCACGGCGCAAGCTGGGCTGCCGCCGGGATGCTCGCTGCAGCGGTCGAAACCGAACCCGGTGAGGAAGAGCTCTTGTCTCTCACCCGAGAAAGCCAGCGCATATGGCCGGAATTCGCACGCGAGCTCGAGGCTGTGACAGGCATTTCGGTTGGCTACCGCGGCGAGGGCACGATCGTTGTTGCGGTTACCCGCGATGACGCCGAACAACTACGGCACAGCTACGATTTTCAAAAAAGCCTTGGCCTGGAGATCGAATGGCTTTCCGGGGCGGAAGCACGGCGCCGCGAGCCGCATTTGCGCCCTGGGATCCCCGCTGCCGTCTTCAGCCCGCGAGATCATCAGGTCGAGAACCGCCGCCTTGCCACCGCCCTCGCTAGCGCGGCGCGCCATGCCGGTGTCGAGCTGCACGAGCACGAAGCGGTTCGAGAAGTGGAGGTTGCAGGCGGACGGGCGCTCGCCGTCATCACGGATGGCGGCCGTGACCCAGCCGAGGTTGTCATCCTGGCCGCAGGTGCTTGGTCGCGCGAGATCGCGGGTATTCCATCGGCTCATCTTCCGCCGGTTCGGCCGATAAAGGGGCAGATGCTCGCTTTGCGTATGGATCCCGCCGCACCGCTGCTGCGACACGTCATTTGGCTGCCGCGCGGGTATTTGGTGCCGCGTCAAGACGGGCGGCTCATCGTCGGCCAGACAGTTGAGGAGCGCGGCTTCGATGATACGCTGACGGCCGGGGGCTTGCTTGCGTTGCTCGAAGGTGCATGGCGCGCTGTCCCTGGGATTGAGGAGCTGCCGATCGCGGAGACCTGGGTGGGTTTTCGTCCAGGTTCGCGAGACGATGCACCGATGCTCGGTCCTAGCGGTCTCGATGGGCTTGTTGTCGCAACCGGACACCATCGGAACGGGATCCTGCTGACACCAATCACGGTCGAGACGGTCAGTGCCTACGTGTTGACCGGTCGTCTACCGCCAAGTGTACAGCCGTTCTCACCAGAACGCTTCCGCGACAGAGCCGGCTGGCCAAAAAGCAACCGGACAGCCGCCGCGCAGGTCTGATCATGCAGCTGAAGATCAATGGCTTAGATGAAGAAGTGGCCGTAACCACCGTCAGTGAACTTCTGGCCGCCCGCGGAATTGATTCTGCCGTGCGTTTCCTCGCCGTCGCTGTCAATGGTGCGGTCGTTCACCGTTCGGAATGGTGCTCTAAAAACCTCGGGCCCGGCGATAATATAGAGATCGTGAGGCCTTTTTCCGGCGGATGAGGCACCCACGATACCCGAGCAATCTAGGATAACATTTCATGAATGATCCGCTTCTCATCGCCGGCACACCGCTCGCATCGCGGCTGTTCGTCGGCAGCGCTGGCTATCCCAACCGGCAGGTTATGCTCGATGCGCTAGAGGCGAGTAGTGCCGAACTCGTGATGGCTTCAATCCGTCGGATCAGCTTAGAAGGCTACGCAGAAAGCCTGGTAGACCTGCTCGGCGGCCGCTACAGGCTGCTTCCCAATACGGCCGGCTGCGCGACGGTCCGCGACGCCGTCTTGACCGCCGAGTTGGGACGCGAGGCGCTCGAAACGAACTGGGTAAAGCTCGAACTGATTGGAGACCGGGAGACCCTCTATCCCGATGTCGAGCAATTGGTCCAGGCCGCGGACGAACTGGTGCGAAAGGGGTTCGTCGTGCTGCCCTATTGCAATGAGGATCCAGTCACCTGCCAGAAGTTGATCGATGTCGGCTGCGCGGCGGTCATGCCGCTCGGCTCGCTGATCGGCTCGGGCATGGGTATCGCAAACCCGGCAGCTATCGAGTTGATCTGCGCCCGCAGCCCGGTTCCGGTTGTACTCGACGCTGGCATCGGCACGGC
>Ga0126371_10006221_pt1 | contig 10607 bp, 7 predicted proteins | sample PanSoiMetaPlot_4_FD_110145 | JGI IMG/M metagenome (GOLD analysis project Ga0126371, IMG submission 110145) | Tropical forest soil microbial communities from Panama - MetaG Plot_4 | ecosystem: Environmental > Terrestrial > Soil > Tropical forest > Bulk soil | place: Panama | collected 2016-02-17
AGAATGTTCCGAGCAGGAAAGCTGAACGAAAGGGCAAATTCGGGCTGCAGTCGCTGCGGAAAGCTCTGGTGCGCACAGCCCGGCCCCCATTGCTGGCGTGTGTCTTTCCCTCTCTATCCGTAATGCCTTTAGGACGCGCAAATTTGTGGATGTTTTTGGCTGACGGATTCGCAGGTTGAAGCCGTCCGGCGATCTCTGAATTGATTCGACGGTCCATCGCTTCGCGACGCGTGTATCTGGTCTAATCATTCGAATCGTCTGTGACGCCCTGGAGGAGTTCTGTGAAGCCTCTCATCCGAGTCTGTTGGCTCGTGCTTTGTCTCGCCGCTGTTTCCTCCCTGCCGCTTTTCGCCGCCGATTGCGGTTCGCTCAAGTCCCTGAGGCTTGAAGACACGAACATCGCCAGCGCCGAGCCTGTCACCTCCGGATCACTCGTCGTCTCCGATTCGCGTCCGCCGATCGCCGGGCTTCCGGCGTTCTGTCGCGTACATGGCATTCTGCGGCCCACGAGTGACTCGGCAATCCGCTTCGAGGTGTGGCTCCCCGAACACGACTGGAATGGCCGCTTTGTCGGCACGGGGAATGGAGGGTTTGCCGGCTCGATTGGTTACGACGAGCTTGCCACTTACTTGAAGCGCAACTTCGCGGTGGCAGGTTCCGATGCCGGCCACCAGGCACAAACGACGGATGCAAGCTGGGCCTACCAACACCCCGAAAAGGTGAAGGACTTTGGCTGGCGTGCCGTGCATCTCACCCGTCTTCGCGCCGCCGAAATCATTACGACCTACTACGGAAAGCACGACGAAAAAGCGTATTTCGACTCATGCTCCGACGGAGGCCGTGAAGCCCTGATGGAAGCGCAGCGCTTTCCCGACGATTACAGTGGAATCCTCGCCGGCGCTCCCGCAAATGCCTGGTCCACCATGCTGGGTGCCGCCGTTTACGTCATCCAGGCTCGCCAGCCCGACCCACGCGCCTACTTCTCGGATCTCAAGCTGGAGGCAATCCAGAAGGCTTCACTCAACGCCTGCGATGCTCTCGATGGCGTGAAAGACGGCATCATCAACGATCCATCCAAGTGCCACTTCGATCCGCAGGTCCTGCTCTGCAAAGGAGAGGAAACGCTCGCCTGTCTCACGCCTCCGCAAATCCGAGCACTGAAATCCATCTACCAGGGAGCAATCGACCGCGAAGGCAACACCGTGTTCCCTGGATTTACTCCCGGCGACGAGATTGGCTGGGGGGATTGGATTATCGGACAGGACCCGACGGGGGCATCAGGCCTTCGCTACGTCGAGAACTACTTCCGCTATATCGTCACCGGCGACCCAAGATGGAATGTGCTTACCGCCGACCCGGCCGACTCGTTGCGCCAGTCTCGGCAAGCCGCCGCAGATCTGGATTCCAACAATCCCGACCTCAGCAAATTCGCTGCGAATGGAGGCAAGCTCATCCTTTATCACGGCTGGAACGACCAGGCCATCTCTCCATGGAACACGGTTAATTACTACAAGAGCGTGCAACAGCAGATGGGCGCGGCGAAGGTCGATTCGATCGTTCGACTCTATATGGCTCCGGGCGTGGAACATTGCGCCGGCGGACCCGGTCCAAGCTCCTTCGGCCAGTTCGGCCTCCCGACGGCCAAAGGCTCAAAATACGGCCTCTTCGACTCGCTCGTTGACTGGGTTGAGAAAGGGGCGCCTGACGAGGAGATCTTCGCAACTAAGTACGCTCCCGACGAAGGTGGCGCTAGGAAAGTCGTGATGACGCGTCCACTCTGCGCGTATCCGCAGGTCGTCAAGTACTCAGGTTCCAGTGATACAAACGACGCGTCAAGTTTCACTTGCGCCGCGCCCTAGAGGCGCAATTCGCGAGTCGCGGTGTCAGCTTGCGCGACAGATGATGTTTGGTCTTGCGACTCGGTCCGGAGCCGGGCTATTTGCGGGGTCCTGCTTCAAAGTGGGCGCACGAGTAAACCTTCCGCTGAAGCTGGTCGAATCCCATACAGGGCAGTGCAGAAAAATGTCGAGAGGTATGCAGGCCTTTGCAGACCAGTAAAGCGGAGTTGCTGTGGCAACTGCAGGCTAAATCGAGTGTTTTGAGTATCACCAACTCGTCGCATTAGTTGGTAAGTTAACTGCAACCAGAGCTGCTTGGTTTTCCCAGAAGTAAGGAAAGTGGCCGGTTTTTCCCAGAAACAGGCTGAGGACTGTCATCCACAGGCGAAAGGTTCTCACCGTCTTATTCTTTGCCTACCTTTCTTTTAGAGGCAGATTCAGGAAAGGAGCAAAATATGAGACCAGCACTCTGGTTGGCACTTTTGGCCCTGGGTTTGCCCACCTCTGCGATGGCAGGTAGCATCAATTTCGACAGCGGAAACTTCGTAAGCGGTACCATCAAGGGCAACTTAACAAACCCTTTCAATGTTCAGGTGGTTGGCAGTACGAACACCTTTCTCGTTGTGGGCGTCAGCATCTCAGGCAGTTGCGCCCCAACATGCTCTTTCAGCGGCGGTACCTTAGAAGTCATTCCCAACGGCTCTACGATTCCAACATTTACGGACGCTCTCACCAACGGGACAATCAGCACCCTCACGATACCTGCTCCGTTCAATCTTGTTACCACCACAATCTCGGCAAGCCTTGTACCAACCACTGACATTCTAAGCGGCACCATGAGCATCACGGCAGTGACCACTACCAGCAATATCAACAACTTGATTGCTGGCGTGGGCACAGTCAGCGCCACCACCGTCATTCCCGAACCCGGCGCGCTTGGGCTACTCGGAACTGGCCTGATCGGTCTTGCTGGGATGGCGAGACGCAAGCTGAGACTCGAGAGGTAAGTCATTTTGCCGAGTCCGTACTCTGGACACCGCGAATCACGCCAGAAACTCTAACCCCACTAGCGCGCCCGCAAACGTCACTGCGGTAGTTCAAGGAGAAAATATATGAGGCGAGGGAAATTCTTCTGCCTATCTTTGAGCCCCTTCGTGCAAGCGAGTACGGCTGTGCTGGCCAGGCTCGCAGAATGTATCGAGAAGAATGTCGGGTACATGTCCAGCTGGAGCTACCTGCTCATTTTTCGCTACGATGCGGTAAAAGGAGAGGGCGCCCCTAAAATTCGTAGCGGGCGTCCCGAGAATAGTGTCACCATGAAAGCCCACCAGCGAAGCCCGCATCTCAATAACGCGGCTAGAAAAACGGCGGGGGTGTGAACTCGCGCTTGGCGATCTCTCTACAGGCTGTTGTTCGGTGTTCAAAAACTATAAGAGGAGAGAGTATTTGAACACTCTCCCTCCGTGTGGGAGATTTACAAGTGAGGCGCTGCCGCGTAAGTCAGCACCACAGCACCAACAACAAAACCGCCGGGCAGCCCAAGGCAAGAGGAGCGCAGCCTCGTGAGAGCCCCGCGCCTCATGCGTTCAGCTACATCAAATCTCTACCGAAGCAATCACAGACCGCCATGGAGCAGTGCGAAAGCGCTCTGTGCGCTGAGCGTGCGCAAAAAACTGAGCCCCAACCGGCCGGCCGGCTGTTAAACTGAATGAAATCAACATCAGGCCGACGTAGCTCAGTTGGTAGAGCAGCCGATTCGTAATCGGCAGGTCATCGGTTCAAGTCCGATCGTCGGCTCCATGTTTTCAATAACTTAGCGATCAGTTTACTGAACCTGCTGCACATCCGCCACGGAACTCTGTTATGAGCGCTACGAATCCGCGGCCCCGCACATGCTCGCCACTCGTGATCCAGGACGATCTAGATTTGGGGACTTAATCTCCTCTCATGCCATTCTCATCAGTCTAAGCAGCGCTTCAAATCGCGGTTCTAACCGAAGCTTGTCCAGTCTGGGATCTCCAATCGCGACGAAGCTGAACCAGGGGCATCGTTCCTTGGCCGCCCTTTCGAACCAGTCCAGAGCCACTTCGTGCATGCCCAAAGCGACGTAAATAAGCCCGACTGAGTACTTGTCCACATGTCGAGTCTGAGCTTGCTCAACCAAGTTCTGAAGAATCTCGCGTGCCTTTTGGGGATGCCCCGCACTGACATAGACATGCGCAAGAGGGCCCGCCGCCAGTGCCTCGCCGTCTAACAACTGCACGGCTTTTTCAAACTGCGCCGTCGCTTCCTCGTAGCGAGACTCCTGCTGATAAGCCTGTCCTAGGTGCATTCTCAGCAACGGATAATCAGGCACAATGTCGATGGCTTTGAGGCACACCTGAATTGCGTCTTCGTATCTGCGACTCATCAGGAAGTTGTAAGCCGCGCCGTGCGCGATAACGGAGGAGAGGGGTTCTAGTTCGAAAGCCTTGGCGATCCAATGATCAGCTTTCTCGTACTTACCGCGAGCCACAAGGGTCATGGCATACCAATAAGGCGCGAGCCAATACTTCGCATCAAGTTCAAGCGCATACTCAAATTCTTGATCCGAATGTTCCCAATCCCAGTCTGCAAATGCTCGCACAAATGCCATTGAGGTATGAGCTTCCGCCAAATCAGGATCGAGAGCCGCAGCAGCGGCCGCAGCAGCCTTCGCCCTTGCCCATGCCTCCTTCGGAGCCATCGCACCTAGAGAGCACAGGTGGCTGTAGCAGTCCGCCAAACCTGAATACGCCAAGGCGTAGCCGGCGTCGTTGTCGATTGCTTGCTGAAAATATCGATAGCCCTTTCGTATATCTTGCGGTGTTCTCCTGTTCCAACAGTAGCGGCCGCGCAGATAAGACTGATAAGCCTCACTGTTTTCTGTGAAACGTTTAGCGCCGCTTTCGCTCTCGTTTAGCTGCACACGCAGGCTTTCGGATATCTTCTTCGCAATCTCCTCTTCCACTTTATACAGATCCGAAAGTCTACGGCTGTAGCGCTCTCCCCAGAGCTGTGCTCCCTGAGACACATCGATCAACTCTGCGCTGACAACAAGTGCCCCATCGCGCTGGGTAACCCTGCCCGCAAGCACCGCCTCAACTCCGAGCTCACGTCCGATCGCCTGCGGGTTCGAGATTTTTCTTCTGTAGCGGAAAACGGTGCTTCGCGGCGTCACTCGAAGCCCCGACCTCTTGGGCAGCCTGTTGATAATGTTTTCGGTAATTCCATCGCTGAGATAGTCGGCATCCGGGTCTTGGCAGGTATTCTCAAGCGGGAGTACGGCAATCGAGCTGAAAGCCTTGCTTCGCACGAACGAAGTGGGCATCAAGCGTTTGAAGTTTGTTTCTCCCGACCTCAGCGTCATGTTGTTGTCGCTGGTCTCCACCTTTCCGATCAGTCGGTATCCTCGTCGTGACACGGTTTCAACATATCGCGGCCGGTTGGCCGTATCCCCCAATGCTTCACGCAATCTCTGCATCGCGGCATTGATGCTCGGGGCGAACTGAACGACTGTACCGTTCGGCCAAAGTCTCTGGCGGATCTCCTCGCGCAGTACCACATCGCCCGGTTTCTCCAAGAGCATGAGAAGAATCTGAAAAGGTTGTTCCTGAAGCAAGATCTTCCGCCCATTCTTATTCAGTTCAGCGGCGCGAAGATCGAGCTCAAAAGGTCCGAATCGAATCACTCGAGCGAGCGAATCAGTTCGGTTGACTGGAGACTCTTCACTCATCGCAAAGGAAATCGCAAATAGTTTTCGGGAGTTTACCACGCTTCACTTTACTTTAACTCCCGATTATTGTGCGACTTGCAGACCTAGTAGCTCGTTATCGAGATTTAATCCAAAAATAAGTGGCCTTCCAAAAGCCCGAGGCGCAGAATTCTCGGCGTTTAGCAAATCGTATGGTAGGCAGTTTGGAGGCCAATGACGGGTCACCATCCCGTAGAAGACCTACGGAAGTTAGTTCGAGGAGCGGTGCTCTGCCCCGGCGATCCGAGCTATGACGAAACCCGAACAATTCCTAATGCGATGATTGATCGGCGACCAGCGATCATTGCCCGGTGTGCTGGTGCTGCCGACGTCATCGCCTGCGTTCGCTTCGCTCGTGAGCACGACATCCTAGTCTCCGTTCGCGGCGGAGGCCATAGCGTTGCCGGCAAGTCCGTCTGCGAAGACGGCCTAATGATCGACCTTTCCACCATGAAAGGTATCCGCGTCGATCCCACCTGTCGGACGGTCCGTGCGCAACCCGGCGTTAAGTTGGGGGAATTCGATCGCGAGACGCAGGCGTTTGGCTTGGCAACGACGCAAGGCGTCGTTCCCACGGTCGGAATGTCAGGACTGACTTTAGGCGGTGGATGGGGTCAGTTGCACGGTAAATACGGCCTCGCGGTCGACAACGTCATTAGCGCAGACGTGGTCACCGCAGACGGACGATTGTTGACCGTCAGCGCGACCGAAAATGAGGATCTCTTTTGGGGAATTCGCGGCGGCAGCGGCAACTTCGGAGTGGTGACATCCCTGGAATTCCGGTTGCACGAAGTTGGCCCGGTATTCGGGGGAGCCGTGTTCTACCCGGCGTCACACGCCCGCGAAGTGCTGCACTTCTGGCGAGAATTCGCCGCAGACAGCCCGGATGAACTGGTTACCCAAGGCGGAGCCTTCCGGCTGCCAGACGGTGTGCCCGTATTCGGAGTCGCCGCTTGTTACTGCGGGAACGTACGGGAGGGCGAAAGGATTTTGAAGCCGCTGCGCACATTTGGTTCCCCGATCGCAGATGCGCTGAGTCCGATGAGCTACATTCAAATTCAAAGCATGTTCGAGCCGTTCTTTCCACCGGGCCGTTACGTTTACACCAAATCAAATTTCCTGCGTGGACTCAGTGACGACGCGATTGAAACCATGATCCGCTACGTCGGAAAAAGCCCTTCGCCCTATACATTCGCTCCCTTCATCGAACACTGGAACGGTGCGGCAACACGCGTACCGGCTACGGATACCGCCTTTCCCCACCGACAATATTCGTGGAATTTTATGGCTTGGTCAATGTGGACGAGCCCCTCGGAAACCGAGACGAACTTGCAATGGACGCGAGAGTGTTGGGAAGCCATGCGACCCTACTTAGTCGCGGGGGCATACGGAAACTACGTGACGGACGAAGGAGAAACCATTGCACGCGAGGCATATGGGGCCAATTACGATCGTCTCGCGGCTCTCAAAAGCAAATACGACCCCACGAACTTCTTCCGCATGAATCACAACATCAAACCGAGCCCGACGACTGAAGGCGTGGAACTAGTTCACAGCTAGAGGAGGCCCATGATCGTTCGACGGTTCGCACTCTTTGCAAGCAACATGCTCTTGCTGACAGCGGTCGCAGCTGGTGAAACTATTTCGGCGGCCACCTGCAATGACAATCGCACTCCCGCAGGCACTCTGAGCAAGGGCGCTCTCAGCGTTCATCTCGAGGCCCGCCAAGCGGTGTGGTATCCCAACGAAGTCGGAAAAGTACATCTTGTCGTATCCGCCTTCGCGGAGGAAGGGCATGCGCCGCAGATTCCCGGCCCCCTTCTGCGTGTCCCAGTCGGAGTTGAAGTTTCTGCAACTGTCCGGAATTCCCTGGATCACACCATCTACATCCACGGTCTTGGCCCCCGCCCCGAGACAAGCACGCAAATCGCGCCGTTGACAGATCCGACAACGACGGCCGACGCCGCAGCCACCCTGGAGGTTCCGGCCGGTGCGGTTCGTCAGGTTCAGTTCAAATCCGGCGCCGCAGGCAGCTATTACTATTGGGCCTCGAACGATCGTCAATCTTTGCTCATGCGTACCGGTCCGGATTCTATGCTATCCGGTGCGTTCATCGTCGATTCTCCTGGCACGAATAATAATGATGACCGGGTATTTGTCGTCAGTACATGGGTTCCGGTTGGGGGGAACGCCTTCAACACTCTCCCCACCATAAATGGCAAATCCTGGCCGGATACCGAACGACTGACCCTCAAGGTTGGCGTGCCCATTCACTGGCGCTGGATTAACACGAGCGATTCCGATCACGCCATGCACATGCATGGGTTCTATTTTCAAGTCAACGGTGTTGGCGATCAGGATCATTTCCAGCAGTTCTCTCCACAGGAGCAATTGGCTGTCTTCACCCAGGAAATGCTTCCAGGTGGAACCTTCAACATGTCATGGGTTCCCGAGCGACCGGGCCACTGGCTGATGCATTGCCACATGACGTTTCACATGATGCAGCCGGAGAATCTGCCGGGTTACTCCCTCGGGGCGCACTACACCCCCGAGAACGCCGGCATGGGCGGCCTGGTTCTCGGGCTCGACGTACAACCGTCTCCCAACTCTGAATCGGCACCACTCAAAGCGAGGGCCCCTTCAACTGCGGTCCACAGATATCGTTTGCTGGTCCGTGAACGACCGGGCAGTTCGCGCTATTTTGCCGGCTTCAGCTACGATCTGTCCTCGTCTTCCCAAGAAACCGCACCAAATGCGCTGCCACCCGTTGGCAGCCCGTTGGTGTTGACACGCGGAGAACCTGCAGAAATAGAAATCGTCAACCAACTGAAGGAACCCACTACAGTTCACTGGCATGGAATCGAACTCGATAGCCCCTACGATGGCGTGCCAGATTGGAGCGGTATAGGAAAGCACACCACACCGCCGATCGCTCCTGGTGGCTCCTACGTAGCGCGCCTGACACCGCCTCGGGCAGGAACCTTCATCTATCACTCCCATTGGCACGAACAAAAACAGTTGGGCGAAGGCCTGACCGGGCCTCTCATCGTTTTGGAACCTGGAATGAAATTCGATCCCACAACCGACAAGATCTTTTTGTTTTCGCGGGACGGCGTTGAAAGCAACGAGCCACTGCTCATGAACGGCAGTCCACAACCTCCACCGATCGCCTTAGTGGCTGGAACGACTTATCGAATGCGCTTTATTAACATCACCCCCGTGGACTCCGATCTCAAGTACTCGATTGTCGATGCGAGTGGCGCTCCGGTGTCGTGGCGCGCAATCGCGAAGGATGGCCAGGACCTGCCCCCGCAACAGGCAGCTACCACAAAAACCTCGGGCGACGCGATCACGGTCGGTGAAACGCGCGACTATTCCTTTACTCCAGAGAAGGTGGGTGAGCTGTATCTGCAGGCGGCGTCGTTTCAACGGATGTGGGTCAAGGCTACACTGATGGTTGACCCACAGGCACTGCGGCCGGTAGCTAGCCCCTCGGCCACTTTAGTGGATCAGTGGAATGAAATCGGGCGAAAAATCATCGCCATGGCCGAAGATTTTCCGGAAGACAAATACGACTTCAAAGCCGCAGCGAACGTTCGCAGCTTCGCCGAACGCCTGATTCACTCGGCCGCCGCCAACTATTTCTTCATCAACTCCGCGCGTGGCCAGAATTTGCCCGGCGATGAAGATCCTCCACGGTCACAATTCAAGAACAAAGCGGCCGTGGTCGAGTACGTCAAGAAATCCTTTGCCGACGGCACAGCCGCGATCAAATCCAAAGGTGACAGCGGGATTTCCGATTTAGTGATCGATCCCTTCGGTTATGACGATCCGCAACATGCAGGTAAAGCGCAGATTCGACTCGTCGATTTGGCGCACAATTTGATCGAACATTCGGGTGAAGTTTACGGTCAGTTGAGTGTCTACTATCGCGTAGCAGGTATGATTCCGCCGGAGTCGCGTCCAAAGAAATAGACTCCGGCGGTAGAAGCGCGACCCGAACTAGAAAACTCCTGCAGCAAGACGAGCACGTCAAGAGCGGCGAATCGGTGCCGAACGATTCCTTTGTGTCGACAAACCAAGCCAGTTGGTGGGGGTAACTGCGAATATCCTGGGCGCCAAGAATGTCACTCGTCTGGTATGGCAGCATGGCTTCAGCAAGTCCCGAGGAAGAAGAGGATAACTCGATCGAAGTCCGAAAACTCAGCCAATGGCAAACGGAGAGCTCAGCCTTTTTGCTGATGCAAAGCGCCTCACCTATATCGGCGACCGCGCTGCGGCGTCAGAACTCGTCCGGGAACTTGGAACATCCCGAAGAGTTGCCGGTCGAAGGGCGCAAGCTTCTCCCGCGCGAAACACCCTTCGGGGAATTTCTAGGTTCCGTGTGGCGGGCGCAAAATGCCTCATGGCGTGGCCGACTGGGAATGTACCGTGGGCTAAGCCGCGAAGTCTACCAGAGGAGAGGCAAACGGCGACTAAACCCCAGGATGCCGAACCCGACACCAAAGGGTCGGGCCATTCCGCTTCGAATCGGAAGGAACCGCAACGAAAGCCGTTGTGCGCAGCTTCGCACCGGACGGCTCCCTACTCGAGATCAAAATTCGATGAATTCATCGTGACGCGGATGTCGCTGTGTCGCATGGAGCGCTGCAGCACAGTGATGGGCGTGCCTCGTCGAGGCACGCTCGATAGCTGTGCCGGAAGCTGTGCTGCGGACGTGCGCGATACCCGCATCCGCCGATGAGCATTCGAAACGTCGCCTCTAAAGCTGCTGCACAAACTGCTGCACAATGCCTTCCCGAAACATCCCACAATGCACCGAAACCGCTGCATAACGCCCTATATTTCACAACAACATTCGCAAGGTTAGGTCTTTTCGTAATCGGCAGGTCATCGGTTCAAGTCCGATCGTCGGCTCCATCCAAAGCATTGATTCCATAGAGCTTCGAGAAATTGAAAAGGCCGCCGGTTGCGAGCGGGCAACGGTTGGCATGAAA
>Ga0126371_10006222_pt1 | contig 10607 bp, 10 predicted proteins | sample PanSoiMetaPlot_4_FD_110145 | JGI IMG/M metagenome (GOLD analysis project Ga0126371, IMG submission 110145) | Tropical forest soil microbial communities from Panama - MetaG Plot_4 | ecosystem: Environmental > Terrestrial > Soil > Tropical forest > Bulk soil | place: Panama | collected 2016-02-17
AGCGCTTGAGAAGCTCCGGCGCGCATGGAGAGATGTTCGATTGCACGTCCAACAAGGATGAGGGAGAACTGATCCCCGGAGCGATGCGAGACATGGAAAAAGTCTCAATCCGGCTAAGGAACGCAGCCGGCGAGATCCGCCGCCAGGCGCGAAAGGGACCTAAGCCGCGCCCGCGCGCGGCTTAGATGTTAATTGAGAACTGTTTCATTTCGCCAGGCTGAGCCTGGACAGAGCCATCGGGAAGCCTGCCCCCCAACGTAGTCAGCCGGGGGCAGCCTGCCTACGCAGCCCTACGGATATCACCACCGCCATGGTCGCGGTCGAGCGGAACACCGTGTCTCTGTCCGAACACCAGCCGATAAAGCCAGGTCAAGATGACGGCTCCTCCAATGGCAACCAAAATCGTGTAAAGCATGCCACCATGACCATGGAATCCAAATACTCGCATTAGCCATCCGCCCACGATGGCGCCGGCGATGCCAATCAAAATGTCAGCAAATACTCCGTGCCCGGAGCCGCGCATGATTTTTCCGGTCGCCCAACCAGCAATCAAGCCCACTATTATCCACCATAGGAAGTGCATACAGCATTCTCCGCACGATCAGATTCTATTCCTCAGCTTCTATTCCTCAGCGTTGATCAGAACTCAAAGTGCGAGTTCATCATCCGCGTTCAATCGAAATCCAAGGCTTAATCTGATGCCAGGCGCCAGATTTACGTACGCATCACTGTAAAATTTGACAGCGCGAAATCAGCATGGGCGCGAGCGCACCGTCACCCTTCGAAGTTGAACAGGGTAGGCCAGATCGGGTCGAGAGGAATGTGGGTCGGGAACCTGCGCTCGTCGAATGACCCGCCATCGCGCCGAGGGGAGTCGGTTAGCCGCAGAGCTTTCGCTAGAAACTCGCTGCCCAAAGTCACACTCGCCAAAGAATGGATCGTTCCGAACTGCATTCGGAACCGCATGTTTCCACTTCGGAGTTTGCTGGAATCCTCGGCTTCTGAAGCTTGGGTGCAAATTCAATTTCCGCGCGGGTTCGAACCACGGGAAGCCAACGGTCAGCCAAACCCGAAACGTCGCGGCAACTGATCTCGCAAAGCTGGTCGCAGCCCGCTCCCCATCTGTTTCACATCTCCTGTCAAACATTACAGTCGAAATGTCGTCCCCAGTGGCATACATTTTTTCCGGCACAAAGGACGAACCTGCTTGATCGAGAAGACAAAACCCGAAATCCTCTTCGTGGACGACGAAGAGTCGATTCGAGCGACGCTGCCCCTGGTGCTTGAATCCTTTGGTTTCAAGGTTACAGCGGCTGCCAGTACCTCTGACGCCATGCGTTTGATCGCAGCCCGGCAATTCGACGCACTCATCGCGGATCTGAATATCGATCGCCAGGGAGACGGCTTTACGATTGTCAGGGCGATGCGAAGCACGCAGCCCGAGGCCAGCACCTTCATTCTTACCGGATATCCCGAATCTGAAACCGCGATGGAGGCGATTCGACAACAAGTCGACGACTATTTCGTAAAGCCAGCCGATGTAAGGGAGATCGCGCAGGCGATTGAACATAAGGTGCACAAGAAACGTCCGGCCGCGCGAATCGAGCGCCCGAGGCTCGCCGACTTGGTGCGGCAACATCGCGATCAACTGGTGAAAGCGTGGCTCGCGGAAGTCGGTGCGGATCTTAATATCGCGGCCATCAAGCTTTCAGAATCACAGCGAAAGGATCACCTGCCCGCGTTGCTAGACCAGATCCTAGCCGCAGCAAAGGGAAGCCCCGATAGCCGCGGTGCAGCCGCGCAGCACGGAGAAGCGCGAGCCAAACAGGGCTACACCATCCCCATGCTTTTGCGTGAGGCGAGAGCTTTACACAAGGTTCTAGGGTTGTTTGTACAGGAACACCAGTCTGAAATAGGGGTCAATCACTTGGTTTCAGACATGACCCGAATCTTTGAACGTGTCGATCTGCTGGCGGAGGAGTCTGCGCAATCATTTCTCGAACAAGCGCCGGCCCTGATGAAATCGAAAAGCTCAGCATCGTGATCTCTCGCCATGCACGATGCCAGGGTACGCTGGTTCCCGAACCTTGAACCGCAAAATCTCCCGCTTCCTCGCCGGGACTCAAAGCGACAGTCGAATCCAACCTGCCTAAGCCTTCCCGATGTGGCTCTTGATTGGCGTATCCACGAAAACGAGGTGTTTCCGAATGGCAAACTGCACCAACTCTGCGTTGCTATGCAGATCCAGGATTTCCATGATGCGGTATTTGTGAAAAGCCACGGTTCTCGTTGCAAGGTTCAAGGCATGTCCGATCTCCTTCATGGAGAGTCCCTCCGCCAGCAATTGCAGTACGTCGCGCTGTCGCGGAGTGAGCGTGGTGGTTGCCTGTCCCACCTTCGTGTCGATTGTCTGGCCGATTGGTTGCGGCATGATCTGCGTGTGGTCGCTCAATGCATCGCGAATGGTTTGAATCAATGCCGAAAAGGCAGAGGTCTTCAGCACGAAACCGGATGCACCAATGGCAAAAGCCTCTGCCATCACGTCGGGATCGTTATGCGCCGTCAGGTAAATGATCTTGGTGCCGGGCTGCGCTTCCTTGATCCGCCGCCCCGCATCCAACCCGTTCAACTGAGGCATGGCGATGTCGACAAGAACGACATCGGGTTTCATTTCTAAGGTAGCCTGGACCAAGGTGCGTCCGTCCCCGACCACTCCCAGCACATTGAATTCGAGAACGAGCAGATTCCTTACCGCTTCCGCAACCAGGCGATGATCATCGCCGATCAGAATTCGTGGTTGATTTACCGCCATTTGCAAGCTCCCTAGGGGGTGAAGACACAATCAGAGCTCGATCCTCTCAAGATACTACTAAAAAATGATATCCCTGCACTGTCACAATTGACAGTGGTAGCTAAATGCGATAAAGCGCCTCATTTTGATAATGGGTTACCCCGCGACTAGATCTCTCACCGCACTTGCAATGAATTCCAAGATCTTTGTTTCCAGCCTCTCCACCGGCTTGGGAATCATTGAGTTGAGGAGGTGCGGGGAAATGGTCCGGCCAGAGATCCTGATTCGAGAGGATCACATCTTTTGAGCGAGAGATGCAGTGTTGGCCGGAACCGGAGTTGCATGTTGTAGAAAGCGCTCAAAATGCACAGGAGCGGCTCGCTCGGGAGCCGGTCAGTCACCGCGCAGCTGCGAGGAAATGCATTAGCAGCTCGCGAGAAACGGCAGCTTCTGTGAGAGACCGAATCTGTTTAGGAGAGGGGTTTATGAAAATTTCAACCACAATAACGCGAGCCTCGCTGGTGTGTCTGGGCGTGGCGATTCTGACATTCTGCACTCCTAATCACGCCTATGCGCAAAGCTTGGTAGACAAGCTCGAAGTGAGTGGCGGATACAATCACACCAGCGGAGACTTTGGCCTGAACGGCTTTAACTTGGGGACCGGGCTTTGGCTCAATCGGCATGTATCCCTCAATTTCGATTACGATTGGACGGGCACAAACTCAACTTTGCAAGTGCTGTCGTTGACCAGCATTGGACACACCGCGGTCAAGAACCGGTTGCAGGATTGGCTGGTAGGGCCGCGAGTTTTCTTCCCAACCCACCAAATCAAACACGTTCACTTCGATCCTTTTGCCGAGCTTAAGATCGGTGGTGCTCACCTGAGCCAAAGAATTGAGCAGACCCTTCAGCCTTCGCAATCAGCCTCCGCGAACTCGTTTGCCTGGGTGCTAGGCGGAGGTGCGGATTACGAATTTAACAGTCAATGGTTCGGTCGCCTTGACTTGGGCTATATGCGCACCCATTTCGCCGACGCGGGACAGGGCCGCTTTCGCCTGGTGATCGGAGTTGGCTACACCTTCGGCCCGCGGCCTGGGTCCAAATAGCGGATCGGAACATCCAGGGAGCTCGCAGGAGCACCATTCCGGGGGTGTGTATAGGAGGTTTTTCGTTGCGCTAAGTTGATGCTCGAGTCAATGAGAACAACGACTCCAAACCGTCGTACAAAACTGAAGGGAACCTTCGATGAATCTCGGAAGACGCACGATGGCAGAATTCTTAGGGACGTTCTGGTTGGTTTTTGGCGGCTGTGGTAGTGCCGTGGTAGCGGCGGCTTTTCCGGGCCTGGGGATCGGATTTGTTGGGGTCGCGCTGGCGTTTGGGTTGACGCTGCTAACCATGGCTTACGCTATCGGACATATTTCCGGATGTCACTTGAATCCGGCAGTTTCCGTAGGCTTGTTTGCCGGCGGGCGCTTCCGGGCGGGGGACCTTCTTCCTTACATTGTCGCGCAATTAGCCGGGGGATGTGCCGGCGCAGGAGTTTTGTACGTAATTGCCAGGGGTAAGGCAGGCTTTAATGCAAGCGCTGGATTTGCCTCCAATGGGTATGGAGTGCACTCGCCTGGGGGATACACACTGGGTTCGTGCTTTGTTGCCGAGATTGTGCTCACGGCTTTCTTCCTGCTGATCATTCTCGGTTCTACCGATGGCCGAGCACCCAAAGGATTCGCCCCCATCGCCATCGGCTTAGGCCTCACGCTCATTCATTTGATAAGTATTCCGATTACCAATACTTCCGTAAACCCGGCGCGGAGCACCGGCCCGGCGATATTTGCGGGCGGCTGGGCGTTGCGCCAGTTATGGCTCTTCTGGGTAGCACCGATCCTCGGCGCAATCCTGGGGGGCGCAGTCTACCGAACCCTGTTCGGAGAAAGGGTCGACATATCTGGCGATGAGTCTGTCCGCCCCCCTTCCGAACGGCTTCGGGCGGCCTAGGTGAGCTTACTCAATCCACGCGGCAGCAATCCCTTCGAAGCGCAACAATGCGCGTGACGCTCGCGAACCTTTCTACCAGGTCGCATCAGCCCGCACCCGCGTGTGTCACGGTTGGAAGTGATGGCGGCGGTATTCGAACCGCTTTCGGTGTTTTGATTAGGAGCTTTGCTCCGCCAACCGATTGGCAACCCAAAACTCGGATCTCGAATCACCTACGCGGACGGCTTGGGAAATTCGCTAGGTTCCGCCGGTCCAGGAATGCTCGGAAACTTATTATAAGGAGCAAGAGATTACCCGGCAGCTGACGTTTCTCCGGGTTTCGTACCACCGATCGCTACTCGGCGGAACCTTCAGATCCTTCTATTTGTCTCGAAGGCAGTTGCATTTCTAGGTTCGATCCCGCTTGCCAAAGTAGCCGAGCTGCAAAATTGCTGAACTGTGGCTCGAACTTACGATGTGGAGGAGCGATAAGTATGAATAGAAGAAGGCTGATGTTATCAATGGTGTTCGCGGCCGGTTTGCTGGTGGCGCAAGTTGGTGCCCAGCAGGCTCCTGCGGGCGCGCCGGCGGGAACCACCGGTCTTTGTAATGACGGAACCTATTACAGCGGTGCAAGCAAGAAGGGCGCCTGCCGAGGGCATAAGGGCGTCAAGGAGTGGTATGGAGCGTCCGCCAATAACGAAAAGGGCGGTTCTGCTGCGGCGGGAACGCCGCAGACGACTCCCGCACCAACCGCGAACCAGGCTCCCGAACGATCCACGTCTGCAGCAACATCAAGTACCACTAAGGCCCCAGCACCGGGTGGCGGTCCGGGCATGGTGTGGGTGAACACTTCCAGTAACGTGTATCACTGTCAAGGATCCCGGTATTATGGCACGACGAAATCTGGGAGCTATATGACCGAATCGGAAGCTCGAGCGAAGGGAGCGCGCCCAGATCACGGCAAACCGTGTCAGTAACCATTAGCTGGTGCAATAAGGTTCGAGGAGCGGCCGGTCACTTACTTGAAAGGGGAGTGAGTATTTCCTTGTCTCACGGACACTTTCGAGTAAGCGAGCCGCTCTAGGGAGTTGTACGCCCTATGTGGGTTGCGAGGGATCGTTCCATTCGATCTTCGCAGCCATCGAATCGCTTGCCATACAACTAACCTGGATTGCTAGCAATCAGCACACCGCCGAGATCAACGAAGGTGGCCGTCGGAGAGCATCTATCGAGTAATCCTGTTCACACCGATGTCAGCCGACTTTGGGCATAATTGGGTACTGTAAGACTCGGCAATGCCGCACGTGCTTAAAGTAGATATTGCCTGCGATTTTTCTTCCGCATTTGCACGTCCTCGTCACAAGCGCATGCTTTTGCGCACGTGACATCGGGTGGCAGCGGCCATTGGTCACGCCATATTCATTTTCGAGCCACTTCGCCGTGGCCAGATCCATAAGCGAAAGGTTGATCAGGTCGCCATGCTTCCTACAGAACTCCTCGAAGGATCTGTCCGTTACAAATGGGTCGCACACCTTCAATTTACCTGTCGAAATGAGCCCTTGGAGCTGTTCGACGGTAATTCCCAGCAACTCGGCACTGCGATCCCACGGGCAGGCATCGAGCTTCGAGATCGCTGCGGTTATGTTCTCGCACGCGGAGTCATCCACGGGCAACCCGTGGTTCCGGCACAGGGCCAGGATGGACCTCGTCGTCAGGCGGGGATCTCGCACTCTCAACATTCCGGTTCCGATGAAATGCCGTAGCCTGACCGGGCTTACTCGTAGCAATTTCCTAAGCTCCCGTTGCGACCAGCCGTCGCTCACCTTCGCACTCATGCCGAGAGCGCCGAGACGGAAACGCACGGCGCGAACTGACCTCCCAAGGCGCTGAGCGATTTTGCTTGCCGGCTCATATCCCGCCCAGTTCAACAAACGCTCATCGTCCTCGGAAGTCCACGGGCAGGAGCGTTGGCGAGGAACGACCCTCTCCTGATTTTTACGTTCTGAGATTTGGGATTTATTCTGCGCTTCAAGTCCTCGCACCGCTGCCATTCTTCGGAGCTGCCGAATACGTCGCCAGCAATCACCCCTTTTCCACTCCGGAACGAGTCGCAAGACTCGGTTGATGGCTTCATGTTTTCCCGCTGGGCCAAGTTTTAAACCCGCGATCAACACTCGATCAATGGCGGGCAGGAATCGCGGGTTAATCTTCGTAGGGGTGTTTTTAACTGCGGGACTCGCGGACATAGCAACGACACTCGAGGGAGGTTGGTGGGCTCACGAGATTGCCCGCGATCCCCAGGTTCATCAGCGCGCCCTAGCAGAACTTGCGTGCCGGGCAAGCTGCTTACATGAGGAAAGAGGCAGCAGGAGGAGAAAAGCTCAATGGAAGTCACAAAAAATGGTCGATGCATTTTCATCGCGCGGACATATTTATTTCCTATGTTGCCGACAACGTAGGAACGACTTTGACAGCGTGGAAATAGGGGGCAGGCTGGCGACGAATCTGCCGTTCCATCTACAATGAACGGCAAAACCACGGAGTTTGCGATTCTTCCTGCCGGGCAGGAAAGATCATTCGGTTTGCGATGGTTCCGATCGCGAGAGAACGTAATGTTTCAGTCCCCATGCGGGACGGCCTGCATCTGTTCGCGAACCTGTATCGGCCGCGAGCCGAAGGGCGCTATCCCGTCATCCTGTCTGTCACACCCTATGGGAAAGATAAGCTTCCGGATAGAGTCGCAAATTTCTTCATGCGACTCTCGGGCATCAAGTTCGGCAAGGTCAACTGTTCGCGACTGACCGGATTCGAGTCACCTGATCCACCCCGTTGGATCGAGCAAGGCTACGCGGTTCTTCAAGCGGACGCTCGCGGAATGCACAAATCCGAGGGGCACGCGGGAGTGCTCAGACAGCAAGATGCGGAGGACTATTACGACTTGATCGAGTGGGCAGCATCGCAGCCGTGGTCGACGGGGCGAGTCGCGCTCATGGGAGTTTCGTATCTATGCATGTCGCAATGGTATGTGGCAGCGCTCAAGCCGCCTCATCTGAGCGCCATCGTTCCCTGGGAAGGGGTCACGGACCCGTATCGCGAACTCGCGTTTCATGGAGGCATCCCGGAAACCAAATTGGTTCCTATCTGGAGTGTACGGCTCAAACGCGGACGCAACCGCAGATTCAGCCGGGCGGAAGACTTCCTGATCGAACGAGATGCTCATCCCCTCGACGATGATTACTGGAGGGCGAAGCGACCCGCACTCCAAAATATCGAAGTGCCGGCCTTGGTGTGTGCCAGTTGGTCCGATCACGGCCTGCATACTCGCGGCTCCATCGAGGGCTTCGAACAAATTTCTTCCCGTCAAAAGTGGTTATTCACGCACGGCCGAAAAAAATGGGAGACGTTCTATAGCGACGAGGCATTCGCCTGGCAGAAGCGATTTCTCGACCATTTTCTTCGGCAGGTTGACAACGGGATGGACCGGGTGCCGCGTGTGCGGCTGGAGGTTCGGAAGGGCTTCTACCAACAAGCAGTTCGTTCCGAGGAGAATTGGCCGTTAGCATCGGTACAGCCGCTGACCTTGCATCTTTGTGCGAATACTTGCAGCCTGCGAAACGATCCGGTCGGTTCGGAAGGGAAGGTCGAGTATCACCCCATGAGTCCGCACGGAAAAGCTGTTTTCTCCTATCGCTGCGAGAGCACAGTGGAACTGATCGGTAGTATGCGGCTCAGGCTCTGGGTGAGCGCTCGTGGTAGTGACGATCTGGACATTTTCGTGGTCATCAAAAAGATCGATGGCAACGGGCACGAAGTCTTCTTCTCCGGGTTCAACGGATACGAACACGACTGTGTTGCCAAGGGATGGCTGCGCGCTTCGCATCGGGAGCTGGCGCCATCGTGCAGCAAGCCCCTGCGTCCCTGGCACCGGCACGGTCGCGTTCAAAGCCTCCATCCGGGGGAAATTGTGCCGCTCGAAATCGAAATCTGGCCTTCGGCCACACTGTTTGAGGACGGATCCACCCTGCAGTTAAGGATCCAGGGCCACGACGTCGCGAACTGCCCCGCGTTCCGGCACACAAAACTGGTCAATCGCGGTTGGCACACGATCTTCACCGGAGGACGATACGACTCGTGTCTTACCGTTCCGCTAAACGCCACAAAACCATGAAAGGATACGCGTAATCGCACGAACCTCGAGTAAGCCATTCCGAGAGTAGCCGACACGGACAATCCACCGCGGGAGCGTAGCAGAGCACCACAAGCGGTAAGCAATGGCACAGCTTCTTGCCGGAAAGATGATTCACAGCAGGAGCGGAGGGCAGGCAAATGGCAGAAGCATAAGCGCTAATGTCTCGCCATATTCCCTGCGCCCCTGTTGATAAAGTTGGAAGGGAGATGAGAGGCGGAGGTTGCTCAGAAAACGTGAGCTGGCAGGTGTTTGCGCTTGCAATTCAGGGAGGCTGGTGTTGCATCGTTCCCGCTTTTTGACCGGGAATCACTTCAAAGTCGCCCAACGGAAAGCCAGGTCATTCCTGTTCTACCCCCCAAGATCCATCAAGTGCAAGTCCAATGGAAGACAAGGTTCCAATCTTAAGCCCTACAGATTCATGACCGTCAAGGTAAGAAGCGGTTACAGGTTTTGCACCACCGCGATGGCCTGGTCTAGTTGAGGATCGCGCCCAGCGGCAAGTAAAGCAGCAGGGTTGTCAATCCTGAGATCGGGCTCGACACCCTTGCCCTCGATCGTCTCGCCTTGCCAGGTAAACCAACCTGCGGTGGGAATACGAAGCCGATACCCATTGCGTAAGGTGAAATTCGCTCCACCCAATACCTCTCCCGCGGTCTTCATCCCTACGATGGTGGCCAGATGATGCTCCTTAGCAAAACTCGCAACCATTTCTGCGGCACTATGTGTGTACTCGTTCACGATCAGAACGACGCGTCCATGGTAGGGCTGCCCGCCAAGTCCCTCGGTCACGAGAACAAGCGATCGGTCTCGATCAAGAAGCGCAAAGCGAAGAGCCATGATGAGTAGTTCAGGTTTATTTCGAGGAATTCTCTCGATGCGAATCAAATCTTCTTTTCGATAGCCGTTCCGAAGGCGGCGACGCGTGACACTGTAGCCAATTTCGAGCTTGTTCGGGCAGAGATAGCTCATCAGGCGCAGCGAGCCGAGACCGCCCCCGACATTACCCCGGAGGTCGATGATGAATCGTTCCATCCCGCGCCTTTTCAAATCTTCGACGGCGAGATCCAAGTTTCTGGCAAATTCCAAGCCGATGGCTCCGGGGAAAGTGGAAACTTTTATAAGCCCGATATCTCCTGTAATCATGCGATGCGACATGCTTCTGGGCTCCACCATCGGGGGACGATGCTTCGCCCTCGTATCGGGGATTTCAATTCGAATCTGCCGGATTCGCCCTTCCCGGCCCTCGACGTCAAGTTGATGCTTCCCTCCAATGCGGAAGGCCGCGGTGCGGGGAGGAATGAAAGAGGAGGAATCAATCGCCAAAAGGAATTCGCCAGACTTGATTCCAGCGCGGGACGCTCCGCCGCCTTCGATGACATCGAGAAACATCCAGCGCTTGCCATCGCCGGTGTCCACCGCTCGCAGCGTGGCGTTGATGGAAAACGGAGCCGGAACCTCGTGGTTTCGGAGGTGAAAGAAAGAGGTGTGGCTGCTGCCAAGGCCGTTGACGACTTCCTTAACGCCGCGCTCGAATTCCCGCTCATTCGCAGAGCGAACGAGCGCATCGCTGCGCTCATCGACGAGGTCCAACCAGGGCCGATAATCCTGGCTGGGATTGCTGACGTTGATGTGCCGACTGCGAATCAG
>Ga0126371_10006223_pt1 | contig 10605 bp, 13 predicted proteins | sample PanSoiMetaPlot_4_FD_110145 | JGI IMG/M metagenome (GOLD analysis project Ga0126371, IMG submission 110145) | Tropical forest soil microbial communities from Panama - MetaG Plot_4 | ecosystem: Environmental > Terrestrial > Soil > Tropical forest > Bulk soil | place: Panama | collected 2016-02-17
CCTCGCGGGCGACGCGCGTCACCTCCGAGGTGAACACGCCGAGCTGCTTGATCATGGTGTTGACGATGGTCGCGGCCTGCAGGAACTCGCCCTGCAGCGGACGGCCGTCGACGTCGAGGCGCACGGTCTGCAGCAGGTCGCCCTGCGCCACGGCGGCGACCGCGCGGGTCACCTCGCGGGTCGGCCAGATCAGGTCGTCGATCAGCGTGTTGACCGAGCTTTCCATCTCGCCCCAGGCGCCCTCGGACAGGCCGAAGCGGACGCGGTGGCGCGCCTTGCCCTCGCGGCCGACCAGCTCGCCGACGCGTTCGAGCTGCTGCGCCATGCGCTGGTTGGCGGAGACGATGGCGTTGAAGGTGTCGGCGATCTTGCCTTCGATGCCGGTGCGGTCGCCCGCCATACGGACCGAGAAGTCGCCGATCTGCATGGCCTGCAGCGCGTGCAGCAATTCATGCGGATCGAATGCGCCCGATCCGTTCATCGTCGACGGGGCAGGCTGGGGCGTCGCCGGGCCGTTGCGCGGGACCTCAGGGAGCATCTGCTCGGTCGGGGGCATGGGGGGCTTTCTCCTCGGCGTCCCTAACAGCGCGCGATTGTGGCGGCCGCAGGCCACCACCGCTTAATGGATTGGTGTCATTGAGGAGTCGACAGGAAAATGCACCCCGGCGGGCAAGCTTTGCCGCGATCGGACGAGCCGCACCTGGAGGGAACCCGTGCTTCAAGTCGCCTTCCCCCTCCGCAACGGGTTTTGCCCGCAGCGGATCTTGCGGGCGTCTCCGCCCGCACTCGTTCAAAACGTCAAAACGCCCCTGTCGGCATCTGGTTCCGGGTGATGCGGTAATTTTTTGCTGCCGCGGGCCTGCCGTCGAGATTTCGAGGTTCCCATTCCGCCCGCGGACGGGGCGAAACAAAGCGCGAAAAAACAGAACCTGTTCCGTCGGAACGACGACCAAGGAGCGATGTTTATCGGTATGAGAGGAAGCGAGCCATGGCGGAATCCGCCGAGAACCAGGAATGGCGTGGCCTGTTCGCACGGTTGCACGAGGAACCGGAGCCCCTGCCGAGCAGCGCGGCGTCTCTATTCGACGATGCCTACGCGCGGAACCGCGTGGGGCAGGTGATCACCAGGGCTGTCTTCGGTGAAGAGCAATACCAGCTGTATCGGCTGTATTGCGGCGAGCCGATGCCGCCGGTCTGACACATCACCCGGTCCGGCGGCGTGAGGTGGACCCCGAGCCGCACCCCCCATCAAAAACGGGGTAAGGTCGCGCCAGGGGCTATTGCTTGCCCCGCACCACCCACTTGCTGACCGCGGTCGGCAACACGTCGAGATAAGGGCCGGAGAAGAAGGCCGCGCCGGTTCCATCGCCGAAATACTGGTCGTAAGTGTCGATCATCGAGCGCATCAGATCGGCGCAGACCGGCATCGAGTCCACGATCAGATCGCCGAGCTTGCTCGCGTCGGACGAGCGGGGGTCCGACGCCACCGAGCGCGCCACGCATTCGGTCGCCCGCGTGATGAACGGCTGCACCGCAGCGGTGCGTTGCTGGTGCGTGAGATGCGCCCGCAGCGAGTCGAGATCGACGTCCGGCGTCGCGGCGGTGAGAACGAGCAGCGAGGCGCCCGTGAGTGCCGATAGAATCATCGCATTTTCCCCATGCCCCGAGGAGCAATCTACATGCGGCTTCCCGGCAGGAAAGCAAAATGTGCGCCATGCGGGTGAGGGAACTGCCGCAAGTGGCGTCGGTGCAACAAGGCTGCCGAATGATCGACGGATCGGCGTGATCGGTTCAGATTTGCTTAACCGTGGCGCCACTTTCCCTCCCTGTCATGCCCGGAACGGGCCGGAACGAGCACGCGCGAGCGAGAGTTGCCGTGTCGGATGGCCGACTTAGGACAAGACGGAGGCCCGGCATGCCAGCACTGTCGACAGCCCGCGTGATGCATCCCCTGATCGGCAGCGACCGGATCGAGGGAACCCTGGTCTGTCGTCCCGACGGCACGCAGCTCGGGACGGTCGAGCGGCTGATGGTCAACAAGATCAGCGGGCGGGTGGCCTATCTGGTGGTGAAGTGCCTCGAGCATCCGGTGGTGAGCAAGATGCGCTTTCCGATCCGGTGGGAGGGTCTGCACTACGACCGGCGGCGCGGCGCCTATCTGGTGGACCTCACCGAGGAGGAGATCCGGCGCGCGCCCGCGGGCGACGGCGGGTTCGACTGGGGCGATCGCCACGAGGTGGCGCACATCCGGCCGTACCGGGCACCCTCGTTCTGGCGCTCGTCGTACTGACTTGCGTGCCTGCGGCGTCGGTTCGCCACTCGCTGCGCGCCCCATGCCGGATGGTCGGCATTCTTGCTAGACTGCGGCCCGACGTCACGCAGGCTGCGAGCGAACACTGCCCAAACGCACCGAGATCGAGGCCGCGCTGCGGCGCCTCGTGCCGCGCATTCCGCCGCACGAGTTCGGCGCCGTGGTCGACCATGCGCTCGACAGCCGCGGCCTGAAGGCGAGCGCGCCGGAGAGCGCCGCCTGGCTCTCGCTCGTCGCCTATGTGCGGCACGCCTTCACTGACTACGACGATCTCTTGGCGCAGGGCTACGACCAGGACAGCGCGCGCTACTTCGTGGTTGCCGACATGGAAGCGGTGCTCGGCAGGTGGGGCGTCCGGCGCCGGCTGGGCGACGACGAATGAGCGGCAACAAGCGCTGGGGCGGGTGTGCACCCGCCGAACGGGCCGCTTGCGCATCGGGCGCTCGGTCGATCTCACTGCACGTAGAGGCCCATGCGGTCGTAGCGCAGCTTCGAGCTCTCGTCGATCGAATAGAAGATCATCGTCACACGGCCGATGAGATGGTCGGCCGGGACGTGGCCGACCGTGCTCAGCACGCGGCTGTCGGTCGAGTTGTCGCGATTGTCGCCGAGCATGAAATAGTGGCCCGCCGGCACGGTGTAGACCGGCGTATCGTCGAGGAAGCCTTTTTCCTGAAGATCGAGCGTCTCGTAGCTCACGCCGTTGGGCAGCGTCTCGCGCCAGCGCTTGGCGCGCGTGGTCCGGCCGTCCTCGTCATAGACGAAGTCTTCGATGCGCTCGTGCTTCACCGCCACGCCGTTGAGGTGGAGCGCGCCGCCGATCATCTGGACGCGGTCGCCCGGCAGTCCGACCACGCGCTTGACGTAGTCGATCGAGTCGTCGCTCGGCAGGCGGAAGACGACGAGGTCGCCGCGCTGCGGCTCGGCGGCCCAGATACGCCCGGAGAACACCGGCGGCGCGAGCGGCAGGGTGTAGCGCGTGTAGCCGTAGGCGGACTTCGACACGAAGAAATAGTCGCCGACCAGCAGCGTCGGCATCATCGAGCCGCTCGGCATTTTGAACGGCTGCGCGATGAAGATCCGCCCGGCCAGCAGGCCGGGCAGCAGCAGGATGGCGAGCAGCCAGGCTAGTCCGACGGCGATTCTGCGCCCGATGCTGCGCGTAGGGGGTGCCGGCATGGGCAGGCCACCTCGTGTCGATGCGAGTGCGTCGAGGCGCCCGGAGATGTTCGTTGCGCCCCTGACCGCAAGAATAACCGTTGCTCGCAACGACGCGCAACCGGGCGGCGCGCACGCGTGGCGGCCGCATCGCGCCGACGATTCCGGGTGCTCAGACGAAGCTGCGCTGGATCGCCGCGAGCACCTGCATGACAGTCGTCGTGTAGTGTCCGCTGAATGCGACGAAATCGCAGGACGTCAGGATCGCAAGTGCCACCGCTGCTGTTTTGATCATGGCCGGCCCTCCGTGCGCCTCCCCGTGCCGCGCCAAGAATGCACCACAGCGGCTTGCAGAATCGCAAACCGGAGCGAGAAGCATTTTCTAAAATGGGGGGAGGCATTTTCTAAAATAACGGCGGCCTTTTAGTCAGACCCGCCGGGTCTCCTGAGCAGACGCAGCCGGCGGGGGCGCAATCGCCCCCTCGACGTCGTGCCATTCGCTTGTGTAACGTCCCGAAAAACATCGGGTGATGATTCCAGGGAGACGCTCATGACGATCGCCAAGGCAATCGGCGGCCTCGCTTTGCTGCTGCTGTGCGTTCCGGCATGGGCCGCGGATTATCCGGCGCCGAAGCAGGGCGCCTGGATCGCCCGCGACTTCAAGTTCCACACCGGCGAGACCCTTCCCGAGGTCAAGCTGCACTACACGACCGTCGGCGAGCCGAGCGGCATTCCGATCGTGGTGCTGCATGGCAGCGGCGGCTCGGCGCAGCGCATGCTCACGAAGGAGTTCGCGGGCGAGCTGTTCGGCCCCGGCCAGCCGTTCGACGCCGCCAAGTACTACATCATCATTCCGGATGCGCTCGGTCACGGAGACAGCGCCAAGCCGTCCGACGGCCTCAAAACGAAGTTTCCGCACTACGACTACGCCGACATGGTCGATGCGCAGTACCGGCTGCTGTCCGAGGGGCTCGGCCTTCGTCACGTGCGCCTCATCATCGGCAATTCGATGGGCGGGATGAATACGTGGCTGTGGGGCGAGCGCTATCCCGACTACATGGACGCGCTGGTGCCGATGGCGGCGCAGCCGACCGCCATGGCGAGCCGCAACTGGATGCTGCGCCGGATGATGCTGGAGAGCGTCCGCCGCGATCCCGACTACAAGGACGGCAACTACACCACGCAGCCGCGCTCGCTGCAGATCGCCAGCGTGTTCTTCGCCCTCGCCACCTCGGGCGGCACCTTGCACTTCCAGAAGAGCGCCCCGACCAACGCGCTCGCCGACAAGCTCGTGGACGAGCGCCTCGCGGCTCCGATGAAGGCCGACGCCAACGATTTCCTGTGGGCGTGGGGCTCGTCCGCCGACTACGACCCGGAGCCCGCGCTGGAGAAGATCAAGGCGAGGGTGCTGGCGATCAACGCGGCCGACGACGAGCGCAATCCGGCGGAGACGGGCGTGACCGAGCGCGCGCTCAAGCGCGTGAAGAACGCCAAGCTCCATCTCATTCCGGCGAGTGAGGCGACCAGCTGGCACGGGACGACCGGCGACGCGAAATTCTACAAGCAGCAGCTCCAGGAGTTGCTCGACACCGCGCCGCGGCAGGCGATGTGAGCGGGCAGGCGGATCCGCGCATTCGCGATGCCCGCGCCGAGGACGTCGGGCGCATCGCCGCAATCGCGCGCGCCGCCTATCTGAAATACGTGCCGCGCATCGGCCGCGAGCCGGCCCCGATGGGGGCCGATTTCGCCTCCGAGATTGCCGCCAGGCGTGTCGTGGTGGTCGAGGCGGGCGGTGCAGTCGTCGGTTACATGGTCGCCTGGCAGGAGGCGGATGCCTATTACATCGACAACATCGCGGTCGATCCGGCCGGGCAGGGCCGCGGCTTCGGGCGGCAGTTGATGGACCATGCGGAGCGCGAGGCGCGGCGGCGAGATCTCTTCGCCATGCGGCTCTACACCAATGCGGCGATGACAGAAAATCTGTCGCTCTACCGCCGCCTGGGATTCATCGAGACCCATCGGGCGATCGAGCAGGGGTTCGATCGCGTCTTCATGCGGCGCGACCTCGGCGTGGCGGGAGACGATCGATGAGCCGCGGCGGGCCTCGACGCAAATCCATACCTTCGATCGGGGTGATTTTCGCAAAATCCGGCCGGCGATCTTCATCGGCGCTTCGGATTTTTACGCAAATCTGCCGGCCGCCCCGAGCCTGGAGGATGGCATGTCGGCTGTGCTGCGTTTCTGGCGCGATGAAGCCGCCACTACGGCGATCGAATACGCGCTCATTGCGGCCGGCATCTCGGTCGTGATCGTCGCGGCGGTCAATGCGATCGGCAGCGACGTCAAAGGGCTGTACACCAACGTATCGAGCAACCTCGCCAACGCTGGTCGCTGAGCCGCTCAGATGTGCCCGCGGATCACGCCCGCGACCTTGGGGCTCGCCTTGAGCCGTGTCGCGTAGCGCCGCCAGGTCGCCTCGCGTCCCTCGGGCGTGAGCAGTCCGCGCTTTTCGGCAAGAATCATCCAGGCGAAGCCCCACCAGTCGGGGACCATGTTGCCGGTGCGCTGGTCGACGAGGTCATACCCGTTCTCGCGCGCGAATGCGCAGGCGCGCTTCCAGGTGAGGCGGTCGAGAAAGGCGTGGTCCTTCGACGACAGGCTCTCGTCGTCGAAGTCGTCGAGGGTGTAACCCCAGATGCGCTTGCAGACCGCGCTGAATGCCCGGTCGATGCGGTCGTCGTCGTCGCACTGACGCAGCCGCTCGAGCTCCGCGGTGTGCTCCGAGAGTCGCACAATACCCTCGTAATCTACTGATTCGGCACGCATTTCTCCTCTCCTCGGCGATTCGGGGGGAGCGAGTATAGAGGAAAGCGATTAAAAGTTCACTATCTGTTCTCTCAACGGAAAACAAAAACCTGACTGAAGCCGGGGCTTCGCGGTCGATGCTCAGGCACGTTACCCCTGCCGCCCGATCAGGCTCACCGCCTCCTTGGCGTGCCTGATGTCCTCCTGCCAGAATTTTGCGAAGTCGGCCGACGCGAGGAAGGCGGGCTCAAGGCCCAGATGGGTGATCGCGCTCGTGTACTGCTCCGCGCTCGCCGCCTTCTCGATCGCGGCATTGAGGAGGGAGAGGACATTGGCGGGCGTGCCCTTCGGCGCGAAGATGCCGACCCACAGGTAGTACTCGACGTCGTAGCCGAGTTCGCGCAGCGTCGGTACCTCGGGCAGCGTCTTCGAGCGCGTGCCGCCGAACGAGGCGAGCGGGCGCAGCTTGCCGGCCCTGATGTGCGGCAGGGTCGCCGAGGTCGATTGCGTGCTCATCTGCGCGTTGTTGCCGAGCAGCGCGACGATGGCCGGGCCGCCGCCGTTGGTCGGCAGGTGGCGCAGCTTGGGCATGCCGGCGGCCTTCTCGAGCAGCGCCACCGGCAGGTGCGTCGCGCCGTACAGGCCGCCGGAGCTGAAGACGATCGCTTCGGGGCGCGCCTTGGCGTCGTCGACCAGCTCCTTGAGCGTCTTGTACGGCTGCTTGTCGTTGACGAGCACGAGGAGCGGATCGGCGACCAGCCGCGCCAGCGGAATGAAGTCGGCCAGCGTGGTCTTGGGTTGCCGGCCAAACAGCTTGTCGACGTCCTCGTAGCCGGAAATCCCGTTGTTGTGCGACAAGAGCGTGTAGCCGTCGGGCTTGGCGCTGGCGGCGACCTGCGCGCCGACCTGTCCGCCGGCGCCCGCCTTGGTCTCGACCACCACCGGCTGCTTGAGGATCGGCTCGAGCGAGGCGGCGAACGGCCGGGTCACGACGTCGTTGGCGCCGCCGGGCGGAAACGCGTTGATGATGGTGATCGCGTGCGTCGGGAAGGCGTCCTGGGCGCGTGCCGTCTGCAGCGTGAAGGCGCCGGCCGACGCGGCGGTGCCAATGACGAAATGACGCCGATCCATCTGTCGCTTCCTCGGGTGATTGGGGAGGGCAGACCTACCGTGCGGACCAGCAGCCCGGCAAGACGGCTGCGTGTCGCGTTCGCTTGGCTCATCGTCAGCGTATTGCGGCCGGATCGCGTCGATCCGGTCGCCGTCGCTTGTCCCCGCTCGCGCAACGCTGGCGTCAGTTGGGCCAGCAGCGGCGACGCTCCGGGCCGAGATGATAGCCCGGGGGGCACGCACGGCCGTTGAACATCGGATGGCAGCGGCCGGCGGGCCCGCGCCACCACCCGGGGCCGCAGCCTTCCGCCACGGTGATGACCAGGCCGTCGGCGTTGCCGCGCTGCACCGGAAAGACTCCGGCGCTGGCGGCGGTCGCGAGGCCGAGGACCAGGATCGTCGCGAGCATGAATGTCTTGGTCATGGTGTTCTCCTTGGAGTGAGGTGTGCCGAAGATCGGCGGACCGATCGTCCATCGGTCGGGCGCGACGCTAGCACTCGGCCGGCGCGCCGCCGCCGCAAATCGTCACTTCTGTGACGGTGATCACGTCGCCGAACGTGACTCGGTCGCCTGCTGCGTCGGTAACGGCCGACGCTTGTTGGCGTCGCTCCGGCTCGGATGACCGGGCTCCCGGCCGCGCCGTAAGGTAAATGGAATGTTTACACGGCGTCTCGCCGCCGGATCGGTTGCAACGCTCGGCGTGGCACCTCGACGCAATTGGTTACGATGATTTTAGAAACGGTGTGGCATGTTATGAGAGACATCAAGTCGATGGCTCCGCCATGCCCGGAAGACCCGAAAATCGGAGGTTCACTCGTGTCAGGCCGTCCGGCCTGGTCTCGAACAGCGCTACGATCATCGTGGCGCCGAACCGCCCGCCCATCGGCTGCACGATCATCGATCTGTCCGCCGGCGGCGCATGCCTCGATGTGGCCGATCCGGATCGGCTCCCGAACCGCTTCGTGCTGCTGCATGGCGCGACCCGGAAGAACTGCCTGATCAAGTGGAAGAAGTTCCGTCGGATCGGCGTGCAGTTCTAGCGCATCTGCTGTTCCCCTGATCGGCGCGCGGCCGTCGACGCGTCGCGATCGGGAACTGCTCGTCGGCATCATCATACCATCTTTGTCGCGCAGCGATGCTGGAGCAGCGCCGCGCGATTTGTCAAAAAGTCTTCATCCGCGCGTCAACCATTTGTCACCGGCCGGCAACACACGCCGCGTTCTATCCGCGATGCGGGCATTCGCTCGCGAGTCTCATCTTCCGATTTTCGGCGACAACAGCGGAGGCGACCATGAGTCGTTCACGAACGGCAGTTGCGCTTGCCGGGGCGATCGTTCTCGGCGGCGGCCTGGTGGCGGCGACCACATCAGGCGCGCGGGCGGACTGCAATCTCCAGTCGGCGGGCAACAACATCAAGCACGTCGTGCATATCACGTTCGACAACGTGCACCTGCGCCGCGACGATCCCAACGTTCCCTCCGATCTCGAGCAGATGCCGAACCTGCTCAATTTCCTTCTTCAGAACGGAACCGTCAGCGGCAATCACCACACGCCGCTCATCTCGCACACCGCGACCGACATCCTGACCTCGCTCACCGGCACCTACGGCGATCGTATGGGCGTGCCAGTCGCCAATAGCTTCGGCTTGTTCCAGGCGCCGACCAACGCGATCAAGTTCTCGAGCTCGTTCCTTTACTGGACCTCGCTCTCGGGCGGCTCGGTCGCCAACGGCGACGGCCTGCCGCTGATGCTCGACGACCGCGGCAAGACCCATCCGGCCCCGTGGACGCCGTTCACCCGCGCCGGCTGCGACGTCGGCGCATTCTCGGTCGCCAACATCGAGTTCGAGAGCGTGCCGGCCGACCTAGGGACATTCTTCGGTACCGGTTCCACACAATTCAATAACGCCAGCGGCATCCTGGCCCACAATGCCAACGACAACAATTTCGACCACCAGAAGGCGCGGCAATCGGTCAATACCGATTGGCTCGGCATCGCCATCCATTGTGCCCAGGGCAGCGCGTTGTGCAGCGGCCCCAATGCCGCACCCGACACGCTGCCGGACGAGCCGGTCCCCTACACCGGCTTCAACGCGCTATTCGGAAACGTCAACGTTGCGCCGGCGGTCTGCGCTGCGGTGCCGTCCGCCTGCGCTGCGGCCAACAGGCTGGATTATGGAAATGGAACCGGCGCCCCAACGGTAGTATCCGTGTCCGCGGTCAAGGATGTCTTCGGGACGAACATCATCGTCGATGGTTTTGGCCGCCCGGGCTTCCCCAACATCTTCAACCCGACGGCGGCGCAGTCACTCGGCTATGCGGCGACGATGATGGAGGCCGGCGTGCCGGTGATCTATCTCTATGTCGCCGACGCGCACGACCGCAATCCGCTGCCGATCGATCCGATCACCGGCCGCGCCGCAAATGCGCATGCGTTCGGCCCGGGCGAGGCGGAATACGTCGCCCAGCTCAAGGCCTATGACCAGGCCTTCGGCGCGTTCTTCGCCCGCCTCGCGGCCGACGGCATCACCAAGGACAACACGCTGTTCCTCGTCGTTCCCGACGAGAACGATCACTTCGTCGGCAGCCAGCCCACCCCGGTCGGCTGCGACGGCGTGAACGTGCCCTGCAATTACGCCTTCGCCGCGGAGATCAACGCGCACATAAATCGCCTGCTGACCACCCGCAATCCGGCGACGCCGGCCTTCTCGGTGCACAGCGACGACGCGCCGACCTTCTACCTCAACGGCAATCCGGCCCCGACCGCTGCGGTGACGCGGCAGATGGAGCACGATCTCGATGCGCTGATGACCACCAACCCGATCACCACCGCGGTCGACAAGCTGTCCTTCCGGCTCGCCGACCAGGCGGAGATGAAGCTCCTGCACATGGTCACGAAGAGCCCGGCGCGGACGCCGACCTTCACCATGTTCGGCAACGACAACTACTTCTTCTTCACGGCGGCCGGCGGCGACTGCGTGACGGGGCCGACCTGCGTCTTCGTCCCCGTGTCCCCGGGGGCGACCTTCGCCTGGAACCACGGTGACGTGCAGGAGGACATCACCCGCACCTGGATGGCGATGGCCGGGCCCGGCGTGAAGCCGCAGGGACGCGATGACAGCGTCTTCTCCGACCACACCGACGTGCGTCCGACCATGCTGGCGCTCGTCGGCCTCAAGGACGCGTACGTGCATGACGGCCGAGTGCTGGCCGAGAAGCTC